>LNFM01007967.1_pt1 | contig 16249 bp, 16 predicted proteins | sample 596031 | NCBI WGS metagenome assembly LNFM01 (sample SAMN04254537, study PRJNA301005) | activated carbon metagenome | isolation source: dual media filters at the Ann Arbor, Michigan drinking water treatment plant | place: USA: Ann Arbor
TGCTCAAGACGCCAAATCTGGGCCGCAAATCGCTCAACGAAATCAAGGAAGTGCTTGCTTCGCGCGGGCTGACCTTGGGTATGAAGCTCGAGAACTGGCCACCAGCCGGTCTGGACAAGCGTTAAGTTATAATTTTCGTTTCCCCAGCGGGAACAGTGCCTCGGGCAGTACCTGATACGGCTGCCTGATTTAATTACATAGACAGTAGAAAGAAAGCACCATGCGCCACGGACACGGCCTTCGCAAACTCAATCGCACCAGCTCGCACCGTCTCGCGATGCTGCAGAACATGATGAACTCGCTCATCGAGCACGAGGCCATCAAGACCACGGTTCCCAAGGCAAAGGAACTTCGCCGCGTGATCGAGCCCATGATCACCCTGGCGAAGGAAGATTCCGTTGCGAATCGTCGCCTCGCGTTCAACCGCCTGCGTGACCGTGACAGCGTCACCAAGCTGTTCAACGACCTGGGCCCCCGCTTCAAGGTTCGTCCTGGCGGCTACACCCGTATTCTGAAGATGGGCTTCCGCGTCGGTGACAACGCGCCCATGGCACTGGTCGAGCTGGTCGACCGCGCTGCAGAAACCGAAAATAATTCGGTCGCAGCTGAATAATAGGGTATAATTTATTTCTTACCGCGCGATGGAGCAGTCTGGTAGCTCGTTGGGCTCATAACCCAAAGGTCGGAGGTTCAAATCCTTCTCGCGCAACCAAATATGGCAGTAATGCCTTAAAAAAACGCCCACTTGTTAGTGGGCGTTTTTGTTTTGGTCTTTCATTTTCGTGTGCGGCCGTTCCAGAGTTCCGGGGCTTCTGGACGAATCCGGCGGCGGCCACAAGGGCGCCTGTTGCTCTCACTGAGTCGTATGCGGCGCAACCTGGTTGCAAAAGGGGCTGTGGCCGACTCCCCCGCCTCCGGTGTACGGTGAGTGGCCTCCGTGCTTCGCTGGGGAAAGCAGTTTGCGTGGGTCCATGGAACGCGGCGAGCGGGTGTCCCCGTGACCCGGAGTTGTCAAAAATCCTCCGCGCCGGGCCCGCAAAGCGCTCCACTACATCGCGTTTGAAGGCGCCGGCAGTCACTCAACCTGCGTTTTTGCCGAAAAGGTCGGCCTTTGCGCTTCGGGTGATCGCCGCAACGCACGGATGGGTGATCCGCCTTTCGACGGAGATGGCAAAAAACTCCTCGACCAAATCGGTAGACCGACCGATCACTTCCACCCCGTACTGTGCCGTGGTTTCCGCATCGAGCACGGTGGGCGACGTGAAGACGCCACGGCCTTCTCGGCCGAAGGCGTTCATCAGCGCACTGTCGTCAAATTCGCCAACGACACGCGGGCGCAACTGGTGCTTGTTGAGCCAATGGTCCAACTGCTGCCGGACCGACGACATGGGCCCCTGAATCAGCATTGGCGCGCCCTGCAGGCATTCGGGGAAATCGCTGGTCAACTCCTGCCGTAACCCAGGTGCACACAGGAAGCTCATCCCGCTGACGCCCAGCTGATGGTTGAACGCCTTCACGCCAATCTTCTTGGATACCGGCTCGTCGGCCAGGACCAGGTCAAGCCGGTTCAGGCTCAGCTGGGCAATCAGCTCGGGAAACTTACCCTCCTGGCAGACCATGTGCACGGGGCGCGCCAGATCAAGACCGAGCGCTGGTTCCAGCAGGTGATAGGCCACCGATTTCGCCACTGAATCCGCGACACCGACACGAAAATCAAGGGGGCGGGCCTGGTTGCGTGCGAGTCTTACTGATTGCTCGAGCTCATCGCCCAGCGCGAATATCTGCTCAGCGTAGCCAAGCGCGACGCGGCCTTCGGTGGTGAGCTCCAGGCCGCGTCCACGTTTGCGAAAGAGATCGTGGCCAAGCCATTCCTCAAGCAGACGGATCTGCCCGGACAATGTTTGAGGGGTGGTGTGCAACTGCTCTCCTGCACGGACGACCCCGCCTGCCTTCGCCACCGTCCAGAAGTAGCGCAAATGCTTGAAGTTCATGGCCACGTCCTCTCACGCTTCGAAAAATACGATGTATCGATCGCAAATAATCGAATGTACGCGAAGTGTTGAATGCCCTACATTGAGCGCTGGTACCGGTCTGATGCGACCGGCCTGATCAACTTCACAAGGAGTAGCAACGATGCGAATCACCACACGAGGTCAACTGGCGGTGTCGGCAATCACCGATCTGGCGGTGCGCCAGCAGTTGCGGCCCATTGCGCTCTCGACCATCAGCACACGGCTCGGTACCTCGCTCTCGTACCTGGAGCAACTGTTCAGCGCCTTGCGCCGTGCAGGGCTGGTGGAAAGCACCCGTGGCCCCGGTGGCGGCTACACGCTGGCGCGCCATCCGCGTGACATCTCCGTGGCCGACATCATTCTGGCGGTGGAGACCCTGTCGGATGACGGCGTGGCCAGCGCCAATGCCGGCCAGGCTGCACGCGTGAAGTCGATGACCGGCGAACTCTGGTCCACCTTCAACGTCCGTGTGATGGAATACCTGCAATCCGTTTCTTTGCAGGAACTGGTTGCGCAGCAGCGTGCCAAGGGCGTGCCTGTCGATGAACCCGAGCCGGTCGCCGCAGTCCGCAAGCTGGCCCCCAAGCCACGTCCGCTGATGGCCAAGGTGGGCGTGCCGAACTCGGTGTTTGCGCTGGGCGCGATGCCGATCCTCCGGCGTCGTTGAGGCGCATCTGCGGCCCCAGGGCCGCGGTGCGCGCGCTGGCGGTCGATGCGTGCACACAGGCTTCCTCGGCAGCGCCTGCGCGCTGCAGGGGGCCCGCACCGTTGTCCAGCGGCTAGCTGTGTCCGAGCGGCATGCGAAGCGCAGTCGCATCCAGAAGGCGCACGCCAAACCGGGTCTCTTCCGGCGAGCAACGGCCTTTGCCAATACTCGCGTTCATGATCAGCCGTGGTGGCTTTTGAGGCTCAGGGCGTCTGCAGGTTGCAGTACCGGTGGATAGACGGATGTCGTGTCGCGACGCCGGTCAGGTCGCGTACACCGTATCGAGCGACGCAAAGCCCTTGAATTCCAGCGGGTTGCCGCTGGGGTCGTGAAAAAACATTGTCCACTGCTCGCCGGGGGCGCCCGCAAAGCGCACCTGTGGCTCCAGCACGAACGCCACGCCCGCTGCGCGAACGCGGGCCGCCAGTGCATGCCACTCGGGCAGTTCCAGGATGGCGCCGAAGTGCGGCATGGGCACCAAGTGGTCGCCGACATGCCCGGTCCGTGCGCTGGCAAACGGCACACCCAAGTGCAGCGAGATCTGGTGCCCGAAGAAATCAAAGTCGACCCAGGTATCCGTGCTGCGCCCTTCACGGCACCCGAGCACGTCGCCATAAAAACGGCGCGCTACATCCAGATCTGTGACATGAAAGGCAAGATGAAAAAGGCTGCGCATCCATCCAAGGATAGCAGCCTGTTTTGCCCCAGCGCCACGGCAGCGCGGCAAGGGGCATGTCACGGGCAGCGCAGGTCGTGCGCTGCCTGCGACATCAGTTCATGGACGGATCAGCCGCCATGTTGTCGAACTTTCTGAAGTACTGGCGGGCCATGGCCACCAGCTGCCCGTCGCTCGGGTGATCGGCGGACACCGAGTCCACTACCACCTTGGCTACGGCAGGGCGATGCCTTGTGCACCAATCGCGGAACTCGGTGCGTGCCAGTCCGGGGCCGGACAGCAGCACTTCACGGGTATCTGCCAACGCGTCAGCCACATGGCTGAAAAACGGGGCGACATCCTCTGCCTTCCCCTGATGCTTGTGGTGGCTGCGCGAGCGGATGCGCTGCGACTCGGCGTGTTCGCGGTCGAACATCACCACATGGGCTTCGGAATGATCCATCCAGACCACCGCGTGAAAAGTGCTCATTGAAAAATCTCCTGTGGGAAAAGTGGATGAAAAACCGGGATGCGCAGACCCGCCCGCCAGCGTGGGCTGCGTGGGGAACTCTGGGGCGGCGCGGGAACGCCAGGGCGGTTTCAGCCCGGGTGGCGCTGATGCTCTGCGCGGTCCTGGCAATCCAGGCAGCGCGGCGCTTCAGGCGCAACCTGCAGGCGACTGCTGGGGATGTCGGCTCCGCAGTCGATGCATTCGCCATAGGTACCCGCCGCAATGCGCGACAGCGCGGCTTCGATGGCGGCAAGACGATCGGTTTCGTGGGCGTCCAGCGCGAACTCCAGCTCCCGTTCAGTCGCCACCTGTGCGCGGGAATCTTCGGGGCGTCCGAAGTGTTCGGCGGCAGCCTCGGCGCGGCCGATGGTGCCGCCGCGCTGCGCGGCGAGCTGACCCAGTACGGCGTGCTGCTCCGCCAGCAACTGTTCGCGAAAATCAGCGGTCTGTGTGGCATCCATGGGGGGCTCCGGTTCCTGTTGATTGCCTCCATGGTGCGCCTTGCAAGCGCCCGTCGCCTTGAGCAATGTCAACAGCTGCTCGACCGCAGCCAGGCGACCCCGGGTGCCCCCAGGACCAACCGCCCCACCCCTTGCAACCGCAGCGTGAAAGGGGGCGTGATCCCCAACACCGTCTGCATCTCCAGCACCACGCCACGACCAATGCACGTCCGCACCTGCGCTGTACTGCATGCACTGGACGGACGGTGCAGCCCACACGGCGGCGAAGGCACGGCCCGCATCGCGCAGACCGCGCTAGCCGCAAAGCGGCGCAATTCGGCGCGGGGGAGGGCACCCGCACGCCACTGAAAGCGCGCAGTCCTGAATTCGTGACTCCCCCGTGCGGCACCGTTCGCAACGCCTCTGCAAGAACCTTTCGGCGAGGCGCCGCTGCAAGCCGAGGCTGTTCATGCACGGGGGAGGCAGATCACTTCTTCGGACGGGCCAGCATCTCGGCGGTATTTGTCTTGCGGTCGGCATTCACGCGCTGCACATGAGGGCGCTCAGCCATGCGGGCCAAGTAGTCACGCACCGGCAGGTCAGCCAGAAAATCCCGGCCATAGACGATCTTCGTGGCCGAACTCACGAGCGGCAGGTGCACGATCGCGGCGCAGTCCGCCAGGGTAAAGCGGTTGCCGGCGATGAACGGATCGAAGCGCGTCAGCTGCCCGAATGCGGCGATGTTCTTTTCCAGCTGTGCTCCCACCTTCTCGCGTGCGGATTCGCTGACCGTACCGCCGAAAAACGCCTGCGGGTAGAGGTTGCGGGCCACCAGCTCCAGGTGCAGTTCGAGGAAAGTGACGAGCTCGCGCACCTTTGCTGCGCCATACGCACCAGCGGGCAGCAGGGCAGGCTCGGGGTGCAGGGCCTCGATGTAATCGGCCATCACGGCCGACTCGCACAATGGGCCTTCCGGCGTGAGCAGGTAGGGCACCTTGCCCAGTGGGGTGGCGCTGCGGTCGGTCTCGCCCACCCAGGCCTGCTGCTCCTGGAAAGAAATGTCCTTTTCAAGCAGTTGCAGCTTGACCTTGTTGTAGTAGTTGCTGGCAGAAAATCCGCAGAGTGTGAGCATGGCGCATGTCTCCATTGTCAGTCATGGTGGGCAGGTGTGGGGGCATGTTAGGGCCGGGGTCATCCGGCACGCGTCACGCAGATGACGCCGGCCACGGGCCTGCGATGCAAGACCCGGCACGGCGCGAGGCCGCAGTTCGCGCTGCCTACAATTGGGGCCTCATGCCAACCCGCTCCTTCCACACCCTCCGCCAGCTACGCTGGCTGGCGCGCCTCGTGCTCGCGTGGTTTGTGCTGTCGGTTGGCGTGGCGGTGGCGTCGCCCCTGGTCAACCCGCAGGCGATGGAGCTGATCTGCTCTGGCTCGGGCGCGATCAAGGTGGTGGTCAAGACCGACGATGGCGCACAGGAGCTGCCCAGCCATACGCTCGACTGCCCGCTGTGCGTGCATGTCGGCGCTCCCCCTCCCGCATCACAGGCGCAACTGCCTGTGGCGCACCCCCTGGCGCATGCGTTGCGCCCCATCCCTGCCGCGCACATTGCTGCGCGCACCGCCGCGCCGCTGCCGCCGCGCGGGCCGCCTGCCTTCTCCTGAGATTGCTATCAATTCAGTAGCTGCAGGCGCATATGAAACATGCACCTGCGGCCTGTTTGGCTTGATTTTCAGGAGTTTTCATGCGCCGAAGCCGCATGGCGCTGGCTGTGGCCAGTGCCTTTCCCTTTGCCCTGTGCGCGGTTGTTCCCGCGTTCGCACAGTCCGCTGACATCACCGATGCACCCGTCAAGGAACTTGGCGTGGTTTCCATCACCAGTGGCCAGCCCACCTCGCTGCCCACGCAGATTCCCACCACCATCGAGGGCGTGACACGCGAGCAGATCGAGCACTCGATCAACGCCACCGACAGCGAAGACGCCCTCAAGTACCTGCCCAGCCTGCTGGTGCGCAAGCGCTACATCGGCGACTACAACCACGCCGTGCTGTCCACCCGCGCCTCGGGCACGGGCAATCCGGCGCGCTTCATGGTGTTTGCCGACGGTATCTTGCTGAGCAACTACCTGGGCAACGGCCCCACTAACGCACCGCGCTGGATGCTGGTCACGCCCGAGGAGATCGAGCGGGTGGACGTGCTCTACGGCCCCTTCTCCGCCGCATACGCAGGCAACTCGGTGGGCGCTGTGGTGGACTACGTCACGCGCATGCCGACGAAGTTCGAGGCCCATGGCAAGGTCAGCTACCAGCACCAGCCGTTTGACCTGTACGGGACCAACGCCACCTACGCGGGCAAGCAGGTCAGCGCCTCGGTGGGCAATCGTGACGGCGACTGGTCGTGGCTCCTCCACTTCAACAAGACGGACAGCGAAGGCCAGCCGCTCGTCTTCCCCACGCGCCTGGTGTCTGCTGGCACCGTGGGCAATGCGGGCACACCCGTGACGGGCGCGGTGCCGGGCAACAACCGCAGCAACCAGCCCTGGTACCTGCTGGGCACGGCCACGCAGTACCACACGCAGCAAGACCACATCAAGGCCAAGCTCGCCTACGACTTCTCGCCCACCGTGCGTGCGGCCTACACCCTCGGCTGGTGGCACAACACCTCCGAAGGCCGCCCTACCAGCTACCTGCGCGATGCCAATGGCAACGCGGTGTATGCGGGCGCCATCAACATCAATGGCCGCTCGTACACGCTTGCGCCCACCGAATTCAACGTGTCCAACGAAGACCTCACGCACTTCATGCATGGGCTCTCGGTCAAGAGCAATACCAAGGGGGTGTTCGACTGGGAGGTCGCCGCGAGCCTGTACGACTACCAGACCGACACACTGCGCGCCGCCACGGTGGCACTGCCCGCAGCGCTCAACGGTGGCGCGGGCCGCATTGTCGACAGCAAGGGCACGGGCTGGAACACGCTGGCCGCCAAGGGCACCTGGCGGCCCGAGGGGGGGCAGGGCGCGCACATCGTGGACTTTGGCCTGCAGCGCGACAGCTACCAGCTGCGCACCATCGAGAACGCCACATCGAACTGGATCAACGGCGCTGCAGGCGCGCGCAACCAGGCCTTCCGCGGTGATACCCAACTGCTGGGGCTGTGGGCGCAAGACACCTGGAAGATCGCGCCCCGATGGAAGGCCGTGCTGGGCGTCCGCGCAGAGCGCTGGAGCGCCAGCAACGGCCAGACCGGCAACGCCACCACCACCGTGGGCCACCCCGAGCGCAACGAAACCTACTTCTCGCCCAAGGCTGCGGTGGCGTACCAGGCCAATGATCTGTGGGTGCTCAAGGCCTCCACAGGCCGCGCCGTGCGCATGCCCACGGTGTCCGAGCTGTACCAGGGCGGCATCAGCGGCAGCGGCACGCTCATCAACAACGACCCCAACCTGCGGCCTGAGAAAAGCTGGACCACGGAGCTGACGGCCGAGCGCGACATGGGCAATGGCTTGCTGCGCCTCACGGCCTTCTTTGAGCGCACCAAAGACGCGCTGTACTCGCAGACCAATGTGCTCGTCACACCCAACGTGACCAATGTGCAGAACGTGGACGCCATCCGTACCAAAGGCATCGAGCTGTCGTACCAGGCCGCCAACGTCTTCGTGCGCGGGCTGGAGCTGGGCAGCAGCCTGACCTGGACGGATTCCAGGATCACCCGGAACGACAAGTTCCCCGCCAGTGTCGGCAAATGGCAGCCGCGCATCCCCGAGTGGCGCGCCAGCGCGGTCGCCACCTACCGGCCCGACGACAAGTGGTCGTACACGCTGGGCGCGCGATACAGCGGCAGGCAGTACAGCACGCTCGACAACAGCGACCCCAACGGCTTTGCCTACCAGGGCGCCAGCCGCTACTTCACCACCGATGTGCGTGTGCGCTACCAGGTCACCAAGCAGGTGAGCGCCGCCGTCGGCATCGACAACCTGAACAACTACCGGTTCTGGAACTTCCACCCCTACCCGCAGCGCACCTGGATGGCTGAACTCAAGGCCAGCCTGTGAACGGAGCACAACCCATGTCATCCAACCCCGTGAATACTATGAAAAAGATAGCTGTAAGTGCAATATTTGCCTTGGCTGCCGGCGTATCGGGCACTGCATCTGCCCATGTGGTGCTGGAATACCAGGTCGCCCCGGCCGGTGCCAGCTACAAGGCCACGTTCAAGGTCGGCCACGGCTGCGGCGCCTCGCCTACGCGCCAGGTGGTGGTGGACATCCCCGCGGGTTTTCGGGGCGCGCGCCCGCAGCCCAAGCCGGGATGGACGCTGCAGGTGCAGCGCAGCAAGCTGGCCACGCCTTACACCAGCCATGGCCGCAGCGTGACGGAAGACACCACACGCATCACCTGGACAGCCCGCACGCCCGAGGATGCGCTGCCCAGTGCCCACTATGATGAATTTGTGCTGGTAGGCCAGACACCCCAGCAGCCGGGCCCGCTGTACTGGCCCGTGCGCCAGGTCTGCCCCGATGGCAGCCTCGACTGGACCGAAGTACCCCAGCACGGCCAGAAGCTGCAGGACCTCAAGTCCCCCGCTGCGCTGCTGGAAGTGCTGCCCCAGGGGGGCGGTGCGGGCCACCAGCACTGATGGCTGCACCCCCCCTTGTCTTTCTGTCGTTTCCCTATCCATTTTTGTTCAGGAGTGATCCCATGCTGTTGATCCGTACATCCCTCGCCGTGGCTTGCCTCATGGCTGGCGCCGCCTTCGCCCAGACTGCCAGTGTCAAGGTCGAAGGGGCCTGGGCCCGTGCCACCGTGCAGGGCCAGAAAGGCACTGGCGCCTTCATGAAGCTCACCGCCCCCGAGGGCGCGCGGCTGGTCGGCGCGTCGTCGCCCGCCGCAGGCGTGACCGAAGTGCACGAGATGAAGATGGAAGGCGACGTGATGAAGATGCGTGCCGTACCGGCGCTGGACCTGCCCGCTGGCAAGACGGTGGAGCTCAAGCCCGGTGGCTACCACGTCATGCTGCTCGACCTGAAGGCCCCGCTGGCCAAGGGAACCAGCGTGCCGGTCACGCTCGTGTTCCAGGATGCCAAGGGCGCTGAAAGCCGGCTCAACGTGTCGCTGCCGGTGGCCACCACGCCCCCGGGCGGTGCCACCGCAGGCAGCATGATGGACGGCCACAAGCACTGACGGGTCCGCAGGGCCCCATCTTGCTGGCGTGGCGGGTCCGCGCGGGGTGCGCTGACCCGCTCGCCCACCGGCATTTGCCCCATCACCATGCACGGGGGCATTGGAGTAAGCTGTGCCTCCACCACAGAACACCTCTTGCGGAGCGGCCATGAGCGACACATCCAACAACTTCGGTTTCGGCAAATTCGTGCCCGGTTTTGACTTTCTGCAAAGCCTGGCCAAGGGCGCCAGCAGCAACATTCCGCAGCTGCCCAGCCTGTCGAACTGGGTAGCGCCCACCATCAACGTGGAAGAGCTCGAAAAGCGCATCGAGGAGCTCAAGGCGGTGCAGTTCTGGCTGGAGCAAAACTCGCGTGCCCTGTCGGCCACCATCCAGGCGCTGGAAGTGCAGAAGATGACCCTGGCCACGCTCAAGGGCATGAACTTCAGCATGGGCGACGTGGCCAACGCCTTCAAGCTCAAGACGGCCGACACCGTGATGGGCGGCGTGCAAAAGGCGGCATCGGCCGCGGGTGACGCGGCCGACGCTGTGGCCAGCGCCGCAGCGCGCATGGCCGGGCGCGCCCCGGCAGAAGAAGAGGCGCAGCCCGAGGCAGCGCCGCCAGAACCGCGCGCTGACAAAACCAGGCCCAGGAGCGCCAAGGCCGCTGCCGCCGAAACCCCCGTGGTGGACCCGATGCAATGGTGGGGCGCGCTCACGAGCCAGTTCCAGCAGATCGCCGCCACCGCGATGAAGGACGCGGCCAAGCAGACCGCCATCGACACCACCAAGAACATGGCCACCGGCCTGGCCAAGGAAGCCATCAAGACAGCCACCGGCATGGCCAACCAATTTGCCGCCAAGGGCATTCAGACCATGCGCGGCAGCGCCGCAGCCGCCAAAAAGCGCACCCCTGCCGCCGCCCCTGCAGCCGCTCCCAAGGTAGCTGCAGCCAAGAAGACGCCCGCCCGCAAGAGCCCCGCCGCCAAGAAATCCGCCGCCCGCAACGCGCCGCGCAAGACCTCGCGCTGACGGGCGCGGTGTCGCACCGACGCCCCGCGCCAGCGGCCCCACCGCACCCAGACACCATGAAACTCTTCCCTTCCGGCCACGCCACGCACCCGCAGTGGCGCATGGCTGCGGCCCTGGTCGTGGCACAGCTGCGCGCCCAGATGGCTTTGCCCGACCATGCATCGGCCCCCACCCTGGGTCTGGTCTACATCACCGACCACTACGCCAGCGAGGCATCGGCGCTGCTGGAGTACCTGGGCAGCGAACTGCCTGGCGTGACCGACTGGACCGGTACCGTGGGCGTGGGCGTGTCGGCCAACAACGCCGAGTACTTTGACGAGCCCGCGCTGTCGGTGATGCTGCTGGATGTACCGGCCGACCAGTACCGCGTGTTCTCGGGCGTGGCCCCGTTGCCCACGCACCCCGATGCCACCACCAGCGGCTTTGCCGCGCACACGGCGCTGGTGCATGCCGATGGCCGCACGCCCGAACTGTCCGAGCTGCTGGCCGAGATGTCGACGCGCACGGCTACGGGCTACCTGTTTGGCGGCCTCACGGCCAGCCGCACGGCCAGCGTGCAGTTTGCGGTGGGTGGCAACGGCAACGTGGCCGGGCAGGGCGCGGCCAGCGGGGTGTTTGATGGCGGTCTGTCGGGCGTGGCATTTGCGGCCGGGGTGGGCATGGTCTCGCGCGTCACGCAGGGCTGCCAGCCGGTGGGTGCGCTGCACACCATCACCGCGGCGCAGGACAACGTGGTGCTGGAGCTCGATGGCGAGCAGGCGCTGGATGTGCTGCTCGACACACTGGAGGTCACGCTCGAGGGCGACCCGCAGCCTGCGCTGCGCAAGGTGCGCGCCACGCTGGCCGGGCTGGTGAACGCGGGCGCGCAGCCGCAGGGCCAGCGCCGCACGGGCCACTTCGGCACCGACACGCGTGTGCGCCACATCGTGGGGCTGGACGGTACGCGGCGCGGCGTGGCGCTGGCCGACCATGTGGAGGCGGGCATGCACCTGGCGTTCTGCCAGCGCAACGTGGCTGCAGCGCGGGCCGACCTGATGCGCATCTGCGCGGAAATCCGCGAGGAGCTGTCGCCGGAAGAACTGGAGCCGCTGCCCATCGCCCGGAACGCCACCGCGGGCGGCAGCATCAGCGCCAGCGGCTACAACAGCGCTGCCATGCCATCGCCTGCGGCTGGCGCGGCACCCCAGGCGCAGCGGCGCATCTGCGGGGCCATTTACGTGAGCTGCTCCGGCCGCGGCGGCCCCCACTTTGGCGGGCCCAGCGCCGAGCTGCAGATCGTGCGCCATGCGCTGGGCGATGTGCCGCTGGCCGGGTTTTTTGCGGGCGGCGAGATCGCGCACCACCACCTGTACGGCTACACCGGCGTGCTCACGGTGTTTGTAGCGGGCGACTGAACCGGCGGGCTTTTGCCCGCGTGATACCCGCCCGCTGCGCCGACGGCACAGGCCGGCGCGCAGCGCTCAACCCGTCGCGTCGTCTTCCGAAGCCGCCCGTTCCTCAGGCGTGAGCCGGCGAGCGAGGATCTTGTCGATGGTCTTGCCATCCATGTCCACCACCTCCAGCTTCCAGTCTTCCCACTGCACGGTGTCGGTGACCTTGGGCAGCCGGCCGGTCAGCAGCATGATCATGCCGCTCAGTGTGTGGTAACGGCCGCGCTCTTCTTCGGGCACGGTGGCCAGGTTCAGGCGGTCCTTCAGCTCGGGCACGGGGATGTGGCCGTCCAGCAGCCAGCTGCCGTCGTCGCGTTGCAGCGCCCATGATGTCTCGGGGTCGCGGGGCTGGAACTCGCCGGTGATCGCCTCGATCAGGTCCTGCAGCGTGACGATGCCCTGCACCTCGCCGTACTCGTCGATGACGAAGGCCATGTGCACATCCGACAGGCGGAAGTTGTCGAGCAGTTCCATGCCGGTGATGGTTTCGGGCACATACAGCGCCGTCTGCAGCGGCTGCTCGGCCAGCGTGCGCGAGCGGTCGCGGATGGCACGCGACAGCCACTGGCGCGCATTCACCACGCCCAGGATGTCGTCCATGCCGCCCCGCACCACCGGAAACCGCGCGTGGTTCGATGCCTCTATGCACTGGAGGTGCTCTTCAAACGGCGCATCCACATCCAGGCACACCACGTCGCCGCGCGGCACCATGAGCGATCCGATCTGCCGGTCGTCCAGGCGGAACACGTTGCGCACCATGGTGTGCTCGTGCGACTCGATCACGCCGGCCGTGGTGCCCTCGACCAGCATGGCGTGAATCTCTTCTTCGGTCACCGGGCTGCCGCTGGTTTCCTTCACGCCCATCAGGCGCAGCAGCGTGCGGGTGGAGGTGGACAGCAGCAGCACAAACGGTTTGGTCGCCAGCGCCAGGAAGTTGATGGGCCTTGCCACCAGGCGCGCAAACGTTTCGGGGTACGACTGGCCGATGCGTTTGGGCACCAGTTCGCCCACGACGATGGAGAAGTACGTGATGAGCACCACCACCAGGCCCGTGGCGGCGTAGCTGCCAAACGGCATGGGCACACCCAGCGATTCCAGCCACAGCGCCAGCGGGCCTGCCAGGGCCGCTTCGCCCACGATACCGTTCAGCACGCCGATGGACGTGATGCCGATCTGGATGGTGGAGAGAAAGCGCGTGGGGTCTTCGCCCAGCTTCACGGCAGCGGCAGCGCCGCTATCGCCCTCATCGATCAGCTTTTGCAGCCGGGCCCTGCGCGCTGTGACCAGCGCTATCTCCGACATGGCAAAAAGCCCGTTCAAAAAGATGAGGGCGAACAGTATTGCTATTTCCATACAAAGGGCGCCCGTTGCGCCCTTGGGTGTTGATCAACGGGGCATTGTAAGAACCTGTGGCGACAGGGGCCTTTCGGGCACGCCGCCCTGTGCCGTTTTTCACTGCGCCCGGGGTCCGGCCACACCGGGCTGCGCCGCTGCCTGGGTCACACAAAAGCTGATGCCCGCCTGCACGGATGCACGCGGGCATGATTTGGGGTGTTATGGGCTGCAGGTGCCCGAATTAATTGCCAGTAATGCTATGTAAATAGTAGCAATCTAGTCAGCGCACGCCCTGGGCGCTGAGCACTGCCGGGGCGGCTGGGCGGGCCATGCCGGTGAAGTCGAAGTCCAGCTCCGGGGCCAGGCCGCTCACGATGCGGGCAATGCTCTTGCCCGAGCCGCAGGCGTGCGTCCAGCCCAGCGTGCCGTGGCCGGTGTTCAGGAACAGGTTGCCCACCTTGGTCTTGCCGATCAGCGGTACGTTGCTGGGGGTGGCCGGGCGCAGGCCGGTCCAGAACTGGGCCTGCGTGGTGTCGCCCGCACCGGGGAAGAGCTGTTCCACCCGGCGCACGATGGCGTCGCAGCGCACCTGGTTCAGGTTGCGGTCATAGCCGTTGAGTTCGGCCGTGCCCGCAATGCGCAGGCGGTCGCCGCCGCGCTCGCTGGTGTAGCGCGAGAACACCAGCTTGAACTCGTCGTCCGTCAGGCTCACCTGGTGGGCCATGCTCGCGTCCTTGACGGGCATGGTCACCGAGTAGCCCTTGGCGGGGTAGATGGGCAGGCTGATGCCCAGCGGCTGCGCCAGCAGCGGGCTGAACGAGCCCATCGCCAGCACGAAGGCGTCGCTGCGCACGCGTTCGAATCGGCCTTCGGCGTTGGTCACTTCCACATGGTCGATGCGGCCACCCACCTCGCGGAGCGCGGTGATGTGGTGGCCCATGCGGAACTGCACGCCTGCGGCCTCGCAAAGCCTGGCCAGCTCGCGGGTGAACTGGTTGGCATCACCCGATTCGTCTTCGGCCGTGAAGGTGGCTCCGGCCAGTTGCGGGCGGATGTGGGCCAGGGCAGGCTCGATGCGCACGGCCTCGTCGGCGCTGATCACCTGGCGTTCGCAGCCCAGGGCGCGCATCTGCTCGGCGGGGGCCAGCGCACCGTCGAATTCCTTGGCGTTGGTGTAGAAGTGCAGGATGCCCTGCGTGCGCTGGTCGTACTGGATGCCGGTGGCAGCGCGCAATTGCTGCAGCGTGTCGCGGCTGTAGGTGCCCAGGCTCACGATCTGCTCGATGTTGTGGCGCGTGCGGGCCGGCGTGCAATTGCGCAGGAACGACAGGCCCCACAGCCACTGGCGCATGTCGGCGCGCAGGCGGAACAGCAGGGGCGCGTCTTCCTTGCCCAGCCACTGCAGCACCTTCAGTGGCGCGCTGGGGTTGGCCCAGGGCTCGGCGTGGCTCACCGAAATCTGCCCGCCGTTGGCGAAGCTGGTCTCGGCGCCGGGCGCGCCCTGGCGGTCGATCACGGTCACTTCGTGGCCGAGTTGCGAAAGGAAGTAGGCGGAGGTCACGCCGAGCAGGCCGGCACCCAAAACGATAACGCGCATGATTTTCAAGCCTTTCAGGGCTCTGGCGCTTGACGGGTGTGCGGGTGCAGCTATTGAATCAATAGCATGGGAAAAGCAACCGGCGCACATCCGCCAAGCTGCCGCTCCCCCTGTCCTTGGTACCTGAGAGATTCACCGCCATCCCACCCGGGCTGCGGTTTGCTCCTTCGGTGCGCTGCAGGCCCGGTAGTGGGTTGCAGCGGCTCTCCAGACGGCTTTTAAAAATGGTGCAGTACGGAACCTGAGCGTGTATGGGAGTTTGCGCCTTCGGTGCAGTGGCCGCCGGTGGGGCGGGCCGCTGCTCTCCTGCTGAGCGCGATTCTAGGCTTGGCCGCGCGCTAATGAACCGCAATCCTTGCTGATGGAAGCCTGCCCGCCGCAGTGGAGGGCGTGGCAGGCGCGAGGGTCAGTAGCGGTAGGGGTTGTCCGGGCGGCGGTCATTGCGGTTGCGCACACCATCACCGTCGCGGTCCCGGTCGTGCCGGTTGGCCACGCCGTCACCGTCGCGGTCCCAGCGGCCGGGCTCGGCGTACCAGCGGCCATCGCGCTCCTGCCACTGGTGCGCGCGGTAGTGGTAGCCGGGCCGCGCCTTCACCCAGTGGCCCGACATCCATACATGGCGGTGGCCGCGCCACTCCCAATGGCCGGGCACCCAGGCCATGCCGCGCCGCGCATGCGGCACCGCCTCGTACCGTGGGGGGGGCGGCGCGCCGTATTGCACCGGCACGGGTGCGGCATACCCGTAGTGCTGCGGGCTGCCCGCCTGCACGACGATGGTCGCGCTGGTCTGCGCCTGCGCCACGGCGGCGGTGCCCAGCGAAGCCAGGGCGATGGAAACTGCAACAAGAGCATGGCGTGCCATGGACAACTCCTCAGAAAGCGTCCCTTGCGGAACCGGAGCCTTGATGCTGCACAGCCGCCGTCAAGCAGGCGTAGGGGCTGTGCGAAGTCTTGTGAAGTTGTGTGTCCTGGTGCGTTGTGCGCTGGACGTTGGCGGTACCGTGTGCGGGCTACCGCCACCACACCAGCGCCGCCACCACCAGCAGCGCCGTCCACCCCGGGTGCCGCCCGCGGGTGGCGTACAGCACCAGCATGCCGCCGGTCAGTGTGGCCAGGCCGGTCACGTCGGCCACCCAGACGGCCAGCGCGGCATCGGAGGGTATGGTCCCCAGGCGCCACAGCAGCGCGGCCAGGGCCCAGCCGAGCAGCGTGACCAGATGCCAGGTGGCCCAGACGATGCCCAGGTGCTCCCGGGGCAGCGCCAGGGCCCGGGACGCCACCGGCGACCGGATGCCGCCCTCGTTGTGGCGCATGCCGCGTCCCCCCGCACCCTGCCTTCGCAGCCTGCGGAACACCATGATCTCGCCCAG
>LNFM01007972.1_pt1 | contig 16245 bp, 13 predicted proteins | sample 596031 | NCBI WGS metagenome assembly LNFM01 (sample SAMN04254537, study PRJNA301005) | activated carbon metagenome | isolation source: dual media filters at the Ann Arbor, Michigan drinking water treatment plant | place: USA: Ann Arbor
GGGAGATTATTTCGGGGTGTCGATCGTGTGACGTAGATTGCAAAGCACATGGACAAGCGGGAAGCAGTACGAGTCCCGGTCAGCGTCCCCGCCTCGTTCCGCTCGTCGGGTGGCACCGTGATCGATGGCTTCGTCGAGGACGTGTCCCGCTCGGGCCTGTTCATGCGAGCGCCCGAGTGGCTCCGCCCGGGCTCCAATGCGGAGATCGAGCTGGATCTCCCCGGCGAACCGACCGTGCACCTGCACGCGGAGGTAGTCCGTGTCGAGCACAGCAGTGACCGCGCGGGGATGGGCCTGAAGATCGTCGAGGCGAACGGCGCAGCCCGTCCGCTCGCGAACTTCATCATGCGCCAGCACGCCGCTCGTTAGCGACCGGGCCTCGCCAGCCGATCGAGGACCGCGTGGATACGCGAGTCCAGCGCACACGTGGAGGCTGTCGCGACCGCAGCGAAGACGGCCGCATCGTCGGCCAGGCCGAGGGTCCGCACGTCGGCGTAGGCGGCCGGTCCGAGGCGCCATGGTGCGAGGACGACCAGCTCGGTGAGCGCGACGAGCGCACGATCGAGGTCATCGGACGGTGTGACGGCGGCGAGCGGGCGGGCATCACCGAGCCAGGTGGCGACGGTGGCGCGGACGAGCGCGCGGCGACGCCGATCGAGGTGATCGTCGCGATCGAGGACGTGGGCGAGCCAGCCCGCGAGGCGATCGGAGATGCCCTCGCGGAGGGCGAGCGTGATCGGGGCCGCTGCATGGCCGGTTGCGGCGGCGAGCTCCGAGAGCGGCGCAGGGTGGTACGCCGGCGTGGCGGCCTCGGGGCGCGGTGCGGCGAACCGGTCCGGGTAGTCGGCGTCGACGCCGACGGCATCGGCGATGCGGTTGTGGTGGCCGAACAGGGCGGCCTGCAGGAGCGCGTGCAGGATCGCGGCATCATCGAGACCGGCGGCGCGGAGGGCGGTGCGGTCGGCGCCCGAGACCGCCCACGGTCGCTCGGCGACGGTGATCGTGAAGGCGACGAGTGCGCGTGTCGGGGCATCGCCATGGCGCGTGAGGGCGTGGGGATCCACGACCACGACCCGCGCGAGGGCGTCATCAGCGAGAGCGGCACGCAGAAACTCTGCGTGAGCGACCAGTCAATAGAAGCACTGGTTGAGGCGCGACGTGAGCGCGGCGACGAGCTCGCGCTGTGACCACGTGAGCGGTCCCGTCTGATTCACGGCACTGGAGAACCCGAAGACGTGCGGGATGAGCGCGGCGTCGAGGCTGTGGGCGCGGAGGATGCCGGGCAGGCCCCCATGCGACGGCTGGTAGATCGGCGGCACCTTGCGCTGGGCCATCCGGGCGTACACCTCGGCCAGCGCGCCAGTCGCATGCGGAGGCTCGATGATGGCGAGGTGGGACATGGCGCGGGGCATCGTAACCGAGCCTCACACCCGGAGCGCGGCGGCGAGCAGGTAGAGCACGGCCGCGAGGAGGAGCGCGTGCGTCGACCCGCCGACGCGGAGGGCGAGCACGGCGACGATGCCGCCCGCCACCGCGGCGACGCCGTTGATCGCCCACAGGCTCGCGATGCGAGTCGTCGGGTCGCCGTGCTGTGCGAGCAGGAGCGGAAACGGGCCGCCCATCGCCAGTCCGGCCGGCGCGAGGACGAGGGCGACGAGGAGCAGCCGGGCGGCATCGCTGGAGATGTCCGCGACCCAGGCAGGGTCGACGAGCGCGGTGGCGGCGACGGCGAGGCCGGCGGTCAGGCACGCCCACGCGATGCGGCGCCTCGCGAAGAGCATGGCGCCGGCCGCGCTCCAGCCGAGCACGCAGAACAGGACGAACGAGACCGCGTAGAGCGTGCCGCCGGCGGCGAGAGTGAACTGCTGGATCAGGGCGAGCTCGACGGTGAGGAAGGCCGCGCCCAGGAGCATCGCGACGACCGCCGGTCGGAGGAACGCACGGGCGTCGCGGCGGCGCTCGACCACGAGGATCGTCACGAGGACGAGGGCACCCGCGAGGACGAGCAGGCGGCCGGGCTCGGCGCGCGCGGTGGCGACGAGGCCCTGCGTGTTCTGAAAGAAGTACGGGCGCGTATCGTGAACGGGGCTGAGGTCGTCGCGGCCCGTGGCGCCGAGCTGCGCGGGATCGAGGAGCGCGGCCCGGCGCTCGGGCGGATCCCCCGGGCCCCAGAGGAGCTCGGCGGGGGCGACGTCGAGGCTGTCGACGACCTCGAGGGGCATAGGCGACCTCCGGACGACGAGCAAATAGCGGTAGGCGGTGCCGGGGCGCGGATCGCGGAGTACGGCGATGCCATCGAGGGCGTCCTGCGTGCCGAGCGCTTCGATCACCGTGCGCAGCTGGCGAAAGGCGTTGCCGGGATCGCTGTGGATGAGCACGAGCGAGCCCGTCGGCGTGAGCCGGCTCAGGTACAGGCGTACGGCCTCGACGGTGTAGAGATGCGCCTCCATGCCGGAGGGCTGATCCGCGTGGAGGTTACCGGTCAGCGCGAGGGCAAGCTCGATGAGGTCGTAGCGCTCGCTCGTATCGGTGAGGTAGCGCCGTGCGTCGGCGGTGATGAGCTTCACGCCGGGCTGGTGGTAGACGTCGCCGGCGAAGCTCCGCCAGCGCGCGAGCACGGCGGGGATCGCGGGATTCACCTCGACGGCATCCACGCGCGCGGCGCCGTGCTGCTTCGCGAGCCAGACACTCGCCCCGGCCCCCGCTCCGAGGACCAGCACGGAAGCGGGGCGCAGCGCCTGGTAGGGCAGCGCCATCAGGAAGCCCCACGCATCCTCGAAGTTGCTGCCCGCCGCGACCATGTACGTCGGGCTCATGCCGTCGGTGAACACGCCGAGGCGCTGGTCGTCGGTGCGTTGCACGTCGAGGCGACCAAGAGGGGTCCACTCCGAGTCGATGATCGGGCGCTGGGCTTCGACGATCGCCTTCTCCGAGTCGGCGCCCTCACGCTGCATCACCGCGAGCGGGCCATCGGGGAGGGTGCCCGTGCGGCCGAGGACGATCAGCGCGACGAGCGGCGCGGCCATCATCGCCCCGACCTGCCAGCGGCTGACGCCGCAGGCGAGCACGCCGAGCGCGAACATGATCTCCGTCGGTGACAGTGGTCCGATGAGCCGCGGGGTGAGCAGGCACGCGCTCGCCGCTGCGACGAGATCGATCGCATACGTGGCCCGAGCGACCTCACCGCCGCGTGCCGCGTAGGCGTTCGCGAGGAGCACGCCGGCGAAGGCGAACGGCACGAGCGAGATGGCGACGAGGAGCGTGAGCCCGGCGCCGAGCGTCGCCGCGAGCGCCAGCACGGCGATGGCCACGGGGAGAGCCGGCGCGTACCGGGCGACCGCCGGCGCGCGGACCCGGAGCGCCGCCCCCACGCCCAGGCCGAGCAGCGCGATCGAGAGCGCCGCCGCCGTCGCATGCGAGCTGCCGATGTACGCGTAGAGTCGCGTGGTGGCGAGCTCGAGGGCGAGCACGACGAACGCGACGATCGCGATGGTCGCTGCAGGGCGCCGGTTCACCGCGTCCGGTGTATCCCGTCCAGGCTCGACGCGCGACGGGCGCGGTGGGTTGTGAAGTTTCGTGACGTGATGCAACGAGTCTCGGGGGAGCCGCGCTCTGTTGCATCATGAAGCTACACGTCGCCGTCGGTCTCGTGGTCAGTGGTTGCGTTCATGTCCAGCATGCGCCGGGGCACGAGAACCGCGCCGGCATGGCCAAGCAGGAGCTGCGGGTGCAGCGGCAGCTCTGCCTCGCGGGCACCTGCGACAAGTCAGCGCCCAAGGGAACGGTCGAGTTCTCCGACGTCCACTTCTTCGCGACGAACGGCGCTCGCACCGAGACTCGGTTCACCGTGCAATACGACGGCGCGCGAGCCCGCTGTCGACAGGAGCAAGCCTCGTCGCAGGTCTTCACGTGCACCATCGCCGAGCGCGGCCGTACGTACGAGCTCGTCCTCGCGCGAGGCTGCACGATGGGCGGCGTGGGCAGCACGCCGGGCCTGGAGCCCGAATGGGGGATCGAGACGGACACGGTCTCGCTTGCGGGCTGGCGTGGACCGAGCCGCGAGGTTTCGCTCGTCGACGCGCAGGGCGTGCTCGCATTCGCCGAGGCGCATGCCGACGACAACCTCGACATCTTCACGCGGCCAGCGGCACAGCTCTCGAGCGGTCAGGTGTTGATGCTCGTGAGCGTGCAGGCGTTTCTGCAGATGGACGAGCGGCCGCGCGAGTGCCTCACGGCGACCTGAGGAGATCTTCGATCGCACTGAGCGTGTCGACGTCGTCGCCGATCATCTCTTTCATCGACTGGATGCGGCCAGCCACGACGTGCGCGATCTTCTCCTCGATGGTGCCGTCGGCGTAGGTCCAGTAGACCTGCGCGAAGCGGCCGTCGCGGTGGCAGCGACCTTCGATCTGGGCCATCTGGATCGCGGACCAGCGGAGGTCGTGGATGATCTCGGAACGCGGGGCGTCATCGTGCTCGCCCTGGTGGAGCGAGATGCCTTCCTCGACGGTGAAGAGCATCACGCGCGCCTTGCCGGTCTGGAACCGGAGCCGCTCCTGCTCGCGGTCCGTGGCGGAGAGGCCGCCGTGGATCGAGGCGCACGGAACCGCGCCGATGCCGGTCTCGAGGGCAGAGCGGAGGGCGCTGAGGGTCTCGATGAAGGCGACGGAGATCGCGACCTGGTGGCCGTTGTCGAGGAGCTCCCGGGCCAGCTCGATCGTGCCCGTCGACCGGATGAGCGAGCTCTTCTGGCGGAGGCGCAGGATCGCGGCGAGGACGGACTTCGGATCCTTGCCGCGTGGGGCAAGCTCGAGCTCGCGCCGGAACGCGGTCCAGGCTTCCTCGTAGAGCGCGCGCTCCTCGCCGGAGAGCGCCACGGGCATGAGGATGCGGTTGATCGCCGGCCAGCCCGCGATGTCCTCGGGGCGACGTCGCAGACCGGCGGGGCTGGTCACCGCGTGGGCATCGAACAGGAGGGTGCGGACCTTCTCGCAGTCCGCGCGATCTCCACGCCACTCCCACTTGCCGAAGTTGCCGCGCGTGACGCCCAGGCTCTGATCGAGGCACCACTGCTCGAAGTCCTTCAGATCCTTGGCGCGGGCGCCGGTCGCGGCGGCCAGCAGCGGGGCGAGGTACGACAGCTCGAGGGGGTTCTGGCCCGCGGTCGCCGAGAGCCAGAGGGTGAAGCCGGCGCTGGCGACGAGCTTCGCCGCGAGCTTCGAGCGAGCGGCCGTGGGGTTCTTGCACCGGTGGCTCTCGTCGAGGACCACGACATCGGTCTCGGGGGCGGTGCCGGCACGGGCCAGGCCCTTCTTCGTACGCACCTTCTTGCGAGCGGCGCTGCTGATCTCGAAGACCTTGCCGAGGCGATCGTAGTTGAGGACGACGACGTCCTTGCCGCCGTCGCCCATCGCTTCGATCGTGCGGCGCCAGTGCGGCACGACCGAGAGCGGGCACACGACGAGCACTGACCGGGCGTCGCGCATCTCGAGGATCGCGGCCCAGGCGCTGATGGTCTTGCCGAGACCAACGTCGTCAGCGAGAAGGAAGCCGGGGAGCTTGGCCTTGCGCGCGGCTGCGATCGCGGCCACCGCGGCGCGCTGGTGCGGTCGGAGCTCGATGGTGGAGGCGGCGCGGGCCGCGGGGAGGACCTCGCCGGTGAGGTCCTGTTGCACCCGCATCTCCCACGAGTAGGGCAGGGCGCGAAACGGCGCGAGCGCCGGCGGCAGCTGGCGACCTTCGTAGATGAACACGCCGGAGGCCGCGTCCCAGCGGGCGGCGGAGGCGGTGGCGACGCCTCGCATCGCGAACGGAACATCGAGGACGAATGCGGTCACGCCGATGCCGGATAGCACACTCATCGCGATGCGAAGATGGTGGCGACGCGCTATGAAGCGCCGCCCGTGACGAGTCCGCGCCGTGAGCTCGACCAGGTGATCGCTGCGATCGCTCATCGCAAACCCGCGATCGACCTCGGGCCTGTTGACATCTGCTTCCTGATCGCGCTGCACGTGCAGTCCGAAGGCGCGAACCTGACGTCGTTCACCGAACAACAGCTCGAGGATGTCTTCGCGAACGCGAGTGCGATCGTTCAGCCCGAGGCGGAGCAGGTACGGCGCCGCGCGACGCATGCCATCCAGCGGCTGCGCGAGCAGCGGTTCCTGGCGCGCGTGGACGGCCAGGGCGTCGTGCGTACGGGTGAGTTCGCGCTGTCGAGGCTCGCGATCGGCGTCGTCGAGTTCTTCCTCGAAGACGATGTGCTCACGCGGGCGAGCCTGCACGTGCTGCTCGCGAGTCTGCGGACGGCCATCACCGAGGTGCGAGAGGTTGCGCGCACGGCGACGGAGCCAGCGCAGTGGGCCGACGGGGTCGTCGGGCCGCTGCAGGTGACGATCGCCGAGCTGGTGGCCGGCATCGAGCGCCGGCAGCGCGGGCTGGATCTACAGCAGGAGAACTTCCAGGCGGAGATCCGGCGGCTCCTCGAGGCCGACTGGTTCGGGGCGCTGGACCGCTGCCAGCAACTCCTCGAGCAAACGAGCGCGACCTTGCACGAGCTCAACGAGGTCCTGCTCCGCGACAGCAGCCAGCTCCTCGTCCTCCTCCAGGACGTCGAGGATCTGGCGGTGGCGGCCGGGCAGACCGATGCCGAGGCGGTCGCGCACCGCCTGATGGATCAGATCGATCGCAGCGCCGCCTGGGGCACCACGCGACAGCGCGCCTGGTCCGAGTACTTTCAGTACGTGCATCGGTACCTGCGCGATGTGGTGCGACTCGATCCGACGCGCGCGCTGACCCAGCGGCTGCGCGAGCAGCTCGCCGAGAGCGGCGACAAGTTCGCGCTCACGTACGCCAGTGCAGCGCCGATGCGAATCCTGCGCACCGTCCCGCCCCCCCGCGATCAGCCCCCGGTGACACGACCGCGGGCCCCCCGCGATCGCGAACCGGTGACGGAACCAGCGGCGGACCCGCAGGCGGTGCTCGTGAGCAAGGTGAAGCAGGCGCTCGTCGACGGCGCGCGGACGCTGTCCACCGTGACCGCGCAGGTGACCGCGGACGTGGCGGCGAGCGAGCGTTTCATCGAGGCGGGCCGCATCGCGCACACGGTCGCGCAGGTCGCCCAGGTGCGGGCCGAGGTCGAGCGGCCGTGGGTCGCCGTCGGCGCGGATCTCGAAGTCGAGGAGTGGGACACGACGGCCCCGCGCGAGGAGAAGTCATGACGCCGCGTACCTTCACCGAGCTGCAAGAGGTCGTGCTGGATCCGAGCTTCCCCGACCTCGACCTCGCGCTGCGGCGTGGGCGCCACGTCGATCGCGAGGACTTCGCCTGGTACACGCTCCTCACCGACGCGCAGGATCTCCTCGAGGCGTTCTACCGGCGCTACGGCTGCGAGCTCGTCCACAAGGCGGACGGCTACTACTACCTGTTGCCAACGGGCGAGAAGCTGTCACGGCGACAGCTCGCCGTGGGCGACATGCTGGTGGGGCAGGCGCTCGCGCTGATGTACCTGGACCCGTCGACGATCGAACGCGGGGGGCGGGCGACGACGGAGGATGTGGTCGCGCAGCTCGCGGTGGTCATGGGGGCGGAGGCGCTCGTTCGGGCGTTCCACACCAAGAAGAAGAAGTACGACGAGCGCGTGGCACAGAAGGCGGTACGCACGAAGGTCGCGGACGGGATCCGGAGACTGGCGGCCCTGGGCTTCGTCGACGTCGGCGACGAATCGCTGAAGCTCCGACCGGCCCTCCTGCGCTTCGCCGAGCCGGTGCGGGCGGCGGGCCAACCGGCGGCGGCCCTCGCGAAGCTGGTCGCTGATGGCGAGATCGCGATGGTCACCGAGGACGCCGAGCCGGCCGAGGCCGATGTCGACGCGGAGACCGAGAGCGACGCCGGCGAAGAGTCGACGGACGACGACTCGGACCTGGAAGCGGAACTGCGCGCAGACGACGCGGAGCGGGCGGCGTCCGACGCCGCCGACGCCAGCGAGGACGACGAGGACACGTGAGTCGCGCCCGGATCGCCGCGCTCGCGCTCGTGAACTGGAAGGGCGTCTTCTACGAGCGCTACTTGCTCGACCGACACGTGACGGCGCTCGAGGGCATGAACGGCGCCGGCAAGACCACGGTGATGATCGCGGCGTACGTCGCGCTCCTGCCGGACATGACGAAGCTGCGGTTCACGAACCTCGGCGAGACGGCGGCGATCGGCGGTGACCGCGGGATCTGGGGCCGGCTCGGCGAGGTCGGGCGGCCCTCGTACACCGTGCTGGACATCGAGACAGCCGAGGGCGACGTGCCCCAGCGCGTGCTCGCGGGGGTTCGCCTGACGCGTACCACCGAGCCGACGGTCGAGCCCACGGCCTTCATCGCGACCGGGCTTCCGCCAGAGCAGCGACTATCCGAGCTCCTGCTCGTGCGGCAGCTCGACGGCGATCACGTGCCCGAGCTCGACGAGATCAAGCGTGCGATCGAGGCGGCGGGCGGGACGATGACGACGTTTCGCGCGATCAAGGACTACTTCGCGGAGCTATTCGAACGCGGCATCACGCCGATGCGCCTCGCGGCCGACGAGGAGCGCACGAAGCTGAACGACATGCTGCGCACGAGCATGACCGGCGGCATCTCGAAGGCGCTGACGAGCGAGCTCCGGGGCTTTCTCCTGAAGGAGGAGACGGGGCTCGCCGACACGTTGTCTCGCATGCGGGCGAATCTCGACGCGTGTGCGCGCACGCGCAGCGAGGTGTTCGAGTCGCGCCGGCTCGAGCGCGAGATCACGGCCATCTACGAGGCGGGGACCGAGATGTTCGCGGCGGCGGTCCAGGCGGCGCGGGCGGCGGCGGCGGAAGCGGAGCGCGACGTGAACGAGGCGCGGCCGCGGGTCGACGAGGCCCGTACGTCGACGCGCGACCTGGAGGAGCTCGGCCTGCGGCTCGAAGGGCGCGCGCGCGAGGTCGACAAGCAGTTCGCCACGCTGCATGCGGAGCGCGGGCGCCTCGTCGCCGAGCGCGAGCGGGCCCAGACGGCACGCGCGATCGCCGACCGGCTGGCTGCGGTCGAGGCCGAGCTCGCCGCGCTCGTCGTCGAGGAGGCGACGCAACGCGTGGTGCTCGATCGCGCGACGACCGCTCGCACGGCGGCGCGCCAGGAGCGCGCGCGGGCCCACGATGCGTACGATCGCGCGGCGCACGGACTGGCCGATCTGCAGGCCGGCATCGACGAGCTCGTGCGCCGCGCCCACGGGCATCGGCAGCTGGTCCGCCGGCTCGAGGACGCCCGGCGCTTGCTGGCACGGCCCACGCTCGCGCCCGACGAAGCGGCTGACGCCATCGGCGCCCTCGACGAGGAGCGCGCGCGCATCGAGGTGGAGCGGGCACGGCTCGAGCGCGATGGTCGCGATATCGACGCCCGGCGCGCCGAGCACGAGGCGGCGCTGCGCGCGCTGCGGATCCTGGATCCCGACGGCACTGGCGAAGCGCACGCGCGGGCGCGGGCCGTCCTCGCGCGGCTGGCGGATCGCGAGGCCCAGCGGGCGCGCCGGCCCGAGCTGGAGCGCGAGCGGACCGAAGCGGCGCACCTCGGGGCCCGGCAGGCGCGGGCCCGATCGCTGGCAGCGGCGCTGGCGATCGGCGAAGGCGCGGACCTCGTGGCCGAGCTGACGGCGTGCGAGGAGCAAGTGCGGGCCGGCGAGCTCGCCGCCGAAGCGCAGCGACTCCTCGCGCGTGACCGCAAGCAGCGTGCGGACGAGCTGCGGGCACGCATCGCGTCGCTCGACGAGCGCAGCGCGCGGTGGCACCTCGCGAGCGAGGGCGTGCGGCGGCTCGCCGGAGCGGGGGCCCCCGGAGACCGCAACGAACTGATCGCGCTGCGCGAGCGCCTCATGCAAGAGCAGCACGCGCTCGCCCTGCGCCGCACGGAGCTCGAGGCGCAGCGTCAGAAGCACCAGCAGCTGGCGCAGATTCTCGAGCAGAGTGGCACCACGCTCGATCCCGAGCTGCTCCGGTTGCGGGACGAGCTCGGCGGGGAGCTGCTCGCGAGCCGCTTCGAGGACCTCGACGTCGCCGCGGCGAGCTGGGTGGAAGCGCGGCTCGGTCCCCTCGCGTCGGCGCTGATCGTCGATGATCTCGACGCCGCCATCTCCGCCGTCGAGGCCAGCGAGCGCCAGGCGCCGACGGTGTGGCTCGTCAAGGCTGGCTCGCTGCTGGATGTCGAGCCGCCGGTCGACCTCGCGGAGCTCTCGGACGTCGTCGACGTGGTGTCCCCCGAGCCCTTCGGCGCGCGGATCACGCGCCGGTTGCCCCGCCCGAGCCTGGGCCGTCGGGCGCGCGAGAAGCAAGTGGCCGAGCTGCATCAGGCGGTCGCGCGCGACGGCGAGGCCCTGGACGAGCTCGCGGCGCGCGCGAACCAGGTGGCGGGCTGGCGGCGCGACGTCGATGCGATCGAGCCGCTGATCGATCTCCTCGCCGACGGAGATCCAGCGGGACAGCACGCCGAGCTCGCGCGCGAGCTGGCCGCACTCGACCACGCCCCGGACGACGAGACCGCACGGCAGGGCGCCGCGCTCGCCCGTACGCGGCTCGACGAGCTCCGGCGGCTGCTTCCCGATGTCGCGCTGCTGCAAGGCCCCGACCATGCGGCGCGGGCAACGGAGCTGGCGGCGCTGCTGGCGGGGCTCGGAGAGGTCGCCGTGGAGCACGTGAAGGCCCGCGCCGTGCTCGCCGAGCTCCTCGATGTCCTGCGGTCCCCTCCGCCCACCGAGGCAGAGCTCGCGGCCCACGTCGAGCGAGCGGCGCGGCTCACCACGCGCCTCGACGAGCTGGCCTCCGCGCGGTCCGCCCTCGAGGACGTGCTCGTGCACAAGCATGCGAGTGCGTTCACCGATGCGGAGGCGGCGCTCGCCGCCCAGACGGGCCTCGCCCCCGCGCTCGAAGCGCAGCACGCGACTGCGCGCGCAGCGGTGCAAGCGGCGGGCGACGCGGAAGGGGCCGCGGAGGTGGCATGGGAGACCGCGACCCGCGCCGTGCAGACGGCCGAGGCCGCGCGGCTGGCCGTGCTCGCGCATCGGGACCGTACGAACAGCGAGCTCGTCGCCATGGGCCCCGTCACCGATGGCACCACTCAGCGGGACGTCGACTCGCTCGTCGAGCGCGTGACCGCTCTCGAGACGGAGGCTCGCCAGCTGGTCCAGCAGCGTGCCGTGCATGCCGAGCGGCTCGCCCAGTCTGCGCGCGCGATCGAGGAGGCTCAGCAGCGCCTCGCTGCCGCGCACCAGGCCGCGGGCCCTACGGTCGCAGCATGGACGGAGCTCCGCGAGCGCGCTCAGAGCGCCGGTGTCTTGCACACCGCCCTCCTCGGCGCGACCACCGAGCGGTCCTCGATCCAGCTCGCGGCCGATGCGTGGAGCAAGCGCGAGCTGCTCGTCGACCGCCTCGCTCGCGCTCGCGGTGGCGAGGAGGTGGCCGCCCTCACCCGGGATACGGCTCTCGATGGCCTTGGCTACCTCGCCGCGTGGTGCGCGACCCGCGAATGGCTCCAGCGCCGCGTGCCCGCACAGGTCGCCGATGTCGCGGAGCCGCTGATCGCTCTCGAGCGCCTCCGCGATCATCTCGACGTCCTGGAGCGTCGGCTCAATCGGCAGGAGCAAGACCTCCGCGGCGCCTCCGAGGATGTCGCGCGCGGGATCGATGTCCAGGTTCGACGCGCCCATGGTCAGGTCCGCCGCCTCAACTCCCAGCTCGAGGGCATCCAGTTCGGCAGCATCCACGGCATCCGCGTCGAGATCCGCCGCGTCGAGCGCATGGAGCAGATCCTCCGCGCCCTCCGGCTGGGCGAGGCGCAGGAGCTCCTCTTCACGCCGAGCGTGCCCATCGACGAGGCCCTCGACGAGATCTTCCGGCGCTACGGCGGCGGGGGGCGTGCCGGCGGCCAGCGCTTGCTGGACTACCGCGAGTACCTCGAGCTCGTCGTCGAGATCCGCCGCGCCGCATCGGGCGACTGGGAGACAGCGAGCCCCACCAAGCTCTCGACGGGTGAGGCCATCGGGGTCGGCGCGGCCATGATGATGGTGGTCCTGACCGAGTGGGAGCGTGACGCGAACCTCCTCCGGGCCCGCCGTACGAGTGGCTCGCTCCGCTTCCTCTTCCTCGACGAGGCGAATCGCCTCTCGCGCGACAACCTGGGCGTCCTCTTCGATCTCTGCAAGAACCTCGATCTGCAGCTCCTCATCGCGGCCCCCGAGGTCGCGCGCGCGGAAGGCAACACGACGTATCGCCTCGTCCGCCATGTCACGGATGACGGTCGCGAGGAGGTCATCGTGAGTGGTCGGCGATCGATCGAGAGCCCGCCGCCGCCCGCCGAGGCCAGCGACGCCCCGCCCGAGGGTTGACGTCACTTCCGGCGGTCGCTCGTCACGAGCCCGTCGACGAGCTCGACGATGCGATCGCAACTGTCGGCGATCCGCGAATCGTGGGTCACGATGATGAACGTCGTCCCGAAGTCGCGGTTGAAGCGGCGCATGAGCTGGAGCACCTCTGTGGAGGAGGCGGTGTCGAGGTTCCCCGTTGGTTCGTCGGCGAGCACGAGGGGCGGGCGGCGCACGAGGGCGCGCGCGATGGCGACGCGTTGCTGCTGGCCCCCGGAGAGATTGGTCGCGCGGTAGTACATGCGGTCGCCGAGGCCGACCGCCCGCAAGGTCTCCTCCGCGTCGGTCTTCATCGACGCGGATGGCCAGCCCTCGTGCCCCCACGCCGGGATCATCACGTTCTCCACCGCGGTGAAGGCGGGGAGGAGGTGATGGAACTGGAACACGAATCCGAGCTTGCTCGCTCGCACGTCGGTGAGCTCGCGCTCGCCGAGGCCGGTGGTCTGCGTCCCCGCGATGGTGACCGTGCCACTCGTCGGACGGTCGAGGAGGCCGATGATGTTGAGGAGCGTGCTCTTGCCCGAGCCCGATGGGCCGACGAGCGCCATGAGCTCGCCATGTCCAACGGTCAGGTCGACGCCACCGAGCGCCCGGGTCCGGGCGACGTCGCCATACTCCTTCACGACGTGCTCCACGACGAGCACGGGAGACGCGTCAGCCATTGCGGATCGCCGTGGCTGGATCGAGGGCAGCGGCGCGCCGCGCGGGGATGGTGGCGGCGAGCAGCCCGACGCCCGTCGCGAGGGCGCTCGCGAACACGAGGAGACTTCCCGTGATCTGGACCGGGAACTTCGGAGCGCCGTCCGGATCGCGAGCGAGGGACTCGAAGAGCTTCGCGAGCGCGATGCCGAAGGCGGACCCGAGGATCGAGCCGCCCAGCCCGAGCAGTCCGCCCTGGATGAGGAAGATGCGCATGATCCGGCCCCGGGGCGTCCCCACCGCGCGAAGAATCCCGATCTCTCGCGACTTCTGAACCACCGAGACGATCAACACGCTCGCGATCCCGAGCGCGACAGCCAGGATCACGAAGAACTGGATCATGGTCTTCGAGCTCGATTGCGCCGAGAGCCCTGACAGGAGCTCGGCGTTGATCGTCATCCAGCTGTCCGCCTGGACCCCGGTGTCGGCCTGGATCTCGGCGGCGATTCGCTGGGCCGCAAACACGTCGGCCACCTTGAGCTCGATGGTGGTGGCACCGCCCGCGAGGTTGAACAGCGACTGCGCGTGGCGCAGCGAGGTGAGGAGCCACGTGCCATCGACGCCGTCGTTGCCGAGCTGGAAGATACCGCCCACCGTGACCACGTCGTCGACGCCCTCGCTCGACGAGAGGCGCAGCTTGTCACCGATGCTCGCGCCGAGGTTGGCGGCGAGCTTGGCGCCGATCGCGACGTAGTTGCCGTCGAGGTCGAAGCGACCATCGGTCATTCGTACGCGCAGGTCGATGATCGCGAGGAAGCGCTCGGGGTCCACGCCGCGAATCACGACCGGGCGCCTGGCCCCCGAGCGCACGGTGAAGCCCGCGCCGACGATCGACGGCGACACGGCGATCACGCCGGAGCGTCCCTCGACGGTCTCGACCACCGTCGGCCACTGATCGATCGAGCGCAGGCGCTGCGCGGTCTCCTCGGTCCGCCGCGCGATGGCCAGGCTTGCCGTCGCCGCGACGAGGGGCCGCGGTGCTTCGCGCGGGACGCTCAGCGTGATGTGCGGCTGGGAACCCAGGGTCTTGTCGATCAGTGACGTCTGGAGGCCGCCGATCAGCGCCGACAGGAAGACGATCACGCTCACGCCGACGGCCACGCCTCCGAGAATCAGCGTCGTCTGCCCCCTGGCATCGCGCAGGTAGCGCAGCGCCAGGAACCACTCGAATGGCATCAGTCGCTCTCCGGGCGCACGCGCGCACCGGGGCTCAGCGTGCGGCTCGTCGGAAGGATGACCGCCGTGCTCTCGTCGATGCCGGCGAGGATCTCCGTCGACCCATCGCCGCGAATGCCGAGCTCGACGTCCTTGCGCACCACGCGCCCCCGTTCGAGGGCGAGCACGTGGGGCGAGGGCGTGGAGACCCCGCGAATCGCGGCACTCGGGAGAGTGAGCGCGTTGGCCTTGGCGGCGACGGTGAGGTCCACCGAGACCGTCATGTCGGGCTTCAGCACCGGCGGCGGCGTCGCGACGTCGAGACGCACTTCGACGCTGCCGCGCTGCGCGTCGACGGACGGCGCGATGTAGCTGACGACCGCGTCGAAGACGCGCTGGGGATAGGCATCCGCCGACGCCCGCGCCTGCTGGCCGATGTGAATCCACGCGAGGTTTCGCTCGTCGGGTTGGATCACGAGCTGAGCCTGGGCATCCGCCGCAAGTACGAGCAGAGTCTGCCCCGGCTGCACCACATCGCCGGGCTCGACGGAGCGCGACAGGACGGTGCCGCTCTGCATCGCGACGAGCCGGGTCTGCGCGAGGCGCACGCGCGCGGACTGCAGCTGCGCCTCGGCATGGAGCTGCGCCGTCAAGGCGACGCGCGAGTCGGCCCCGACAGGGGTCGAGGCGACCTGCTGGGCGCGCGCGGCCGCACGCTGGGCCTCGGCGATGTCGACCGCCCGCCTCGCGTTCTCGAGCTCGGTCACGGTGATGGCCCCGCTGGCCACCAGCTTCTCGGTCCGTCCGAGCTCGGTCTTCGCCCGCTCGAGGTTGGTCTGCGTCTCCCGCAACGACTCGGTCGCGACGATCGCCCCCACGCGCCGCAGCTGCTCGACGCGCGCCTTGGCCTGATCGACGACCGCCTCCGCCTGGGCGACGGCCGCCTGCTCCGCCGCTCCGTCGAGCTGGACGAGCAGGTCTCCCGCCGAAACGCGCTGGCCCTCGACCGCGCCGACGGCGATCACGAGGCCCGGGCTCTGTGCGGCCACCTGGACCCGCGTCGGGACGCGCACGCGGCCGCTCGAGACGATGTGTTGCTCGAGGTCGCGGCGCACCGCGTGCGTCGTGGTCACGGCGTCACCCCGCCACCGCACGAAGCCATAGGTGCCCGCGGCAGCGAGGATCACGAGGGCGATCCAGAACATCGGCGAGCGCAGGAGCCTTCGCATGAACCCACGGTGCTTTGTGCAACTGTGGGTCCCGTTCCAACGACTCACGACGCGGGGCAGCCCGCAGAACCTGCGCCGCCACCTGGTTGCGCCGCAAACCGTGCGTGCTGCGGGAGCGAATGCGGCTGCCGTGAAGTACTAGGCGCGACCGTCGAGGAGGATCGGCAGCGCGTCGCGGAGCCGGGCCCGCAGCGCCACGCCCGAGACGCCGCCCTGCTCGTCGTAGACCCCGGGCACGAACGTCAGCTTCGCCTCGTACACGGCACGCTGGCGCGAGATCTCGGGGGTAAAGGCACCGGCGATCCGGAACCCGCCGAAGTCGATGGTGATGCCGGTCAGCGCGCCATCGACGCGCAGGAGATGCTCGGCGGCGATGACCTTGGCCGCGAGGTCGCCCCGGACCCACATCGAGCCGTGGTTGTAGTCGGTGTGCACCGCGTGACGGGCGTGGACGTTGCCGCGCACCACGATCTGTCCTCCGCCGCTGAGGACGTTCCTCACGTCGAGGCTCCCGGTGACGAGCAGGAACCCACTCTCGTCGCCGCTGCGCAGATCCTCGCGGAGAGTCAGGTTGCCGGCGACGACGACGTTGCCGTCATCCAGGTCGAGGGTGTCGAGCGTGACGTCACCCTCCCAGACGCGCACGGCCCCGCCGAGGTGCGAGGCGTGGAGCTCCTCGGCAAGCCCGAAGCGGCGTGTCGCCTCCTCCCATTCGACGTCGATCGGAGAGCTCATCACCGCACGGGTA
>LNFM01007973.1_pt1 | contig 16245 bp, 20 predicted proteins | sample 596031 | NCBI WGS metagenome assembly LNFM01 (sample SAMN04254537, study PRJNA301005) | activated carbon metagenome | isolation source: dual media filters at the Ann Arbor, Michigan drinking water treatment plant | place: USA: Ann Arbor
CCCCTGTGACCCTAGTAGGACAGCAGCACAGGAACACGGTCTAACACAACGACCGGGGGGGTATGTCCCTGATTCTGTTTCGCTGTGCTGCTGTATTCAATAGCAGCCCAGATACGGGAGCACATTTACGATTTGGCAACGCTAACGGCAGCACAGTGACACTTCGATGCCCATCGAACAACTTCAGTTTCTGATCGGCGCGAAATCCCGCGCAAAAGTGCCCCTGTATCGCGCTGACAGTCCAGGTTTTCGCCGTAATCACGTCTTCGCTATTTGCGACAATCACTATGTCTATATGTTGTGCACCCACCCCCTCCCTGTAAGGGAGGGGGGGAAGGGGAATGCACATAGCAGATTGTTCAGACCAGCCTCTTACGGTTAAGGCTAGGTTAACCAGGTGTGTAACCTTCCTGGGCTCGGCTGGGCGTGGTAGCCTTAGCTCATATCCCGCGATCCACGCGGGTGGGCGAAAGGAGAACCATTCATGGCCCTACCCCTGCTGACCTGCGCCCAGTGCGGCACTCAGGTCACCATCCCTCAGAAGTATTCCTCTGTCCGGAAGTATTGCAACCTGTGCCAGGTGGTCCGCGAGACCGCCGATCGGCTGCCCAAGGCTCGCAACTGCGAGCGCTGCGGAACCCAGTTTTGGCCGATCCGCTCGTCGCGGCTCTGGAACAAGTGTGGCCGGTGCACCTCGCGCCTGACGCTGGAGCAGCGCATGAACGCGCCTGAGTGCAACGTCTGCGGCGAAAAGGTTCCGCCAGCCGAGGGACTCACTGAGACATGTCTCCCGTGCGTACAGTCTCACGAGCACTACAGGGACTCATATGTCGCGCGCGTGAACGAAATTGTCGCAAATCGCGCAAAAACTTTTGCTTCACAGACGGTTAATCCCGATCTGAGTGTGGTATAGTGTCACCACAACCAGTGCAGGAGGAATGCACAATGCCTTACACTGACAATCCTGATGGTCCGCGCCGTTGGGTGTACGACCGCCGCGCCGAGTCCATCGGTGACCAGGTCCGCAAGGCTGCTGAGCTTCTTGCTCAGGATGTCGAGGCGTACCTCTACGACGAGGCTTCTGACGTCTGGATGAAGCCGGAGTTCCTGGCCTGGGCCGTTGCCCGCTACGACATCCAGAAGACTGGATCCGGTAACTACGCGCAGATGGACCTCCAGTACAACCACGACGAGGCCGTGCTCGACCCGGTCGTTCCGGCTGCCCAGCGGCAGAGCCCGAACACCAACATCGACACAGCGGTGCGGTTCCCTGAGCACGCCCGCCAGGCCAAGCACATCAACACTGATGAGAAGAAGGCAGGCGACAAGTAATGGCTCTTACCATCGCACAGGTATCAACTCCTAACGCCGAGATGCACGAGGGCCAGCTCATGGGCCTTCGCGCCCGCATCCTCGACATCACCTTCGACTCGTCTTACCTGACCACAGGCGAGGTGCTGACGGCTGCCTCGCTGGGCTGGACGTATCTGTTCGGCGCAGTGACACTCGCTGACCCGTCGAACTCCGACGGTACCGCCTCAGTAGGCTGTATCGTCAAGAAGAACACATCAGGGTCGCAGCTGACCTTCCAGGCACAGGGCAACGCCGCCTCTGCCACACACACCCACACCGAAAACACGGCGGCTGCTTATACGCAGAACGCCGTGACGGCGGCAGGTGGTGCGGTGGCCGCAGGCACGCTGCGTAACGCCGAGATGGCGTCAACACAGGATCTCTCGACGTTCACCGGACGCTTCGTCGTCCTGGGGTACTAATGAGCACCGGCCTAGTAGTCGTGTGCATCCTTGTCGGCATCCTTGTCGCAGTAGTACTGCTCTAATGTACAAGGCCGACCACATCATGCTTCTGATTGTGGTCGGCCTTTGCATTGCCTTCGCCATCGCAGGCATCATCGCGGGGTAGAGAACTGGCATCTCGCAACCCCCATTAGGTTGAGACAGTGGGTTCGATTCCCACCCCCGCTACCACTTTAGGAGAAGCAATGCCACAGCTAACACAGACCACGTTGCTAAACGCCGACAGTACTAACGGCACCAAGGCAGCGTTTGACATCCGCAACATCACCGCCTACTCCATTTTCGTGAAGGCCGTTGGTGGAACCTCTGCAAGCATTCAGGTGGAAGGCACGGCTGACCCGTCCGGGCAGCTAGGATTCGCCCCACTGGCAATGCGGCAGGCGGGCGGCGGTGCTTACGCGACGACCGCAGAGTCGGTCTCAGCCGGTGCTGGTAAGTCGCTCTACTTCGACCCTAGTGACAACGTCGCCTGGATCCGTGTAGTCGTGTCCGCACAGACCGGACCTACAGCGCTGACTGTTACGCTCAGTGGGGAGGAGTAAGAATGGCTGTTACCGCTACATGGTATGGTGCTGCTGGTCTTGGTATGGTCAGCGCCACAGCAGCACGGCGTTTTGACTGGGTGACTGACACCATCAAGGTGACGCTACACACCTCACTCTACGTACCTAACGTCGACACGCATGACTTTGCGGACGACCTAACTAACGAAGTGGCTGCCGGCGGCGGGTACACAACCGGCGGTGTTACACTCGCATCAAAGACGCTGACTTACGACTCAGTGTCTAACACTGTACGCCTCGATGCGGCTGATGCCGCGTGGACGTTCACAGTCTCCAAGACAATGCGCTACGCTGTAGTCTGGAAGGACACCGGTGTCGCTGCTTCTTCGCCACTACTAGGATACGTGGACTTCGGTGCTGACGAGTCATCGTCGGGCACCTTCACGCTACAGTGGGACGCTACGGACGGAGTACTTAGAATGGTGGTGGTCTAATGGGTATGTTCAAGGGTCACTCCTACTTCCCAGGTCCACGGCCACGCCCTAACACAGCGCCACCGCAGCCTGAGACAGCACCTGACGAGCCGCTGACCAAGTACGTCATCAACGGCATGTTCAACCCTGACGGCAGCTATGTCGTGCCCGAGGTACTCGTTGTCGAGCTTACCGGCGGACGCACCATCGACCGTCCCGGCCAGGTGCTGGAGATGAATCGCTCAGAGGCGTCCGTGCTGATGAAGCGGCTGTCGCTGACTCCCGTAGCACCTGAGTAGTGGCGATCAGCACAAAGGTCGGAACCTTCACGGCCCCGACTGCCGCTGGCTCACGAGTAGTCACTGGTGTAGGATTCCAGCCCAAGGCGTTGTGGCTGTACGCAGCCAACCGTGCGAGTACCACTGGTATTAACACGGGCATCAACGCCTTGGGCTTTGGTGTCTGCTCAGCCACGGCTGCGCGTGCCTGCGCCATCACTTCGCGCAACGGCGGCACTACCACCGGGAACATCGACGAGGAAGTCCGTATGAGTACGGGCGCGTACACCATGCTGAACACCTTTGGTGCTACGTTTGCGGAGGCCGCACTCACCTCACTCGACGCTGATGGGTTCACGCTTAACTTCACAACAGCGCCTGGTACGGCCACCCTGATCGGGTACCTAGCAGTAGGCGGGGCGGATATCACGAACGTCGCAGTAGGTGACTTCCTCACCGGCACAGCGACAGGTAACGTAGACGTGACAGGTCTTGGGTTCGACAACCCGGACATGGTGTTCTTGATGCACGTGAACGTCGGCACAGCGCTACCGTTCACGTCACGTACAGGATCACGGCTAGGATTCGGTGTAGGTATTTCCACAACGAAGCGCTTCGCCAACGTGCGTATGACACGTGACCAGATCCTGAACACGTCGTGTCACTCACAGCAGGAAAGCAACGCTGTGCTGTTGGGGCTCACCACAGCAGGACTCCAGGACTTCATCGCTGACTACTCGGGTGGAATCACAGACGGCTTCCGCATCAACTTCTCGGACGCCCCGTCAGCAACAACGCGCATCGCTTACCTGGCGATCAAGGGTGGATCCTTCGACTGTGGTCTAGAGACACAGACCACCTCGGTCACGAATAAGGACACCACGACGACCAACACGCCGAAGGCGGTGCTGTTCGCCGCAGCGGCCAAGACGGCAGCTACAGGAATCGACGACACCATCGACGCTCAGACGCTGTTCGGAGCTTCTGACGCGACGAACGAAGCGGGCATCGGTGGACGCACGGCGGACAACGTGGCGACTGCTGACGTTGTATGTGAGATTGATTCAGCCAAGGTGATCGTCAAGTCCAACATCGCTGGTACCACTCTGGCAGAGTGTGACGCCACCTTCGCAGCGAACAAGTACAACCTGAACTGGACGACGGCCGACGCCGTGGCTACCGAGTTTGGCTGGCTGTCGTTGGGCGACTCACTAGGACGCACCCTAATCGTGCCTGCTGGGCGTATCACACTGAGTGCGCCTGCTGCGCTCGCTGCTCAGGTTGTGAGCGTGACCCCGACCGCCCGCCTGACTCTGAGTGAGCCCTCACCACAGGTGATGAGTGCCGTTGGAGGCATCGCCGCTCGCTTGACACTTAGTGCTGCCAGCCCGGACCCGAACGCGGTCAAGGCGGTAACCGCTGCTGTAGCAGGACTCAACCTGAGCGCCCCGGCTGCAACGGTGATGGCTGCGATTCTGGCCACCCCCGGTCGATTGACACTTTCCGCACCTGGACCCATCCCCCAGGCAGTACGCACAGTAGCCGCAACACCTGGACGCCTGACACTTAGCGCACCGAGCGCGGTAGTCATGGAGGCGAAGGTGTCCCCGTCTGGACGACTCACACTGTCCGCCGTATCGCCTGCGGTCACTGCAATGGTAGTGGCAGCCGCCGGGCGAGTTAACCTCAGTGCTGCCTCACCTACGCTCGTAGCGGCAAAGACTGTGGTTACTCCCGCTTCTAGGCTTAATCTGACTGTCCCGTCTGCTACACTGTACCAGGCAGTAGTTGCCTCGGCACCTCAGCTAAGGCTAGGCATGCCGAGTCCCACGATTCCCGGTCAGGCTGTGTTCATCATCACGCCTGCGGGTAGGCTCAACCTAAGTGTCCCGCAGGTAACGCTGGTTGGTATAGGTGGTGGGCCTGGAGGTCCAGGTGGGCATACTTACCTACTGCTTCGTCGTCGTCGTCGAATCCCATAATCACGAAGGAGCGCTAAATGGCAACTCGCCAGGTATCACCAGGTAGTTCAGTAGCAGCAGCGATCAACTCGTCCGCCCCAGGCGACGCAGTGATGCTGAGAGGTGGCGGAACGCACGGTGGATTCCGTGTGGAGAAGCCAGGAGTACGGATCTACGGTGAGAACCCTGACGTCGAGGTATCGGGTCACGTCTACGTGACGTCCGTAGCTGACGAGACAGAGATCGACCATCTGGTGCTACTGAACGGTGGGAACACCGGGCGCACCAACCCGACTGTCGACGCCACGGATCTCCACCTGCACCACTGTGTGGTCGACAACCAGAACAAGTCCATCGCGCTCCACCTAGGTGGCAACGCCACGTCTCTCGCAGCGTCTCGCGCTCTGATCGAGCACAACGTGTTCCGCAACGTGGGCCGCAAGCCGTGGACGAACTACGATCACGCGATCTACCTCAAGTGGGCTGACGACGCCATTATCCGCCACAACCAGTTCCTCAACGGTGGAGACTACGCCGTTCACTTCTGGGGTGGCTGGTCGCGCCGTACGCAGGTCTACAACAACTACGCTGACGGTACCTGGGCTGGCTTCACGATCATGGGCGGTAACTCCGCTGGTGGATCGGATGACGCCGAGTACTACAAGAACATCGTCACAGGGCCGCCCCGCTCTGGCCGTCAGGTGTTCTACGGCTACACGTCAGGGTGGACCGGATCGAAGTCCATGGTTCGTGAGAACCTGCTAGTGGGCAACGGACCGCATCTGATGGCTGCTGGTAACCCGTTCTACGACTTCTCGGCGAACCTGACCGGCGACCCGCGTATTGTCAACGGCAAGATCACGAACCCGGCATTCCTTGGATTCGGCCCGGGCTCGATGCAGTCCGGACCAACGCCTCCGCCTGACCCGGACCCGCCCGAGGAGGAGCCAGGTGACTGCACCGAGGTACGTGCCCAGCTTGAGGCTGCACGTGTCCAGATCGACAACCTAGAGGGTGAGCTTGCTGACGCAGCACGTGAGTCGTCAGCGGACAAGGCAGCCCTGGAGCAGATCCGTATCGCGGCCGCTGGCCGTCTCTAAGGAGTCAACGTGAAGAAGTGTAAGACGTGTGGAGAGGAGTTCGAGCCCGAGCGCAAGACTGCGGTCTACTGCTCGGACAAGTGCCGCTACCATAACTGGCTAGCGAACAAGAAGCGTGTCACAATCCCGGCAGACATGCGGTTCTCCATTCTCCACCGCGACGGCTTCGCGTGTCGTTACTGCGGGGACCGCCCTCCCAAGAAGACGCTACGTGTAGACCACGTGGTCTCGATTGAGGATGGCGGTGCCCGCACCGACTTTGCTAACCTAGTGACTACTTGTAACCCGTGTAACGCCGGTAAGGGCAAGAAGTCACTAGACCCATCGGAGGTACCTCCACTTGCCGATTAAGAAGGTGCGCAAGTGTGCCATCTGCGAGAAGCCACTCGGAGACCTAGCGCCGCCTAACAAGGTGTACTGCTCGAAGCAGTGTGCTCAGAAGGCGTTCTACTCGCGTAAGCGGCAGAAGCGGATCCAGTCACAGAAGAAGGTCAAGTACACCACAATCACGCCAGCCATGCGAGAGTTCCGTGCGCTCATGGACGAGCAGGATCCGTTCGTGCGCGAGACGCTACAGCAGGCGATCCGTGACTGTGTAACAGAGGCCGTGTCTGACAACATCGTCGGCGCTGGCGAGATCATCACAGGTCTGCTGCCCAAGACCCTAGCGGGTCTGGCAGTGGACCTTGATTCTTCTGACTGGATGATTCGCTCACGCGCTCAGTCCACGGTCATGAAGTACGCCATGGAGTTCAAGGACAAGGAGACCAAGGACGTTGACCTCGGAACAATCAATGTGGTCCACAACGTCGCTCTGCCCGGAACTCCACTGGGGCGGGCTACTGCCGGAGAGATCGAGACACTCGAAGCAGAGGGCGACACCATTGTCGAGCATTTTGAGCGTGACTGGCCTACCTGCGCCAAGTGTAACGACCGCAAGCACCCAGACACCATGTATGACATGGAGGGCGACACTTGGTGCTCGTCTTGCTTCCTGGCTTCGACGTACAAGGCGTCCCAGCAGCAGGTAGCTCTTGGGCCAGGAGACGACGATGCCTCTTAAGTGTCCCGAGGCACGCGCCGCGTATATGAAGCGTTGGCATGAGCAAAACGCGGATCACGTACGCACGCGCAACCTACAACACCGCTATGGGATTACGCTGGAAGACTACGAGGAAATGCACGAGTCTCAGAACGGTGCCTGTGCTGTTTGCTACAAGCTGCCGGATCCAGGACGCCTGCTATGTGTGGACCACTGCCACGAAACAGGCAAGGTGCGTGGTCTGCTATGCGACAACTGTAACCGAGGCATTGGTCTGCTACAGGACGATGCTCCCACGCTCCTAAGAGCAGCTGAGTACCTGAGAGGTGCATCATAGTTGGATATCCACTTCAATTATACGCCGTTCGACGTCCACATCCCGTTCCATCAGACCTCGGCGCGCGAGAAGGCGGCGATTGGAGCCGTGGGCTCAGGCAAGACGATTGCCCTGTGTGCGGACGCTATCCTGCTTGGACTCCAGCAGCCGGGATCCCGTATCCTTATTGCTCGTCAGACTGTGCCCTCGCTCAGGGACACGACGGAGCATGAGTTCCTCTCACTCCTCAACGCGATTCCTGAAGAGCTTGAAGGCGTCCAGAAGAAGTCGCTCTATGACCTCTGTGAGGTCCGTCGTTCAGGAGGCCACGTCGACCGACTCATGCTACCGAACGGTTCGGAGTACCTCTTCCGGTCTCTCGATGACTGGCGCAAGCTCATGTCCCTCAACATCGCCGCCTTCTACATCGACGAGGCGTCGGAGATCGCCGTAGAGTCCTACCTGGGCCTGATGACTCGTATCCGCCAGACGGAGCCGACACAGCAGGCACAGCGCCTGGGCCACCGTACGATCGAGAAGCGCATCGCCGCTGTGTGCTGTAACCCGAACGGCCACAATTGGGTTTGGGAGTACTTCGTCAATGGTCCTACACAGCTACGTGAGTCTGGCCTCGCCGCTAACGTAGCAGCGGCCAACAACCGCCGCTACTTCCGCTCGACCTCCTTCGACAACCCCACGCTGTACAACCCCGACGGCTCTCCGGGCGACTTCCTTCAGTCACTACTGACGATGCCTGAGATCTGGGTGCGTCGTTACGTGCTCTGTGAGTTCGACGCGTTTGAGGGCCAGATCTACGAGTTCGGCCAGGAGCAGCACGTCTACGACCACTTTGATCCCCCACAGAACTGGGAGCGCGCGTGTGGCCTCGACTGGGGCCTCCGTAACCCCGTCGCCGTGGTGTGGTGGGCACGTGATCCGCAGACGCTGGTCTGGCACATGTACCGTGAGTACCAGTCCTACGACCAGATGAACCAGATGGAGCGTGAGTCACGTGTCACACCGACAGTCCATGAGGTCGCGGCTATCATCAAGTCTCTTGAGGGGTCTGAGAAGATTAGATGGAGGGTCATTGACCCGTCTTCTCATAAGAGAGAGGCTGATTCGGGGAAGTCAGTACACTACTGGCTCTCCCACTACGGACTACACTTCCAGAACGGTATCCAGGACTACAGTTCCCGGATCAACTCGTTCAACCAGCTGCTCAAGACCCGGCAGTTCAAGATTTCTACCTCCTGCCCGCAGTCGCAGATCGCTATCCAGCAGTACCGTTGGTCGGACGTGGCAGCCAAGAGGGATACCAACGCCCCCGAGCGTCCTCACAAGCACAATGACCACCTGGTCAATGCCTGCGAGTACCTTGCTACAATCTTTGCTACGGCGCGCCCGCTAGATAGCACGCCTGCCGACAAGACTGACAAGGAATACCTTCACGATGAGATCTGGAAGACAGTGAAGAAGCAGGTTCAGAAAAGAAATGTCCGCAATTTGGGCAATTACAACTACGGCCCACGTTAAAGTATGGTATGGTACCTGGTATGGGTACCATACTATACTTTAACAGACGTCGTCAATGAGGAAAGGTAACTTGCCACGTTTCACTTCGGAGCTAGTCTCCTACCACGAAGTATCCCCTGACCCTCTGATCCCGGACTGTCAGAACACGCGTGAGCCCGGAGACGGTGTCGTCTTCCAGGGCGTTGAGCCCATGCTTGGAACCCACATGTTCATCGGCCGCCAGTCGATCATCGAGGCCGCTGCGTTGCTGTTCGATCTGACGCCAGTTCAGGTCAACGCCAAGCTGGGCAAGCCTAAGAAGGTGGAGATCAAGTAAATGGCACCTAAGCCGACACTTGTAGAGCTACAGGAGAAGTACCACCTGGCGAAGCGCCACCGGCGTCCGTTCGAGCGTGACTGGATGCTGAACATGGCGTTCATCGCGGGCGACCAGTACGTGGATTACGCGTTCGATCCCGTGGCTCGCATTGTGGAGGTTCAGAATCCTGACAACTCCGTCCGTGCCCTGAACAACATCTGTATTCAGGTAGCCCGTACCGAGCGCTCCAAGATCCTCAAGAACAACCCTGTTCCCACAGCCCTTCCTGCGACTGACTCGCAGGATGACCAGTACGCAGCCCGGATTGTCGAAGCCTACTTCAACCATCTGAGAAATGAGTGGAACTACGAACGACGGCTGCGCACTGGAGTCTATTGGCTCGTCTCGACGGGCAACGTGTTCTTCAAGTGGTACTGGAACGGTGAGAACCAGATGGCTGTCATCTCTCCGTTCGACGTGTACCCGGATCCCTACGCCCGTACCATGAATGACTGCCGCTGGATGATCCATTCGCAGTTCATGGAGGTAGAGGCAGCTAAGGAGATCTACAAGGGTCGCCGCAAGGCGAAGCTAGAGCACATCCGTGAGACGGACACCAGCGCTCTCAACCCCGTTGAGAACCGTGTCCTGACAAACTACGGCGTGGGCGAGAGTAACCTGCCTGGTGTTACCCTTTATGAGTACTGGCAGCCGCCGAGCACAACTACGCCTAAGGGCCGCTATATCGTGTACACAGAGTCCGGCATCGTATGGGAGGACGACTACCCGTACTCGCACGGACGTCTGCCATTCACCCATGCAGGACACGTGGAGCGGACATCTGGTAAGTGGCACGCCTCCGTGATGGACTTCGTGCGCCCGATCCAGATCGAGATCAACCGCACAGAGTCACAGATCATCGAGAATCGTAACCTAGCGAACGGGCTATGGATGATTCCGGCTGAGGTAACGCTGTCGCAGAAGATCACGGCTGATCCACGTCAGCAGATCGACTGGGAGGGTCCACCTAACCTAGACCCAAACTCCTGGTTCGTGCAGCCGCAGGGCATGGCGAACTGGGTCGGACAGGAGCCCGGCCGTCTCAAGGCCGAGGCGTTCGACATTGTCGCTCAGCACGAGATTTCACGTGGTGGCGTGCCTGGACGTGTTGAGTCCGGCCAGGCCATTCAGCTGCTACAGGAGACCGACGACTCAGTCATGCGTGACACGATCCACTCCCTAGAGGAGGCGATCAGTGACGGCTTCATGATGTCCGCTCAGCTGTACAAGCAGTACGGTGACGAGCAGACAGCGGTACGTGCCTACGACAAGGACGGAATGGTCGAGGTCGTACAGCTCAAGAAGTCGCTGATCCCGATCGACCTACAGGTACGTGTGCAGACAACCACAGGGCTGCCGCAGACCATCGCTGGTAAGTGGGATCGCGTGCTCAACCTGCTGCAGTACCAGGTCATCGACCCGCAGCGTGCCATCGAGCTACTGGATCTGTCGTCTGAGGACCCGGAGCTTGCTCCGTTCCAGCAGGACAAGAAGAACCAGCACCGCGAGAACAAGCAGATGCTCAACGACGAGATCGTTGTGCCGAAGCTGTGGGACGACCACGACGTACACATCGACGAGATGAACAAGTTCCGCAAGACGGAAGAGTATCGTCGTGCTGTCGCGGCCAACCCGATGCTAGAGCAGCGCTTCCAGTTCCACGAGGACGAGCACAAGAAGATGCGCTCCCTTGTCGATGCTGAAATGGCACAGCGGCAGGCTGACATGCAGGCTGCTGCTGCCCCGCCTCCTCCTGAGGGCGGCGAGGGCGCACCAGCGCCTCCGGGTGGCGGAGCGCCGCCTGACGGCGGTGGCGGACCACCTCAGCCACCTGAGCCAGGGCCAGCTGGACCAGCCCCCGTGGCATAGTCCGCAAATTGCAGGAAAAGATTTCTTCACTTTCCCTTAATCCGTACCAGGATGTGATACTATGCCACCAATGACTCCTCCTACCTCCGCAGCAGGCGCACCGCCCGAGGGCGCTGTGCCGATGGATCCAGCGATTGACAAGTCGCTGAATACCACAATGCAGGGCCTTGCCTCGCTATACATGGCGTGCCACAAGGCTAACCCTGACTCCCCTCTGTGCGACGCCATCATGTCAGTACAGAAGGCTGTTGCGGAGATTGGCCGTACTGCCGGTTCCACGGATGACCCATCTATGATGGCCGAGGACCCGAACGCTATGCCCCCGGAGGGCGGTGACCCGATGGCCGAAGAGGCCATGATGGGTGGCGACCCGATGATGGGTGGCGGCGAGGATCCCATGGCGGATCCGGCTATGATGGAGCCTCCTCCAGAGGACGCTATGCCAATGGCACCTGGCGCGTCTATCGCTGACGCTGCCGGTGAGACCCAGTCAATGATGCAGAACGCGGCCAAGCGCCGCCTCGGCCAGTAAGGAGTTAACTTGACTTTCGGAACAGCAGGATCAGGCGCGGCACAGGGTGGCAGTGGGCTTTCTGTGAGTGACGAGGACATTCGTCCCACAGACACAGGAAGTGAGAAGCCCGACTCAAGCCCCAAGACCGGAAAGCAGCAGGACCAGTCACAGCCTAAGTCTGGCGACACGCAGTCCAAGGAAGGGCAGCAGTCACAGCCAGATCCGGCCAAGGATAAGGGTCCTGGCCCGTGGGACGCGAAGCTCCAGCAGCTGGGTCTAGACGACCCTCGCTTCTCGGAGTTCTTCCGCAATGAAGTACAGCCCTACATCACCCAGCTAGAGCAGGGTGGGCAGGGCGGCGATCCTCAGATTCAGGAGCATGCCGAGTCGTGGCAGGAGCTTCTGTCAGCCTTCGAGGCTGATCCTGAGGGCGCTTACCGCGAGCTAGGAGAGCTACTCGGGGTAACAGGTGGAGAGATGGGCGATCCGAACGCCGATCTCGGTGGTGAAGGTTTCGATGACGATGACCTCAGCCTTCCAGGCGATGAGGACGAGCAGGACGACCCCCGTCTTGCGTACGTCGACGAGATCATGGAGCGTGAGCGCACGCAGAAGGAAGATGCCGAGTACGACAGCTTCCTCAAGCAGATGGCCGAGCGTATGCCCGGTTTCAACGACGAACTGTTCACTACGTTCGTAGTCGCTAACGCTGGTAACCTCGACCTGGCGATGAGCCAGTACGAGAAGTACCACAAGGCTCCTGAGCCCCCATCTGATGCACCGCCGTCACCTACTGGTGGCACGGCACCCGCAGCGGCTCCACGTTTTGGTTCAATTGGCGACGCCGTATCTTCGTGGATGAGCGAAGACAAGGCGTCTAACCCAGGGACCAGACGATAATGCGCGACCTTAACCTATTGACCTCAACACCCCAGGGGGTGTAAATGGCTACGCTTACGACCTTCTCCGGCGCAATGAAGACCAAATTTATTGGGCCGATTCGAGACCAGCTTCACAGCAACAAGGTACTGCTGTTCGGTACCCACGATAAGCAGGGCGAGGGTGACGGTGGCGACCCGCAGGCTGGGCGTGACTGGCGTGGTATTGAGGCGCTGGCAGACGGTATCGACTTCGTCGGTAACGAGTTCCGCCTTCCGCTTCGTACTACGCGTAACCAGGGTATCGGTTCTCGTGCTGAGAACACGACCCTGCCTGCTCCTGGCAACGAGGGCTTCACTCAGATCTCTGAGCCCCTTCGTTACCACTACGGTCTGTTCAACATCACCGGTCAGCTGATCAAGGCGTCCGAGTCGAACGAGGGTGCCTTCAAGCGTGCCCTGACCGTCGAGATGGAGGGTACTACAGACTCCCTTAAGCGTAAGATGAACATCGACGCTTACGGTAACGCTACTGGTGCCCTTACGCTCTGCCGTACTGCTCAGACCTCAGCCACTCTGGACGTTGATTCAACGATCAACTTCCAGGTCGGTGAGATCGTGGACATCTACGACGTGTCCGGTACTCTCTACCTAGCGGCTGCTCGTACCGTTACAGCGATCTCTCGTACCAACCGTACGATTACGATCTCTGGCGCTGCGGTTGCCGTTGAGGTTGGCGACCAGATCATTCGTGCGTCTTCGGACTCTACGACTGGTGTGCCGAACAACGACAAGAACAACGTGATCAACGGTCTGGAGAACATCGTGGACAACTCGTCTACGCTCCACACCCTGGTTCCGGCTTCTGCGTCGTACTGGGCCTCGACTGTTGTTAACGCCAACCAGGCCGTTGTTGGTGACTCGCTGCTTCGTCAGCTTGTCGACGGTATCGGCTTCGAGTCTGGCGCTGACGATGAGCTAGTGATGATTACCACTCGTGGTATCCGCACTCGCTACGCCAACACGCTGACACAGTTCAAGCGTTTCAACGACGCTCAGTCTGTTAAGCTTCGCGGCGGTTTCACTGCGCTGATGTTCGACGACAAGCCGATGGTGATTGACGACCAATGCCCCATTGGTCGCGTTTACGCGCTCAACACCAAGGCGCTGTTCTGGTCTGAGATGTCCGACTGGGATTGGATGGATCTTGACGGTGAAACCCTAAAGTGGGAGCCCCGTCTGGACCGTTACATTGGCATTTTGTATAAGTACTGCCAGCTAGGTACCTGGGCGCGCAATCGCCACGGTAAGATCGTGAATGCAGTGGATGATATTAAGTAACAAGAGTGGTAGGCTCAACCTACCTGGTAGCTGATCCACCCGCGATGGAGCCAGTCGGTCACTGTGACTGGCTGGCTCCTTTTCTTTTGGAGAAACACATTGCCTAGTAAAGACCCAGCAGTCATGAAGCGAGCGCGCGACAAGTTCAACGCGAAGCCGAAGAACAAGGAGTACATCCGCAACGCCATGCTCAAAACGCGTTACGGGATTACCCTAGAGGAGTACGCGGTGATGCTGGCGGAACAGGGTGGCTCATGCGCTCTCTGCTTCAAGGAGCCGGAGAAGGGCAAGGTACTGGACGTGGATCACTGTCACGATTCCCTAAAGGTTCGCGGACTACTGTGCCGCAGTTGTAACTTGATGCTCGGCCACACCAAGGACGACCCTGACCGCCTACGTAGGGCGGCTGACTATCTGGAGAAGCATGTCTAACGAGCAGCTAAGCGCACCACGTCCTTCCAACCTCCGCATGCGGGGCGCGAACGCGATGACGCAGGTAGAGAGCGACGTGTACAACATCTGCACTCGCGTCCGCGAAATCGACCCCTCGCTAAGCGTCGTCCTACAGGAGGGACACCCGAAGCCCTGGGTGGTCATGGAGCTAGGCATCGACGGAGAGGAGCGGTTCGTCGCTCGCTATGAGGAGCTAGACGCCCGCATCCTAGAGAACCTCCGCTACATGCTAGCCGTCCCGTTTGAGAAGCGCCTCGACGTGCTACAGCGGCAGGCTGACAAGGAGAACGCCGAGCGTGGTCGCCTCACTGAGGAGAAGATCGACCAGCTGGCGCACGCCTTCTACGATGCCGGTGTGAAGTCCAACCTGATCGACCCGAAGTGGGGTAAGTCGTACCGCAACGTGAAGGGAGGTGTGAATGGCAGCGCTAAGCGCCCTTCGTAACAGGGTCAAGTATCTCGGTGGCTACGGTACTGATGACAACACTCGTATCGACAACGCCATCAACATGGCACAGGAGGACATCGCCTCCCGTGTCGAGAAGTGGTCGTGGCTAGAGGACGTTGTCAATGTGTCAACGACCGCTGGCGTTCAGACAATCGCCGTACCCGCTGCGGTGCGCACGGTGGGCCGCCTGCGTCCGGTGACGGACAACACTCCCGCTCCCCGCTTCACTGACTGGGATGACTTCTCGCTGGGCTACTTCAACCGCCAGGCTGAGTCGACGACCATGGTCGGGACGCCGTACAACTACTCGCTGTACAACGGCAACATCGTGTTCGACGCCATCCCTGACGCTGTCTACACGTACGCTCTGCAGTACTACGGTCGCACGACGACTCTTACTGCCGACGGTGACACACCGATCCTGCCCGCTGAGGACCACGACACACTGGTCTACGGCGCTCTCATGTTCCTGACCGCACGGGACAAGGACCCGCAGATGATGGGTTACTGGCAGCAGATGTACGAGGGCAAGGTACGCTCGATGCGTACGAAGAACAAGATGAACCAGTCTGAGTCGGTCAAGAAGATCGCCATGCCTGGTCACTACTACGGGACCTACGACTACTAATGGCTTCCGCGCTACAGTACCTCAACGTACCGCTACCCATCCGTGGTATGAACACGGACGCTTCGCCGTCGCAGATCTCGCCGGAGTACGCCCCCTACCTGCGTAACGTCGTGCTGGAGCCTAACCAGATCCGCTCACGTAAGGGCTGGATCCGCAAGGGTTACCTCGGCACGCTGTACGGTACGCCTGCTGACGCTCGCATCGGGGGCGTGGGCTACTACCCCCACACAGGCGCAGCGCTGGTACACGCCTACACCTACTCATCTGGTGGCTACGAGTACGACTACAAGACTGGTGCGGTCGGTGGTGGTTCCTTCGGTGGCGGTGTCGCTGAGCCGATCATCCACAACATCGGAACAGGGGCACCTGTGGCCGGTGCCGGTGGCCTACTTAACTACGGGTTCCCCATCGGGCGTACGGTCATGTACGACGGCGCGCTGTACTACGCCAATGAGCAGCCGGGCAACGCCTCGGGTAACAGCGGCCAGCTGTGTATGTGGGCCGGGTCTAACGAGGCCACGTACACCACAGGTGGTGTGACGCTGAGCAACGGTTCTAAGGTAGGCTCCTTCTCCTCCGCGCCGTCCTACTCAACCACAGGCATGTTCCTGCAGGTGACTGGCGGCGCTACTGGACCAGGCGTCAACTACCGCTACATGTACCGCATCACACAGCATACCGCCTCGTCCACCACGTTCATCATCGAGCGAGCGTACGGGTTAGGCGAGAA
>LNFM01007974.1_pt1 | contig 16244 bp, 18 predicted proteins | sample 596031 | NCBI WGS metagenome assembly LNFM01 (sample SAMN04254537, study PRJNA301005) | activated carbon metagenome | isolation source: dual media filters at the Ann Arbor, Michigan drinking water treatment plant | place: USA: Ann Arbor
TGTAAGACTAAAACGCCGACTGCGCGCTCCGAACGAACGATCGGCACACCGGCAAAGCTGTGGAAACGTTCTTCGCCGGTTTCTGGAACATAGCGAAAATTGGGGTGCGCGGCGGCTTCGTCGAGGTTGAGCGTCTCGACATTTTCAGCGATTGTGCCAACCAGACCTTCGCCAAGCCCTAGCCTTGTCACATGCACCGCCGCTTCATTCAATCCACGGGTGGCAAACAATTCAAGAGCGCCGTCGCGCAGCAGATATATCGAGCACACTTCGCTGCTGAGCGCCTCGCCGATAATGTTCACGACATGATTTAGCTTGCCCTGCGCATGGTTTTTGGACGCCATGACCTCATGCAGGCCGGTCAATATGTTACGGGCAGAACGGGTCGCGCTTTCCATGATACCGCCCGTAGCACGGGCTATTTCACCAAGCGATACCCGGCATAAATTTTATTTGATATCAGGCGGGCGCCGATTCCTGTGTCAACTGATCCTTAAGTTGAAGCTTTTGCTTCTTCAGCGAATGGATAAGGTTGGTGTCGGGAAGGGTTCTGCGTTCTTCGCGCTCCAATTTCTCGTCAAGTTCTGCATGTTTGATACGAAGGGCTGAAAGGTGATTGGTGTTCACTGCGTTCTCCTTTTTTGAGAATCCACGACCGAGACCATGAGTAAATCATGAAACGGGCAAGCTGTCTGCCCCCAATTTTTCAGCCCGTCCTGTCTGCCGAACGCCTAGGGGATTGATGCGGCGATTTTGGCGGTGACTTGTGAAGCACATTGCGTTTAGAGGGTGTTATGAACGACGAGGGTTATCAGCAGTTACTAGAGCAACTGAAAATCGAGCATCGCGACCTGGACGATGCAATTAATGCGCTACGTGCGCAGACGATGGTCGACCAACTGCAGATAGCACGGCTCAAGAAAAAAAAGCTTGTCCTCAAAGACCGGATCATGCGTCTCGAAGACCAGTTGTTGCCTGATATTATTGCTTGATCCAAGCCGAACAGCTTTAACCAATTTACGAATTTGATCGAAGCGTTTCATCGCGGCACAGTCTTTGTGCGCCGCCCCGACCTGGATGAATAGTCCTAACGTCACCGACAAATATCTGTCATATATTTTCGATGCTGAACTCGCATCACGAAATTACACCAAAACTGCTGGATGCGCTCTATATCGAAGCGATGTTGCTGGCCGACGAAGCGCGATCGTATTTTGACCGCGACCAGCTTTCGGGCAATCTTTCCCCGGAAATCTCGGTGGCATTTTCGTGCGAATCGCTAAAGGTTACAACGCGGCTGATGCACAGCATCGCGTGGCTTTTGAACCAAAAAGCCCTGCGCGCCGGTGAATTGTCGCAAGATGACGCCAACAGCGACGCGCGACATCTGGGCTATGCTCCAGCCAGCGACAGCTATCAGGTCGCGCGCTTCAGTGATGAGGCGCAGTCGCTTATTGCCGCCAGCGAAGACCTGTATTTTCGACTGCAGCGGTTCAGCAGCAAGATGCGCGAACAGAGCGCCGCTATGCCAGAACCGCTCGCCATGATGGAACGTATCCGGGCTAATTTCTAAACGGCCTTGTCATTTACCGGCATATACTGAAACTCACAGTCTCCTTCCAGCCCAAACGACCCGCCCGATTATCGACACTGCCCTACCGTCAACATCAGGCCAATCGGGGTATGCCGGATTGTCAGATAGGACCGATATTCGTCCTGCCGGTGCTTTGACCAATCTCTTCACCATAAGCACATCGTCCAACCGGATAACGTGAACGCCGTCCCTTAACGGTATTTCGGCAGCCTTATTGTCGACCATTATGTCGTCGCCATTATTCAACGTCGGCGCCATTGAGTCACCGTCAACGCGGATGAGCGAGAGTTTTGATGGTTCCAGCCCCTGCTTGCGCAGCCATTTCTCATCAAAGCCGATTTTGCCAGCCAGCGTTTCTGCATCGTTTATGGCGCCAGGTCCGGCAGAGGCCCCCACAGCCAGCTGAGGAATAAGGCGGAGTCCGGCTTTTACCGGCGGCGCGCTCATTCCCCCCAGCAATGTTTCATCAACCCCGAAATAGCGCGCCAATATGCCGCGCTCAACCTCTGGCAACCGTTTTGGCGTACCGCGCTTTATGAACTGTTGAATATAGGCTGCGTTACGTCCGACCAACTTTGACAGGCCAGCATAATCGTCGCCATTGGTTACAATCAAACGCTCTAAAGCGTCCCGGGGATCTTCGTTAACCATCATATCTCCAATACGGTTGGAATTCTCCTAGACATGTAGGAATTCTCCTATCAAATTCGTTCCATATTTGTTCCAATTGATTCGGGCAAGTAAAACGCACCAGTATGGAGGAGACCAAATGCACATCAACCGCCTCGTCGAACGCTTTTTGCGCGACAATGATCTGCCTCCAACCAAATTCGGTCGGCTCGCAGCCCGCGATCCGCGACTGGTGCTCGATATGCGTATGGGGCGGGAAATCCGCCCCGAACTGGAGACAAAATTGCGGCAGTTTATGGCAACATATTCTTGCCAATCCGCCGCGGCGGATCGAGAGGCGGCATGACGATCGTGTCGAAATCGAACGGCTTGATGCGCGCATTGCGTGAATTATTGCCAACGTCGGCGCTAGTTCTGATCCATGAACGGAACTGGCATAGCCTGACATTTTCAGGTGTTCAGGTCTGCATTTCGGCAAAAGTCTGTGACGATGACGCTTCAAAAATGTCAGACATGCTGCCCGAACATCAGTTCGATTTGAAAGGACAGCTGGTCGCCGATATCGCGGTGATCCAAACCGGGTTTAGCCCCAGTCAAAATCAGTTCATCATCGACGCATTATTATTGGATGATTAGCGTCCCGTTGCATTCATCCGGTGCAGCGTCGCCAATGCCGCAGCTAATGCCGAGTCGATGTCATCGTCTTTCACCGCTGTGGTCGGCACAGCCTCCAGCGTTGGCCGTTGGGTAACTGCGGGTTCGACAATGATATCGGCCTGTTCCGGAGATTCACCAAAACGTATCACCGGTTCGTTCGGGACAGATTCTTGAATGCTGGGGCGACTGGCGGCGAGCTCGGTTGCAACGGCCTCGAGCTCGGCGAGTTGCTTCTGGCGTTCGGCCACCGCTGCTTCAAGCTGCGCGACCATTTCTGCCAGCGTTGGCTCGACATCGACTACCGAGATGGATTCCGGTGCGGTTTGTTGTTCTGCGATCGTCTCCGGCACAAAGGTAGGCTCGATTGTAACACTCTGTTTAATGACCTCGGCTTGTCCGTCGACGATTGCTTCGGGCAGTTCCGCCATATCGAGAACGGGCAGGTCTTGCGAAGCAACCAGCGGTCTGCGCGGTGGAGCATCGGGGTGGCTGTCGCCATTGCGCAATTTCGGCAGGTCGGAAAGTTCGGTGATGTCATCTTCGCCCTTGGTCCATGGCATTTTGGGCAGGGCGATTGTCGGCAATTTAACTTGCGCCAAACGATCCTTCAATGACGGTGCCTTATCAGCGGGCGCCCACTCAGAAGCGGGCACCGAAGCGACAGCAGAATTGTCCTGACGTAGCAAAATATAAGCAAGGATCGCCAGCGTGAACGCGCCCGCGCCAAAGGCGATGAGCGCGCGTGCCGTATCGCCCAAAGGCGCACGCGCTGCAGGAACAAGTTCTGAAAGTCCGGAGGATCCAGCGATGCCCTCCAACAGAGCGACCGGTACAAACATAGTAGCGACGGCGGCGACGATTGCGCCAGCCATTGCCATTGCCAGGGCGCGTATCTGGTTATTTGGCACGCTTTTCCGCATATTTGCTTCCTGCTACTGGACCTTCGCCTTACGCGGCTCGGGAAATTCCCTTCTGCCCTAGCAGCGAATGGTAAACAGGTTCGTAACGATAAATATTCTTATGCCAGCTGCGTTCTTGCTCGACAAATTGCCGTGCGCGGCTCCGCATCGCAACCCAGCTAGCACGATCCGCGAAAAGGGCATCAAGCGACCTTGCAATATCTGATGGGTTATCAGCCTCAAACAATGTTCCGGTATCGCCGCTTTGAATTAGTTCGCGATGCCCTCCGACATTAGAGGCCGCTACCATTCGGCCCTGCGCCATCGCTTCGAGCGGCTTTAACGGTGTCACCAATTCGGTCAGGCGCATGCGTTTGCGCGGATAAGCGAGAATATCGACCAGGCTGTAATAGCGCTCGACTTCGTCGTGCGGCACCCGCCCAACAAAATGAATGCGGTCTGCAGCTGGGGAGGCTTCAGATTGCTGGCGCAGTGCCTGTTCCATCGGGCCGCCGCCGACCATCAGCAGATGCGCATCGCTTCGCATCATGGGCATCGCCGCAATCAGGTCGCCGAGTCCTTCATAGTCATAAAAGCTGCCGATATAGCCGATCACGTCTTGGCCGCTGACGCCGAGTTCCGCCGCCAGCGACGCGTCCGGCGGAGGCGGCGAACCGAAAAGTTCGAGATCGACGCCATTGGGCGATACAATGATTTTGTTCGCCGGGACGCCGCGTGTAATCAGGTCGGCTTTCAGGCCTTCGCAGATCACGGCGATATGATCGGCGTTGCGCACGACGTGATTTTCGAGCGCCCGGGTCATCCGATATTTTGCAGAACCTTCGGTGCCGGTACCATTCCCGACCGCCGCATCCTCCCAAAACGCCCGAATTTCATATACCAACGGAACAGCTAGCCGTTGTGAAGCGCGAAGCGCGGCCAGGCCATTCAGTGCAGGTGAATGGGCATGCAACAGGTCGAACGGCCATTTGTCATGCAACGCGACGATTGCGTCGGCGAGTTGCGCGACTTCGCGCCATTGACGCAAAGGACTGGGTCCGCTCGCTTCAGCCAAGGTGCGATGAAACGTCAGGCCTTCGACATGCTGCACCGGCTCGACCGGCAATTCACCATGTTGATATTGGCGCACACCGGTAATTCCAGCGATATCCCATCCTGCAACCGCTTGCGCCTTCATGATCGCGCGCGTGCGGAACGTGTACCCACTGTGCAGCGGCAGACTATGATCAAGGACATGTAATATGCGTGACATAGGCCAAATCACTGCCACAAAACGATTAACGTGACGTCAACTCCCCGCTCCTATACAAAAGTTCAAGCAAGAGGGTTGGGCTAGTCCGGTGATCGACAATTTATCGATATTATTGAGCCACGCCCTGTTGGCGTTCGCGCTGTGGCATGTGATGAACAGGCCCGACCTTGACCTCGAAGACCCGCCGGTTACCGATGTCGAGCCTCAAGGATTTGGGCGTCAGCGGATATCAGCGAACCGTAAAAAACAAGCGCAGCCCGATGCGTGACCTGATCTTCGTCGGCTATGTCGCGCTTATCATGTTGATGGCGTTCAAACGACCGTTTCTGTTCACATTGATATACGCCTATGTAGACATCGTCTCGCCGCAACGGTTGAGCTATTTCTTGCTCAATTCCATTCCTTTGTCGCTGATCCTGTTCGTGCTGGCGTTCCTTGGCTTCATGATTGGTGACGACAAAAAGGATGTTCGCGTCTCGCCGCGTTGGGTGCTGCTGCTCGTCCTGCTCGCCTATTGCGGTTACACCACGACGGTTGCTGCTGAACCGGTGGCAGCGCTCGAAAAATGGAGCTGGGTTTGGAAAGCGCTGGTTTTTGCGGCTTTCTTGCCATTGACGCTGCGCACAAAATTGCGGATCGAAGCACTGGTTCTGGCAATGGTGCTGTGCGCATCGACTCTGATTGTGACCGGCGGAATCAAAACCGCAGCGGGCGGTGGCGGTTATGGGTCACTGGTCATACTAATCGATGACAATAGCGGTCTGTTCGAAGGCAGCATCATTTCAACCGTAGCGATTACGATTATTCCGCTAATCCTCTGGCTTACAAAGCATGGCACCATTTTCAAACCCGACTGGAAGGTCAATGTTTACGCTGCCGCGCTGATATTTGCGTGCCTGCTGATCCCTGTAGGAACACAAGCCCGGACTGGCATCGTCTGTATCGCGGTGCTCGGCATATTGCTTCTGCGCTACGCCCGCTACCGTATGCTCTACCTTGGCGGTGCGGTACTGCTAGGATTGGCGGCGATACCCTTTTTGCCTTCATCCTTCACCGACCGCGCCGACACCATCAAGAATTATAAAGCTGACGAGTCCGCCTCGACGCGGATTGCTGTCTGGGCTTGGACGTGGGAATATGTGAAGGAGCATCCAATGGGCGGCGGGTTCGACGTCTATCGCCAGAATCGCATCCGCTATGACATTGCCCAAAAAGATGTTCCGGGACAGCCGACCGATCCCTATGCGCCAGAGGTCAAGGAAATCGTTGATCAGGGCCGCGCGTTCCATTCAAGCTATTTCGAGATGCTGGGTGAGCAGGGTTTTCCGGGCCTGATCATGTGGCTGATAATTCAGGTTGGCGGCGTGTGGCGAATGGAGGTCATCGCGCGAATGTACCGCAAACGAAACCGTGAAGAAGAAAGGTGGGTCGCACCGCTAGCGACGGCTTTGCAGAACAGCCAGATTATCTACCTGGTCGGTTCACTGTTTGTGGGTATCGCCTTTCAGGCCTTTTTCTTCATGCTGACCGCGTTGCAGATTGGCTTCGACACATATCTCTCACGGCGGCGGCGGGAAGCGGCATGGAAACCGATTAACCGCCAGCGGGCACAACTGGCTGATCCTGTCGCCTGACTTCCTGAACCGGTGCGACCGCCTAAGGTTGTAAGCAACATCTTTAGCCCCTAATGGCAGGCAGATGACTGCACCGGCCGCACCAAAAACCCTTCAATTAGACGCTGATACCTTTGTGCCCCGATTACAGGGATATTGGGATACGCTTGCCGACTGGGTACAGGGGAATGCGGTCGAACTCGGCATTGCTCTGGCCGCCGCCGTTATTGTCTTTTTGCTGCTCAGCTGGTTGAAACGTATCGCAGCAAAGATAGCGCGCGAGAATGAAAATCGTGCTGAACTGAAATCGATCATCGCACGAACGCTCGCACGCACCAGCAAGTTCTTCCGCATCATGGTCGCGGTCGAACTGGTCAACCGCTACGCCAACGCGCCGACGATGCTGGCGCGGACCATCGACGTACTGTTCACCATTGCAGTCGTCATGCAGGTCGCCATCTGGGTACGCGAGATTATACTTGGCTTTATTGAACGGCGCGCGGGCAATGCGCAGCATGAGCGTGATACCCTGGCAAGTGCGATGGTGCTGATCCGGCTTCTCGTCAGTTTCGCGGTGTTCGCCATTGCGGCTATCGTCATTCTCGATAATCTTGGCGTTAATGTTACTGGTTTGATTGCCGGACTAGGGGTTGGCGGCATTGCTATCGGCCTTGCCGCACAGGGCATTTTTTCAGACTTGTTCGCCGCTATTTCGATTATATTCGACAAGCCATTCAGGCGCGGTGACGTTATTTCCTACGACACAACAACGGCAAGGGTCGAAAAGATCGGGATGAAAAGTACCCGACTGCGCGCCTTGACCGGTGAAGAAAAAATCATTTCCAATGGCAAGCTATTGGAGAAAGAAATTACGAACAACACGCTCACCATTTATCGCCGGATCACCTTTCACCTAGGCGTCATATATCAGACCGAAACGGACACCGCAGACCGCATACCTGCTATTTTAAGAGAAATCGTCGAAGCGAATGAGTCCGTTTTCATTCGAGGAAGTTTCGTCAATTTCGGTGCAAGCTCGCTCGACTTCGAATTGCTTTTCGACGTGATGAGTGATGATGTCGACGTGGCTTATGCAAAACGCCATGCAATCGGTCTGGAAATTATTCGGCGCTTTGCAGCTGAAAACATCGAATTTGCCTATCCAACCCAAACAACCTTCACTGCTGCCCCGGACGGCACGATGATCATGCCATATGCAGCAATTCCAGAATCGGTGACGGTCAAACGACCGGCAAAATCGCCGACCCGCAACAATCCAAAAAGCTGAACAGCCGCTTGCGATTTTGTCAGCCAAGCATGCCGTAACGGCAACTGCGCGGGGCTTGTAATGCGCCGCCAATCGGGCCACGATGCCGCAAAATATAGCGGAGAAGGATAATTCATGAGCACTATCACCCCTGCCGAATTGGCGACCAAAGTCGGAGAGAATATTGGCACTTCCGAATGGATTTTGGTTGATCAGGACATGATTAACAAATTCGCCGATGCTACCGGCGACCATCAGTTCATCCATGTCAATGAAGAGATGGCCAAGATGACACCGTTTGGCGGAACCATCGCACATGGCTTTTTGACGCTGTCGCTGTTTCCGGTAATGAGCGCAAAGTCCGATTACCCCAAGATCGAAGGTGTCAAAATGGGCGTCAATTATGGCGGTAACAAAACCCGCTTTCTGTCGCCGGTCCGTTCTGGCAAGCGCGTTCGTGGCCATTTCAAGCTGCTTGAGCTTGCTGAAAAGCGCCCCGGGCAGTGGCAGCAAACATTAGAATTTACGGTCGAGATCGAAGGCGAAGACAAACCCGCCTTGCAGGCCGAATGGATCAGCCAGTTTTTCGTATAATTTTCAATTTAAGGAACCACTCCCATGCGTGATGCAGTCATCGTTTCCACCGCCCGTACCGCAATCGGCAAAGCCTATCGCGGCGGGTTCAATGCAACTTCCGGCCCGACCCTGGGCAGCTATTCGCTGGCAGCAGCCGTCGAGCGCGCCGGCATTGAAGGCGGCGAAATAGACGACGTGCTGTGGGGTTCGGCGCTTCAACAAGGCACACAGGCGGGCAACCTCGCGCGTCAGGTCGTTTTGCGCGCTGGCCTGCCTATCACCGTTTCTGGCATGACGATGGATCGCCAATGTTCGTCCGGTCTGATGTCGATCGCGACCGCAGCCAAACAGATCATCGTCGATAATGTCGATGTGATGGCGGCTGGTGGTCAGGAATCGATTAGCCTCGTCCAGACCAAGGAAATGCGTGTTGCGCCTGATCGCGATCTGATCGCAATGCATGCCAACGTATATATGCCAATGCTGCAAACCGCAGAAGTCGTTGCGAAGCGCTATGGCATCGGCCGCGATGCGATGGACGAATATGCGCTGCAATCGCAACAACGCACGGCCGCCGCGCAAGCCGCTGGCCATTTCGATGCCGAAATCGTTCCTGTGACTACGACAATGAACGTGACCAACAAGGAAACCGGCGAAGTAACGCAGAAAGAAGTCACCATTGCTAAGGACGAAGGCAATCGCGCAGATACGCAATTGGCTGGTTTGCAAGCGCTGCAGCCGGTGCTTGGCTCCGACATGACGATCACGGCGGGCAATGCCAGCCAGTTGTCCGACGGTTCGTCGGCCAGTGTCCTGATGGAAGCTAAAATTGCCGAGAAAAAAGGCCTGACCCCGCTTGGACGTTATGTCGGTATGGCGGTTGCTGGTACCGAGCCCGATGAAATGGGTATTGGTCCGGTCTACGCCATTCCGAAATTGCTCCAGCGCTTTGGCCTGAAGATGGACGATATCGGCATTTGGGAATTGAACGAAGCGTTCGCCGTGCAGGTTCTTTACTGCCGCGACAAGCTTGGCATTCCGAATGAACTGCTCAACGTCAATGGCGGCTCCATCTCGATCGGCCATCCTTACGGCATGACCGGCGCGCGTTGCACCGGGCATGCGTTAATCGAAGGTAAAAGACGCGGAGCCAAATACGGCGTCGTCACCATGTGCGTCGGCGGCGGCATGGGTGCGGCTGGATTGTTCGAAATTTTCTAAGATTCCCGAAAGGATCCAAGCATGAGCGCAATAGGCGTAATCGCGACGTTGACCGTGGCGGAAGGCAAGAATGCCGAATTCGAAGCTGTTTTTGCTGAACTTTCGGCGGCGGTGAATGCCAATGAGCCGGGCAACGAATTCTATTCGTTGACGCGCTCGAAGGCCAATCCGCAAGTTTACAAAGTGCTTGAACGCTATGTCGATCAGGCCGCGTTGGATGCGCATGGAAAAACCGATTATTTCCGGGCAGCAGGTCCAAAGCTGGCCCCATGCCTCGCCGCGGCGCCCGATATCGAATATCTCGACGCTTTCTGAATCGTAGTTCCGATTATCCGGAACACCTTCGTCCATTGTTCGTTTCCTTTGTAACATCAAAGGAGACGAACAATGACGAACGACACCGAAATCAAAGAAAAATTCTGGAAAGCACTTAAGTCTGACCGGACAATGTTTTTGGGCCTTGCTGAAGGCGAGGACGGTCACGCGCGGCCTATGACGGCGCAATTGGATGACGAAGGTCTGCAAGGAAATCTCTATAGCGGCCCAATCTGGTTTTTCACATCTACTGACAGCCAGCTCTATCAAGAGATCGGCTCGGGCAAGCGCGCGATGGCGCATTTCGCGTCCAAGGGGCATGACGTTTGGGCGACCGTCCATGGTAATCTGTCGCAGTCGCATGACCTCGCGGTAATCGAGCGCTTGTGGAATCGCTTCGTCGCGGCTTGGTATGAAGGCGGCAAAGAGGATCCGAAATTGGCGCTTATCCGGCTTGACCCCGAAAGTGCCGAAATCTGGATCGACGCGTCGAGCGCGGTCGCGGGTATCAAGATGCTGCTCGGGATCGATCCGAAGGAAGACTATAAGGACAAGGTCGCTGAGGTAACTTTATAAAAGATTTGCGGGCGGGAAGATTTTTCCGCCCGCAAAGTCAAAACCGTCTGGCCTGTCCTCGGCCAACAAGGCAGGGCCGTCGAGGTCCACCCAGTCGGCATCTTGCGCAACCAGAAACGCCGGAGCGATACCGAGGCTGGTGGACAGCATGCATCCGACCATGATTTTCAGCCCTTCCGCCTTCGCCGCTGCCGCGATTTCAAGTGCTTCAGTCAGTCCGCCAGCCTTGTCGAGTTTGATATTCACCCCGTTATAATATGGCGCAAGGCGCGCCACATCTGGGGCGCTGTGACAGCTTTCGTCGGCTAGTATCGGAAGCGGCGAGCTTATGCTGGAAAGCACTAAGTCCTGTCCCTCGGGTACTGGCTGCTCGATCATTTCCACGCCTAATTCATACATTGCGTAGGCTTGCCCGCCGATGTCCAAATTGCTCCAACTTTCGTTAGCGTCGACGATCAAGCGTGCATCAGGGGCTCCGGCTCGAACAGCGGCCACACGTTCCAAATCGCCTTGCCCGGTTAGCTTCAATTTAAGAAGTGTATACCCGTTCGCCGCTGCTTTAGCAGCATTGCGGTTCATCGCGTCGGCCGCGCCTAGTGAAATTGTAAACGCCGTTTGCAGCGGTTCGGGTGGTTGTTGCAAGCCAATCAGGCGCCATAAAGCGATGGCCGACGCCTTTGCCTCCAGATCCCACAAAGCGCAATCAAGCGCATTGCGTGCCGCGCCCGGAGGTAGCAAGAATTGTACTAGTTCGCGGGCTTTTATCACCGAGAGCGGTTCCAACTGATCGATAATCCGCTCGACCTGTCCAAGGCAGCTTTCGGCGGTTTCGCCCTGATAATAGATCGCGGTACCTTCGCCATAACCTATATGCGCGCCATCGCTCACCGCGACTACCAGCACATCGACATATGTCTTTGCCCCGCGCGCTATGATAAACTGCCCGGCTACCGGCCAGCGTTCGACTGTTGCGGTTATTCGTAACGCCATGACCCCACCCGTCATTCAATGAGTGGGCAGTCTGGCCATATAAATATGATGTTACAAGGACTAAGCTTACCGGAGCTTAGCCTTGATGCGTGACAATCCAGTCCTCAACCACAGGCGCGATTTTTTCACGCCATTTGCTGCCGTTGAAAATGCCATAATGGCCGACTTCAGGCGCCATGTGATATTTCTTCATCGTATCGGGTAGGCCGGTCGAAATCTTGAGCGCAGCCTTGGTCTGGCCCAGACCGCTAATATCGTCGCGCTCGCCTTCGATAGCAAGAAGCGCGATATCCTTGATTGCGCTTGGATCGACAAGCTTGCCGCGATAGTTGAACTCGCCTTTAGGTAGCAAGTGGCGCTGGAACACCGTGTCCACCGTCTGAAGATAAAATTCGGCGGTCATGTCGCACACTGCGCGATATTCGTCGTAAAATTCCTTGTGCCGGTCAGCGCCTTCGCCGTCGCCGTCAACCAGATTTTGGAACATCGACCAGTGGCTGACCATGTGATTACCAAGGTTCATCGACATAAAACCTGATAATTGCAGGAATCCTGGATAAACGCGGCGTCCCGCGCCTTTGTAGTAGGATGGAACAGTCGCAATCACGTTATGGATATACCAGTCGTGCGGCCGTGTGGTAGCGCTGTCATTGACCGCTGTCGGCGCCTCGCGCGTATCAATTGGCCCGCCCATCATGGCAAGTGTGCGGGGACGCAAAGGATGCTCGTTTGCGCTCATGATCGCCGCAGCAGCATAGGCCGGAACTGACGGTTGGCACACGGCAAGCATATGCGCACCGCGGCCTCCGGAATCGGGACCAATGAATTCAAGCCATTCGATCAGGTAATCGATATAGCTTTCTAGGTCGAAGCCACCACCGGTCAGCGGCACATCGCGCGCGTCTTTCCAGTCGGTGATATAGACATCGTGCGTTGGCAGCATGCGCTCCACTGTACCGCGCAGCAACGTCGCGAAATGGCCTGACATCGGCGCACAAATCAGCAGCTTCGGCTTGTCGGTGCTACCTTCATACACAAAATGCTTCAACTGGCCGAACGGCTTGCGTGCCTCGTTGATTTCCGTGACCGGCAAATGCTTGCCGTCGATGTCAACGAAAGCCAGCCCGAATGCAGGCTTACCGCGCACCTCGACCGAATGGGCAAATACTTCGAGGGCGGAAGCCGCAATTGGTGCCACACCGCCATAATTGAATGGTCCGTTGGTGAAATTATTCAACCAATCGGCCTGAGCCTGCGCCATCTTGCCCATACCTGCCAGCCAATTGCGTTGAATATCATGACCCATGTAAAGCATAACGCGCCCCTGAATTTATCTGCCGGAAGCTACCGGCCAATGATTTCCGTCAGCATAAGCGTCTATTGTGCATTGCACCATAAAAAAGTTAAATCGATTTCCTGTCTTTAATTGTTAGCATGGCGCAGCACTGCTACGCGGCAATCCATGAATGATTTATCCGCAGATTTGAAGAATGCGAGCGTTCCAATCGCCGAAGATGGCAAGACGGCCGCTCCGTTACCCGAAAGCAGCAAAAAGCTAGGCAATCTGCGCATGGTCTGGAACCATACATCGGCCTATCCGAAACAGATAATGTTTGCGCTGCTGGCGCTGACCGTGGCCGCCTTGGCGACATTGGCGATCCCTGCAGGATTCCGGATGGTAATCGACCGCGGCTTTGCGGCTGGCGGAGACCCCGATGACATCGCACGATGGTTCGAATATCTGTTGCTGATTGTTGGCGTGATGGCCGTTGCTACCGCATTCCGGTTTTATTTTGTGTCCTGGCTTGGGGAACGAACCGTTGCCGATATCCGGCTATCGGTCAGCCGCAACCTGCTTCGCCAGAGCCCGGCTTTTTTCGAACATAACAGGCCAGCAGAAATTGCCAGCCGTATGACGAGCGACACCGCCGTTATCGAGCAGGTCGTCGGCACCACGGTTTCTGTTGCATTGCGCAATATCGTGATGGGCGTCGGCGGGACGATCTATCTATTCACGCTTGCGCCGCAACTGGCCATTGGGCTGTTGGTTGCCATTCCCGTGATCGTTATTCCCATCGTGTTTATAGGGCGTAAACTGCAGTCCGCGTCGCGCGCCAGTCAGGACCGGATTGCCGACGTGGGAACGATGATTTCTGAAACGCTTGGTGCCATGCGGATCGTTCAGGCATTCGGTCAGGAAGGCCGAGAGGGCGAGCGTTTCAGCGGCAGCGTCGAGAATACTTTTAGCACTGCAAAAAAACGCATTCGCCTGCGGGCGTTCATGACCGCCATCGTCATGGCGCTGATCTTTAGCGCGATCACGCTGTTGATGTGGAAAGGCGCAATTGACGTGATCGAAGGGCGCCTGACCGGTGGAACGATCGCGGCGTTTGTGTTGACGGGCGGATTGGTCGCGGGTGCCTTTGGCGCGCTCACCGAAGTCTATGGCGATTTGGTACGCGGCGCTGGTGCTTCCGGGCGTCTGGCCGAGCTGCTCGCTGCCGAGCCTGATATCGCCCCGCCGGCCAAGCCGATAGCGCTACCCGTGCCTCCACGCGGTCAGCTTGAATTCCAGAAGGTCAATTTCCGCTATCCGACGCGTCCGGAAGTATCGGCGCTGGAAAATTTCAGCCTGAAGGTCAGCCCGGGCGAAACCGTTGCAGTGGTCGGCCCGTCAGGCGCTGGCAAATCTACATTGTTTCAACTGGCGCAGCGTTTTTACGATCCCGAAAGCGGCGCAATCCGCATTGATGGTGTCGCGCTGACCAGCGCGGATCCAGCAGAAATCCGTTTACGCATGGCCTATGTGCCCCAAGACACTGTCCTGTTCGCTTCATCGGCGCGTGACAATCTGCGCTATGGCAACTGGCTGGCCGACGACGATGCTATTTGGCATGCTGCCGAACAGGCCAATGCTGCGACTTTCTTGCGCGAATTGCCGCAGGGACTGGATACCTATCTGGGCGAGGGTGGTGCGCGCCTGTCGGGCGGCCAGCGCCAACGCATCGCAATCGCCCGCGCGGTCTTGCGGCAAGCACCAATTCTTTTGCTCGATGAGGCAACAAGTGCGCTCGATGCCGAAAGCGAGAAACTGGTGCAGGACGCGCTTGATCATCTGATGAAAGACCGCACAACTATCGTTATCGCACACCGGCTGGCGACCGTCCGGTCGGCCGACCGCATCATCGTAATGGACCAAGGCAAAATCGTCGAGGAAGGCGACCATAATAAGCTCAGCGCTTCGGGTGGTCTTTATGCCCGATTGGCCAGCCTGCAGTTCGACGCATGATGAAGCTGCGTTGGGCGAAGTCCGGGACTTGCCCTTGACGCATTTCGTCTCCACATGATGTCCATGTCCAATGTCACGTCGCAGATAAACAAGCAGCCGCCACTTAAAGCCGCGATCATTCCGGTGACGCCGCTGCAACAGAATTGTACCCTATTCTGGTGCACCGAAACCAACAAGGGCGCGCTGGTCGATCCCGGCGGGGATTTGGACAAGCTGAAAGCCGCGGTCGCGCAAACCGGAGTGGAGATCGAAAAAATCCTGATCACTCACGGCCATATCGACCATTGCGGTGAAGCGGGAATATTGGCGAAGGAGCTTGGGGTTAAGATTGAAGGACCTCAAGAAGAGGACCGGTTCTGGATAGCGCAACTGGCCGAGGACGGGAAAAAATACGGGGTTAACGGGCAAGTGTTCGAACCCGATCGTTGGCTGGAAGACGGCGATACCGTGACCGTCGGCAAACTGACGCTCGACGTCATCCATTGTCCGGGACACACGCCCGGTCACGTCATATTCTACCACGGCCCAAGCCGTCTTGCGATTGTCGGCGACGTGTTATTCCAAGGCTCGATTGGCCGCACCGATTTTCCGCGCGGAAATCATTCGGACCTCATCAACGCAATTACTCAAAAGCTATGGCCGCTGGGGGACGATGTCACATTCATCCCCGGTCACGGTCCTACCAGCCAGTTCGGGTACGAACGGGCCAATAATATGTTTGTCGCCGATGATGTACTGGCGGCGCGTTAAAGCGCTGTATAAACTGTCCACAATGCCCAACCGGCTAGGCCGAGCAGGGTGATCATAGTCGTCAGTGTTCCGACCATCCGGCCTTTGCCGAGCGCACCACCATCCATGCCAAGGCCATGTGTCAGCCGTCCGATAATGTAAAGAATGCCGAGGCCCCACAGCCAGTTGTTGGTGCCGCCCGTGGCCTCTAACGCAGCAATCAGGATCAAAACAAATGGTGCGCTCTCGACAAAATTGGCGTGCGCACGCATCCGGCGGATCACAAATTCATTGCCGCCGTCGCCAATCGAAACGCTTTCTTTGGTCCGCGCCTGACCGCACCTAATCATCAGCCAGATATTGACGAACGCGGCACCCGCCGCGATGGTAAGCGTAACGGGTAGGCTCAACATAAATTCTCTCCCTGTGTTGGACGAGTGCTTAACCGCTATCTCTCGGCTTGCAAAGCGCAGAAAAAACGATATAGCGCGCCGCTCACACGGACAATCACGGTTTAATAAGGCCGATTCTGGCGATAGCTTGCCATGACCAGCCTTATGACCTAACAGCGTCCAGAACCTATTGATTTTGAAATGGAACAGGTGCCGAGATGGC
>LNFM01009074.1_pt1 | contig 16242 bp, 13 predicted proteins | sample 596031 | NCBI WGS metagenome assembly LNFM01 (sample SAMN04254537, study PRJNA301005) | activated carbon metagenome | isolation source: dual media filters at the Ann Arbor, Michigan drinking water treatment plant | place: USA: Ann Arbor
CCGGCTCCTTCGAGGATCTGCTTCGACCGACCAGGATCGAAGTCGCGTCGCTCGTGCGCTTGAGCCGGCATCCGGCCACCGAGCCGTACTGGTCTGCTGGGGTCTACCGCTTTGATGATCCAGATCCTGGCGGTGCCGGCCCGTTCGGTACCTGCTACACCGCCAACACCATCGAGGTTGCCTTCGCGGAGAGCGTCATCCATGAGTGCGGGCGGTTCGTCGGAGGCAGCTACGAGGTGCCGGTCGCGGAACTGACCGAGCGCTCGATCGTGCGGTTTGCCTGTGATCGGCGCAAGTCGCTCGTACTGGCTGACCTGACCGGTGCAGCGCTCAAGGCTCTGGGACTGAACAACGACATCAGTGCATCTGCCGACTACACGGCGAGCCAGGCCTGGGCACGGGCGATCCACGGCGCGAGTCCGCGCTGGGATGGAATCCGGTACGTGTCGCGGCAGATGAACAAGGGGTTCGCCTACGCCATCTTCGAGCGCAGTGGGCTCCGCAAGCTGCGAGCTGAGAAGCTCAAGGCGCGGCAGGTCGATGACCTCTGCAATCGGTTCAACGTCACCGCGGTCTGACGGCGCCGCGGTCCGAACGCGAAGGTCGGCGACCTGGTGTAGACCGGCCGTTCCTCGGCGAAAGCCGGTCGGCTCCACCCGGCCATCAGCGGCCGGTCGCCCAGCACTCTCAACTTCGGGCGCAACGAGGTCTCTGATGACAGCTTTGCGGCGATGAGCCCGGACCGCTCGCCGGCTCGACTCGGCCATAACCGGACATCCATGACCGGCGGTTTGCGGCCCTGTTAGCGGCGAACTCGCATAGGACGGGACTCCGGGCAATCGTGAACCGAACATGCCGCGTGCCCTGAGGGCTGATTTGGGCGTGATACGGCTACTGTGCTGTCGGCTCCCGATAACTGAGCCAATCTCCGGGGTCCAGCGGTGAAGTTCGGCAAACAGCCATCGTGAATGACAGTACCAAAGAGCAAGGCCCCGAGCCAGCGTCCGGGGCCTTGCCTCTCAAGCCGATACGCGTTTCAGCGCACCTTGCCGGCCTTCCAGGCGTTGAGCAGCGTGTCGTAGCCGATGGTCTGGCCCTTGGGCTTCTCGTTGCTCAGTTTGGCCCAGGGCGCGCCCTTGTCGCTGAGGTACTTCTTGGGGTCGCCCTTCGGATTGAGCTTCGGCGCGCAGCGTGCCATGCCGGCGCGTTCCAGGCGCGCCATCACCTGGTCCATCTCCTCGGCCAGGTTGTCCATCGCCTGCTGCGGCGTCTTCTCGCCCGTCACGGCCACGGCCACGTTCTTCCACCACAGCTGTGCGAGCTTGGGGTAGTCGGGCACGTTGGTGCCGGTTGGCGTCCAGGCCACGCGCGCGGGGCTGCGGTAGAACTCGACCAGGCCACCCAGCTTGGGCGCCATGTCGGTCATGGCCTTGCTCTGGATGTCGCTCTCGCGGATGGGAGTCAGGCCGACGATGGTCTTCTTCAGGCTGGTGGTCTTGGCGGTGACGAACTGCGCGTACAGCCAGGCGGCCGCGGTGCGGTTCTCGTCGTGCTTCTCGAAGAAGGTCCAGCTGCCGACGTCCTGGTAGCCGTTCTGCATGCCCTGCTTCCAGTACGGGCCGTTGGGGCCCGGGGCCATCCGCCACTTAGGCGTGCCGTCGGCGTTGACCACCGGCAGGCCGGCCTTGGTCATGTCGGCGGTGAAGGCCGTGTACCAGAAGATCTGCTGCGCGATCTGGCCCTGCGCGGGCACCGGGCCGGCCTCGCCGAAGGTCATGCCCGTGGCTTCCTTGGGCGCGTACTTCTTCATCCAGTCCACGTACTTGGTCAGCGCGTAGACGGCGGCCGGCGAGTTAGTGGCGCCGCCGCGCGATACGCTGGCGCCCTGCGGCGTGCAGCCGTCGGCCGAGGCGCGGATGCCCCACTCGTCCACCGGCTTGCCGTTGGGGATGCCGATGTCGGCTGTGCCGGCCATCGACAGCCAGGCGTCGGTGAAGCGCCAGCCCAGGCTGGGGTCCTTCTTGCCGTAGTCCATGTGGCCGTAGATCGGCTTGCCGTCGATGGTCTTCACGTCGTTGCTGAAGAAGTCGGCGATGTCCTCGTAGGCGCTCCAGTTCAGCGGCACGCCCAGGTCGTAGCCGTACTTGGCCTTGAACTTGTCCTTCAGGTCCTGGCGCGCGAACAGGTCGGCGCGGAACCAGTACAGGTTGGCGAACTGCTGGTCGGGCAGCTGGTACAGCTTCTTGTCGGGGCCGGTGGTGAAGCTCAGGCCGATGAAGTCCTTGAGGTCCAGGCCGGGGTTGGTCCACTCCTTGCCCTTGCCCGACATGTAGTCGGTCAAGTTCATGATCTTGCCGTAGCGGTAGTGCGTGCCGATCAGGTCGGAGTCGCTGATCCAGCCGTCGTAGATCGACTTGCCCGACTGCATCGAGGTCTGCAGCTTCTCGACCACGTCGCCTTCCTGGATCAGGTCGTGCTTGACCTTGATGCCGGTGATCTCTTCAAACGCCTTGGCCAGCGTCTTGCTCTCGTACTCGTGCGTGGTGATGGTCTCGGACACGACCGAGATCTCCTTCACGCCCTTGGCCTGCAGCTTCTTGGCGGCCTCGATGAACCACTTCATCTCGGCCATCTGCTGTTCCTTGGTCAGCGTGGACGGCTGGAACTCGCTGTCGATCCACTTCTTGGCCTCGGCCTCGCCGGCCCATGCGCTCTGGCCCAGGGCCAGAGCGGCAGCGGCAAAGGCCACGGCATTCAAGCGCAACTTCATGTCAGGTCTCCTCTGGTCAAACTTCCCGTTCATCGCTTGCACTACCGGCTGGGAAGGAGTGGCCGGCGTGCTGCTTGGTGTGAGGGCCTGGTCAGCCGCGGCGCATGATCAGCGCCAGCAGCGCCATCGACGCGACAAAGCTGAACCAGATCGACGGCTCCTGCTCGAGGCCAAACCACTCGATCATGCGCTCGCTGACGGCGACGAAAGCCAGGTTCACGTAGGCCGCCGAAAGCAGCCCGATGAAGAGGCGGTCGCCCCGCGTGGTGGCGATCGGCAGGAGGCCGCGGCGCTCGACGGTGGGCGACTTGATCTCCCACACCGTCATGCCCACCAGCATCAGCACGATGCAGCTGAAGAACACCGCCACCGGCAGCGTCCACGCCATCCACTCGAACATCGCCATCCCTCCTCAGACTCGACCCATCGCGAAACCCTTCGCAATGTAGTTGCGCACGAACCAGATCACGATCGCCCCGGGCACGATGGTCAACACGCCAGCCGCGGCGAGCACACCCCAGTCCATGCCCGAAGCCGACACGGTGCGCGTCATCGTCGCCACGATGGGCTTGGCGTCGACGCTGGTCAGCGTGCGCGCCATCAGCAGCTCGACCCAGCTGAACATGAAGCAGAAGAACGCGGCCACGCCAACGCCGGCCTTGATCAGCGGGATGAAGATCGTCAGGAAGAAGCGCGGGAAGGAGTAGCCGTCGATGTAGGCCGTCTCGTCGATCTCGCGCGGGATGCCGCTCATGAAGCCCTCGAGGATCCACACCGCCAGCGGCACGTTGAACAGCAGGTGCGCCAGCGCCACCGCGATGTGCGTGTCCATCAGCCCCATCGTCGTGTAGAGCTGGAAGAAGGGCAGCAGGAACACCGCCGGCGGCGTCATGCGGTTGGTCAGCAGCCAGAAGAACACGTGCTTATCGCCGAGGAAGCGGTAGCGGCTGAACGCGTAGGCCGCCGGCAGCGCCACCACCAGCGAGATGACGGTGTTGATCGCGACGTAGATCAGCGAGTTGATGTAGCCCGAGTACCACGACGCATCGGTGAAGATGGTGCGGTAGTGCTCAAGCGTGAAGGCCTGCGGCCACAGGCTGAACGAGGACAGGATCTCCTCGTTCGTGCGGAACGACATGTTCAGCATCCAGTACACGGGCAGGATGGCGAACACCAGGTACAGCGCGAGGAACAGCGTCCTCTTGCGGAAGCGCCTATCCATGGCCGGCCTCGTTCTTGTCAGCGGTGCCCACGCGCTGCATCCAGTTATAGAGGATGAAGCACAGCAGCAGGATGATGAGGAAGTAGATCAGCGAGAAGGCCGCGGCCGGGCCGAGGTCGAACTGGCCCACGGCCTTCTGCGTCAGGTACTGGCTGAGGAAGGTGGTGGCATTGCCGGGGCCGCCGCCGGTGAGCACGAAGGGCTCGGTGTAGATCATGAAGCTGTCCATGAAGCGCAGCAGCACGGCGATCATCAGCACGCCGCGCAGCTTGGGCAGCTGGATGTAGCGGAACACCGCGAACTTGGAGGCGCCGTCGATGCTGGCCGCCTGGTAGTAGGCGTCGGGGATGGCGCGCAGGCCGGCGTAGCACAGCAGCGCCACCAGCGGCGTCCAGTGCCACACGTCCATCACCAGCACTGTGAGCCAGGCGTGGGTGGCGTTGCCGGTGTAGCTGTACTCGATGCCCAGCGCCGCGAGCGAGGCCCCCAGCAGCCCGATGTCGGTGCGGCCGTAGATCTGCCAGATGGTGCCGACGACGTTCCAGGGAATCAGCAGCGAGATCGCCACCGTCACCAGCACGGCCGAGGCGCGCCAGCCTTTGGCGGGCATGGCCAGCGCCAGCGCGATGCCCAGCGGAATCTCGACCAGCAGCACGCTGAGCGAGAACAGCATCTGGCGCAGCAGCGCGCCGTGCAGTTCCTCGTCGCGCATCACGGCCTTGAACCACTCGGTGCCGACGAACACGCGACGCTCGGGCGAGATGATGTCCTGCACCGAGTAGTTCACCACCGTCATCAGCGGCACGATGGCCGAGAAGGCCACGCACAGGATGACGGGCAGGATCAGCAGCCAGGCTCTCTGGCTGACGGGCTTGACCGTGCTCATGCCACCAGCTCCTCGTTCTTGTAGTAGCAGGTGTGCGGCCCGACGACGGTCAACCACACGCTGTCGCCGACGCGCGGGATGGCCTGCTCGGGGCTCAGGCGCGCGCGCAGCAGGGACGGGTTCTCGGCAGGGCCGATGCGCGCCGTGACGAGCCAGTAGGTGCCGATGTCCTGCGCCTGCGTCACCACGCCCCGCACGGCGCCGGCGCCATGTTCGGCCGCGAGCTGCACGTATTCGGGGCGCACGCCGAGCTTCAGGTCGCCCAATCCCGCCAGCGCGGGGTTGGATGTCGTGAACACACGGCCGTCGACCTCGATGCCGCCCGCCGTGCCGCGGGCCGCGATGAAGTTCATGCCCGGCGAACCGATGAAGTTGCCGACGAAGGTGTGACTGGGGCGCTCGAAGAGCTCGCTCGCGGTGCCGATCTGTACCGCGCGGCCGCGCGTCATCACCACCACCTGCTGCGCGAAGGTCAGCGCCTCGATCTGGTCGTGCGTGACGTAGATCAGCGTCAGCTTGAGTTCCTGGTGGATCTGCTTGAGCTTGCGCCGCAGCTGCCACTTGAGGTGCGGGTCGATGACGGTCAGGGGCTCGTCGAACAGCACGGCCGACACGTCCTCGCGCACCAGGCCGCGGCCGAGCGAGATCTTCTGCTTGGCATCGGCCGTCAGGCCGGCGGCACGTGTGTCGAGTTGCCCGCTCATCTCCAGCATCTCGGCGATCTTGGCCACACGCTGGTTGATCTTGTCGGCGGCCACGCCGCGGTTGCGCAGCGGGAAGGCCAAGTTCTCGGCCACCGTCATGGTGTCGTAGATCACCGGGAACTGGAACACCTGCGCGATGTTGCGCTGCTGCGGGCTCAGGGCCGTGACGTCGCGGCCGTCGTACTTGAGCGTGCCCTGCGAGGGCTTGACCAGGCCCGAGACGATGTTCAGCAGCGTCGTCTTGCCGCAGCCCGAGGGGCCCAGCAGCGCGTAGGCGCCGCCGTCCTCGAAGCTCATCTTCAGCGGCAGCAGCGCGTAGTCCTCGTCGCGTTGCGGGTTCGGCCGGTAGGCGTGGGCCAGGTCGAGGTCGATGCGGGCCATCTCAGCGCACCTCTTGGCCGGGTTTGCCTCCGGGGGCGACCAGCAGATCGCCGCGGGCGTCGAACACGTAGACCTGTGCCGGGCTCAGGTGCAGCGTGATGGCCGCGCCCAGCGTCAACACGTGCACGCCCGGCAGCTGCGCCACTAGCTCGCCGATGCCGGTCTCGACGTGGACGAAGGTGTCGGAGCCCGAGATCTCGGCCAGCTCCACGCTGCCCGGCAGGCTCAGGTCGCCAGGGCGCGGGCGCACGCGCAGGGCGCTGGCGCGAATGCCCACCGTCAGCGCCTGGAAGCCGGTGGTCGCCTGCTGGGGCGGCAAGGCCAGCGGCAGCGTCACGCCGGCCGGCAGCGCGATGCCGGTGGCGGTAGCTTGGGCGTCGAGCAGGTTCATGGGCGGATCGCTGAAGGCGCGCGCCACGCGTATCGACCGCGGCCGATGGAAGACCTCGGCCGTGGGGCCGTACTGCAGCAGTTCGCCGGCGTCCATCACCGCGGTGTAGCCGCCCAGCAGCAGGGCCTCGGTCGGCTCGGTGGTGGCGTAGACGACGGTCGATTCGCCAGTGGCGAACAGGGCCGAGAGTTCGTCGCGCAGTTCCTCGCGCAGCTTGTAGTCCAGGTTGACCAGCGGCTCGTCGAGCAGCATCAGCGGTGCCTTCTTCGCCAGCGCGCGGGCCAGCGCCACGCGCTGCTGCTGGCCACCCGACAGCTCCGCCGGCAGGCGCTGCAGGAAGGGCTCGATGTGAAGCTTGGCGGCGAGTTCGTTGACGCGCGCCTCGATGCCAGCCTCCTTGCGCAGCTTCAGCGGCGAGGCGATATTGTCGGCCACCGTCATCGACGGGTAGTTGATGAACTGCTGGTAGACCATCGCGACATTGCGCTCGCGCACGGGCACGCCGGTGACGTCGCGGCCGTCGGCCACCACGCGGCCGGCGCTGGGTGCGTCCAGGCCCGCCATCACGCGCATCAGCGTCGTCTTGCCGGCCTGCGTGGCGCCCAGCAGCACTGTCACTGCGCGCGGCACGAGGGTCAGGTCGATCGGGTACAGGTGCGTGGCCGCGCCCACCTGCTGTTCTACACCCTTGAGCGTCAGGTCCATGAGGTCTCCTCGCTGGCCGGCACCGCAGCTGCGGATGCGGTGGCGGGCCAGCGCGACGCGCACCACGCGGCCACCTGCGCGCGCTGTGCCGCGTCGCAGTGCAGACCGAGCTTGGTGCGGCGCCACAGCACATCGTCGGCGCAACGCGCCCACTCGTGCTGGTGCAGGTAGTGCAACTCGGCCTCGTACAGGCCGGGAGCGATTTCGGCGCCCAGGTCATCCAGACGGCTGAAGGGGCCGAGCAGCGTCTCGACCCGCGCGCCGTAGCAGCGCGCCAGCCGGCGTGCCAGCGGCATCGGCAGCGCCGGATGTCGGCGCGTCAGCGCCTGCACGAAGCGCTCGAAATCGCTGTCGGGCCGCGCCGCGGCACCGATCCAGCCGCCCAGGTCGCCGCCGGGCAGGAAGGCCCGCTCGGTCCATGCGCCGGCGGTGGTGCCCAGCGGCGCGCCGAGCAGGTCCGCGGCCTCTTCGGCGAGTTTGCGGAATGCGGTGATCTTGCCCCCCCACACCGTGAGCAGCGGCGCCTGGCGGGTGTCCAGGTCCAGGAAATAGTCGCGCGTCACCGCCGAGGGGTCGCCCGAGCCGTCGTCCAGCAGCGGGCGCAGGCCGGAATACGACCACACCACGTCGGCCGGCGTGACCGCACTCTCGAAGTAGCGGCTGGCCTGCTCGCACAGGTAGCGGACCTCGCCATCGTCGGTGCGGGCCTCACCGGCGGCCCCTTGGTGTTCGACGTCGGTGGTGCCGATGAGCGTGAAATCGCCCTCATAGGGAATGGCGAAGATGATGCGCCGGTCGGGGTTCTGGAAGATGTAGGCATGGTCGTGCTCGAACATCCTGCGCACCACGATATGGCTGCCCTTGACCAGCCGCAGGCTTTTCTGCTGTGGCACGTGGGCCTGTTCGGCGAGGAACTGCGCCACCCAGGGGCCGCTGGCGTTGACGAGGGCGCGGGCGCTCAGGCGCTGCGTCACGCCGCCGGCGCTGCGCAGCGTCACCTGCCACTGCGCGGCCTTGCGGCGGGCATCGACGCAGGCCGTGCGCGTCAGCACCGTGGCGCCCCGCGCTGCCGCGTCGACGGCGTTCAGTACCACCAGGCGGGCGTCGTCGACCCAGCCGTCGGAGTAGACGAAGCCGCTCGTGTAGGTCTTCTTCAGCGGCGCACCGATGGCGTGGCCGCGCAGGTCGATCGCACACGAACCGGGAAGCACCTCGCGCCGTGCCAGGTGGTCGTACAGGAACAGGCCGGCGCGGATCATCCAGGCTGGCCGCATCGAGGGGTCATGCGGCATCACGAAGCGCAGCGGCCACATGATGTGCGGCGCGCCCCTGAGCAACCGTTCGCGCTCGAGCAGCGACTTACGCACCATGCCGAATTCGTAGTGTTCGAGGTAGCGCAGCCCGCCGTGGATGAGCTTGGTCGACGACGACGAGGTGTGCGAGGCGAGGTCGTCCTTCTCGCACAGCACCACCGACAGGCCGCGTCCTGCGAGGTCGCGGGCGATGCCGGCGCCGTTGATGCCGCCACCCACGACGAGCACGTCGCACGACGGCGGCGACTCGCTCGGGTGGGGGGCTGCGGATGCGGGCGGCGCGGTGTTCACGGTGGTTCTTTGCGGCGGGGGTCGTCGAGTCAGGAGCAGGTCGTCAGCTGTGCCTCGGCGCCGATTGTGTTCGTTTGATGTTCGAGACTGATCGGCACAAACCCGAAAGCCAGTTCGAATAAGTTCGTTTAGATTCGTTTCCCATGGACCCCAGCCCCAGGCAGCTCGAACTGCTCGAGGAGGTGAGGCGCGCGCGCAGCGTCTCGGTGGAGGCGCTCGCCGAACGCTTCGGCGTCACGCTGCAAACCGTGCGCCGCGACGTGCGGCTGCTCGCCGACGCTGGCCTGCTGGCGCGCTTCCACGGCGGCGTGCGGCTGCCGAGCTCGACCACCGAGAACATCGCCTACCGCCAGCGCCAGGCCCTGAACGACGACGCCAAGCGCTGCATCGCACGCGCCGTGGCGCAGGCCGTGCCCGACGGCTGCTCGCTGCTCATCAACATCGGCACGACGACCGAGGCCATCGCGCGCGAGCTGCTGGGCCACCAGGGCCTGCGCGTCATCACGAACAACCTCAACGTCGCCGCGATCCTGTCCGACAACCCCGACTGCGAGGTCATCGTCGCCGGCGGCATGGTGCGCACGCGCGACCGCGGCATCGTCGGCGAGGTCACGGTCGACTTCATCCAGCAGTTCAAGGTCGACATCGGCCTCATCGGCATCTCTGCGATCGAGGCCGACGGCACGCTGCGCGACTTCGACTACCGCGAGGTGAAGGTGGCGCGCGCCATCATCGAACACTCGCGCCAGCTCTGGCTCGCCGCCGACCACAGCAAGTTCAACCGGCCGGCGATGGTAGAGCTCGGTCGCCTCGACCAGGTCGACACCTTGTTCACCGAGCGGCCACCGCCCGAGCCGTTTCCGGCACTGCTGGCCGAAGCCGGCGTCAACCTGACCCTGTGCACACCATGACGACCTACCTGTTGGCCCTCGACCAGGGCACGTCCAGCTCGCGCAGCATCGTGTTCGACGCGCAAGGCCAGGTCGTCGCGATGGCGCAGCGCGAGTTCCGGCAGATCTATCCGCAGCCCGGCTGGGTCGAGCACGATCCGCTGGAGCTGTGGCAGACGCAGCTGGCCACCGCGCGCGAGGCGCTGGCGACGGCCGGGCTGGCCGCGACCGACATCGCGTCGATCGGCATCACCAACCAGCGCGAGACCACCGTGGTGTGGGACCGGCGCACCGGCCTCCCGATCTACAACGCCATCGTCTGGCAGGACCGGCGCGCCGAACCGGCCTGCACCGAGCTGCGCGCGCGGGGGCTCGAGGCGACGTTCCGCGCCAAGACCGGCCTGATCCTCGACGCCTACTTCTCCGGCACCAAGCTGAAGTGGATCCTCGACCATGTCGACGGCGCGCGGGCCGCGGCGCAGCGCGGCGAGCTTGCCTTCGGCACCGTCGACAGCTGGCTGCTGTGGCAGCTCACGGGCGGCCAGGTGCATGCCACCGACGTCAGCAACGCCGCGCGCACGTTGATGTTCAACGTGCATTCGAGTGAGTGGGACGAAGAACTGCTGGCGCTGCTCGACATCCCGCGCGAACTGCTGCCGGCGGCGCACGCGTCCAGCCATGTCTTCGGCCACACGCGCGCCGACTGGCTGGGCGCTTCGCTGCCGGTGGGCGGTATCGCCGGCGACCAGCAGAGCGCGCTCTTCGGCCAGGCCTGCTTCGAGGCCGGCCTGGCAAAGAACACCTATGGCACCGGCTGCTTCATGCTGATGCACGCCGGGACGCAGTTCCGCGGCAGCGGCAGCGGGCTGATCACCACGCGCGCTGCGCAGCCCGGCGCAACGCCCGAGTTCGCGCTCGAAGGCAGTGTCTTCATCGGCGGCGCGGTGGTGCAGTGGCTGCGCGACGGCCTGCGCGCGATTCCCGGCAGCGCCCAGGTGCAGGCCCTCGCCGAGAGCGTGCCCGACGCCGGCGGCGTGATGTTCGTGCCCGCCTTCACGGGGCTCGGCGCACCGTACTGGAACGCCGAGGCGCGTGGCGCGATCGTCGGCCTGACGCGCGGCAGCAGCGTCGCGCACATCGCGCGGGCGGCGCTCGAGAGCATCGCGTTCCAGAGCGCTGCGCTCCTGCAGGCGATGGCGCGCGACGCGGCGGCGGCCGGGGGCGCCGCGGTGACCGAACTGCGCGTCGACGGCGGCGCCTGCGTCAACGACCTGTTGATGCAGTTCCAGGCCGACCTGCTGGGCATCCCCGTCGTGCGCCCGAAGGTGGTCGAAACGACGGCACTCGGTGCGGCCTATCTGGCAGGCCTGTCCTGTGGCGTCTGGCCCGACACCTGCGCGCTGGCCGCCCACTGGCAGCCCGAGCGGCGTTTTCTGCCGACGCTGCCGCGCGAGCGCGCCGACGAGCTGATGGCCAACTGGGGCCGGGCTGTCCGCCAGGCGACGGCGATGTAGGAAGGGGCGTACATCTACCCCAGAGACGCAGGCCGCCATGGTCGATGCGGCTCGCTGCATGCACTTTCCGTCCCCTCTCCTGGCCTGCGCGCCGACTCGGGCACGCTGGTGCTCTGCGGCGCCATGTCCAGGAAGTTGGACTTCTCGCAAACACTGCTCGCCGACGATGGCCGACACGGCCTTGACTTCGCAGTGCGCTGGTTGCCAACCAACGAGTCGTGTCCGTGCGCGTGGTGTAAGTCCGGCGGCCCCCCCTTCGGTGGCCCATATGCCGGTTCGACTGGCCGTTTCTGGGCGACGCGTTCAGGACATCGGATGTCGGCTCAGGGTCGGGCTGACTCGCTCGTGAGCGGCTGCTTCCGGGTATCGAACCTCGGATGTCGGGTTCCCGGCGGTGAGTCCGAGGTTGCGGCCGTAGCAGCCCGGCCCGCTGCAGTCCGTCCGGGCAGAAAGGACCAAACGCTCGCCATCGCGCCATCACGACCCTTAAGCCGGGTGCCTCCCGCTACCCATGGGTGCTTCCCCGGTAGCGCCAACTGGGGGGCTCCCTGTTAGCGTTGGCTGGGGGATGGCTGCCGTTGGACTGCGGCGTGCCTCCCGCCCTACTCCACAAGGGATCACGAGGATGACCATGACACCGATCGAAACCGACTACCTCGTCATCGGCGCTGGTGCCATCGCCATGGCCTTCGTCGATACGCTGCTGACCGACTCGGACGCGCACGTTGTCATGGTCGATCGCCGCCACCGTCCGGGTGGCCACTGGAACGAGGCCTACCCCTTCGTGCGCTTGCATCAGCCGGCGGCCTACTACGGCGTCAATTCACGCGAGCTGGGCGAGGGCACGAAGGACACGGTCGGCCTGAACGCCGGCATGTACGGCCTGTCCAGCGGCGCCGAACTGCTCGCCTACTTCGAACAAGTGATGCGACAGCGTTTCCTGCCCTCGGGCCGCGTTCGGTTCCTGTCCATGAGCCAGGTTGTGGGTTCCTACGAAGTGGAATCGCTGGTCACCGGCGCCCGGCAGCCAGTCAAGGTGCGCCGTAAGGTGGTCGACTGCACCCACTCCCACATGAAAGTGCCGGCGACTACCCCGCCCCGCTACGCGGTGGCACCCGGTGTGCGCTGCGTCCCGTTGAACGAGTTGGTCCGCATCACACAGCCCCAGGGCGGCTACGTCGTCGTCGGGGCCGGCAAGACCGGCATGGATGCCTGCATCTGGCTGCTGGAGCACGGTGTGGACCCGGACCAGATCCGCTGGGTCATGCCGCGCGACCCTTGGGTGCTGGACCGTGCCAACGTTCAGTCGGGCGACGACTTCTTCGTGAACACCTGGAGCTCGCTGACCCGGCAGCTCGAGGCGGTGATCGCGGCCGAAGACGTCGCGGACTTGATGCTGCGGCTCGAGGCGGCCGGGGAGTGGATGCGCATCGATCCCAGCGTGATGCCCTCGGTCTACCACGGCGCCATCCTCAGCAAGCCGGAACTGGCCCAGCTGCGCCGCATTCGGGGCATCGTCCGGCTGGGTCATGTGAATGCGATCGATGCCGATCGTGTGCACCTCGAACGGGGCAGTATTCCGCTCGCACCCGGTGCGCTGGTGGTGGACTGCAGCGCAACCGGCATTCCCAGCGTGGATGCGGTACCCATATGGCAGGGCGATCGCATCACGCCGCAGTGGGTGCGATCCTTCGGCACCGTCTTCAGCGCTGCGCTGATTGCCCACCTGGAAGCCACAATGGACGATGGCGCGCAGAAGAACGCGTTGTGCACGCCGATCGTGCCGCCTACGCTGGCTACCGACTGGATGCGTATGCTTCTCGTGAGCATGAACAACCAGCATCTGTGGTCGAAGCACCCTGGATTGCAGCAGTGGCTCACCGGGTCGCGCCTCAACGCGCTGTTCAACACCGCGAGCCGCGTCCAGCCCGACGACGCGGAGAAGATCGCGCTGATGCAGCGCTACCGCCAGGCGGTCAAGCCGGCCGTGGCCCGCTTGGCCGGACTGATCGCGACCCTGGCCTGAGCCGCCGCATGACCGCTGACACCCTGTCACTGCAGACGTTGGACGTGAACGGCCTGCGCATGCAGGTCGCGGTACAGGGCACCGGCCCGCTGGTGCTGCTGTGCCACGGGTTCCCCGAGCTGTGGATCTCGTGGCGAGCTCAGCTCGAAGCCCTCGCCGCGGCGGGTTATCGAGCGGTGGCGCCCGACATGCGCGGCTACGGCGGAACCACCGCGCCCGACGACGCCGCAGCCTATACCCAGCTCCATCTGGTCGGCGACATGGTCGAGCTGGTGCGCGCGCTGAAGGAAACACAGGCCGTCATCGTCGGCCACGACTGGGGCGCGCCGGTGGCCTGGAATTCGGCCTTGCTACGTCCCGACGTCTTCCGCGCCGTCGTCGGCATGAGCGTGCCCTACGCGCCGCCCGGGCGCGTGGAGACGCTCTCGGCGTTGAGCCAGGCGGGCATCTATGACTTCTATCTGCAGTACTTCCAAGCCGCAGGCGTGGCGGAGGCCGAACTTGAGCGCGACGTTGGCACGTCGATACGCCGGATCCACTTCAGCGGGTCGGGCGAAGGGCAGGCCATGCTCGAGCGGCCCGCATTCGGCCTCATCGAGCGTGACCGGGGCTTTCTGGGGCACCTCGTCGAACCGACCCACCCTCCGGGCTGGTGGAACGAGTCCGACATCGCCCACTACACCGCCGAGTTCACCCGCACCGGATTTCGCGGCGGGCTGAACTGGTACCGCAACATCACGCGGTCGTGGGAGTTGCTGGCGCCTTGGCGCGGGCAGGCCATCCGCCAGCCGTCGATGTTCATCGCCGGTGCCAGCGACGACGTGCTGAAGTTCCCGGGCTCGAAGCCGCAGATCGAGAACTTCGGCAAGACCTTGCCGGGCTTGCGAGGCTGCCATGTCCTGGAGGCCGCCGGTCACTGGATCCAGCGCGAGCGTGCGCAGGCCGTCAACGCGCTTCTTGTGGGCTTCCTCGACGACCTGTGATGGCATCTTGATTCGCTGACGGCCTTTTGAGAAGCCTTGTCTTCAGACTGCCCTGGTTGGCTACCGGCGGTCGCGAATGACCGCTTCGTAGATGCAGAGCCCCATTGGGGCGGTCCGAGCGTCGGGCGGCTTGGGAGACGCCTGAGGGACAAGTTTGGGTCGTTGGCCGCCGGTGAGCAGACCAAACTGAAGGTCAGCTGACCGTTTCATTGCCGACAGCCGACCTCAAGCAAGTGGCCGTGGACTTCATTGGCCTGGCTTTGTCGCGCCCCGACCGACAGCGCGTTCAACGAGCACGTCCGCGTACCGCTCGACGTTGAACCGGAACGTCCCCCGGAAGTTGATGTGCGAGAAGTGCGCCGGGCCAATTCGCCGCAGCCAGTCCTCCTCGATGCCGACGCCATCCCGGTTGAGCTTCGTCACCACTGTGTCCATGCGATTCGTGTTCCACGCCAACACGATGTTGGTCAACAGTGCGTGAGCTCCCGAAATTGCCGCCATCTCTTGCCGCCGGCGGCCACGCTCAGGGGCCACCTGGCCGCCATGAATGGCACGCTGCAGCTGATGCACCGACTCGCCCCGGTTGAGCAGGGTGTGCCGGGATGGCCAGGTAGTCGCACAGAAACAGCGTTCGCAGCAGGCGCCCAAGGTGTTCTGCAGCGCGGTGCAGCGGGTCGCCAACCGCTGCTGACCCCAGCCGGTGGATGGCATGCGCCGCGGACACCTTGCCCGCCCGAATCGACGCCGCCAGGCGCACCAGGTCGTCCCAGCCGCGCTCGATCGCCTTCACCGACACCCGGCGCACGGTGACGACCTCCAGGCTCTCCGGCACCGGCCAGCCCCTGGGCACGAAGAGCTTTCGCTCACGCAGATCGCGCAGCCGCGGGCACAGGTCAAAACCCAAGAGCTTGGCGATGGCCATCGCCACGTTCGTGACGCCGTGGGTATCAACGGCCAGTAGAGAGATCCGGATCCGGTCTTCGGCACGGTTGTGCTGCTCGACGCCTTCGACGGCCACTCCTGCCTGCCGCTCATTGAGCACGACGGGTTGGTCGTAGAACAAGCCCCAGCGGTCGCGAACGTGGGTGTACAGCCCCGCGGCATAGGTGCGCCGGCGCGGGTCCACCCGGGCTGTCCACAGGTGGCGGCTGGCGTCCATGGCCATCATGTCGGCAGAGCCCTTGGTGCCGTCGCCCCAAAGCGCCGCGATCGGCAGCGCGTTCTGGTACTCCGACACCCGTTCGTTGGCCCGGCGCAGCCTGCCGCTCAGCTCGACGGCCCGCATCGCCGTGGAGATGTGCGCCGCGTCGATGCCGGGGATCATCGAGCCCACGCCAGCGCGCCGTAGATGGCCAGCAGCTCGTTGCTCGACGACGGACGGCGGGCCAGCAGCGCCTCGCTGAAGTGGGTGGCGGCGTCGACTTCCAGCAGCAGGTCTGGCAACTGGACGGAGCCGATGTGCTTGAAGACAGCCTCCCGGGTCTTGCGTGGCTCCACTTCCTCGTCCATCGGTCGGATTGGCGGCAAATGCAGGAGCTTGTCTGCGCCGATCTCGATCTGACCACGACCGGCGGCCTCAGCCAAGGCCGTCATGCCGACCGACACGCCCGCCAGGATTGGCTCCAAAAACGCCATGGCCTGGTCGGGCAGGCCGAGAATCTGGTGGTGCAGTTCCTTCGTGCGGCTCCAGTCGGCACCTGCCAGCAGCATCGACTCGCGGGCGCGGAAACGGATCGAGTGGTTCACCCACGCGCTGCCGCGCCGCAGGCTCTTGCGCAGCGCCATCATCGTGCTGGCCTCGAATGCCCGGTACCGAGACTGAGGATCCAGGTCGCTGACGATCGTGTTCCATGCGGCGCCCACCGGCGGCAGCTCGAAGTCCTGCGGGATCTCCTTGGTGCCGAGAGCTTGCAGACGCTGCCAGGCCTGCCATTGGTCGTGGCCGGGGTCGCCCGACGCGCCGGCAAACTCGATGTCGCGAAGGCCCGCCAGGTGGGCATGAACGCGCCGGTTGTCCTCGACCAGCGCCCTACGGACCTGGGACGCGAAAGTGCTGGTGCCAGCTTCGCCGATGTCGTGGAGCAAGGCGCGGGCTTCGAGCACGCGATCGCGCCAGGGCTTGGACTCGTCGTGGAGCACCGACTTGGCTTTGAGGGCCTGCTGCAG
>LNFM01011490.1_pt1 | contig 16242 bp, 11 predicted proteins | sample 596031 | NCBI WGS metagenome assembly LNFM01 (sample SAMN04254537, study PRJNA301005) | activated carbon metagenome | isolation source: dual media filters at the Ann Arbor, Michigan drinking water treatment plant | place: USA: Ann Arbor
CGGCGCCGTCAAGCGCGAGGAATACGGCAACGTCATCGTCGACATCGGCCGTGGCGAAGGCATCCTGCGCCGCAACGAAAAGATCGGCCGCGAAGCCTACCGCATCGGCGACCGCATCCGCTGCTACATCAAGGACGTCCGCCGCGAAGCCCGCGGCCCGCAGGTCTTCCTGTCACGCACCGACCCGCAGTTCATGGCCGAGCTCTTCAAGATGGAAGTGCCGGAGATCTACGACGGCATCATCGAGATCAAGGCCGTCGCCCGCGACCCGGGTAGCCGCGCCAAGATCGCCGTGATCTCTTACGACAACTCCATCGACCCGGTCGGTGCCTGCGTCGGTATGCGCGGTTCGCGCGTCCAGGCCGTGGTGAACGAGCTTCAGGGCGAAAAGATCGACATCATCCCGTGGAACCAGGACACTGCGACGTTCCTCGTGAACGCGCTGCAGCCTGCCGAAGTCTCAAAAGTCGTGTTCGACGAAGAGGCCGGCAAGATCGAAGTCGTGGTCCCGGATGAGCAGCTCTCGCTTGCTATCGGCCGTCGCGGCCAGAACGTCCGTCTGGCCAGCCAGCTCACGGCCCTCGACATCGACATCCTCACCGAGGCCGAGGAATCGCAGCGCCGCCAGGCGGAATTCGCCGAACGCACCAAGCTCTTCATGGACGCGCTGGACGTCGACGAGATGATGGCGCAACTGCTGGTCGCCGAAGGCTTCACCAACCTGGAAGAAGTCGCCTACGTCGAACTCGATGAACTCCTGTCGATCGACGGCTTCGACGAAGGCACCGCTGGCGAGTTGCAGGCCCGTGCCCGCGATTATCTGGAAGCAGCCAACGCCAAGGCGATGGAAAACGCCCGCGCAATGGGGGTCGAAGACAGCCTGGTCAACTTCGAAGGCCTGACGCCCCAGATGCTGGAAGCGCTGGCCCAGGACGGGATCAAGACGCTGGAAGACTTTGCCACCTGCGCCGACTGGGAACTGGCCGGCGGCTGGACGACCGAGAATGGTCAGCGCAAGAAGGACGAAGGGGTCCTCGAAAAGTTCGAGATGTCGCTTGAGGAAGCACAAACCCTGATCATGACCGCCCGTGTCATGCTGGGCTGGGTCGACCCGACGGAACTGGAGCAGCCCGCCGACGAGGCTGCCGACGACGAGGAGGCCGAGGTCTGATCTCAGACCTCGGGGACACGCGTTGACGCGCGGCGGCCGGGAAAAAGAACGGGACGATCCGGAACGCAAGTGCATTGCGACCGGAGAAAGCCAGCCGAAAGCGGGTCTGATCCGCTTTTGCCTGGGCCCTGACGGCCAGATCGTCCCGGATGTGATGGGCAAGCTGCCCGGCCGGGGCATCTACGTCTCGGCCGACCGTGCGGCTCTCGACAAGGCGGCGAAGAAGAACCTCTTCTCCCGCGCGGCGCGGCAGCCGGTGAAGCTGCCGGATGGGCTCGCCGATATGGTCGAGGCGCTGGTGTTGCAACGCACCATCGACATGCTCTCGATGGCGCGCAAGGCCGGTGACGCGGTCACCGGTTACGAGAAGGTGAAGGACTGGCTGGTCAAGGGCACGGCGGCGACGCTGATCCAGGCCAGCGACGGGTCGGAACGGGGCAAGACGAAGCTGCACGCGCCCGAGGGCGCAAAAGGCTTTATCGGCTGCCTTTCGGCTGGGGAAATCGGTTTGGCATTCGGGCGCGAACGTGCGATACACGCCGCGCTTGCCGCTGGTGGACTCAGGACTCGTGTTGTAGAGGAAGCGGCAAAACTCGCCGGACTGCGTGGGCATTTGTCCACTGGGTCTGACGGGGATGACGGCGGCGAGACCGCCATGAAGGATACGTAGGACGCATGAGCGATACAGACGGCAAGAAACCTCTTGGCCTCGGGGGCGCCCCCCGTCCCGGACAGGTGAAGCAAAGCTTCAGCCACGGCCGGACCAAGAGCGTCGTGGTCGAAACGAAACGCAAGCGCGTGGTGGTTCCCACCGCCGCCCCGAAGCCAGGCACGCCCGGCGCGGGCCAGTCGGCTGTGCCAACGAACTACGGTGATCCGTCGAAGCGGCCCGCAGGCATTTCCGATGCCGAAATGGAACGCCGGATGGCAGCCCTCCGCGCCGCCAAGGCGCGTGAGGCCGATGATGCCGTGCGCCGTGCCGAGGAAGACCGCGTGCGCGAGGAAGACCGCGCCGTCCGCCGCGCCGAGATCGAGGCGAAAGAGCGTGAGGATCGCGAACGCGCCGAAGCCCTCCGCCTGAAGGCCGAGGAAGAGGACCGCGCCGCCAAGGCCGAAGCCGCTGCCAAGATCGCCGCCGCCGAAGCCCGCAAGGCCGACGTTCTGGGCACGCGCGCGCGTTCGACCACGCCGCCGCCCGCGACGGCGAAACCGGCTGACCGCGCGGCTCCGGCTGCACCGGCCGCGACCGAAGACGCACGCGGCCCGGCTGGCGCCAAACCCGGCCTCAGCCCGCGCAAGACCGACCGCGAAAAGGACGACCGTGCCGACCGTGGTGCCAAGCGTGGCACGGGCGACGAAGGCCGTCGCTCGGGCAAGCTGACCCTGTCGGACGCCATCTCGGACGAGGGCGGCCGCCAGCGCAGCATGGCTGCGATCAAGCGCAAGCAGGAAAAGGCCCGGCAGAAAGCGCTGGGTCTGGGCCACAAGCCCGAAAAGCAGGTGCGCGACGTTCAGCTGCCGGAAACCATCGTGGTTTCGGAACTTGCCAACCGGATGGCCGAACGTGCCGCCGACGTCGTCAAGTCGCTGATGAAGATGGGCATGATGGTCACGATGAACCAGGCCATCGACGCCGACACCGCGGAACTCGTGATCGAGGAATTCGGCCACAAGGCGGTCCGCGTTTCCGACTCGGACGTCGAGCAGGTGATCGACACCGTCAAGGACTCGGACGACACCCTCTTGTCGCGCCCGCCGATCGTGACGATCATGGGCCACGTCGACCACGGCAAGACCTCGCTTCTGGACGCGATCCGCAAGACCAACGTGGTCACCGGCGAAGCGGGCGGGATCACCCAGCACATCGGCGCCTACCAGGTGAAAACGCCCAACGGGCAGCTGGTCACCTTCCTCGACACGCCGGGCCACGCGGCCTTCACCTCCATGCGGTCGCGCGGGGCTCAGGTGACGGACATCGTGGTGCTGGTCGTCGCGGCAGATGACGCCGTGATGCCGCAGACTGTGGAGGCCATCGCCCACGCGAAGGCCGCCAAGGTGCCGATGATCGTGGCGATCAACAAGATCGACAAGCACGAGGCGAACCCGACCAAGGTCCGCACCGATCTTCTGCAGCACGAAGTCGTGGTCGAAGCCATGTCCGGCGACGTGCAGGACGTGGAAGTGTCGGCCAAGACGGGCCTGGGTCTGGACGACCTCTTGGAGGCCATCGCACTGCAGGCCGAAGTGCTTGAACTGCGGGCCAACCCGAACCGCGCAGCGTCTGGTGCCGTCATCGAAGCCAAGCTTGACGTGGGCCGGGGTCCGGTCGCGACGGTGCTGGTCCAGAACGGCACGCTGCGCAAAGGCGACATCTTCGTCGTCGGCGAGCAGTGGGGCAAGGTCCGTGCGCTGATCAACGACCAGGGCGAGACGGTGGCCGAAGCCGGTCCGTCGGTTCCGGTCGAAGTGCTGGGTCTGTCGGGCACACCGTCCGCAGGTGACACGCTGAACGTCGTCGAGACCGAGGCGCAAGCCCGCGAGATCGCCGACTACCGGATCAAGACCGCCAAGGACAAGCGCGCCGCGGCTGGGGCTGCAACCACGCTGGAACAGCTGATGGCCAAGGCCAAGGCGGACCAGACGGTGGCTGAACTCCCGATCCTGATCAAGGCCGACGTGCAGGGCTCTGCCGAAGCGATCGTCCAGGCGATGGAAAAGATCGGCAACGACGAGGTCCGCGTCCGCGTGCTGCACTCTGGTGTGGGTGCCATCACCGACACCGACGTGGCGCTGGCCGAGGCGTCCAAGGCTCCGATCATCGGCTTCAACGTCCGGGCCAATGCGACGGCACGGGCCTCGGCCACCCAGAAGGGCGTCGAGATCCGCTACTACTCGATCATCTATGATCTGGTGGACGACATCAAAGCCGCCGCGTCGGGGCTTCTCAAGGCCGAGGTGCGCGAGCATTTCATCGGCTACGCGAAGATCCTCGAGGTGTTCAAGGTGTCGAACGTCGGCAAGGTTGCGGGTTGTCTGGTTACCGAGGGTGTTGCCCGCCGGTCGGCTGGCGTGCGTCTGCTGCGCGACAACGTAGTGATCCACGAGGGCACGCTGAAGACGCTGAAACGCTTCAAGGACGAGGTGAAGGAAGTCATCTCGGGCCAGGAATGCGGCATGGCCTTCGAGAGATCTTCGAGCGGGAAGAGATCCAGCGCACGCTGGAGTGACCCGCCTGTCCACGGTGGACAAACGCAGCGGGCCCAGTCTTTTCAATGACTTGGTCGCGGGCGTTCAGGAAGTCTTAAGAATTGCGCCGGGCCGTTGGTCCGGCGTTTTTCATCAAAGCCAGTCGCGCAGGATCGGGATCAACGGCAGGTCGGCGGGCGGCATCGGGTAGTCGCGCAAGCGGTCCGGCTTGACCCAGGCCAGCGCTTGACCCTCCAGCGACCGGACTGTGCCCTGCCAGCGGCGGCAAGCGTAAAGCGGCATCAAGAGGTGGAAATCCTCATAGGTATGGCTCGCGAAGGTCAGGGGGGCGAGGCAGCTGGCCCAGGTGTCGATGTCCAGCTCTTCCTTCAGCTCACGGATCAGCGCGGCTTCGGGCGTCTCGCCGGGTTCGACCTTGCCGCCGGGAAATTCCCACAGGCCCGCCAGTGACTTGCCTTCCGGCCGCTGGGCCAAGAGGACCCGGCCGTCAGGGTCGATCAGGGCAACGGCGGAGACGAGAAGAACTCTCATGCGTGGTCCTTGCTGAAGCCCCGGGGGGTTTCACACCCCCCGGACCCCCTGTGGAGTATTTGGAAAAGGGCAAATCAGGAGCGGTAATCGGCGTTGATCTCGATGTAGCGCGAGGTCAGGTCGCAGGTCCAGACGGACCGCTTGGCCTTGCCAAGGCCAAGGTCGACGGCAAAGACCAGTTCCTGGCCCTGCATGTAATCGGCGCCGTCCTGTTCCTTGTACTCCGGGTTCCGCCAGCCGTTCTGCGCCACGAGGATGTCTCCGAAGCGGATGGTGAGCCTATCGCGATCCGCCTGCGCGCCCGATTTGCCGATGGCGGCAACGATGCGGCCCCAGTTCGGGTCTTGCCCCGCCACGGCAGTCTTGACCAGCGGCGAGTTGGCGATGGCAAAGGCGACCTTGGCGGCGTCCTCGTCAGAGGCCGCACCCGTGACACGGACCTCGACCAGCTTGGTCGCGCCCTCACCGTCCCGCACCACTTGCAGGGCAAGGTCGCGCATCACGCCAGCCAGCGCGGTCTCGAAAGCCTTGAGCGCCGGACCCTTCAACTCGGCGGCCTTGGACTGCCCGGTGGCCGCGATCAGGAGGGTGTCCGAAGTCGAGGTATCGCTGTCCACGGTGATCGAGTTGAAAGTCGCATCGACGTTGCGCGACACCATCTTCTGCAGCTGGTTCGCGCCGATCTTCGCGTCGGTGAAGATGTAGACCAGCATTGTCGCCATGTCGGGCGCGATCATGCCCGAACCCTTGGCGATGCCGGAGAGGTGGATCACCCCACCTTCGCCCTGCACCGTCGCAGCGGCGCCCTTGGGGAAAGTGTCGGTGGTCATGATCGCCTGCGCGGCCATTTCCACCGCGTCTTCCTTGAGCGCGGCCACCAGGTCGGGGACCTTGGCAGTGATCTTCTCGAACGGCAGCGGCTCACCGATCACACCCGTAGACGAAGAAAACACGCGCGATGCCGGAACGCCCAAAGCCTCGGCGACTGCGCCGGTGACGGCGGCCACGGCCTCATCCCCCACGCGGCCGGTGAAGGCGTTGGAATTGCCCGAGTTCACGATGATCGCGGCACCCGCGCCCGCAGGCACTTTCAGCGCCAGTTTGGTCTGGCAATCGCGCACGCAGCCCGAGCGGGTCGTGGACCGGGTGAACACCCCGGCCATCGTGGTGCCGGGGGCCAGACGCACCAGCATCACGTCCTTGCGGTTCTGGTAGCGCACGCCAGCCTCGACCGCCGCAAATTCGGCCCCCTTGATCGCGGGCAGCACGGGGAAACTGGCCGGGGCCAGGGGCGAGACCGGCTTCATCGCCTTTTTCGCCGCCGCGACGACATCACTGACCGCGCCCGAAACGGCATCCTGCACGGCCTCGGCCACCGGCCCTGCAGCAGCGGTCAGGTTGTCCTTGAGCTTGCGGACCTTCTTCTTCAGCGCCTTCGCTTCGGCCTTCCAGTCGGTCTTTGCCATGTCCCTACCCCGGTTCCGGTGTTCTCAGTCGATCAGTTCGGCTTTCTTGAGGATGGCGGGATCCAGCGCCTCGCCTTCGCGGGTGACAGTCGCGCCCTTGGTCAATTCCTCGATCTTCGCATTGATCGCGGCATTTTCCACCTCGGCGGCCAGTTCATCGCGCATCTGGTCCAGCGTCGGCTGTTCGGCCACCCGCGTCTCTTTCACCAGGATCAGGTGAAAGCCGAATTCGCTTTGCACCGGGCCCGAGACTTCGCCGACCTTGGCGGCCACGACGGCATCCTCGAACGGCTTGACCATCATGCCGAGCCCGAACCAGCCAAGTTCGCCGCCATTGGCGCCCGAGCCGGTGTCGGTCGACTTGGCCTTGGCCAGTTCGGCAAAATCGGCGCCGCCTGCGAGTTCGGCCTTCAGCGCATCGGCCTCTTCCTGGGTGTCGACCAGAATATGCGCGGCGCTGTATTCCGTCATGGGCTTGGCGTCCTTGAACCGTTCGTCATAGGCCGCCTGCAGCGCCGCATCGGTCACCGCCTCCTTGACGATACCCTCGATAGCGATACCGGACACCAGCCCGCGTTTGTCGTTTTCGATCGTGGCTTGCGTCCGGGGCGATAGTTCCGTCATCGACTGGGCGAGGACTTCCTGCTGGATCAGCTGTTCGTAGATGCCCTTGAACAGCACGTCATCCGGCAGCTGCTGGTATTCCGGCGGCAGGGTTTCGCGCAGCGCGATCATGTGGCCCAGCGTGATCTTGGTGCCGTTGACGGTGGCGATCACGGTATCGGCGGTTTCGCCTTCGGCAAGCGCGGGACCGGCCAGCACTGCAGTCAAAGCCAGAACCGACCAGAAGCCTGAACGTTTCGTCATTTTCACCATCTCCTGATCGGGGCTTTTAGCCGCCCAAGTTGACTATCCCGGCCTTCCCCCTTACATCGCGACAGTCGCGTGGAACGGGGCCGTCCGGTCATACACTGGCCCTTCTATGGAAGGCGGTGCGGGCGGGCAAGTCCAACGGCCACACGATGCTGTCAGAAGCCGCCCTTCGGGAGAAAACATGCTGGGACTGGGATCGCTCGCGCGGAAGATGTTCGGGTCGCCGAACGACCGCAAGGTCAAAGCCGTCCGCCCGGTGGTGGCGCAGATCAACGCGCTGGAGCCGGAGTTTCAGGCGCTGACCGACGAGGGCATCATCGCCAAGACGCGCGAGTTTCAAAAGCGGGTGCAGGACGGCGGCGAAAGCCTGGATTCGATCCTGCCGGAAGCCTTTGCCAACTGCCGCGAAGCCGCCCGGCGGGCGCTGGGACTGCGGGCCTTCGATGTGCAGCTGAAGGGCGGGATGTTCCTGCATCAGGGCAACATCTCCGAGATGAAGACCGGCGAGGGCAAGACGCTGGTCGCAACCTTTGCCGCCTATCTGAACGCGCTGACCGGCAAGGGCGTGCATGTCGTCACAGTGAACGACTACCTGGCCAAGCGCGACGCGGAATGGATGGGCAAGGTCTATGGGGCGCTGGGGCTGACGACCGGCGTCGTCTATTCGCACCAGCCGGATGCCGAAAAGCTGGCGGCCTACCGCGCCGACATCACCTATGCGACGAACAACGAGCTTGGCTTCGACTATCTGCGCGACAACATGAAGGCCTCGCTGGAAGAAATGGCGCAGCGGGGGCACCACTATGCCATCGTCGACGAAGTGGACTCGATCCTGATCGACGAAGCGCGGACTCCGCTGATCATTTCCGGGCCAAGCCAGGACCGCAGCAAGCTGTACGAAGCCGTTGATGCCGTGATCCCGGGGCTTGCCGACGGTCACTATACGGTGGACGAAAAGGCGCGGAACGTGACCCTCACGGAAGAGGGCAACGACGCGATCGAGGACCTGCTGCGCCAGGCGAGGATCCTGCCGGAGGGGCAGAACCTGTACGAGGCGGAAAGCACGTCGATCGTCCACCACGTCAACCAGGCGCTGCGGGCGCACAAGCTGTTCTTCAAGGACCAGCAATACATCGTCCGCGACGGCGAGGTGATGCTGATCGACGAATTCACCGGTCGCATGATGAAGGGCCGCCGCTTGTCGGACGGTCTGCACCAGGCGATCGAGGCGAAGGAACGCGTCCAGATCAAGCCCGAGAACGTCACCTACGCCAGCGTCACCTTCCAGAACTACTTCCGCCTGTATGAAAAGCTGGGGGGCATGACCGGCACCGCCGCGACCGAGGCCGAGGAATTCCGCGAAATCTACGGTCTCGGCGTGGTCGAGGTTCCGACCAACCGTGTCGTCGCCCGGATCGACGAGCATGACCAGGTGTTCCGCTCGGCGCGTGAGAAGTATGACGGCATCCTGAAGGCGATTCAGGAAGCGAACGAAAAGGGCCAGCCGATCCTGGTCGGCACCACGTCCATCGAGAAGTCCGAACAGCTGTCCGCTTTGCTGAAGGGGGCGGACATACCGCACAGCGTGCTGAACGCCCGCCAGCATGAGCAGGAAGCCAAGATCGTCGCCGACGCAGGCAAGCTGGGCGCGGTGACCATCGCCACGAACATGGCCGGCCGCGGCACCGACATCAAGCTGGGCGGCAACGTCGAGTTCAAGGTGATGGAGGCCATCGCCGCCGACCCGGAAGGTGATCACGTCGCCATCCGCGCCCGGATCGAGGCCGAGCATGTCGGCGAGGAAGAGGCAGTCAAGGCGGCCGGGGGCCTGTTCGTCCTGGGCACCGAACGCCACGAAAGCCGCCGGATCGACAACCAGCTGCGCGGCCGTTCGGGCCGTCAGGGTGACCCGGGGCGGTCGGCCTTCTTCCTGTCGCTGGAAGACGACCTGATGCGCATCTTCGGTTCGGAACGGCTGGACAAGATCCTGTCGACGCTGGGGATGGAGGAAGGTGAGTCCATCGTCCACCCCTGGGTCAACAAGAGCCTGGAGAAGGCACAGGCGAAGGTCGAAGGCCGCAACTTCGACATCCGCAAGCAGCTGCTGAAGTTCGACGACGTGATGAACGATCAGCGCAAGGCGATCTTCAGCCAGCGGATGGAGATCATGCAGGCCGACCACGTAGCCGACGTCGCCGCCGACATGCGCCATCAGGTGATCGAAGACCTCGTCGACCTCGCCATGCCGCCCAAGTCCTACCCGGACGCCTGGGACACGGATGCGCTGGCCGCCTCGGTCCGTGACATGCTGAACATGGATCTGCCGGTTGCCGATTGGGCCGCAGAAGAGGGTGTGGACCAGGCGGTGGTCCTGGAGCGGATCATCGAAGCCTCGGACAAGATGATGGCCGACAAGACCGAGGCCTTCGGGCCCTCCACGATGCAGACCATCGAAAAGCAGGTCCTTCTGCAGTCGATCGACAGCAAGTGGCGCGAACATCTGATGCGGCTGGAACACCTCCGCTCGGTGGTGAACTTCCGCGGCTACGCGCAGCGCGACCCGCTGAACGAATACAAGACCGAGGCGTTCCAGCTGTTCGAAGGTCTCCTGAACTCCTTGCGTGAGCAGACCACGCAGCAACTGTCGCGCATCCGGCCTGTGACCAAGGAAGAGCAGGAAGCGATGAGGCAGCAGATGCTGGCGGCACAAGAGGCTGCCGGACAGCCCGCCGTTGCAGCCCCGGCAGCCGCAACGCTGGTCGCCATCCCAACGGCCGCCGCCGCCACCCGCCTTGCCGGCTTTGATGAGGCCGATCCCACGACCTGGGGCAATCCGGGACGCAACGACCTCTGCCCCTGCGGCTCGGGCGAGAAGTTCAAGCACTGCCACGGCAAGCTCGCCTGACCTTTTTCAGACTGGACAAGAATCCGGCGCCGCGTCAATTGACGCGGCGTTTCTGTGTCCTTTTCCAAGCAAATCCAAAGGCCACCCTATTAATGCCATTTCTCCGCCCTGATTGACCCCTAGCCGTAAACGGTACGATTCTCGTGCCGGGGCACTGCCATGCTTTGGGGTAAAAAGGTCTTGCGGATATCCGCCGCTGCTGCGGTCGCGTTTGCGGCCGCACACACGGCAGAGACACAGAAGGGGCAGTCCGCCCCTCAGTCGCTGGTGTTTGCCGCGACCGAACGCGCCGATGCCGGGTCCTCGACCGTGGTCCTCGGCAATGGTGAAACCGTCCCCAAATCCGCTTCGCTGACCGGGTCATCGCACGGCAGGCTTGCCGAACTGGTCAGCATCACCCCGGTTGCCGCGACCACCTCCACCTCCGGGGCCGACCACTGTCGCCCGCGGATGGAACTGACCGCCGCGCCAGGTGCGATGATCCTCATGTCGCTGTCGGCACCCTGCAACCGGAACGAACGGATCATCGTCCGCCATTCCGGCCTGTCCTTCACCGCCCGGACCGAGCCGAGCGGCGGCGCGCGGATGCTGATCCCGGCGCTGAAACCCGAGGCGATGGTCGCCGTCTATCTGGCCGACGCGCATCTGGTTCTGGGCAAGGTCGCGGTGCCGGAAGTCACTTCTTACGCGCGCTATGCGATCAGCTGGGAATGGCCCGCCGACCTGGAACTGCGCGCCACCGATGGCGACAAGGTTCTGGTCGGAATGGCCGCCTCGTTCGGCGGCGAGGCGCAGCGCGTGATTTCCCTTGGCGTCAGCGATGTGCAGTCTCCGGTGATGGCCCATGTCTATTCCGCCCTTGGCCCCGACCTCGGCTCGGTCGACCTGACCGGAGAGTTGCGGATCACTCCCGCCTCTTGTGGCCGGACCCTGCGGCTGGAAACCGTCTATTCCGCCGAAGGTCAGGCGACGGTGCAGGAACAGGACGTCGCAGTTCCGCTGTGCGGCACGGCAGGCGACATTCTGCTGTTGAAGAATCTTGGCGCAGACCTGAAACTCGCCGCCCCGAAGTAAGCTCCGGATTGGCAGTAGATGGGTGTGAAGGCAGGGCTCGCGGCGCTGTGCGTTGCGGCATTCGTGTGGGACTCCGCTGCCGCCCAGGATGTCACCCTGGTCGCCCGCGAAGGTGGCATCGTGCTGACCGGGACCCTGCAGGGCTATGACGGCGAATTCTACCGCATCAACACCAGCTACGGCCAGCTGACGGTCGATGGTCAGGGTGTGATCTGCGAAGGCCCGGCCTGCCCGGAACTGGTGGCGCCCAAGGCGGTGATCCGGGTGGTGGGCGCGCCGGATGCAGCGGCGCTGGTGCCCGCGCTGGTGCAGGCTTTTGCCGATGCCCGCGGGTTGATCTACGAAGCCACACCGGGTGAGCTCTACGCCGCGCGCATCCTGGACCCCAAGACCCGCAAGGACCTGGCCGATGTCTCGTTCACGGCGATGGGCCCCGAGGCAGCGACGGCGGCGGTCGAGGCGGGGGCGGCGGACCTGAAGCTCTCGTTCCGAAGCGAGCCAGGGCTTGGCGCGCATTCCGTGGCGATGGATGGGATGGTGGTCCTGGTCGCCCCGGACAATCCGACCCCGGAAATTTCGACCGTCGATCTGGCCCGGGTGCTTGCGGGAGAGGTCGAAAGCTGGGCCGAGATCGGCGGCCCCGACATGCCGCTGGTCGTGCATGCGCTGTCGCCCGATACGGACCTGCAGCAGGCGCTGGCCGACCGGCTGGGCGAAACCGGGGCGGCGGATGTCGTGCATCCCGACCTAGCCAGCCTGGCCGAGGCGGTGGCCAAGGACCCCTGGGCCATCGCGCTTAGCGGGCGGTCGGCGATCGTCCCGGCCCGCCGGATGCCGCTGACCGACAGCTGCGGCTTTCCGCTGTTGCCGACGACGCTGGCGATCAAGGCCGGGGACTACCCGCTGGCGCTGCCGGTGACGCTGTTGTCGGCCAAGCGCCGCCTGCCATTGATGGCACGCGAGTTCATCGCCTTCCTGCGCACCCCCGCCTCGGGCGAGGCGGTGGCGGCGGCAGGGTTCATCGACCGGTCGGCGACGCGGCAGCCGATGACGGCGGACGGCTTGCGGCTGATCAACGCGATCCAGGGCGCCGGAGAGGACGTGACGCTGGAGGACCTGAAGCGGCTGGCCGGGATCATGGATGGCGCCGACCGGCTGTCCTTCACCTTCCGGTTCGAGGACGGCTCGTCCACGCTGGACGCGGTGTCGCAGGACAGCCTGGGTGATCTGGCGCAGTTGATCGCCGCCGGGCAGTTCCGCGATCAGAAGCTGGTGCTGGCCGGGTTCTCGGACGGGTCAGGTGCGGCCGAGGCGAACCTTGCCCTGTCGGTGGACCGCGCGGCGAAGGTGGCGCAGGAACTGGCTGTCATAGCGCCTGACCTGTCGCCCGCGCAGATGCCGGTGGTGGAAGGCTTTGGTGAGGCGCTGCCGATGGCCTGCGATGAAACCGCCATCGGCCGCCAGTTGAACCGTCGGGTAGAGCTGTGGGTGGTCCCGGACTTTGCGCCGCCCGGAACCGCGCCCCTCGCACCCGCGCCCTAGGCCAGGTATTCGGTCAGCGTCTGCTTGGTGCCCACGGCCCACAGCCGGTTCAGCTGCCGCTCGAACGCCGCTGCGAACCGCGCGTCCTGGCCGATGTCGCCATAGACTGCCGTCATCTCCAGCCAGGCCGCCGGGCGGGACTTGGCCGCCTTCGACCGGGCGACCAGTGCGTCCCAGTCCGGGTCGTTCGGCGGGATATGCGTGCCGCTGTCGGTCTCGCCATAGCAGTACCGGCACCACATCGCCGACACGAGGGCCAGCCCTTCGACCGACCCGCCCGCCGCAAGGGCGTCGCGGATGGACGGGACAATGAACTTCGGCTGGCGGTTCGACCCGTCGAGGCACAGCCGCCGCTCGGTATCCGCGACCTCGGGGTTTGAGAACCGGTCGACGATCTTGCGGTAGTATTCGCCGAGGTTGGTGTCGGGAACCGGCGGGATGTAGGGGATGATCTCGTCCATCTCGACCTTGTCCAGAAGGCCTTTGATCAGCGGGTTTGCCATCGCCTCATGGACGTATTCGATGTCCATCAGCCCGCCGGGATAGGCAATCGTCGCGTGCCCGCCGTTCAGGATGCGGATCTTCATCATCTCGAAATTGTGCACGTGGGGCGTCAGGGTGACGCCCACCTTCTCGAACGCCGGGCGCCCGGAGGGGAAGTTGTCCTCCAGCACCCACTGCCGGAACGGCTCACAGGTCACGGGGACCGGGTCGTCGCCCAGGCCAAAGCTTGCAGCCATCTCGCGTTCTCGCGGGCCGGTCGCCGGAGTGATCCGGTCCACCATCCCGTTCGGGAAGGCGACATTTGCCGCGATCCAGTCGGCCAGCGCAGGGTCCTTGATCCGCGCCAGGCCGGTCAGGGCGTCCTTGGTCACATGGCCGTTGCCCGGCAGGTTGTCGCAGCTCATCACCGTGAAAGGGGCCAGCCCCGCCGCGCGCCGCGCCTTCAACGCCGCAATGATCGCCCCAAAAGCCGTGCGATGCGGGTTTGCGGCATCCGCCGCGATCTCTGGATGCGTCGGATCGAACTGCCCGGTCGCCGGGTTGATGAAGTAGCCGCCTTCCGTCACCGTCAGGCTGACGATGCGGATTTCCGACCGCGCCATCGCCGCGATCAGGGCCGCGTTGTCCGGCTCCACCGGCAGGAAGTCAATCATCGCCCCCACCCGACGCGCCGATTTGCCCTTCGGGTCCAGCTCGATCACCGTGGACAGGCAATCCTGCGCGCGCAAGGCATCCCGCATCCGGGCGTCGCCCTCGCGCACCCCGGCCCCCAGGATCGCCCAGTCGTGGTTCAGCCCCATGCCAAACAGGTCGTCCAGGTAGACGGCCATATGCGCCCGGTGAAAGTTGCCCAGCCCGATATGGACAATACCGGGGGTCAATTTCTGGCGATCGTATGAGGGCATTTGCACGGTCATCGGTCAGCTCATCCAGTTTCCGCCGTCGACGTTCAACGTCTGGGCGACAATGTAATCGGCCTCGGCCGAGGCAAGGAACACGGCAGCCCCGGTCATGTCCTCGGGGCGGCCCATGCGGCCATAGGGGACGGCCTCGCCAACCTCACGCTTCTTCTGGCCCTTGGGCTTGCCCTCGTACTTGGCAAAGAGAGCATCCACCGCGTCCCACATCGGGGTATCCACAACGCCGGGCGCGATGCCGTTCACGTTGATCTTGTGCTTGATCAGGTCCAGCCCCGCCGACTGGGTCAAGCTGATCACCGCGGCTTTGGAGGCGCAATAGACCCCCACCAACCCCTCACCCCGGCGACCCGCCTGCGAGGCCATGTTGATGATCTTGCCGCCCCTGCCTTGCGCGATCATGACCTTCGCCACCGCCTGCAACGGAAACAGCGTTCCCGCGACGTTGACGGCAAAGATCTTGTCATAGCTGGCCCGCGTGATGTCCACGATGGGCGCAAGGTCGAAGATCGCGGCATTGTTCAGCAGGATGTCGATCCCACCGCCCCAATCCGCCGCCGCCTTCACGCCCGCGTCGATCGAGGACTGATCGGTCACGTCCATCGTGATGCCGATGGCACGATCCCCCAGCTTGGCCGCCGCGTCCTGTGCCCCGCCGACATCGGCAATCGCGACTCGCGCCCCTTCGCGCAGGAAGGCCTCGACAAAGGCAAGGCCGATGCCGCGCGCCCCGCCAGTGACCAGGGCTGTCTTGTCTTTCAGTCTCATAGTGCCAGTCCATTCGCGTCAAACCGGTGAATTTTGCCAGCCGGGGCCAGACGCACCCGGTCGCCATGGTGAGCATGGATCTCGCCCGGCGCTCGGACGGTCAGGGTGCCGATCCCGTCCACGGCCACCTTCAGAAAACTGTCCGAACCGAGGTGTTCCGACAGGCCCACAACGCCCTCCCACGGGCCATCGCCCACGGTGATATGCTCGGGCCGGACGCCGATGGTGTGGGCATTGTGCTTCGCGGCCTCGGCGCCCTCGATCAGGTTCATCTTCGGGCTGCCGATGAAGCCCGCGACAAAGATGTTGCGCGGGAAGTTGTACAGCTCCAACGGCGCGCCAACCTGTTCGATGTGGCCTGCGTTCAGGACCACGATCTTGTCGGCCATGGTCATGGCTTCGACCTGGTCGTGGGTGACGTAGATCATCGTGGTTTTCAGCGACTGGTGCAGCTCGCTGATCTCCTGCCGCATCCCGACCCGCAGGGCGGCGTCAAGGTTCGACAATGGCTCGTCAAACAGGAAGGCCGCCGGTTCGCGCACGATCGCCCGCCCGATGGCCACCCGCTGGCGCTGGCCGCCCGAAAGCTGGCCGGGACGGCGGTCAAGGTAGTTCGACAGGTTCAGCACCTTGGCCGCCCGTTCCACGCGCTTGTCCTGTTCGGCCTGGTCCATCCCCGCCATCTTCAGCGGGAAGGCAATGTTCTTCCTGACCGTCATGTGCGGGTACAAGGCATAGCTCTGGAACACCATCGCGAGGCCCCGCTTGGCGGGCGGCAGGGCGGTCGCGTCCTTGCCGTCGATGTCGATCACGCCCGAGGTGGTATCCTCCAGCCCCGCGATCAGCCGCAACAGCGTGGATTTCCCGCAACCCGAGGGGCCGACGAAGACGACGAATTCGCCGTTCTCGATGGTCAGGTCGATGCCGGGGATGACGTCGACCTCGCCAAAGGACTTGCGGACCTTGGTCAGTTGGATCTTGCCCATGATTTCCTCACTTCACCGCGCCAAAGGTCAGGCCGCGCACGAGTTGCTTCTGGCTGAACCAGCCAAGAATTAGGATCGGCAGGATGGCCATCGCCGAGGCTGCCGAGAGTTTCGCGTAGAACAGGCCCTGCGGTGCCGAGAAGCTGGCGATGAAGGCCGACAGGGGGGCTGCCTTGGTGGTGGTCAGGACGATGGTCCAGAACGCCTCGTTCCACGCGAGGATGATGTTCAGAAGCATGGTCGAGGCGATGCCGGGCAGGGCCATCGGCGTCAGGACATAGATAATCTCGCCCCAAAG
>LNFM01008660.1_pt1 | contig 16241 bp, 15 predicted proteins | sample 596031 | NCBI WGS metagenome assembly LNFM01 (sample SAMN04254537, study PRJNA301005) | activated carbon metagenome | isolation source: dual media filters at the Ann Arbor, Michigan drinking water treatment plant | place: USA: Ann Arbor
TAACGTCAAGGAATTTTATGCAAAACAACCCAACTGAATATTTAAAGCCGCGTGTTGTTGACGTAGAAGTCATTACACCATTACGCGCTCGCGTTACGCTTGAGCCAATGGAACGTGGTTTTGGTTATACATTAGGTAATGCACTACGTCGTGTCTTATTGTCGTCTATCCCTGGCTTCGCTATTACTGAAGTAAAGATTGATGGCGTAGTACACGAGTATTCAACCATTGATGGCGTGCAAGAAGATGTTGTAGACATCTTACTTAACCTTAAAGGTGTTGCTTTAAAGTTAAACAATAAAACAGAGACTATTTTAACGCTAAGTAAATCAACTGAAGGTGTCGTAACTGCTGGTGATTTTGAAACTGGTCACGATGCTGAAATTGTTAATCCAAATCATGTGATTGCGCACTTAACAAAAGGTGGCAAGTTGAATTTGGAAGTTAAAGTAGCAATGGGCCGTGGTTATCAACCAGTACCTGCGCGTCAAAAGAACGATGAAGAAGACCGTGTGCTTGGTTTTATCATGGTTGATGCATCATTCAGCCCAATCAATAAAGTGAGCTATCAAGTTGAGAGCGCACGTGTTGAGCAACGTACCGATTTGGATAAACTGGTAATGGATGTTGAAACCAACGGTGTGATTGAGCCAGAGCAAGCGATTCGCGATGCAGCACGTATCTTAATTGGTCAATTATCTGTATTTGCCAACTTAGAAGGTTCGCCAAACGAAGTGGAAGTAAAATCTGCTCCACAAGTTGACCCAATTCTATTGCGTCCAGTGGATGATTTAGAGTTGACAGTGCGTTCAGCAAATTGCTTAAAAGCGGAAAATATTTTCTACATTGGTGATTTGATTCAACGTAGCGAAAACGAATTATTAAAAGCACCTAATTTAGGTCGCAAATCTTTAAATGAAATTAAAGATGTATTAGCAACTAAAGGCTTAACATTAGGTATGAAATTAGAAAACTGGCCGCCAGTTGGTCTAGAAAAAGCATAATTAAGCTTACGCTTAATATTTAAAGAAACTTAAGGAATTACTATGCGTCACGGTAATAGCAATCGTAAATTAAATCGTACTAGCAGCCATCGTGCCGCTATGTTCCGCAACATGTAAAGAGTTACGTAAATTTGCGGAGCCATTGATTACATTGGGTAAAGATGCAACTTTAGCAAACCGTCGTTTGGCTTTTAGCCGTCTACGTGATCGCGATATTGTTGGTAAACTTTTTGGTGAATTAGGTCCACGTTATTTAGCGCGTAATGGCGGGTATTTACGTATTCTTAAATGCGGTTTCCGTAACGGTGACAATGCACCTATGGCTTTAGTTGAGTTGGTTGATCGTCCAGATCCAACTACAGAAGCTATATCAGCAGAATAAGCAACAGAATTAGTAAGCTCGATAACAAAAAAGCCAGCTTTATGCTGGCTTTTTTGTTATCTAATCACTTAAAAATTGCACAACATCTTGTGCATTAAATGGCCAGTTTAATTCAGCACAGTTATCTTCTCGTCTTAAAACTGGAATTCTTGTGCCGTAAGCTAAGAGTAATTGCTCGTTATCGGTAATTTCGACAATCGTGAATGAGTTAACTGCAAGTTTATTTAATATAGCTGCTGCATCATCACACAGATGACAGTGAGAGGTGCTGTATAGCGTTAGTGTTTTGCTTACTGTCATTAATTTTAAAAACGGTTTGTAATTGGCTGAATATTAAACATAATATTAAGTTAATTTCATCACTAAAACAGCATATACCTATAGAATAAATCATAATATCGAATATGTCGTAATCAGCTTTAAGGTTTTGTATGACGAATAGGCAAGAATTAAAAGATAGTCAAAAGGAAAGCTTGGGCGAAAGCCTACAGCAAGTGATTGCCATACTCGAAAAACACCGATTAGTTGAAAATTTGGTGCATAAGCAAGATATGCCAAAGCATGATCTGGTTGAACTGCTGGTGCATAAACAAAATCTAAACGAGCTACAAAAGAAGCTAGATCTACTTCACCCCGCTGACGTTGCTTATATTCTAGAGGCTCTGCCATTAGATGAGCGCCTAAAAGTTTGGGAGTTAGTTAAGGCTGAGCGCGACGGTGAAATCTTGTTGGAGGTTTCTGACTCTGTAAGGCAAAGCCTTATCGCAGACATGGACTCTGACGAGCTGCTTGCTGCTGCAGAACAGTTGGATACCGATGAGCTGGCAGACTTAGCGCCAGATTTACCAAAAGACGTGTTGCAAGATTTGATGGATAGTCTTGATTCACAAAATAGAGAGCGTTTGCAATCTGCGCTATCTTATCCAGATGATGCCGTGGGCGCGTTGATGGATTTTGATATTGTAACCATTCGCGAAAATATTACATTAGAAGTAGCGTTGCGCTACTTGCGCAGGCTAGGTAGCTTGCCAGACCATACGGATAAGTTATTTGTGGTGGATAGGAATGACATATTGCTTGGCGTTTTGCCGCTAAAGCGTATGGTGGTAAATGATTTAGATGTGAACGTATCTGATGTAATGGCTGCAGATGCCGTAGTGTTTCATCCTGAGGATATAGCCGATGATGCCGCCAAAGCATTTGAACGTTATGACTTGGTAACGGCGCCAGTGGTTGATGCAAGCAAAAAATTAATCGGCCGTATTACGGTAGATGCTGTAATGGACTACATTCGTGAAGAATCTGATTCGGATATGTTATCGATGGCAGGTTTGCGTGAAGAAGAGGATTTTTTCGCATCGGTTTGGAAATCGGTACAAAATCGTTGGGCTTGGTTGGCGATTAATCTGATCACAGCGCTTGTGGCATCACGCGTAATTGGCCTATTTGAAGGCTCAATTGAAAAAATAGTAGCGTTGGCTGCCTTGATGCCTATTGTGGCAGGTATTGGCGGCAACTCAGGTAATCAAACTACAACTATGATTGTACGTGGCTTGGCGCTAGGACAGGTGTCAACACATAATATGAAATCACTAGTCACCAAGGAGCTAGGTGTGGCCTTGTTGAATGGCCTGATATGGGGTGGTGTTTTAGCCTTGATTGCCTATGCGCTATATAATAATTATCAACTGGGTTTGGTGATGATGGCAGCAATGACGCTTAATTTACTATTAGCTGCCATTATGGGTGTGATGATTCCGCTGGTGATGAATAAACTAGGCCGCGATCCTGCGGTTGGCTCTAGCGTGTTGATTACTGCCGTAACAGACAGCGGCGGATTCTTTATTTTCTTAGGCATTGCGACGATATTTTTAATTTAGCGTAAATGTTGTTTGCAGACATTGTTTAAATCTCTTATTGAAAAGTAACTCTAATCTGATATGAATCAAGAAATACAGCTTATTTGGCAAGAAACAATACAAGATTTATCAACGCCAGCAGCGTTGTGGCAGCTGGGTATTATCGTAATCGCCTGCAGCATTGCTTGGCTAATAAATGGCGCGCTACGTGGCTATGTGATGCGTAATGCGCCAGAGAACTGGCGTTTAGGCATTGGTAGTATAAATCGCGTGCTGTTTCCCTTATCTACCTTAATATTTTTATTAATCGGCAAAGCCATACTTACTCACTGGCAACACACTAGTATGTTGCATTTGGCTAGTCGCTTGCTGATTGCGATGGCGGTCATTCGCCTAATTGTTTATGGCATCCGCTACATAATTTCGCCAGGCGGCCTGCTTAAAACTTTAGAAAATACAATATCTGCTGGTATTTGGTTAATATTGGCGCTGCATTTAAGCGGGCTGCTGCCAGAAATTATTCAAACCTTAAAAGATATTGAATTTAATATCGGCAAAACAAACCTTAATTTGCTGGTTATCTTACAGGCGCTATTCACCATCTTTGCCACCATATTCGTCGCCCTGTGGATTAGTCGTGTGATTGAAAACAAAGTGATGAATGCCGCGCAAATTAATATGAATATGCGTGTGGTGTTGAGTAAGGTGTTAAGAATCGCGCTGTTGTTTATTGCGATTATGATAGGGCTTTCGGCCGCAGGGCTTGATTTGACGCTGCTATCTGTCTTTGGTGGTGCTCTGGGTGTGGGCTTGGGCTTTGGCTTGCAGCGTATTGCAAGTAACTATGTCAGTGGGTTTATTCTTTTGTTGGATAAATCGATGCAAATTGGCGATATCGTAACCATAGAGGATAAGCATTATGGTGTGATTACTGATTTGCGCACACGATACTTGGTGTTGAAAAAATTAGACGGCACGCAAGTAATTGTGCCAAATGAAATGTTGATTATCAATTCTGTTATCAATCATTCATTCACAGACCGTAACAGTAGGGTGTTGATTGATGTACAGGTTGGCTATGACAGCGACTTGGAGGTTGTGCTGGCATTGATGAAGCAAATAGCGCAAGAAAACGCCAGAGTGTTGGTAACGCCAGAGCCAGTGGCAACCATTAAGGCTTTTGCTGAGAGTGGCGTGGATATGAATTTGTCTATTTGGATTTCAGACCCTGAAAATGAACAGCTAGCACTAAAGTCAGAAATATTTTTAGCATTATGGAAATCGTTTAAAGAAAAGGGTATTTCTATTCCGTTTCCGCAACGTGAGGTAAGAGTGCTGAATCCTGTTGAAGTAAAGGAAGGTGCACAAGAGTTAGCAGCGGAAGCAGGAAGCGATAAATAGACCATGTAATAGCCAATAAAAAAGCCCGCGATGCGGGCTTTTTTACTTAAATAAAAACAATTAAAATTTTATTATTTAAGTTTTGTTTCTTTATAGATTACATGTTTACGCACAACTGGATCAAATTTTTTGATTTCCATTTTTTCTGGCATTGTACGTTTGTTTTTAGTAGTGGTATAAAAATGGCCTGTACCAGCACTTGACTCTAGTTTAATTTTTTCACGCATGACTTGTCCTTTTGGCTAAGAATAGCCCTTAGATTTTCTGGCCAGCAGCACGCATACTTGCAAGAACGGCATCAATACCGTTTTTGTCGATAGTACGTAACGCGTTGTTTGTAATGCGCATGCTTACCCAGCGGTTTTCGCTTTCAACCCAAAATTTACGATTTTGTAAATTAGGTAAAAAACGACGTTTTGTTTTGTTTTGTGCGTGAGAAACATTGTTACCCACCATTGGCTTTTTGCCAGTTACCATACATACACGTGCCATGGTTATCCCCAAATACTTTGCTTTTTTAGAAAGACCGCAATTATAGTATGAAATCGCGACGATTTTCAAGCTAAAAATCACTTTTTATTACATATAAATTTGCAGCTGTTAATGCGCCGCTACTTAATGTGCTTAATGCTTGCCTGTGCTACCAAAACCGCCGTCGCCTCTGTCGCTTTGTGTGAACTCATCAACAATATGAAATTCTGCCTGCACTACTGGCACAATCACTAATTGTGCGATGCGTTCCATGGGGTTCAAGATAAAGGCTTCTTTGCTGCGATTCCAGCACGACACCAGTAATTGCCCCTGATAATCGGAATCGATTAAGCCAACTAAATTGCCTAAAACGATGCCATGTTTATGACCTAAGCCTGAACGTGGCAAAATAAGGGCAGCATAATAAGTATTATCGATATGAATGGCCATGCCCGTTGGAATCATTACAGTTTCGCCAGGTTGTATGGTTTGCGTATGCTCAATACAAGCGCGTAAATCAAGCCCAGCAGAGCCTGCAGTGGCATAGCTGGGCATCATGTGATGTAGGCGGTTATCTAGAATTTTTAAATCGACTGAAATAGACATATTGGTTGCTTTTGTAAGTTTAAAATCAATGCGTTATTAAACACTAAATAGTGCTTAAAATCACTAGGCATTAAAAAAGGCCAGTGTAACGGCACTGGCCTTTTAATGTTGATTAAAATTTATAGGAAGCGCTGAGCCCTACTAGATAGTTTCTGTCAGCGGCAGGCTCATAAAAGCGAAGATTCGCATCGTTAACGCGCACAGAGCCGATATAGTCTTTATCAAACATATTTTCAACGCGTAAGTATTCGCTAAATCGCCAGTTTGCTAAATTCTGCTCAAAACCAGCACGTATGTTAAAGATGGTATATGACGGTGCCGTATCTGAGTTGGTGTCGTTCACATAGGATTTGCTATTGTGACGGCCTTCCAGGGCAGTACTAAAGCCAAGCGGTTCATATTTCCAAGCCACTTCGCCATAAATTTGACTTCGATAGGTGCCTGGGATTTTGTTGCCAGACGCCACTAAGCCTGATGCCCCAGCAAAGTCGGAATCAAATTTAGCATTAAGCAACGCATAAGAGAAGTAAGTGGAAATATTGTTAGAAAATTGTGAGTCAATTGAAAGTTCGGCGCCAGTACGTTTGGTTTTATTTGCATTGGCAAACACGCTGCGGTTGGCAAGGTTGGTTTCTCTGGCCACAATTTCATCATCTGTGGTGATTTTGAATAGATTTAGATTAACTTGTGTGTTTGCGCCCACAAACGCTTTTGCACCTAATTCAAAGTTTTTGCTTTCGGTAGGTTTTAAATCCAGATTAGGAACGCCGTTATTTACGGCATTAAATGCCGCCTCGATAAAGGTTGGTGTTTCAAAGCCTTTACCAAAATTGGCGTAAAGATTCAGTGTGGGCGTTGCTTTCCATATGATGCCGATTACCGGTGTAGTTTTTTCATACGAAACTGAGCCACTGTTATCACCATTGTTTGCTGAGCCAGATACAAAATTATCATTAACTTGTAGCCTTACTTTTGTACGCCTTGCGCCAGCGTGGATATCTACATTGTTAGTTAACGATAATTTGCCCTGAATGTAGCGGTCGTAGTTTGTAGAAATATTTTCTTCATCTCTGTTCAGCGCAAAATTGGCATTGTTGGGCACAGACGTGCTTCTTTTTACACCGCCGTCCGCATTGATATCTAGCCTGTCATCGGATGATTTGCCGTAATTAATGCCTACAGATAAGTTGTATGGTTTTCCAAGAAAATCGCCATTATTGTCCCAGCGCACATCAGAACCCCAGAAATCACGCGATATCTCACTGGCGCGTCCTGCTGTTGTGGTGGCACTGGTCGAAAGGTATTGTAGGTTCTCTCTATTGCCAACATAGCTAATTACATTGATTTTGTTATTGGAGCTGAATGCATGCTCAAGATTGAAGCCTACTTGCGCATGGCTACGGCTAACGCGGGTATTGGCCGCCAGTGCACTATTTGGTACTGCTTTTGGGTCGCTAAAAGCGACAGATCGCGTTAAACCTAATGGGTCTTGCGCATCTTGGTCAAACCAATTAACCAAAGTAGTAAGTTTGGTTTCTTCTGAAATGTTAAATTTAAATTTGGTAGTCACCTGTTGTTTATCACTTTGGCTGTTATCTCGGTAGCCATCACTTTCAAAATTAGACACATTTAGCAAGTACTCTACGCCGTCTGCACTACCCGCTACATTGGTAATTTGACGTTTAGTGCCATAACTACCAAACATAACCGTTGCGCCAATCTCTGGTGTTTTAGGCGCATTTTCGGTAAATAGCTGAATCACGCCGCCTGATGAGTTGCCGTACAAGGCTGAAAATGGGCCACGCATCACTTCAATACTTCTGATAGCCGAAAGGTCGACCACTCCTGGCTGTCCTTGACCATCTGGCATCGTTAAAGGTATGCCGTCTACATAGACACGCACGCCGCGTACGCCAAAGCTGGAGCGTGAACCAAAGCCACGACTTGAAATTTGCGGGTCTTGGGCAGTTTGTGTGCGGTTTTGAGCGGTAATGCCAGGAATGCGAATCAAGCTTTCAGACAATGTCATTTGTAATTGACCCGCTTGAATATCTTCTTGGTCTACAACATCGATTGCAATCGGTAAATCAAAGCTGTTTTGCTCAATACGTGTACCAGTTACTACAACGGGTGCCATGTAAATATTTTGTGTGGCGTCATCAGCCGCGAATACTGTGGCTGAGTGGCTGCAGGTTGCTAACACGGCAAGTGTAAGCAAATTAAGTTTGAAAGGGGTTTGCGCGGACATAATCGATTCTTAAAAAGGGGTGAAAAAATAAAACAGAATAGTAGAGTTAAATGCTGATATTGAGCATCAGCATTTTCATGATTTTGAAGCGGATTTTCTGGCTAATTAAACCAAAGTAGCGATATGCATCAAGATGCGCTGCGCAATATCGGATTTGTGGCTAAGTGGTATTGGAAAAGACCCATTTTCATCAATTAAAATGACTTGGTTATCATCAGCGCCCATGGCGCTTGTGGCATCGTTAGCCACAATTAAGGGCAATTTTTTTGAGATGCGTTTTTGGCTGGCGTATTCAATTAGGTTTTCGCTTTCGGCCGCAAATCCCACGCAAAATGGCGGGTTGGGCAAGCTGGCAACATCAGCCAGAATATCTTTTGTTTTGGTTAAGTTAATTGTGAGTGATTGCTCACTTTTTTTGATTTTTTGCGCGTGTTTTTCAGTTGGTGTGTAATCTGCAACGGCTGCCACGCCAATAAATATATCTTGATTGGCAATGCCGCTCATTACGGCGTTGTACATTGAATTTGCACTTTTAGCTTCTACATTGCAAACGTTGGACGGCGGTTTGATAGCGGTGATGCCATTAATTAAAGTGACAATCGCACCCATATCAGCCGCCACTTGCGCAATGGCGTAGCCCATTTTGCCTGAGCTTAAATTGGTAATGCCGCGCACAGGGTCAATCATTTCAAGCGTGGCGCCAGCTGTAATCATCACGCGTTTGCCAGCTAGTAATTTGGGTGTGAAATGCGCGTTGATCAGTTGTAATAGTTCTTCCGCTTCCAACATGCGGCCTAAGCCAACTTCGCCACAGGCTTGCTCACCACTGTCAGGGCCTAAAACGGCGATGTTATCCGCTTGTAATTGCGCGATATTGCGCTGCGTTGCTGGGTTTTCCCACATTTGTTTATTCATGGCGGGCGCTACCAACAGTGGGCAATCTCTGGCCAAACATAAGGTAGACAGTAAATCATCGGCGCGACCGTGCACTAATTTAGCGATGAAATCTGCACTGGCAGGCGCAATCAAAATGGCATCAGCTTGGCGGCTTAATTCAATATGTGGCATGCCATTGGGAATAGACGCATCCCACATGCCCACAAAAACTGGCTTACCAGATAATGCCTGCATGGTCACAGGGGTGATAAATTGGCAAGCGGCTTCAGTCATTACCACTTGTACATCGACATCCGCTTTAACCAATAAGCGCACTAGCTCTGCAGCTTTATAAGCAGCAATTCCGCCAGTGATGCCTAATACTAATTTTTTGCCAATCATTCTCATTGTGCGATTTTATATCAAAGCCTATGCAATTGCGATTAACTAAAATTATCCTGATAAACTAGTGATAATAAGCGCAAAAAACCATAAAAATAAATGGATATCTATGTGGAAAAAAATCAGAATTTTTATCTTGCTCATCGTATTGGGCACAGTGGTACAGCAAACACTTTTAGATAAAGCCGATTTAAATTGGAAAGATAATTTTTATGTGGCGGTGTACCCCATTAATGCAGAATCTATCAATACAGAAGCTAGCGCAGAAGTAAACGCTTACTTAAAAACATTAACACGTGAAGATTTTGAGCCAATAGCCGAGTATTTTGCAACTGAAGCAGCGCGCTATAGCTTAAATTTACGCCGTCCTGTAGAGATTCAATTAGGTGACGAAGTGAAAGAAATTCCGCCTGCGCCACCAACAACACGCAGCATGCTGAATAATATTACATGGAGTTTAAAGTTTAGATTTTTTGCCTGGCAAAATAGCCCTAAGGTGAACGTTAAGCCTGATATAAAGCTGTATTTGCTTTATCACAACCCTAAAACCAACCCTGTATTAAGTCATTCAACGGCACTTAATAAAGGTCGAATTGGGCGGGTAAATCTGTATGGGGATACAAAATATGCGGATAAAAATTTAGTGATTTTGGCACATGAGTTATTACATACCTTAACAGCGAGCGACAAATATAATTTGGAAACCACTCTGCCAGCTTTTCCTGATGGGTTTGCAGAGCCCGATAAACAGCCGCTGTATCCGCAAAATCTAGCGGAATTAATGGGCGGCCGAATTCCTATTAATGAAGGCAAAGCTGAGATACCGCAAAGTTTAAGTTTTACAACAATTGGCAACAAAACGGCACAAGAAATAGGGTGGTTAAAACCAGCTAATAATAATGAATAAGGTGAACACATAATGGCAATTAGAGATTGGCCAGCGGCCGAAAGGCCAAGAGAGAAATTAGTAGAGCAAGGCGCGGGAGCGTTATCAGACGCTGAATTGTTGGCGATATTTTTACGCGTGGGCGTTGTGGGCAAAAGTGCAGTAGATTTAGCGCGCGATTTACTCACCCAGTTTGGTAGCTTAAACGCCATTTTTAGCGCAACCGAATTAGAGCTTAGCCAAGTGCATGGCATAGGCGCAAGTAAATATGTGCAGCTACAAGCTATATTTGAAATGAGCAGGCGCGCACTGAGTGAACAACTGCAAGAAAAAAATATATTTGAATCGCCGCAACAAGTGCATGATTACTTAGTTCTTAAGTTGGGCAATTTAAATAAAGAGGTATTTCTAGTACTTTTTCTTGATGCACAAAACCGTTTGCAAGCTACCGAAGAAATGTTTAGCGGTAGCTTAATGCAAACCAGCGTGTATCCGCGTGAAGTGGTGAAGCGTGCCATGCATTACAATGCAGCGGCGGTTATTTTTGCGCACAACCACCCAAGCGGTGTGGCAAAACAAAGCCAAGCGGATGAATTAATTACCAAACAGCTTAAGCAAGCGTTGGCTTTGGTTGATGTAAAAGTGCTGGATCACTTTATTGTGGCTGGCAATCAAACGATGTCTTTTGTAGAACGTGGCCTGCTTTAGCTTAAAAATTAATTGCTGTTACCAGCACACATTCATCAAAACTTCATCAAAATATTGCATCTTTAAAGAGTGGAGTAAATTTTGCTGAAGCAATTATTTGATAAATAAAACTTATTAAATAAATAAATACAATTAAATTTAATGTTGGCGCTATATTGTGTATGATGCTATTCAAGGTCGTAAGCGACAAAACTAAACATTTAAACAACCTGTTTTTAATTACTAAAAGGAAATAATCATGGCAAAAGTACCAAACGTAACCTTTAAAACCCGTGTTCGCGATGAAAGTATCGGCGGTGAGAACCCATTCCGTTGGCAAGATGTCACATCAGATGACATTTTCAAAGGTAAAAAAGTAGTCATCGTTGCACTTCCAGGTGCATTCACACCAACTTGCTCAAGCACTCACTTACCTGGCTATGAAGCTAAATTCGCTGAATTTAAAGCGGCAGGTGTAGATGATATTTACTGCGTAAGCGTGAATGACGCATTTGTAATGTTTCAATGGGGCAAAAACTTAGGCGTTAAAAACGTAAAAATGTTGCCAGACGGTAACGGCGATTTCACACGTGGCATGAATATGTTAGTGAAAAAGAACAACCTTGGTTTTGGTGATCGCTCATGGCGCTACTCAGCATTAGTAGAAGATGGCGAAATCAAACAAGTATTTGCTGAAGCTGGCAAAGCAGATGACTTTGGCGACGACCCATTTGAAGTTTCTGATGCTGACACAATGTTGAATTATTTGAAAAAATAATTGAAAGCGTATGCAAAATGGGCGATGTGATGCACATCGCCTTTTTTGTTTAGTTTTTTATAGAATTTTTAGCAAGCACATTTAAAGAGAACACAATTGTCTACTTATACACCCACTACTCAATACGATTATGATTTATTTGTAATAGGCGCAGGCTCTGGCGGCGTGCGCGCAGCGCGCATGGCAGCTGGTTTGGGCGCAAAAGTAGCAATTGCAGAAGACCGTTACTTTGGCGGCACCTGCGTTAATGTTGGCTGTGTGCCCAAAAAATTATATGTATATGCCTCACAATTTTCAGAGAGCTTTACAGCTGCGGCTGGCTTTGGCTGGAAAGTAGGCGATTCGGAATTTACTTGGGCTAACTTGGTGGCCAATAAAGATAAAGAAATCAATCGCTTACAAAATGTGTACGATAAGTTATTGCGTGACAGTCATGTGGCTGTAGTGAATGGTCGCGCAACGATTGCAGATGCGCATACTGTAAAAGTGGGTGATAAAACCTATACCGCAGAACGTATTTTGGTGGCAACTGGCGGCTGGCCCTATGTGCCAGAGGTTGAGGGCAGTGAACATATTGTGACCTCAAACGAAATTTTTAACTTACCGACTTTGCCTAAACAAATGGTGATTGTGGGTGGTGGCTATATTGCGGTGGAGTTTGCAGGCATTATGAATGGGCTTGGCGTTAAGGTCACTCTCATAGAGCGCAACAATAAACTTTTAAAAGGGTTTGATGAAGATATCCGTACATTTTTGATAGATGAAATGATTAAAAAAGGTATTGATATTAAATTCTATTCGCGCGTAGAACGCATTGAAAAATTATCCAGTGGTTATCAAGTGTTTGTTCAAGATACGATTGAGGATGATTTAGAAATGTTGGCTGGCGAAATAGATAGTGGTTTCAGTCTGCATGTAGATGCTGTGATGTATGCCACAGGCCGTGTGCCCAATAGTAAAAATTTAGGCTTAGAAGCAATTGGCGTTAAGTTAGACCATGTTGGCGCAATTAAGGTGAATGATGATTACCAAACCAATGTACCTTCAGTTTATGCGTTGGGCGATGTAACAAACCGCGTGAATTTAACGCCTGTGGCCACATCTGAGGGCATGGCATTAGTCAATAAACTCTTTTCTAGCCATTACAGAAAAGTCGATTACGACTATATTCCGACGGCTGTATTCAGCCAACCAAGTATTGGTACTGTTGGGTTAACTGAGGAGCAAGCATTAGTAAAATATCCAGCAGATATTGATGTGTATAAAGCTGATTTTAAAGCCATGAAAAATACATTGTCTGGCAGCAGTGAACGCACTTTAATGAAAATGATTGTGGTGCGCAGCACCGATAAAGTGGTTGGTATGCATATGGTAGGGCCAGATGCGGGTGAGATTATTCAAGGCTTTGCAGTAGCGATTCGCGCGGGGGCAACAAAAGCGGTGTTTGATAGCACCATTGGTATTCACCCTACGGCGGCAGAAGAGTTTGTGACGATGCGTAAACCTGCCGTGTCACATCAATAGATTTAAATTATTGACCAAAACCTTTACCGCTGCGTGAGCCTGTTTGATAATCTTTATCGTCAGGCAAGATGCAGCGGCCAAAGCCAAAAAAAGTACCTTGGCTGCCTGGAGGGCAATTTGCAACTGGGTTTAGCTTAATTGCAATTTCTTTGGCAACAGCTGCTTTGTGTGCGTTTACAAATTCCCACTTGCCATCGGCATGCAAAATTACTTTTTCGCCTGAATTGGTGAGTGCCTCAATGTCTGGGTGAGCATCAGCCGCGTGTGCAATAGGTAAGCTGAAGCAAATGCTAATTAGCAGTAGTGTTATCAATGTAGTATCACTTTTTAAGACATTTTTAAACATCATTTTCCCCAGTTTAATACGACGTTAAAACTTGCCGTGCATTTGCACTTGTTAAAACTTGCCGTGCATTTGCACTAGTTTCTTCAATTCAGGTACGCATGATCCGCATTCGGTGCCGCACTTGAGTTTGTTTTGCAGCGTTAACAAATCGGCGCCCATTTCAATATTGTCGATAATCTCATTTTGCGATACATCTAAGCAGTTGCACACAATTTTGCCGCGGCCTCTTTGGCCTGTTGGTGGGGCAACTACAGGCGCCAGTGCCCAGCGGCGTAATTCATCGGTAAAGCTGCCGCTAGACATTACATCTTTTAACCAATCAGCTGCCAATGTTTCACCCATCAAACGCACACCAGTCACTTGGTCGCTTTCAACCAAAATACGTTTGCTGATGCCACGTTTTGCATCGTTGTAATTGAGCAACGGCATATCATCGGTCATGCCTAAAATGGCATCGATTTGCTCAACTAGATTGCCTTCTGGTGCTTCAGTATGGGCAGCGCGCAATATCAGCATGCCAATACCATTGGCTGATTCGCGACCAAACAAGCCGCAACTGGCGTATTCAAAATGCGGTAATAAAGCGCGAATTTTTTGCAGCATATCCAAGCTATTTACGGCGCGCATCACTGTCATACGCCACGGTAATTCTAGCTTCTCAATTTTAATCGCAGTATGTTTAAGCTCTGGCTGTTTTGAGGTTTTATCAAAATTGGGCGGCATTAGCGCATTAACACCCAAGCCGTGCATAAACTGGCTACCCCAGTGCATGGCAATAAACGTTTGCGAAGGCTGCACATCAGTCGAAGCCTGCACAGGCAATACCAGACTACCGCGCTTGTTTTGCACTTTAACAATATCGCCGTTTTTAATGCTGCGGCGCATCATATCGTCCGCATTCATTTGAATGGCAGGTTCTTCAACATGGTTAAATAATTGCGCAGTGGTGCCAGTGCGGCTCATACCATGCCATTGGTCGCGTAAACGGCCTGTTAGCAAATGTAGCGGATGGCGCGCATCGGTTTTATCTGCGGTGCCTTTGTAGACGGCATTGGCAAATTGGGCTTTACCATCTGGCTTTTGAAAAACACCATCGGCATAAAGCCGCGCTAAGCCTTGTGAATCGCCCGTTTTAAACGGCCATTGTTGAGGGCCATGTTCATTTAATAGGGCATAACTTAAACCAGTAATATCTAAATCGCGGCCGCGTGTCGATTCGCGATGCTCATTAAAAATATCTTCTGTGGTGTTAAAAGCAAATAAGTGCGATTGCTTAGTATCGTTTTTGGCTAAACGTTTTTCTAAACGTTGCGCGAAATCCACCATAATCGCCCAATCGTGTTTGGCTTCAGCAGGTGGCGGCACGGCAGGGTTTACGCGCGTAATGCGGCGTTCTGAATTGGTGACCGTACCTTCTTTTTCGCCCCAAGTGCTGGCGGGCAACAATACATCGGCATAGGCGCAGGTATCGGTATTGCTATACGCGTCTTGCACCACCACCAACTCCGCGTTACCCAGAGCAGTTAATACATTGTTTAGGTCTGGCATAGAATGCGCAGGATTGGTACACGCAATCCAAATGGCTTTGATTTCACCTGCTTTTACCGCGTCAAACATTTCAATTGCGGTTTTACCAGCGGCTTCTGGCACAGAAGCTATACCCCACAATTTGGCAACTTCTGCGCGATGCTCAGCATTATTCAAATCGCGATGGCCAGACATTAAATTGGCCATACCGCCTACTTCGCGACCACCCATGGCGTTTGGTTGACCAGTGAGTGAGAACGGGCCTGCGCCTTTTTTACCGATTTGACCTGTGGCTAAATGCAAATTAATTAGGGCCGCATTTTTATCAGTGCCATGAATACTCTGATTTAAGCCCATGCAATACATGCTTAAAGTGGGCCCAGCACCAAACCACTTGGCGGCTTGAATGATATCCGATTGCTTGATACCGCAAATATCGGCCACCATTTTTGGTGTGTATTCGCGCAAAGTTTCTTTAAGTTCGTCAAAGCCATTGGTATGGGCGTTAATGTAGGCCATGTCCAGCAGGCCTTCCCATAACATCACATGCAATAAGCCATTAAATAAAGCGACATCAGTACCTGGCAAAATCGCCAGATGCAAATCAGCAGAGCGCGCCGTATCTGTTTTGCGCGGGTCAACCACCACAATTTTTAAATCTGGATTTTTGGCTTTGGCATCTTCAATACGCCTGAAAATGATCGGGTGCGCAAAGGCGGTATTGCTGCCTGCAATAAACAGGCAATTGGTATGGTCAATGTCTTCATAACACGCTGGCGGCGAATCCGCGCCTAATGTAGTTTTGTAGCCTGCAACGGCAGAGCTCATGCATAAGCGTGAATTGGTATCCACGTTATTGGTGCCAATCAAGCCTTTAGCCAGTTTGTTAAAGACATAATAATCTTCGGTTAATAGCTGGCCAGAGATATAAAACGCGACCGAATCAGGCCCATGTTTTTCAATGGTTTGCGCAAACTGTTCGGTTAAATAATCCAGTGACTCATCCCACGAAACGCGCTGGCGCGGTGCTTCGCGGCTTAGGCGCATTTCTGGGTAAAGCAGGCGATTATCCAGTTTTGCGGTTAAATGCAGGGTAGAGCCTTTTGTGCAAAGGCGCCCAAAGTTGGCAGGGTGCTCAGTATCACCTTTCACATCAATGATTTTGTCATTTTGTGAGTGAATGATTACTCCGCAGCCAACGCCGCAGTAGCAACAAGTACTTTTAGTTTGTTTAATTAAAGCGT
>LNFM01007976.1_pt1 | contig 16240 bp, 11 predicted proteins | sample 596031 | NCBI WGS metagenome assembly LNFM01 (sample SAMN04254537, study PRJNA301005) | activated carbon metagenome | isolation source: dual media filters at the Ann Arbor, Michigan drinking water treatment plant | place: USA: Ann Arbor
TCGGTCGCGGCCTCTTCGATCTGCCAGGTCCAGATCTGCGTCTGGCCGGCAGCCGAGCCGATGAACGCGAGCGTCTTGCCGTCGGGGCTCACGTGCACGCTCCCGGCGTCGACGCCGAGCGGGAGCGAGGTCGCGCGACGACGAAGGCCGTCGACCTCCACGCGGACCGGCGAGGCGGCGGCCGCGCTCGCATTCCCCGAGGCGCCCTGGCGACCACCGGTCCGTGCCCGCGTCGTATCGCGCGTCGCGCTGTCGTTGCTGAACAGCTCCTCGAACCGCGCCTCGCGGAACCGCGGTGCGCGCGGGACGAGATCCACGCGGATCACCTGGCCCTGTTCGGTGCGCTGCGCATTGTCGAAGTAGAGCGAGCGGCCGTCGGGGCTCCACCCGACGGTGCCGCCGAACGCGTTCGCGAGGAAGCTCACCTGCTGCACCGCACCCCCGGCGAGCGGCACCACATGCGCATTGAGGAAGCCACGGTCGCCGACCCCGAGGAAGGCGACGTGCCCGCCATCCGGCGAGATGGCGACGTTGCGCTCAGGCAGGAGCGGCGTGCGTCCGAGCTGCGTGCCGCGCGCGACGAGCCGATCGTTGCCGCCGGCCGCGTCGACGGCGCGGATCTCGGCGCCGTCGCGCACGTACACGATCGTGCGTCCGTCGGGCGACCAGAGCGGGTTGTTGTCCTCCCCGCCCTGCGTGATCGCGCGTTCGGTGCGCGTGCCGAAGTCGTAGAGGTAGAGCCGCGACGTCCCGTCGCGCCAGGACGAATAGACGAGCCGCCGGCTGTCGGGGGCCCAGAGGGGCGATCGCTCGGGCGCGATGCTGTTCGTCAGGCGGATGGCGGTGCCGCCGGTCTTGGCGTCCGCCGCGAGGATCTCGCCGCGCACGACGACCGCGAGCTTCTTCCCGTCCGGCGAGAGGGCGAACTGCTGCACGCCGTTGGTCAGCGCGAGCCGCTCGGCGACCGGCGTGGTGGGCGCGCCGCGCAGCGTGAACGGCACCGGCGCCGCCCGGCCACTCGCCACGTCGAGCGACCAGATGGCGAAGTCGCGCTCGAAGACGATCGTCGCGCCGTTGCGGCCGGCCTGCGGCCAGAGGACGCGCCCCTCGGTGAACCGCGTGAGCGCGCGCGCGGCACCGCCGATGGGCTGCGCCCAGAGATTCTGTGCGCCGTCGCGATCGCTCATGAAATAGATGGTGCGTCCATCGCCGGACCACATGGGCCAGAGGTCGCGCCCCTTCCCGGGGCGTTCGCCGGTGGAGACGCGCGCATAGCGCGGCACCGCGTCCAGCGTCACGGTCCAGATCTCGCTCTCGTCGATGTGCGACGAGCCACGGCGCCACCACTGGCCCGACTGCGTGCCGCGCGCCGTGATCGCGAGCGTGCGGCCATCGGGGGCGGCGGCGGCGAAGTACTCCGAGCTGTAGCGGTCCGCCGCGACGAGCATCGGCGTGCCGCCGGCGGCGCGCACACGGTGCACATCGTTCATCCCGGCGATATCGCGCGACGACGACGAGAAGTAGAGCCACTCGCCGTCGGGCGACCAGCCATCGAGCTGCTCGGTGCCGTCATCGAAGGTCACGCGGCGCAGCGCCGACGTCGCGAGGTCCAGGACGTAGATGTCGCCGTTCCCGGTCCGCGTGCTCATGAATGCGAGCCTGGCACCGTCCGGCGAGTAGCGCGGCCGGTAGTCGTTGGCGTTGTGGCCCACGACGAGCCGTGCGTCCCCGCCGGCCGCAGGGCCGATCCAGATGTCACCGCCCGAGACGAAGGCGATCTCGGCGCCGTTGGGCGAGAGCGAGGGCTCGGCCAGGAGCGCGGTGCGCGCTGGCCCCTGCTGGGCACCGAGCGGGAGGACGGCGGCGAGGCCGAGAACGAACGCGAGTGGCCTGATCATCGATCGAGCACTCCCGGGACTTCGCGGAGGACGGGCCCGAGCGTGCGCCACATGTTGCGCGCGGCGCGGCGCGCCCCTTCCGCGTTGGGGTGGATGCCGTCCTCCTGATTGAGGTCGCGAGCGCCCGCGACCCCATTGAGGAAGAACGGGATGAGCGTGATCCCTTCGTCGCGCGAGACGGTCATGAAGGTCTCGTGGAAGTCGCGCGTGTACTGCTGCCCGAGGTTGGGCGGGGCTTCCATCTGCGCGAGCAGGACACGCGACTGCGGGTTGGCCTCTCGGACCTTCCGCACGATGGCGATGATGTTGGCGCGGGTGGTGTCCACGCGGAGGCCGCGAAGCCCGTCGTTGGCGCCGGTCTCGATGACCACGACGTCAGCCTTGTCGCGCAGGAGCCAGTCCACCCGCCGGAGGGCGCCGGCCGAGGTCTCCCCCGAGAGGCCGGCCGCGACGATGGTGGTCCGGTAACCGGACGAGTCGGCGAGCCGTTGCAGGACTGCGGGGTACGCGGAGTCAGGGTCGAGTCCGAGTCCGGCGGTGAGGCTGGTGCCGAGGATGAGGACGCGCGCCCCGACGGTCGTGGCGGTTGCTCGCGCGGCGGCCACCGTGATTGATTCCTTGGAGGCTGCACCGGGAACCCCTTCAGCGGCCGACGGCTTCGACTCGGTGCCACCTCCGCATGCCGTGGCCATCGCGATCGTCACCGCCATCGCGGCGGCCCATCCCCTCACGTCCTTACGCATTCAATGCTCGCGGCTCGAGACCTGACCAAGGAATACCAGAGCGGGACCTCCGCCCTGGCGGTGCTCCGGGAGGTGTCGTTCGACATCCCCCAGGGCACGTTCGTCTCCATCGTGGGTCCTTCAGGGAGCGGCAAGACCACGCTCCTCGGCCTGCTCGCGGGACTCGACCTGCCCTCCCGCGGTACGGTGCTGCTCGACGGCGCCGACCTCTCCCGCCTCGACGAGGACGCGCGAGCCCGGCTCCGTGGGGAGAAAGTTGGGTTCATCTTCCAGAGCTTTCAACTCATCCCCACCCTCACGGCGGTGGAGAACGTCCAGGTGCCGCTCGAGTTGCGCGGCGATCCGGACGCCGGCGCGCGGGCCCGCGACCTCCTACACCGCGTGGGACTCGGTGATCGCATGGGCCACTTCCCGCAGCAGCTCTCGGGCGGTGAGCAGCAGCGCGTCGCCATCGCGCGCGCCTTCGTCAACAAGCCGCGCATCCTCTTCGCCGACGAGCCCACGGGCAACCTCGACGGCGCCACCGGCGCGCGCATCGTGGAGCTGCTCGACGAGCTCAACCGCGAGTCGGGCGCGACGGTGGTGATCGTCACGCACGACCTCACGCTCGCCGAGCACGCGCAGCGCGTGATCCGCCTCAAGGACGGCATCGTCGTCGAGGACCGCCCGTCGCGGAACGCGGTCCCGGCGGGCCTTCCGAGCAGCGCGAGCAGCGCGAGCGGCGCGACCGCCTGATGGCCTCCGCCCCGTTCCGCACGCTCCTCGCGCTCGCCTGGCGCGAGAGCCGCACCGCCCGCCGCCGGCTCCTGCTCTACATGAGCTCGATCTCGCTCGGCGTGGCCGCCCTCGTCGCGATCGATTCCTTCGCAGCGAACGTCAACACGAGCATCGAGGACCAGTCGCGCGCCCTGCTCGGCGGCGACATCAACCTGCGCGCGCGCGCCGGCGGCTTCACGCCGGCGGCCGACTCGCTGCTCGACTCGCTCGGCGCGGCGGGGATCCCGTCGGCGAAGGTGGTGAGCTTCGCCTCCATGGCGCAGGCGCTGCCCTCCGAGGGAACGCGGCTCACGCAGGTGCGCGCCGTCACCGAGGGGTATCCGTACTACGGCGAGGTGATCACCGAGCCGGCCGGGGCCTGGAAGGACCTGCAGGACGGACCGAACGCGTACGTCGATCCGTCGCTGCTCGTCGCGCTCGACGCGCGCGTGGGCGACACGCTCGCGATCGGCTATGCGCGCTTCGTGATCCGCGCGTCGATCATCAACATCCCGGGCGACCCGGGCATCGCGGCGACCATCGGCCCGCGCGTCTTCATCCCCGAGCGGTATCTCCCCGAGACGCAGTTGCTCGGGATCGGCAGCCGCGCCGAGTACGAGGCGGTGCTCAAGCTCCCGGAGGGCACGAAGAGCCCGCTCTGGGTGGCGCCGCTGCGGCCGCGGTTCGAGGCGGCCGGTGCGCGCGTCCGGACCGTGGTGGAGAACGAGATCGACCTCACCTCGGCGATCTCGCAGCTCGCGAAGTTCCTCGGCGTGGTGGGGCTCATCGCGCTGCTGCTCGGCGGCATCGGCGTGGCGAGCGGCGTGAACGCCTTCGTCCAGCGCAAGATCGACACCGTCGCGGTGCTGCGCTGCCTGGGCGCGAGCGGCGCGCAGGTGCTCACGATCTACCTGCTGCAGGCCGCGGCGATGGGATTGCTCGGCGCGGCCATCGGCGTGGTGCTGGGGGTCGGGATCCAGTTCCTGCTGCCGCAGGTGATGGGCGAGTTCCTGCCGGTGGACGTCTCGGTGACGCTGGTGCCGAGCGCGATCGCGCTCGGACTGGCCATCGGCGTCGGCGTCGCGGTGGTCTTCGCGCTGCGTCCGCTGCTGGTGCTGCGCCGCGTGTCGCCGCTGCAGGCGATCCGCCGCGACGACGCGGCGCTCGCCGCCTCACGCCGGCGCGACAGCGCCACGTGGGTCGTGAACCTCGCGCTCGTGGTGAGCGTGCTCCTGCTCGCGATCGACCGCGCCGACACCACGCAGCAGGGGCTCTGGTTCGCGGCGGGCGTGGGCGCGAGCATCGGCATGCTCTACGCCAGCGCCGCGCTGCTCTCGCGGCTCGCACGCGCGATGGTCTCCTCCACCTGGCCGTACGTCGTGCGGCAGGGCGTGGCGAACCTCTACCGCCCCAACAGCCAGACCCGCGCAGTGGTGCTCGCGCTCGGCTTCGGCTCGTTCCTCGTCACGACGATCATCCTCGTGCAGGCGAACCTGCTCCGGAGCTTCGACATCACCGCGCAGAACTCGCGCGGGAACCTCGTGTTCTTCGACGTGCAGGAGGACCAGCTCGGCGGCCTCGACTCGCTCGTGCGCGGGCATGGGCACGAGGTGGTCTCCACCACGCCCATCGTCACCATGCGCATCGCCGAGGTGAATGGGGCCTCCGTCGAGGCGTGGGCAGCGGCGAACGCGATCCCGCCTCGCTACTGGGCCCTGCGCCGTGAGTACCGCTCGACCTACCGCGACACCACGGTGCACACGGAGAAGGTCACGAGCGGTGCCTGGTTCCCGGCCGCCGACGCGACGGACCAGCTGTTCGAGTACTCCATGGAGCAGGATGTCGCGAGCGACCTCAAGCTCACGCTCGGCGACACGGTGACGTGGGACGTGCAGGGCGTGCGGGTGCGTGCACGGCTCACGAGCACGCGCGAGGTGGATTGGGGCCGCTTCGAGCCGAACTTCTTCGCCGTCTTCCAGACCGCGGCGATCGCGATCGCGCCCAAGCAGTTCGTGCTCGTCGGCGCGGTGGCGTCAGACACCGCGGTCGCGCGCCTGCAGCGCGATGCGGTGCGCGCGTATCCGAACGTGTCGAGCATCGACCTCTCGCTGGTGCGGCGCACGATCGACCAGATCGTGGACAAGGTCACGCTCACCGTGCGCTTCCTCGCGCTCTTCTGCCTCGCGATGGGCATCCCGGTGCTGTTCAGCGCGGTGGCGGCCACGCGCCGCGATCGCCTGCGTGAGGGCGTGCTGCTCAAGACGCTCGGCGCGACGCGCGGCCAGATCGGCCGCATCCTGCTCGCCGAGTACGCGCTGTTGGGCGTGCTGGGGAGCCTGTCGGGGATGCTGCTCGCGTTCGGCGGGTCGTGGGCGCTCGTGCGCTTCGTGTTCGAGGGGAGCTTCGCGCCGGCGCTCGGTCCCGCGCTGGGGATCGCCGGGGCGATGACGCTGCTCGCGATCTCGATCGGGATGCTCACCGGGCGCGACGTGTTCCGCGAGACGCCGATGGCGGCGCTGCGCGAGAGCTAGCGTCGGGACGGCGCACGCCTCACTGGATGCGCAGGATGGCGAGGCGTGCGCCCGGCGGGAGCGGGGCGCCGCCGGGTCCGCGCAGTTCGATCACCTGGCGCGCCGTGGCCGGCGACACGACGAGCTCGACCACCGCGAACCCGCCCGGCTCGATGGCCCCGAACGGCAGCGCGAAGCTGCCCGACTCGACGGTGACGGGCCGCACCGGCCAGGCGCGCGTGAAGGGCGCGTCGGTCGGCATGATGCACGAGCCGATGGCCTCACAGAGCCCTTGGTACGCCGAGCGCAGGTCGAACGCGGGGAAGCGGATGCGCGACGACTCCGTGACGACGCCGGCGAAGTCGTCCGCGACGAGCGCGAGCGACCACTCGGGGAGGATCGCATCCCAGGTGCGCCCGGTGCGTGCCTCGAGGTTCGCGATGCCGAACTGCCGGCTCTCGGTGAGAGCCGTGAGGAACGTGGTCTCGTCCACCAGCTCCTGGTCCGCGAGCCAGCGCGTGAGCGACCACCCGCTGCCGTAGAACGAGAAGTCCCCCGGTTGCGTGGGGCCGAGCGGCGAGCGCGCGGTGGGCGCGTCGAGGAAGCGCCAGAGGTCGGCGAGATGCGGCAGCATCGCGCGCGGCGAATCCGCGCACGCCGGATACGACGGATCGCCCGCGCGGACCTCGCACGCGAGCGACGCGCTGAATCCGGTGTTCGCGGATCGCGAGAACCCGTAGATCGCGCGCGCATAGAGCTCCTCGGCGAGCCGCGCCGTGGCCTCCTCGAGCCAGCGCTCCTCCACCGGGTAGCCTCGCACGAACCGTTCGGCGTAGGACGTCGCGTGCTTCAATTCGTGCACGAGGGTCGCGCGCATCTCGTGCCGCCACTGCGCGCGCGATCCAGGCGCCATGCCGTCCGCGAGCGTGGTCGGGACCTGCGCGTAGACGTACTCGCCGACATTGCTCGACGGCAGCAGCGCGCGCGGGAAGAAATCGCAGTTCACGACCGTCGCGAGCACCGCGCCTCCGAGCATCGCATTCATGCGCGGCGTGAAGACGATCATCACGTGGCCGTTGTCGTCGAGCTGGCTGTCCATCACGAGCGGGTCGCCGAACTGCCGCACCAGGGGCCAGCCGACGGACTCCAGCTCCTCGCCGATCGCGGCGTAGTCGGGGTCCACCTGCCCCGCGACGGTGGGTTCGCCGTTCGCCACGGAGCTCGTGTCCTCGAGCAGCACCAGGCGCGCGCCGACATGCACCACCCGGGCGCCGACGGACGTGTAGTTGGAGCAGAAGTTCGTCGGATGGTCGACGTTGGGGATGCGGAGCGGCAGGATGGCACCGAGCGGTGGCGCCGCGAGCCGCGCTCGAGGTGCATCGGCACGCAGTTGGGGCGTGGTCCGCGGCAGCCGCGCCATGAGCGCCGCGTTGGCCTCGAGCAGGCGCCCGTGCGCTCGCGCCTGAGCGGCCTGGCGGCGCCCCCGCAGCCAGCTGGTCGCGTCAGGCGTGCGCGGCGCGATCGCCGCGTGCGCGGCCGCGTGCGCGGCCGCGGCGTTCCGCGTCTCGATGGCCTCCGCATCCACGAGCTGCGCCCCGCCGAAGATCGCGGAGCCGCGCAGCGTGAGCGCCGCCGTCCCGGAACCGAGTGCGCGCGCCGCGTTGGGCACCGTGATCAGGTAGCGTCCCGCGGCGGGCGCGAACTCGTTGCAGCGCGCGACGGCGGCGCTCGTGAACACCAGCGACTGTCCCACCGCGAGCGTGTGCGTGGGCGCGACCTCGAGCGTGACCGGCGCCACCCCGATCCCTCCGGGAGTCCCGACCTGCAACGACACGGGTCCGGCCGCCGCGCACGGGAAGACCACGCTGCCGGGCAGCGTGAGGGTGAGCTGCGTGGGACTCGCGGCGGTCACGGTGACCGGGGTGCCGTCGAGGAGCACCGTGTTGGCGTTGGGCGAGGCCCCGAAGCCCGTCCCGGTCACGACCACCGACTGCCCGGGCGTGAGCGTGGCCGGCACGACACTCGTGATGACGGGGCTCGTCGCGCTCGGCAGCGCCGCGACGACGATCTCGGTGGCGGCGATGAGCCCGTCCCCGCGCACGGTGACCGTGGTGCGACCCACCGCGACCGGCGCGACCGTGCCGCTCGGACTGACCGTCGCGATGCGCTCCGCGGACGATTCCCACGTGAGGGCGGGGGCGATGATCCCCACCCCGACGTCGTCGAACGCGCGCACGATGAGCGCCTGCGGCGCGCCGGGTGTCGTGAGGCGCAGCGTGTCCGCGTTGAGCGTGAGCCGGCTGATGGGCGGATTCACCAGGTCGAGACGCACATCGGCGTGCACCGGGCCCGCGGTCGCACGCGCGATGCCGACGCCGGGCGCCAGCGCGAGCAGCAGTCCGTCCTCGGCGACGTCCAGCGTCGCCGGGGTGAGCGAGCGCCACTTCACGAGTGCCCCGTCCACCACGCTGCCGGCCGCGTCCAGCGGGATCGCCGAGACCTGGAGCTGGTCGCCGGGACGCAGCGCGGCGGAGGGCACGGTGACGGCCAAGCGGCGCACCCGGCTCGGTTCCGTGGGCGAGTCGCATGAGACGGCGACTCCCGCCGCAAGGAGCAACGCGAGCGTACGGATGCGTCCCGAGAACGAGGCGGGGGACGGGCGCATGAGGATATCATACCCTCCGCCCGGACCGTTGGCGATGCGGCAGCGGCAGGTCGTAGATTCCGGTCCGTGTTCGCCTCGCAGAGCCCACCGATCGACGACGACGCCCCGCTCGCCGAGCGGATGCGCGCCTGGGCGACGGGTCGCACCTGGTGGTGGCGCGCCCTCCTCTTCCTCGTGCTCGCGCGGCAGGTGCTCCGGCCGCTCGCCGAGCAGGGAGAGACGACGCTCTGGTCCGGGATCATCTTCGGGGCCCACGAGTTCGGCCACCTCTTCTGGATGTTCCTCGGCGAGTGGATGGGCGTCGCCGGCGGCAGCCTCACGCAGCTGCTCATCCCCATCGGCGCGATGGTGCTCGTCTGGCGCGGGAAGGACTGGTTCGGGGTCGCGGTCTGCGGTCTCTTCCTCGCGACGAGCCTCGCCGAGCTCTCGTGGTACGTCGCCGACGCGCGCAACGAGATGCTCGACCTCGTGAGCTTCTCGCCCGACGGGGCGATCCACGACTGGAACTACCTGCTGGGCTCGATGGGGATGCTCAAGCAGGACATCGCGCTCTCGCGCTTCGTGCGGTTCATCGCGTGGGGCGTGCTGCTCGCGTCCACGGCGCTCACGGCGCGGCTCTGCTGGTGGATGGCGACGGAGAAGCGGCCCGCCGCGTGACCGCTAGCGCAGCAGCGCCTCGAGGGCGACGGCCGCACCCTCGATCTCGTCCGCGGTGTTGTAGTAGTGCGGCGAGACGCGCAGCAGCGTGTCGGCCTTCTTGAAGTCGAGGTCGATGAGCGCATCGCCGCGGCCTTGCGCGCTCGTGTTCACGCCGCGCGCGCGCAGCGCGACGACGAGGTCGCGCGCCACATGCCCCGGCACCGTGTAGGTGGTGATCGCGGAGAGCCGTGCGCCGCGATCGAGTCCGCGCACCCCGGCGATGGCGGTGAAGCGACGCCGCGCCATCGCGGCCAGCGCATGCGCGCGTGCGGCCGCCGCGCCGATCCCCACCTCGCGCGCATAGCGCGCCGCGGCACCCATGCCGAGGACGAGCGCATAGGGGAACTCCCATGCCTCGAACCGCTTGGCATCGTCCACGAGCGCGAAGCGATCGGCCTCCACCCAGCGCGCACCGCGCATGTCCACCAGCACGGGGTGGTCGCCCTGCGCGAGCGCCGCGTCGCTCACGTACAGGAACCCGATGCCGCGCGGGCCCCGCAGGAACTTGCGCGCCGTGGTGGAGAGGTAGTCGCAGTGCAGCCGTGCGACGTCCACCTCGAGCTGCCCCACCGCCTGGCACGCATCGAGCAGGAAGGGCACGCCCGCGTCGCGGCAGCACGCGCCGATCTCCTCGGCCGGCTGGATGAGGCCCGAGTTCGTGGGGATCCAGGTGAGCGCGGCGAGCTTGAACCGCCGCTCGCGCAGCAGCCGCGCCCAGGCGGTCACGTCGACGCCGCCCTCGGCCGCGTCCGGGCAGCGGACCAGTGCCACGCCATGATGCCGCTGCAGCGACAGGTACATCAGCTGGTTGCTGACGTAGTCGTCCTGCGAGGTGAGGATCGCATCGCCGGGCGCCCACCGGAAGGCCGAGAGCGCGCCGGCGAAGGCGTGCGTGGCGCTGGCGGTGATCGCGATGTTGCGCGCCTGCGCGCCGACGAGGACCCCGAGGTCGTGATAGACGGCGGCGATGTCGGACGCGGCCGCATCGGCGGCTTCGTACCCGCCGAGTTCCATCTCGCGTGCGAAGTGCGACGTGATGGCCTCGTGCACCGGCAGCGGCATGAGCGCCGCGCCGGCGTTGTTGAGGTGGATCCGTCGCGCGCAGGCCGGGGTGTCCGCCCGCCAGCGCTCGACGAGGTCCGGACTCACCGTGAGGTGCACTGCGGGCGCAGCGGCGGCATGCCCGCGCACCGGATAGATTCATCCATCCCCTGCGCGATGGTGCCGCAGGCGGTGTTCACCGCGGTGCGCAGCGCCTCCAGGGAATCCTTGCCCGAGGCCTTGGCGCAGTTCTCCACGCCGTTGAAGCGCACGCAGGCCGTGCACTCCACCTGCTGTGCCGAGAGGGTGGAGTAGAGCAGGATGCCGGCGAAGCCGGTGACGAGCAGGATCGTGATCAGTGTGCTGCGTTTCATGGGAGTCCCGGTGATGTCGCGCTTCGCAAGATACGGATGGGGCGTCCTCGCCTTCAACCTGCTGGTGATCCTCTGGGGCGCCTACGTGCGCGCCTCGGGGTCCGGCGCCGGGTGCGGGGCGCACTGGCCGCTCTGCAATGGCGAGGTGATCCCGCGCGCGCCGGCCTTCGAGACGCTCGTCGAGATGACGCACCGCCTCACGTCGGGCATCGCCCTCATCCTCGTCGTGATCCAGCTGGCCTGGGCGCGCCGCACCCTGCCCCGCGGCGACAGTGCCCGCGTCGCGGCGCACGTCGCGATGGGGCTGATGGTCACCGAGGCGGCCGTCGGCGCCGGCCTCGTGCTCTTCGAGATGGTCGCGCAGAACGCGAGCATCGCGCGCGCGTACTGGCTCGCGGCGCACCTGCTCAACACCTTCGGCCTCATCGCCGCCCTCGTGCTCGTGCCCTGGTTCGCGTCGGGGAACCGGGCGCCGCGCCTCCGTGGCGCCGCCGCGGAGGGGAAGCTCCTCTTCACCGCGCTCGCCGGGACGCTGCTGCTCGGCATGACCGGCGCCGTCACGGCGCTCGGCGACACCCTCTTCCCGTCGCGCTCGCTCGCCGAGGGGCTCGCGCAGGACTTCTCGTCCACGGCGCACCTGCTCGTGCGGTTGCGCGTGCTGCATCCGAGCTTCGCCGTGCTCGTCGTGTTCGTGCTGCTGCTCGCGGCGGGCGTCGCCGCCAAGTTCCGGCCCTCGGCCACCACCATCCGCCTCGCGATCGCCGTCGCGACGCTCGCGATGTCGCAGCTGGCGGCGGGCCTGGTGAACCTGCTGCTCCTCGCGCCGATCTGGATGCAGCTCGTGCACCTGCTGCTCGCCGACGCGCTCTGGCTCTCGCTGGTGCTCCTCACCGTGAGCGCGCTCGCGACGGAGCGGCGCACCGCCTAGCGTCGTCTATCGGTGGTGGTTCGGCGCGCCGGTGGGGTTCACGCGCATCGATCCCGGGAGCGCATCGAGCAGCGTGTTGATGTCGGCGGCGCGGTCGAGCGTCGTGACGAAGGTGAGTCCCTGCAAGGTCACGACGAGCATCTTCGACACGCCGTACATCACGACGGTGCCGTGGCCGGCGTGCACGACGTTGCAGTCGGCATCGACGAAGTGCACCGGCCCGGACGCGCCGTTCCCGTCGTCGTCGAGTTCGCGCGCACGGCGCAACGAGGCCCAGGTGCCCACGTCGTCCCAGCCGAACTCGCCGAGCAGCACCAGCAGGCGGTCCGATCGCTCGAGGAGTCCGCGCTCGAGCGAGGTGGCGCGCACCATCCCGACGAAGCCGGGGAGATTCCCGGCCGCGAGCGGCTCGAGCGCGTCGCGGACCTCGACGGTGTGCTTTCGGAGCTGCGTGAGGAAGGTCCCCGCCGCGCCGACGAGGATGCCGCCATGCCAGAGCGCCCCGTCCTCGATGCGCGACTCGGCCTCGGCCTCGCTCGGCTTCTCGACGTAGCCGCGCGTGGTGGCGGCCCCACCCTTCTCGAGCGGCACGTCGCCGTCGAGCGGCGCGCCCGGCATCACGTAGCCGAACCCGGTCTCGGGACGAGACGGACGGATGCCGATGGAGACGAGCGCATCCTCGCGCGCGGCGTAGGCGGCGGCGCGGCGCAGCGTGCGTCGGAACTCCTCCGGGAAGTCCACCGCGAGATCCGCATGCACGGCGCAGAGCATGGCGCTGGGGCCGGCGCGGCGCGCGAGCTCCTGCGACGCCCACGCGAGCGCCGCCGCGGTCCCGAGCGGACGCGGTTCGACGAGCACGTTCTCCTCCGGCACGTCCTTCGTCACCGAGCGGATGGCCGGCGCGATGTCGCGGCTGGTGAGGATCAGCACGCGCTCGGGCGGGATCGACGGCTGCAGCCGGCCGACGGCATCCTCGATGAGCGTCTGCTCGGAGACGAGCGCGAGCAGCGGCTTGGGTCGCGCGGGCGTGGAGAGCGGCCAGAAGCGCGAGCCGATGCCGCCCGCGAAGACGACCGCCCAGAGGGCGACGTCGGTCTCGGGCTCGCTCGCGATCAGGGGTTGTTCGACGGGCAAGGTGCCCGTGGCGCTCCCGGTGGAGGGAGCGTCGAGGATGATGCCGGTCGTGTCCTTCATCGCCGGTTAAGGTAGGGGCGCAGCGAGATCATCGCCACCGCTCCGACGATGGTCGCCATGGCGAGCAGCAGCCGACCCGTCAGGGCTTCCCCGGCGAAGAGCCAGCCGAGCAGCATCGCGACCACCGGATTGATGAACGCATAGGTCCCCGCGAGCGCCGGACGCACGTTGGCGAGCAGCCACTTGTACGCGGTGAATCCCAGGATCGAGCCGGCGAGCACGAGGTAGGCGAGTGACCAGAGCGCGCGCGGCGTGAAGCTCGCGACCGAGACCTCGGTCCATTCTCCGGTCGCGGCCGAGACGGCGAGCATGACGGTGCCACCCATCAGCATCTCCATCCCCGTGCCGATGAGCGGCACCGGCAGCTTCGGCAGGGTGCGAGAGTAGAGCGATCCGCCCGCCCAGAACACGGTGCTCATGAGCAACACGGCAAGGCCCGTCGGCGAGACGTTCCCGCCGCCCTCGTGCGGCGCGACGAGGAGCGCGATGCCCACCAGCCCGAGGAGGACGCCCGAGACCTCGAGGCCCGATGGCTTGACGCCCTTGGCGCCGAACCAGCCGAAGACGAGGAGCCAGAGCGGCACGAGCGACACGATCAGCGCGATGACCCCCGAGGGTTCGCGCTGGCTGGCCCAGGTCACCGACCCGTTGCCGAGCGCGAGCAGGCTCACCCCGACGATGATCGCGGTGCCCCACTGCTCGCGCGTGGGGCGCTCGGCGCCGCGCGCGCGGAGGAACCCGTAGATCATCAGGCCGGCCAGCGTGTTGCGCACGCCCGAGAGCAGGAACGGCGGCAGATCCCGCACGGCGAAGGCCGTCACGAGATAGGTCGAGCCCCAGATGAACCAGGTGGCTGCGAAGGCGAGAAGGACCCGGAGCCGCACCGTCCAATAGTAATCGGATGCGGCGTGGACCATATTGAAGGCGTGATGCGCACCTCTCCTCCCCTTGCGCGTCTCGTCCTGGCGACGGTGATGGTCGCCGAGGCGATGCTGCTGGGGGCGACCCCGCTCCGCGCGCAGGTGGGCGGCTGCGCGCCCGCCCGGACCGCGCTGGTGCTCGCGGGCGGCGGCTCCAAGGGCATGACCCACATCGGCCTCCTGCAGGCCCTCGACTCGCTCGGGATCGTGCCCGACCTCATCGTCGGCACGAGCATGGGCGCCATCATCGGCGCGCTCTACGCGAGCGGGGAGAACGCGGCGCAGGTGCAGTCCCGCATCCGCGCGCTGCCGTTCGACGAACTCATCCGCAGCTACGAGCCGATCGTCTCCACCTCCCTCGGCGGACTCAAGCCGGTGCTCGTCTGGGAACAGGAGCCCGGGCACTGGGTGCTGCAGCCCGGGGCGGTGCGCGAGGCGGAAGTGAGCGCGGCGCTCTCGCGGCTGGCGCTGCGCGCGAACCTCATCGCGCGCGGCGACTTCGACCGGCTCCCCATCCCGTTCCGTGCCGTCGCGACCGACCTCGACGACCGGTCGGTGGTGGCCCTCGCGCGCGGCGACCTCGCGCGCGCGCTCCGCGCGAGCATGTCCATCCCGCTGCTGCTGCGGCCGGTGGTGATCGACGGGCGCGCGCTCGTCGACGGCGGGCTCTCGTCGAACGTGCCGGTGGGCGTCGCGCGCGCCTTGGGAGCCGACCGCGTGATCGTCTCGACGATCGCCTCGCCCAAGCCAGACCCGGCGGCGTTCGACGATCCGCTCACCGTCACGACGCAGCTCTTCGAGTTCCTCTGGGTGCAGGACTCGGTGAAGCCGCGCGCGGAGGATGTCGTGGTCGCCCAGCCGACGGCGATCTACGGGATGATCGACTTCCGCCCCGAGATGATGGACTCGCTCGTGCGGGTGGGCCGCCGCACCGCCGACGCGGCGCTCGCACGGGCGACCTGCCTCAACCCGATCGCGCGCACGAAGGCGCGCGCCGTGTCGGCGGCCATGGTGGGCCGCGTGCGGGTCACGCCGGCGGACATCACTGGGCGCGACGCGGCCATGCGCGCGTTGCAACTCGTGCCGCGCGTGCCGCTCGATCCGGTGACGATCAGCGAGGGGCTCGCGCGGCTCGCGTCGCACGAGCGCTACCGAGGCGTCTGGCTCAATCCATCGGGCGACTCCGCGCGCGCCGACTTCGACGTGACGATCGATCCCGCACCCCGGCGGACCTTCGGGCTGGGCTTCGCCTTCGACCACACGATGTCGGGGCGTCTCTGGCTCGCGGCAGTCGACCGCGCGATCCTCGCGCGCGACCTCGAAGGCTCGGCGCTCTTCACCACCGGCACGTGGCGCACCGATCTCACGGTCGCGGCGCGCCGCCAGGCGCGCGTGGGCGAGCGCTACTACCCGGTGGGCGGCTCACTGCAGATGCTGACGGAGGATGTGCGGCTCTGGGATGGGGCCACCGAGCTTCCGCACGTCGATGTGGACGAGGTGAACCTCATCATCGGCCTCCGGCCGTTGTACGAACCGGGGTGGACGCAGGAGTTCGGCGTGGAGTACCGCGCCTGGCAGCAGCGCGGCGCCGTGACGCGAGGGACGGCCGGGGTGCGCTATGCCGTGCGGTATCTGGAGGCGGGCACCGGGATCCCCAGCGTGAGCATCGAGGCCGTCGGGCTCCGCGCCTGGCAGCGCGTGGCGTTCGACCTCGCGCACCTCCAGCGCTTCGGCCGGATCGAGATGCGGCCGCGCGTCCGCGCCGGCTATGGTCGCGCGCTCCCCATCCACCAGACCTTCACGCTCGGCGGCCTTGACGGCTTCGCGGGGCTGCGGCTGCTCGAGCAGCGCGGCGACCGCGAGCTCTTCGGGTCACTGCTGCTGCGCTGGCCGCTCTGGCGGGCACTGCATGCGCGGATCGAACCGATGGTCGGCGTGACCGGCGTCGGCGAGTTCTTCGGCGGCCCCGGCGCGCTCGACGGCACGCTGCTCGTGGGCGTACGCGTGGGGGTGGACCTCGACACGCCGCTCGGGCCGATCCGCGTCGAGGAGGGGTTCAACAATCAGGACCGGCGGCAGGCGCTCATTCGCGTGGGGCTCTGGTTCTGATCCGCTCGCCGAGCGCGGCGCGCTCGGCGGTCAGACGGCCCCGCGGATCCCGCGCGTCCATCGCGCGGCCTCGAGCACGATCGGCTGGATCGTCTCCGGCGCAAGGCCGAGCTCGCCGGCCTGCGCCCGCGCCGACTCCCAGAGACCCAGCTCCACCGCCTCCGACAGGAGGATCGGCGGCGCGAGCGGGCCGAGGCGGTCCATCAGCGCGGCGCGCACCTCGTCGGTGACGTTGATCATCGCCAGGAGCTCGTCGAGCGGAGTGCCGAGCACCACGTCGAGCATCGAGAGGAGGCCGGCGAAGAAGGCCGCGGGCGCGCGGCGGCGGTCCGTGCGCTCGGCGACCAGCTCGGCGAAGCGGGCGCGTTCAAGCGCGACGCGGAAGCGTTCGCTGTCCTCGCCG
>LNFM01007979.1_pt1 | contig 16237 bp, 15 predicted proteins | sample 596031 | NCBI WGS metagenome assembly LNFM01 (sample SAMN04254537, study PRJNA301005) | activated carbon metagenome | isolation source: dual media filters at the Ann Arbor, Michigan drinking water treatment plant | place: USA: Ann Arbor
CGATCTTCGGCGCCAGGCCCTCGGTGGGCTCGTCGATCATGATCAGTTCGGGGTCGCCCATCAGCGTGCGGCACAGCGTCAGCATCTGCTGTTCGCCGCCGGACAGCACCCCGGCTTCGGTGTGCTGCCTTTCCTTCAGCCGCGGGAACAGCGCATACATGTCGTCGAAGCCCCACCGGCCCGCTTTCGCGCCGCGCTTCTGCCCCAGCTGCAGGTTCTGGTGCACGGTGAGCGTGGGGAAGATGTCGCGGCTCTCGGGCACGTAGCCGATGCCGGCCTGTGCGATCTCGAAGGCCTTGCGCCCCATCAGCTCTGCGCCCTTGAAGCGCACCGAGCCCGTGCCGTCCACCAGGCCCATGATGGCCTTGACCGTGGTGCTGCGCCCCGAGCCGTTGCGCCCCAGCAGGGCCACGATCTCGCCCGCCGGCGCTTCGAAGTGCACGCCGTGCAGCACGTGGCTCTTGCCGTAGTAGGCGTGTACATCCTTGAGCACGAGCATGGTCAGTGGCCCCCCTGTGCGTCGACCAGCGTCGAGCCGAGGTAGGCTTCCTTCACACGCTCGTCGGCGCGCACCTTCTCCGGCGTGTCGAAGGCGATGACCTCGCCGTAGACGAGCACCGCAATCTTGTCGGCCAGGCCGAAGACCACGCCCATGTCGTGTTCCACCGTCAGCAGCGTCTTGCCCACCGTCACCTCGCGGATCAGGTTGACGAAGCGCGCGGTTTCGCTGCGGCTCATGCCGGCGGTGGGTTCGTCGAGCAGCACCACGCTGGCGCCGCCGGCGATGGTGATCCCAATCTCCAGCGCACGCTGCTCGGCATAGGTGAGGTTCATCGCCAGCACGTCGCGCCGCTTGTGCAGCTTGATCATGTCCAGCACCTCTTCGGCGCGGTCGTTGGCGTCGTGCAGCTCGGCCAGGAACTTCCAGAAAGCGTAGCGATAACCCAGGCTCCACAGCACCGCGCAGCGCAGGTTCTCGAACACGCTCAGGCGGTTGAAGAGGTTGCTGACCTGGAAGCTGCGCGCCAGGCCCAGGCGGTTGATCTCGAAGGGCTTCAGACCGTCGACCCGGCGGCCGTTCAGCAGGATTTCGCCCGAGGTCAGGCCGAAGCGCCCGCTGATGAGGTTGAAGAGCGTGCTCTTGCCGGCGCCGTTGGGGCCGATCACGGCCACACGCTCGCCGGGCAACACCTGCAGGCTGGTGCCGCGGATGATCTCGGTCTTGCCGAAGCTCTTGCGCACATCGCGCAGCTCCAGCGCGAATTCCGGCGTGCCGCTCACAGCGCGGTCTCCCGGCGCTTGATCTCGCGCTCGATCTCTTCCTGCGTGCTGCCCCACTGCAGCACGAAGTGGCGTCGCACCAGTTCGAACAGCGCCACGCCCACCACCAGCACGAAGGCTGCGCCGAACCAGCTGTCCAGGCCCTTGGCGTTGAGCGTGGCGCCCATGAACTTCAGCTCGGGGCCCAGGGCTTCGTTGAGCTGCAGGTGGTAGACCATCTCGACCATGGCACCGGCGCCGACGAGCATGGTCAGCGCCGTGCCCAGGAACGCGATGTACGACGCCAGCAGCGGCCGCAACTTGCCGAAGGCGGCCACGCGCAGGTTCATCATCAGCAGGCTGGACAGGCCGCCGGGCGCAAACATCACCATGAAGACGAAGATCAGGCCCAGGTAGAGCAGCCAGGCCTGCGTCAGCTCGGACAGCAGCACCAGCGCCACCACCATCAGCACGGCGCCGATGATGGGCCCGAAGAAGAAACCCGCGCCGCCCAGGAAGACGAAGAGCAGGTAGGCGCCCGAACGCCCCGCGCCCACGACCTCGGCCGTGACGAGCTCGAAGTTGATCGCCGCCAGCCCGCCGGCCACACCCGAGAACAGGCCCGAGGCCAGGAAAGCCATGTAGCGCACCCGCTGCGTGCTGTAGCCGATGAACTCGACGCGCTCGGGGTTGTCGCGCACGGCGTTGAGCAAACGCCCCAGCGGCGTGCGCGTGAAGGCGAACATCAGCGCCGTGCAGACGAAGCAGTAGACGGCGATGAGGTAGTAGACCTGGATCTGCGGCCCGAAGCTGATGCCCCACACCGGCTCGCCCACCACGCGGTTGCTGCTGATGCCGCCTTCGCCGCCGAAGAACTCGGGCAGCATCAGCGACATCGACCACACCAGTTCGCCGATGCCCAGCGTGATCATCGCGAAGGGCGTGCCGGCCTTCTTCGTCGTCACGTAGCCCAGCAGCGCGGCGAAGAAGAGGCCGCCTGCGGCACCGGCCAGCGGCACCAGGCTCACCGGAAGCGCCAGCGTGCCGGCTCCCACCATGTTCAGCGTGTGGATGGCCAGGAAGGAACCCAGCCCGGTGTAGACCGCATGCCCGAAGCTGAGCATGCCACCCTGCCCGAGCAGGATGTTGTAGGCCAGGCAGGCGATGATGGCGATGCCCATCTGCGACAGCATGGTGAGCGCAAAGCCCGAAGACCACAGCTTCGGCGCAAAGGCCAGCACCAGCGCGAACAGTCCCCACAGCACCCAGCGCCCGACGTTCCAGGGCTTGAAGCGGTAGTGCGGGCGCGTGGCGTGATTTCGGCGCGTCGCCATGTCAGATCTGTAGGGTACCAACAGGATCAAGCTTCCCGCCACGGAACCGGCTTTGCCGGGCCGTTGGCGGACGGCCCCCTTGGGGGGTAGCGAGCGCAAGCGAGCTTGGGGGCTCCATTTCTAGCCCTCGCGCGTGCCGAGCAGGCCCTTGGGCCGGAAGATCAGGATCAGCACCAGCAGCAGATAAGGGAGGATGGGCGCCGCCTGCGCCAGCGTGATCTTCAGCACCGGATAGCCGAAGTCGCCGGGCTGGAAGGCCACACCCAGCGTGCGCAGCAGATCGACGAGCGACTTGTCCACTGTCAGCGGCAGGGTCTGCAGCAGGCCGATGAGCAAGGACGCGACGAAGGCCCCGGCCAGCGAACCCATGCCACCGACGACGACGACGACGAAGATGATCGAGCCGACGATGGCCGCCATCGAAGGCTCGGTGACGAAGGTCATGCCGCCGATCACGCCGGCCAGCCCGGCCAGGCCGCAGCCGCTGCCGAAGACCAGCATGAAGACCCGAGGCACGTTGTGGCCCAGCGCCTCGACCATCTCGGGGTGGGTCAGCGCGGCCTGGATGACCAGGCCGATGCGTGTGCGCGTGAGCAGCGCCCACAGCGCCACCAGCATCACCAGCGCCACCACCATCATGAAAAAGCGCGTGGCGGGGAAGGTGGAGCAGTGCACCACCGCGGCCTCGCTCGACGCGCACACGGCCGCCGGTGCGGCGCCCCACACCAGGCTCAGCCCGTCGGCGGCCGACTGCACCACCGTGAAGGCCGCGCCCTGCAGCAAGGGCGGCGGCGCAAAGGGCACCGACGACAGGCCCCAGATGAGCTTGGTCACTTCGAGCATCACGAAGGACAGGCCGAAGGTGATCAGCAACTCGGGCACGTGGCCGAACTTGTGCACACGCCGCAGCGCCGTGCGCTCGAACAGCGCGCCCAGGGCGCCCACCAGCAGCGGCGCGACGAACAGCGCCGGCCAGAAGCCGACCACGCGGGTCAGCGAGTAGGCGATGTAGGCGCCGACCATGTAGAAGCTGGCGTGGGCGAAATTCAGCACGCCCATCATGCTGAAGATGAGCGTCAGCCCCGAGCTCAGCATGAACAGCAGCAGCCCGGCGCTGATGCCGTTCAGGACGTTGATGAGCAGCTGGTCCAAGGGCGGTCAGGCTGAAGCGGAGTGCACCGCAGTGCGCGACGGGGCGTGCGCAACAGTCCGCGATGGGGCGCGCGAGAGAAAGGCCCTGTGGCGCACGCGCCCCAGGGCCCCGGCGGCCAGGGCGAGTTTCAAAGACCCGTGGGCCGCTTCATCTGGCACGAGGTGGGCGTGCTGGCCACGTAGGGCTCGAAGGTCTTCACCGTCCTGAAGTTGTAGCCGGTGTTCTCGACGCTGTAGTCGTAGGGCTTGGCGCCGGCCTTCTGCCACTGCGAGATGTAGACCGTCTGCTGCAGCTGGTGGTCGGCCTTGCGCATCGTCACCGCGCCGCTCAGGCTGTTGACCTCCAGGCCTTCCAGCGCCGCGGCCACCTTGACGGGCTCGGTGCTCTTGGCCTTGGCCATCGCCGCCGAGACCAGGGCGTAGGCGTTGTAGATCTGCGCCGTGTAGAAGTCGTCCTTGAACTTGGCCTTGTATTCGTCCATCAGCTTGCGGGCGGCGGGCGACTCCATGGGCATCACGCCCACCTGGTAGACACGCCCGGCGGCGTTGGCGCCCATCGCCGTGGGCGTGCCACTGACGCTGGCGTAGTAGGTGTAGAACTTGGCGGTCAGCCCGGCGTCGTTGGCGGCCTTCACCAGCAGCGTGAGATCGCTCGACCAGTTGCCCGTGACCACCGTGTCGGCGCCACTGGCCTTGATCTTGGCGATGTAGGGTGCGAAGTCGCGCGTCTGCGCCAGCGGCGTGAGGTCTTCGCCGACGATCTGCACGTCGGGCCGCTTGCGCGCCAGGTTTTCCTTGGCGTACTTGGCCACCTGGTGGCCGTGGGCGTAGTTCTGGTTGATCAGGTAGACCTTCTTGATGTCGGCCTGGTCCTTCATGAAGGTGGTCAGCGCTTCCATCTTCATCGAGGTGTCGGCGTCGAGGCGGAAGTGCCAGAAGCTGCACTTCTCGTTCGTCAGCGCGGGGTCGACGGCGGCGTAGTTCAGGAACAGCACCTCCTTGCCCGGGTTGCGCTCGTTGTACTTGTTCAGGAAGTCGATGATGGCCGTGGCCGGCCCGGTGCCCGTGCCCTGGGCGACATAGCGTATGCCCTGGTCGATGGCGGCCTGCAGCGCGTTGACCGTCTCCTGCGGGCTGAGCTTGTTGTCGAAGGACACGATCTGGAACTTCACGCCCGCCGGGTTGGACTGGCTAAAACGTTCGGCCAGGAACTGGAAGCCCTTGAGCTGGTTTTGGCCGGTGGCGGCGGTCAGGCCGGTCAGCGCGTCGATCCACGCGATCTTCACGGTCTCGCCCTTCTGGGCCAGAGCGGTGCCACCCGTCAGCGCCAGTGCGCCACCGATCAGCAGGCCGAGGGTCGTCTTGCGGTGCATCATCTGTCGTCTCCTGGAATGGTTTTGTCGAACCGGGCGAAGTGTGCCCAAGCGCCAGCCCCCACGCGCACAGGGACTACCCCGAAGCCGCTGTCACCCGGGCGACAGGGGAATGGACCCGCCCGCGCGACGTCGCGCGCGCCGCAGCAGACAATCGCACCATGAAAGACGCCGAACCCCACCCCCACGACGACGCCCGCTACCCGGTGCGCAAGAGCGACGCCGAGTGGCGCGCCGAACTCGACCCCGTGCAGTACCGCGTGGCCCGCCATGCCGACACCGAACGGGCCTTCACCGGCAAGTACTGGGACCACTTCCACGCCGGCCACTACCACTGCGTGGGCTGCGGCACGCTGCTCTTCGAAAGTGCCACCAAGTTCGACGCCGGCTGCGGCTGGCCGAGCTACTGGCAGCCGGTGAACAGCGAGGTGGTGGAGCGCGTGGTCGACGCCAGCCACGGCATGGTGCGCGTCGAGGTGCGCTGCAACAAGTGCGGCAGCCATCTCGGCCACGTCTTCGAGGACGGGCCCGAGCCCACAGGCGAGCGTTTCTGCATCAACTCCGCCGCCATCGACTTCAAGGCGGACCCGGCATGACGGCCGAACAGATCGAGACCCTGCTGCGCGCCGCGCTGGCGCCGCTGACGGTCCAGGTCAACGACGACAGCCACCTGCATGCCGGCCACGCCGGCGCGCGCGAGGGCCGCCACTTCAGCGTGGCGCTCACCAGCGCGCGCTTCACCGGCCTCACCCGGGTGGCGCGCCACCGCCTTGTGTATGATTCTCTGGGCCCGCTGGCCGAGCAGGGTGTGCACGCGCTGGCCATCGTGGCCAAGGCGCCGGGCGAAGACTGAATCCAGACTGGACCCAGACTGAACCTTTTTCACGCGTCGACGCTCCCATACGGCGCCTCGCGTTCCTACCGTCGCCCGAACGGGCGCCACTCCCCTTCCCCCCGAAAGCCCTCCTGCCCATGAAGCCGAAGACTCCTGCCGCGCGCGCGGCCCTGACTTTTGCCGCCGGCCTGGCCGCTGTCGCCTTGATGGCACCGCTGGCCGCCACGGCCCAGAACCTGACCACGGTCAACGGCAAGGCCGTGCCCAAGGCGCGTGTCGACACGCTGATGCAGCAGGCCACCCGCGCCGGCCAGCCCGTCACGCCCGAACTGGAGACGCAAGCCCGTGACCAGGTCGTGCTGCGCGAGATCTTCGTCCAGGAAGCCACGCGCAGGGGGATTGCCGCCAGCAAGGACGTGGCCGCGCAGATGGCGCTGGCACGCGAAAGCATCCTGATCCGCGAGCTGTTCGAGGACTACCGCAAGAAGAACGCCGTCACCGACGAGGCCGCCAAGGTCGAATACGACAAGTTCAAGGCCCAGGCCACGGGCACCGAGTACCGCGCCCGCCACATCCTGGTCGACAAGGAAGACGACGCCAAGGCGCTCATCGCCCAGATCAAGGGCGGCGCCAAGTTCGAGGACCTGGCCAAGAAGAGCAGCAAGGACACCGGCTCGGCCGAGAACGGCGGCGACCTCGACTTCGCCAAGCCCGAAAGCTACGTGCCCGAGTTCAGCAGCGCGCTGCAGAAGCTGAAGAAGGGCGAGCTGACCGAGGTGCCGGTGAAGAGCCAGTTCGGCTACCACGTCATCCGCCTGGAAGACACGCGTGAAGCCACGTTCCCGGGCTTCGACGATGTCAAGTCGCAGATCAAGCAGCGCATGGAGCAGGCTCGCCTGCAGGCCTACCAGGAAGAACTGCGCAGCAAGGCCAAGACCGACTACCAGTTCAGCGCAAGGTAACTGACCCCCAAAGCTCCCTGCGGTCGCTACCCCCCGAGGGGGCTCTTGCTGCGGCCCGGCAGAGCCGGTTCCGCGCAAGGCCTTGGTCAAGACATCAAGGCAGCAGGATGGTCGACCCCGTCGTCTCGCGCGCCTCCAGCGCGCGGTGCGCCTCGGCCGCCTGCGCCAGCGGGAAGCGCTGGTCGATGCGGATCTTCACCGCGCCGCTGCCCACCACGTCGAACAGGTCGTCGGCCATGGCCTGCGTCGATTCGCGCGTGGCGATGTGGCTGAACAGCGTCTGCCGCGTCAGGTAGAGGCTGCCCTTGGGGCCCAGGGCGCCGGGCGCAAAGGGCGGCACCGGGCCGCTGGCATTGCCGAAGGCCGCCATCAGGCCGAAGGGGCGCAGGCAGTCCAGGCTCTTGTCGAAGGTGTCCTTGCCCACCGAGTCGTAGACCACCTTGACGCCCTTGCCGCCGGTAATGTCCTTGACGCGCGCGACGAAGTCTTCCCGGCTGTAGTCGATGGCGAAGGCCGCGCCGTGTTCCAGCGCCAGCGCACATTTGGCGGCGCTGCCGGCCGTGCCGATGAGCTGCAGGCCCAGGGCCTTGGCCCACTGGCACGCGATCAGCCCTACGCCGCCGGCAGCGGCGTGGAAAAGCACGAAGTCCCCAGGCTCCAGGCCCTCGACCGGGCGTGTCTTCTTCAGCAGGTACTGCGCCGTCAGACCCTTGAGCATCATGCCGGCGGCCGTATCGAAGGCAATCGCGTCGGGCAGGCGTACCACGCACTTGGCCGGCATCACGCGCACGTCGCAGTAGGCGCCCGGGGGCTGGCTGGCGTAGGCGGCGCGGTCACCCGCCGCAAGGTGGGCGACACCCGCGCCCACGGCCTCGACGATGCCGGCGCCTTCCATGCCCAGCGTCAGTGGCAGCGGGTTGGCGTAGAGGCCGGTGCGCTGGTAGACGTCGATGAAGTTCAGCCCGCAGGCCTCGTGGCGGATGCGAATCTCGCCCGGGCCGGGCTCACCGGCCGCGACGTCGACGAGCTGCAGCTGTTCGGGGCCGCCATAGGCGGTGATCTGGATGGCACGGGGCACGGCGCGCTCCTGGGTTCGGGTGGTCGGAAGAGGTCGCGAGCGTAAGGCAAAGCGGGCTGCCGCGCAGTGCGACGGGTGGCGCCGGCGCTGGCGGTCCGCTCGTGGCAACATCGCGCCCCCCATGAGACGCCTGCTGCAAGCCCCCAACCTCGTTCTGGCCACGCTGTGGGCCGACCAGCTCAGCGGCGCCGGGCTGCCGGCGCGCGTGCAGCGCGCCTACACCAGCAGCATCGCCGGCGAACTGCCGCCCGACCAGTGCCTGCCCGAGGTCTGGGTCGACGACGACGCCGACCATGCCGGCGCGCTGGCGCTGCTGGCCGAGTGGCAGGCCGCGCCCGAGCAGCGCTGGCACTGCCAGGCCTGCGACGAGATCGTCGAAGGGCCCTTCGAACAATGCTGGAACTGCGGCGCCTGGCGCCCGGCCGAGGCATGACGCTGACGCCGCGCCTGGCGCTCCTGATGACGCTGCCGCCGCTGATGTGGGCCGGCAACGCCATCGTCGGCCGCCTGATGGCCGGCCAGGTGCCACCGCTGACGCTGAACTTCCTGCGCTGGGTGCTGGTGCTGCTGATCCTGCTGCCGCTGGCCTGGCGCGTGCTGGTGCCGTGGCAGCGCGTGGTGGCACGCTGGCGCTACCTGTTCGTCATCGGGCTGCTCAGCGTGGGCCTGTACAACGCGCTGCAGTACGCCGCACTGGTGAGTTCGACGCCGATGAACGTGACGCTGGTGGCGTCCAGCACGCCGGTGTGGATGCTGGTCATCGGTGCACTCTTCTTCGGCGAGCAGGCGCGAGCGCGGCAGTGGCTGGGCGCGGCACTCAGCCTGGCCGGCGTGGCCGTGGTGCTGGGCCGGGGCTCGCTGCAGGTGCTGATGCAGGTGCAATTGGTCATCGGCGACCTGCTGGTGGTGGCCGCCGCCATCGGCTGGGCCGTCTACAGCTGGCTGCTCGTGCGCCCGCCGGCGCACATGGCTGGCGACGCCCGCCCGCGCGCCGACGAGGGCTGGGACTGGGCCGGCATGCTGCTACTGCAGGTGGTCTTCGGGCTGGTGCCGGCAGGCCTGTTCGCCGCCGGCGAGCAGGCGCTGGGTGCCGCGCCGGTGCAGTGGGGCTGGGGCGTGGTGGGGGCCTTGCTTTACGTGTCGGTGGGTGCGTCCATCGTCGCCTACCGCGCCTGGGGCCTGGCGGTGGCCCAAGGCGGGCCGGCGCTGGCGGCCTTCTTCGCCAACCTCACGCCGCTGTTCGCGGCGGTGCTGTCTGCGCTGGTGCTGGGCGAAGCGCCGCGGCCCTACCACGCACTGGCGTTTGCGCTCATCGTCGCGGGCATCGCGGTGTCGACCTCAAGAACCCAGGCCCGCGACTGACACGTCGGTGCGGCGCGCCGGGTCCGGTGCCGCTGCGCCCCGCTGCGCGTCCCGCGTCAGCCGTTCGGCCGCCAGTTCCAGGAAGTAGAAGCCGAAGCGGGGGTTCTGGAAGTACATCTGCCGCACTTCTTCATAGGTGATGCGCAGCAGTTCGCCATCCGCCTCGCAGACCACCGTCTGCGTGCGCCGATGGTCCTTGGTGATCAGGCCCAGCTCGCCGAAGACCGCGCCTGGCACCAGTTCGACGTCGGCCTCGACGGCGCGAAACCGGCCGCTGAGCACGAACAGCACCTCGTCGGCCGGATCGCCCTTCGCGAACAGCGTCTCGCCGGCACGCACGCGGGTGCTGCGTGAATAGGGCCTGAGCCAGTCGACCGAGGCACCGCCTGCCGAGGCTTCGTCGATGCGCCGCGTCAGGCGTCTCAACTGCCGCAGCCGCCAGACGTTCAGCGGCAGCAGCGTCAGGTGCAACAACAGCACCGGATAGACCGCCCCCACTATCCCGTAGGCGATGAATGCCCCGTTCGCGGCGATGCCGACCATGCGCAGTCGCAGCATGGTCTTCATTGAAAAGGTGGCCAGCGTGAGCAGCGCGCCCAGGTAGCCGAAAAGTTCAACGGCCTGCATGTCTTGCCCTCCGCTTCGAACCTACCGCGCCGCTACCTCGGGCAGACCGGCGGCAGGCGGCATCAGAAGGTCCCCGGGTAGGCGCCACCGTCGCTGAGCAGGTTCTGCCCGACGATGAAGCCGGCATGCGCGCTGCACAGGAAGGCGCAGGTGGCGCCGAACTCGTCGGCGCTGCCGAAGCGCCGCGCTGGCGACTGCAGCTTGCGCGCCTCGGCCACGGCTTCCAGCGGCTGGCCGGTCTTGGCGGCGGCGCCCGACAGCGTGGCCTTGAGGCGGTCGGTGTCGTAGGCGCCGGGCAGCAGGTTGTTGATGGTGACGTTGCGCGACGCCAGCTTGGCCTGGCGCGCCAGCCCGGCCACGAAACCCGTCAGGCCCGAGCGCGCGCCGTTGCTCAGGCCCAGGATGTCGATAGGCGCCTTCACCGCACCCGAGGTGATGTTGACGATGCGGCCGAAACCGCGTTCGGCCATGCCATCGACCACGGCCTTGATGAGCTCGATGGGCGTCAGCATGTTGGCGTCGATGGCCTTGATCCAGGCCTCGCGGTCCCAGTCGCGAAAGTCACCCGGCGGCGGGCCGCCGGCGTTGTTGACCAGGATGTCGACCTGCGGGCAGGCGTCCAGCGCCGCGGCGCGACCCGCCGGCGTGGTGATGTCGCCGGCCACCGCGCGCACCTGCACGGCCGGGTTCAGCGCGCGCAGTTCGGCCGCCGTGGCCTGCAGCGCGGCTTCGCCGCGCGCGGTGATGACGACGTTGACGCCTTCACGCACCAGCGCCGCCGCGCAACCCTTGCCCAGGCCCTTGCTGGCCGCACACACCAGGGCCCACTTGCCCGCGATACCGAGATCCATGGTTCAGTCTCCTCTTGTTGTTGAAACGTCATTCGTCGCCGCCGGGGTGATCCTGCGGCGCACGCAGCTGCAGCGCCCATTCGCGGTCGATGCGACGGTAGCCCAGTTCCTCGTAGATGCCGATGGCCACGTCTTCGGGGTCGGCGCACATCACCACGCGCGCCAGTTGCCACTGTGCGAAGCCGAAGCGCGTGACCTCGTGCACCAGTGCGCGGCACAGGCCGCGCCGGCGGAACCGGGGGTGGGTGGAGACATGCTGGAAGCGGCCCGTGGCGCCCGGCGCCGTGCCGTCACGCATCAGCCCGCAGTCGGCGGCCAGCACGCCGTCGCACCAGGCGCCGAACCACAGCGCCAGGCCACGTTCGGCCATCGCGGCGTAGCGCTGCATCTGGGCGCGGCGGTGGCGTTCATAGCCGGCGGGATCGAAGCCGTGCGGGTCGGCCAGCTGCTGCGCGATGACGAGCTCCATCTCGCGCGCCAGGTCCAGCGGGCGCACCTGCACCACGCCGCGCGCGCCCCGCAGCGGGGTGCGCAACTCGCCCGGCAACTGCTCGATGACGGCGGTCTCGATGAGCTCGAAGCCGGCGTCCACCCAGGCGGGCAGCCCGCCTTCGACCGGCGGCCCGTTGACGCCGATCGCGACGTGGCCCGACGCCGGCTGCACCTCGGTGATCTCTTCGTCGAAGCGCGCCATCCAGTGCGCCAGTGCGTCGTCGCGCGGTGGCGCCGGCAGCAGCAGGAAGTTGCCCCAGTAGAAGCCGGGGTTGGCCGGCGTGCGCACGACGATGCAGTCGGCCCGTTCGTGCACCAGCGCGCCTTCACGGTGCAGGATGAAGTCGGTGCGCCAGCCGGGACGCAGTTCGTCCAGCGTCATCGCTGCAGCGCCCGTGCCCGGCGGTGGCGGCCGCCGTCAGTAGCCGGCGGCCTGGCCGTCGCGGCGCGGGTCGCTCGCGGCGGCATAGCCGGTCACCGACGGATCACCGTCGCCTTCGTCCAGGCGCCAGATGAACTGCCCGGCACCGTAGTCCTGGTAGCTGTCGCTGAAGGGCGCGATCTGGTGGCCCAGCGCTGACAGGCCGGCGGCTGTCGCGGGGTCGAAGCCCTGCTCGGCGTTGACGGTGCCGCCGAAATAGCGCCAGCGCGGCGCGTCGCACGCGGCCTGCGGCTGTTGCTGGTAGTCGAGCATGCGCACGAGCGTTTGCATGTGCGCTTGCGGCTGCATGTCGCCACCCATGATGCCGAAGCTCATTACCGGCTTGCCCTGCTTCGTCAGGAAGGCCGGGATGATGGTGTGGAAGGGCCGCTTGCCCGGGCCGACGAGGTTGTCGCTGGCCGGGTTGAGCGTGAAGCCGTGGCCGCGGTTCTGCAGGCTCAGGCCGTAGCCTGGCACCACGATGCCCGAGCCGAAGCCCATGTAGTTGCTCTGGATGAAGCTGACCATCATGCCGCTCTCGTCGGCCGCCGTCAGGTAGATGGTGCCGCCGGTGGGGCCGTGGCCGGGGCCGTAGCTCTGCGCCTTGGTCGGGTCGATCAGCTTCGCACGGCGGGCGAGGTAGTCGTCGTCGAGCATCTGCGCGGGTGTCAGGCGCATGGCCTTGGGCTCGGCGACGTAGGCATAGACGTCGGCGAAGGCCAGCTTCATGGCCTCGATCTGCAGATGCTGGCTGGCCACGCCGTCCACCGGCAGCGCGGACATGTCGAACTTCTCGAGGATGCCCAGGGCGATCAGCGCCGCGATGCCCTGCCCGTTGGGCGGGATCTCGTGCATGGTGTAGCCGCGGTAGTCGCGCGAGATCGGCGTCACCCATTCGGGCCGGAAGGCGGCGAAATCGGCCGAGGTCATGGCGCCGCCGTGGGCCTTGGCGTGGGCGGCGGCGGCTTCGGCCACCTCGCCGCGGTAGAAGGCCTCGCCCTTGCTGTCGGCGATCAGCTTCAGCGTGCGCGCGGCTTCCTTGAACTGGAAGAGCTCGCCGATGTGCGGCTCGCGGCCCTTGGGCAGGAAGGCTTCGGCGAATCCGGCCTGGCTGGTGATCTCGGGCAGCGAGGCGGCGTTGCGCCACTTGCCTTGCACGATGACGGGCACGTTGTAGCCGCGCTCGGCGATCTCGATGGCCGGCGCCAGCAGGTCGGCGAAGGGCAGCTTGCCGAAACGTGTGCTCAGTGCCATCCAGGCCGACACGGCACCCGGCACGGTGACGCTGTCCCAGCCGCGCTTGGGCGGCGTCTTCGCGTCGGCACCGTACTTGGCCTTGAAGTACTCGGGCGTCCAGGCCGCCGGCGCGCAGCCGCTGGCGTTCAGGCCGTGCAATGCCTTGCCGTCCCAGAGGATGCAGAAGGCATCCGAGCCCAGGCCGTTGCTGCAGGGCTCGACGATGGTCATCACCGCGGCGGTGGCAATCGCGGCGTCGACGGCGTTGCCGCCCTGCTGCAGCATGCGCAGGCCGGCCTGGGCAGCCAGCGGGTGCGAGGTGGAGACGATGTTGCGTGCGAACACGGGCGAGCGCTGGCTGGCGTAGCCGGTGCTCCAGTCGAAGGCGTGGGTCATGGTGGTGGGATGCAGGAGGTTGGAGGAGGAAGAACGGTGTCGCCCGCGGGCCTGTGCGAAGTATCGCCGGGTCGGCGTCCCCAGGTGCCCCGCTCGGGCTAGAACGGTGGCCCGGCCGGCGGCACGCTGGCGTCGCCGACGTAGCGCCGCAGCACCGGCGGCTCGGGCCCGATGTGGAAAGCCAGGCGCTTGCCGCGCAGCTCGGCGTCGAAGGCGGTGAAACGCTCCAGCCGGCGCTGGTGCTCGACCCAGTTCTCGTCGACGAAGTACTCGACGTAGCGCCCGGGCACGGTGACGTCGCGGAACAGGCCCCAGCTCAGCGCCCCCTGGCGCAGCCGGGCGCGGCGCGTGCGCTGCATCACTTCGGCGAATTCGGCGGCGCGCACCGGGTCGATCTGGTACTCGACCGTCACCATCACCGGGCCCTCGTCGGCCGCGATGGGGAAGGCCGGCTCGGGCGCGCCACGCACGCTGGCGGGGGTGAAGTTCATCTCCTCGCCGCCCTCCACGGTCAGCCGGCGTGTGGCCAGCAGCACGACGAGGCCGAAGGCGGCCGCGAACAGCACGGCATCGCGCACACCCGCCAGTTCGGCCACCTGGCCCCAGACCAGCGAGCCCGCCGCCGAGCCGCCCATCAACGCCATCTGGTAGATCGACATGCCACGCGCACGCACCCAGTTCGGCATCGCCATCTGCGCCGAGACGGTGAGCGAGTTGGCCACGCTGATCCAGCACATGCCCACCATCACCATCGCCGGCAGCGCCACCCAGAGCTCGGGCACGAGCACGATCAGGCAGGACAGCACCGCATGCGCGACGCTGCCGAAGCGCACGAACTGGTCGCGGTCGAAGCGTTCGCGCAGCTTCGGGAAGTACAGCGCCGCGGTGATGGCCCCCACGCCGACGCAGGACAGCATCACCGTGAAGGTGGCCGCACCGCCACCGTGCAGGCCGCGCGCCACCAGCGGCAGCAGCGCCATCAGCCCGGTGGCCTGCAGGAAGAAGAGGAAGACGCGCAGCATGATGATCTTCAGCCGCGGGCTCTGCAGCGTGTAGTTCACGCCCACGCGCATCGCGCCGACGAACCGTTCGCCCGGCAGCGCGCTGGCGCGCGGCTCGCTCTTCCAGCGCAGGATGAGGAAGAACGCCACGCCGGCCAGCAGGGTGTTCATCACGAACACCGCCGCCGGGCTGACGGCCGCCAGCAGCGCCCCGGCCAGTGCCGGTGCGACGACACGCGACAGGTTCATCGCGATGCCGTTGAGCGCCAGTGCCGCGGGCAGTTCGGTGCGCGTGACGATGCCCGGCACGATCGCCGCGAACACCGGCCAGCGCAGCGCCAGGCCGATGCCGTTGCTGAAGGTCAGCAGCAGCAACAGCGGTGCCGTCAGCAGCCCGGCCAGCGACAGCAGCGCCAGCACCAGGGCATTGATGCTCACCCAGAGCTGCGTGGCGGCGAAGTAGCGTCGTCGGTCGAGGATGTCGGCGAGTGCACCGCTGGGCAGGCCGAGCAGGAAGACAGGCAGCGTCGACGCCGTCTGCACCATCGCCACCATCACCGGGCTGGTGGTGAGCGTGGTCATCAGCCAGGCGGCCGCCACGTCGTTCATCCACATCGTCATGTTCGCCGCCAGCCAGGCGAACCACAGGCCGCGGAAGACGGGGCCTTGCAGCGGGGCGAGTGCGGTGGGCAGGGCCATGGCTTGAGGCTAGCGCAGAAAGAGAAAGGGCCCCGCAAGCGGGGCCCGATCGTGACGCAGGCTGCGCGTCAGTCCGCGTCCTGGAAGGCTTCCTCGCGCTTGTTCTTGATCGACGGCAGCATGACGATGACCACCATCAGCAGCGCGGCGAGCAGCAGCCCGGCCGACAGCGGGCGCGTGGCGAAGGTCGTCCAGTCTCCGCGGCTGAGCAGCAGGGCGCGGCGCAGGTTCTCTTCCATCATGGGCCCGAGGATGAAACCCAGCAGCAGCGGCGCCGGCTCGCAGCCCAGCTTGTAGAACAGGATACCCACGATGCCGAAGGCCGCAGCCATGAAGACGTCGAAGTTGTTGTTGTTCAGCGTGTACAGGCCGATGCAGCAAAAGCTCAGGATGGCCGGGTAGAGGAAGCGGTAGGGCACCGTCAGCAGCTTGATCCAGATGCCGATGAGCGGCAGGTTCAGGATGATCAGCATCAGGTTGCCCACCCACATGCTGGCGATCAGGCCCCAGAAGAGTTCGGGGTTGCTCGTCATGACCTGCGGGCCGGGCTGGATGCCCTTGATGGTCATCGCGCCGACCATCAGTGCCATCACCGCATTCGGCGGGATGCCCAGCGTCAGCATCGGGATGAAGCTGGTCTGCGCACCGGCGTTGTTGGCACTTTCGGGGCCGGCCACGCCGCGGATGTTGCCCTGGCCGAAGGGCACTTCGCCCGGGCGCATCCTCATCTTCTTCTCGAGCGTGTAGGCCGCGAAGGACGACAGCAGCGCACCACCACCCGGCAGCACACCCAGCATGGAGCCCAGCGCGGTGCCACGCAGCACGGCCGGGAAGGCATCCAGGAAGTCCTGCTTGGTCGGCCACAGGCCCTTCACGTCCTTGGTGAAGACCTCGCGCTGCTCTTCGGGCCGGCCGAGGTTGGAGATGATCTCGCCGAAGCCGAACACACCCATCGCGATGGCCACGAAACTGATGCCGTCGGTGAGTTCGGGCACGTCGAAGCTGTAGCGCGGCACGCCGGAGATGACGTCGGTGTTGATCTGGCCCAGCAGCAGGCCCAGGATGATCATCGCGATGGCCTTGACCAGCGAGCCCGAGGCCAGCACCACGGCGCCGATGAGGCCCAGCACCATCAGGCTGAAGTACTCGGCGGGGCCG
>LNFM01007980.1_pt1 | contig 16236 bp, 17 predicted proteins | sample 596031 | NCBI WGS metagenome assembly LNFM01 (sample SAMN04254537, study PRJNA301005) | activated carbon metagenome | isolation source: dual media filters at the Ann Arbor, Michigan drinking water treatment plant | place: USA: Ann Arbor
TCGAACGGTACGCGGTGGCTACTGCGGTTGATCACGCGTGATCTTGGCCCGATATCTTGTCGCGCTGTTACCGGCGAACGGCTTTCTCGATCATATTGCCCAACTGCAAGGCGATGCACTCATGAAGCTTGGCGGCACGGCTGGCACGTTCGGCGCGCGGCATATTGTCGAAGTCGAGCCGCCCTTCGCCCGCCCAGTGACGCATCATCTCCAGCCTGTCGAACAGAACAGCGCCCGACTGGGCGGCGACCGCGTTCATCATCTCGACATAGGGCCAGTAATTTACCAGCAATTCGATGCGACGTGAGTATTGCATATTCATCAAAATCACGTCGATCCCCTCTTTCTCAAGTATTTCAACACCTTGAGAGAGAGAGCGGCCAAATTCCTCGATCTCCAGATTGCCCGCCGCATCGACCGTTCCGGTCTGCCAGATCACCAAACTGGGCACCAGGCTGACGACGTCGTCCTCCAGGCGGGAGGCCATTTGGCGGGCCGATTGGCCGCCGACGCTCTTATTGACCACCTCGACGGGAATGGCGAAGCGCTCCTGCAGATCCGCCTGCAGCCGCGCCGGATAGGCGTTGGCGCGGCTCGCCGCGCCCGCGCCGGTGCTCGACGAGGTGCCGAAGGCGACGATGCGCAGCGGCTTGCCGGCGCGGTAGGCATCGCGCGTATGCTTGAGAAAGCCGCCATCCGACAGGTTTTCCGGAACCGCGCAGAATGCGGCGAGCTCCGCCTGCGGGGTCGGCTCGGCCGCCTGCGCGGCGGGACTGAAGACCGCGGCAAGACAGGCGACCATTGCTGCGGCGATCTGCCGCCGCTGTCCGCCGCGCGAACCATAATAAGCGATCATTCGGCAGAGCCTCCCCCGAGAGCTGTCGATCCGATGTCGGCCGGACGCGCCGACATGTCATTCGGCTTGCGCGGCATGCGTTCCTTGGCGCGGTACCAGGCGAGCAGCGCCGCCGCCGCGATCATGATGGCGATGCCCGCGCCGTTCACCATCAATTGATAGGCGAGCGAGTCGTCGAGCTCGACCAGAACGATCAGCCCGGCGAAGGACAAGAAGACGCCGAGACAAAAAATATGCAGCGAGTGCTGGCCGCACATGATCAGCGGATGGAAGACGCGCCAGCGCAACATCGCACTGTCGGCGCGCAGGAAATAGACGGTGATGTAGGCCAGCGCCAAAAGATTGGCGAGGCGCCAGCCCGACAGGTTGGTTTTATCGGTGGGAAAGATGAAGGCTTCCAAGCCGTGGGGCAAGACCCTGGCGGTCAACTCATGTTCCCATAGGAATTGCATGGCGAAGCCGAACAACGCATATGCGACGGCCACGCCGAGCAGCCAACGGTTGCGCGGGATCGGAAACTGGGCGCCGGAATCGGCGAAGCTGCGCGTGGAGGCGCCGAGGATCGCGCCGATCACGAAGAGCAGCTGCCAGGCGAGCGGGTTGAAATACCATACCGCATCTTCCGGATAGGCCGGCAGGTTGAGATGGTAATAGCGCGCGACCGCATAGAGCCCGGCCGAGAGGCCGAGCGCCAGCAAGCGGCTGCGACGGATCAGCCAAAGCGCGAGCGGGAAGAAGGCGAGGAGGACGATATAGAGCGGGAGGATGTCCATGTAGACCGGTTTGAACTTCAGCAGCAGCGCCTCGAGGATCGCGATATGCGGCTCGTTGAGGAAGCTGGCGATGTTCATTTCTTCGACATACATCGGATTGTCGAACTTCATCGACGTCCAGGCGACTTGGGCGGTGAAGATGATGAAGAGAAAGAGATGCGCGACGTAAAGCTGCCAGACGCGCCGCCAGACGCGCAGGCCGGAAAACAGCAGACCTTCGCGGGCCATCGCCGACATGTAGACCAGTCCCGCCGCGTAGCCCGAAATGAAGATGAACAGCTCGGACGCGTCGCTCAGGCCGATCACGCGGATCGTGTAGTCGGCGATGCGATTGCCGGGAATATGATCGATGAAGATGCAAAGCAGCGCCAGGCCGCGGAAAAAATCGAGGCGCAAATCGCGCACGCCGGGAGGCAAGACGCCGGGCCCCGGAGCGCCGCCAAGCAGCGCGCGCAGCGGACGCCCGCCGGCCGACGCGGCGGAACGCGGAGCGCTGGAATCGGGGATCGTCATGAGCAGGTGGCGCCGTTCGCGAAAGGGCGGCCCCTCAGCGGGCCGCGCGCCGCGACTCTGCACCCCGGCCTGTTGATTGGCAAGCGAGCCCATCTGGCCCCGCGCGCCGTCAGGCCGCGTTGGCAAACAACAGTCTCTCGGTTACATTGCTGCGCCCAATAAAGGAACCTGCAGCATGCTGTTCATGATTCAATGCGTCGATAAGCCCAACAGCCTGGATTTGCGCATGGCCACGCGCCCGGCCCACATCGAATACATCCATAGCCACGAAGAGAAGGTCTTTGTCGCCGGCCCGACCCTCGCCGACGATGGCGCCGCCATGACCGGCACCGTCATCATCTACGAAGCGCCCGACCGCGCCGCCGCCGAAGCGTTCTCCAACAACGACCCCTATTACAAGGCGGGCCTGTTCGCCAGCCGCAGCTTCACGCCGTGGAAGCTGATCACCTTCTACCCGGCCGCCGCGGGCAAGTGACGGCCATGGCCCATTGGCTGTTCAAGTCGGAGCCCGAAGCCTATTCGTGGGACAAGCTGGTGAAGGATAAGCGCACCGGCTGGACCGGTGTGCGCAACTACCAGGCCAACAACAATATGAAGGCCATGAAAGTCGGCGACACCGGCTTCTTCTATCACTCGGTGAGCGACAAAAGCGTCGTCGGCGTCGTCGAGGTGTCGAAGGCCCACCATCCCGATCCGACCGACGAGACGGCGCGCTTCGGCATGGTCGAGGTCAAGGCACTCAAGCCGTTCCCCAAGCCGGTGACGCTCGACCAGATCAAAGCCGATCCGCGCCTGCAGGATCTCGCCCTGATCCGCCAGTCGCGCCTCTCGGTCATGCCGATCGACGCCGCCTCCTGGAAGATCATCTGCAGCCTCGGCGGCTACAAAGCATAAGGACGCATCTTGGCCGACCATCCCAGCACGCACACGCCGGTCGGCCTTTCCTTCGAAGGCAAGGCGGACGATGGCGCGCCGCCCCCGGTGCTGACGGTGAAGCCCGGCGAGGCGCTGTGCCGGCTCGACGAGATGGCCGACCCCGGCAGCCGCGCCTTCATGATGCGGCGCGGCGGCGAGGATGAAGAGATTTTCGTCATCCGTCAGGGCGACGAGGCCTTCGGCTACGTCAATATCTGCCCGCACCGCTTCGTGCCGCTCAATTGGAAGCCGCACATCTTTCTCAACCATGACAAGACCCGCATCCTTTGCGTCGTTCATGCCGCCACCTTCGATATGCGCGACGGCAGCTGCCTGGGCGGCCCCTGCCCGGGCCAGGGCCTGGAACAGGTGGCCTTACGCGTCGAAAACGGCATCATTTACCTGGCCGACTGAGCTTTAGGGCCCGTCACCCGCCGGTAACGCGACGCGCCCGCAATCGCGCGGCGCCGCTTGTCTCGCGGCGGCGCTTCCGCCAATAATCCAGGACAAAGAGCGCCAGGCGGCCGATCCAGGCCGCCGGTCCAGGGAGCCTCGCGATGTCCAGTCCTCAGATTTTTCCGGTGCCGACGGCCTTGGCCAAGTCCGCTTGGGTCGATGCCGAGACTTACGAGACGATGTACGCCGAATCGATCAAGAACCCCGACAAGTTCTGGGGCGACCACGGCAGGCGGCTCGACTGGATCAAGCCCTACAGCAAGGTCAAGAACACGACCTTCAAGGGCGATGTCAGCATCAAGTGGTACGAGGACGGCACGCTCAACGCCTCGGCCAATTGCCTCGACCGGCATCTGACCGCGCGCGGCGACCAGACGGCGATCATCTGGGAGGGCGACGATCCGAAGGAAGACGCGCATATCACCTATCGCGAGCTGCACCGCCAGGTCTGCAAGCTCGCCAACGTGATGAAGTCGCACGGCGTCCAGAAGGGCGACCGCGTCACCATCTACATGCCGATGATCCCCGAAGCGGCCTACGCCATGCTCGCCTGCGCGCGCATCGGCGCGGTTCATTCCGTGGTGTTCGGCGGCTTCTCGCCCGACAGCCTGGCGGGCCGCATCCAAGATTGCGACTCGCGCTTCGTCGTCACCGCCGACGAGGGCGTGCGCGGCGGCAAGAAAATCCCGCTCAAGGCCAACACCGACGAAGCCTTGACCAAATGCCCGGACGTGCAGACGGTGCTGGTGGTCAAGCGCACCGGCGGCGACATCGGCTGGGTCGAAGGCCGCGACGTTTGGTATCACCTGGCGATGGCCAAGGCGTCGGAGGATTGCCCGCCGACCGAGATGACGGCGGAAGATCCTCTCTTCATCCTCTACACCTCGGGTTCGACGGGCAAGCCGAAGGGCGTGCTGCACAGCACCGGCGGCTACATGGTGTTCGCCGCCATGACGCACCAATATGTGTTCGACTATCACGACGGCGACATCTACTGGTGCACCGCCGATGTCGGCTGGGTGACGGGCCATAGCTACATTCTCTACGGCCCGCTCGCCAACGGCGCCACCACGCTGATGTTCGAGGGCGTGCCGAACTATCCCGACACGTCGCGCTTCTGGCGCGTCATCGACAAGCACAAGGTCAACAGCTTCTACACCGCGCCGACGGCGATCCGCGCCCTGATGCGCGAAGGCGACGAGCCGGTGAAGAAGACCAGCCGCAAGAGTTTGCGCATCCTCGGCAGCGTCGGCGAGCCGATCAATCCCGAAGCCTGGCTGTGGTATCACCGCGTCGTCGGCGACGAGCGCTGCCCGATCGTCGACACTTGGTGGCAGACCGAGACCGGCGGCCATCTCATCACGCCGCTGCCGGGCGCAACCGCGCTCAAGCCCGGCTCGGCGACACGGCCCTTCTTCGGCATCAAGCCGGAGATCGTCGATGGCGAAGGTCAGCCTCTCGTCGGCGCGGTCGAGGGCAATCTCTGCATTCTCGATAGCTGGCCGGGCCAGATGCGCACGGTCTATGGCGACCACAAACGCTTCATCGAAACCTACTTCAGCACGTTCCCCGGGAAATATTTCACCGGCGACGGCTGCCGGCGCGACGAGGACGGCTATTACTGGATCACCGGCCGCGTCGACGACGTGCTCAACGTCTCGGGCCATCGCCTCGGCACCGCCGAGGTGGAAAGCGCGCTGGTCTCCCACCCCGGCGTCGCCGAAGCGGCCGTGGTCGGCTTCCCGCACGACATCAAAGGCCAGGGCATCTACGCCTATGTCACGCTCAATGTCGGCGTGACGGCGAACGACGCCCTGCGCAAGGAGTTGGTGATGTGGGTGCGCAAGGAGATCGGCCCGATCGCCACGCCCGACATGATTCAATGGGCGCCGGGCCTGCCGAAAACCCGCTCGGGCAAGATCATGCGCCGCATCCTGCGCAAGATCGCCGCGAACGAATACGACAATCTCGGAGATACCTCGACGCTGGCCGATCCGTCCGTGGTCAAGGATCTCATCGCGAACCGGGCTAAGGATTAAGCTCTGCGGACGCGGCGGGACAGATCGCTTGTGGACGGCGCCTAGCGGCGGCGGCTAAAGTTCCGCCGCCGTCCTTCCCGTCATCGCTGGAGCGATCATGTCGCCTGAGCTGCTCATCATCCTGATGTCGACCTTTCTGCCCGCCGGCGCGGTGGGCATGGTCCTCTACAAAGGCGGCAAGACGCGCGGCTACGCGATCTTCGGCGGTCTGGTGACCTACGCCATCTCGCTCGGCCTATTGCTGATCCTGTTCAAATTGTGGGCGCTGTGGCCCAACATGCCGTTCCAGGCCTTCGTGCTCATCATGCCGCTCGTGGTCGCCGGCTTTTTCGTCTGGCAGCTGAAGGACCGCGGTCCCAATCGCTGAACCTTCAGGCTTAGGACGGGGAACCTACGCCAGTTCCTTGCGTTGATTTGATGATCCATCAACGCAAGGAGGAACGCCTGCGCGGCATTCTGCTTTGGGCTCTTGGAATCCCGATCCCCATCATCATTCTCTATCTGTTCAACGCGCTCTGATCACGAGAGCGGCATCGTTCGGAGGAACCCTCGGTTCCGCCGGAACGGCGCGGCTGGCCTCGCGTTGACTACATATGCGAGGCAGCCGCCCCGCATCCTTACGCGATATTCAGGAGAGCATCATGGCCGACCAGAAGACTCCGAATCAGAACGAGAAGCCGCAGCAGCAGCAGGGTCAGCAAGACCACAACAAGCAGCCCGGGCAGCAGCAGGAAAAGCCGCAGCAGCAGAATCAGCAGGACCCGAGCAAGGAGCAGCCGAACCGCCAGCCCGGCCAAGAGCCGAAGCGCTAAAGCGTTTGGCGCAAGCGGCGGCGACGGCCTGAAGACGTCGCGCCGCCGACTTTCGCCAACTCGCTAAATCTCCGGCTATCACCTAAACCGTCAGCATCGCTGGCGGTTTTTTTTACCCGCGCGCCGTGGCTTTTGGACTAGTCGCACCGGCGCTTGATCTGCGTCAAGACAGCGGCGCCCAGGCCGCGCTAATCTTGCGGCATGAAACAGATATGGCTCGGATGTCTCGCTGCGGCGGTTCTGCTTTCGGCGTCTTGCCTTGAAGCGCCCCGCGCCCATGCGCAATCGCCTGACGCGCAGGCTGGCAAGGCCGCGTTCGACGCGCGTTGTTCGCGTTGTCATCAAATGGCCCGCCTGCAAGGCTATCTCGCGAAGCGGCCCGACGATGCGGCGCGCACGGCGGATCTCGACAGGTTCCTGACGCGCCATCATGCCAGCGACGCGACCGAGCGTGCGGCGATCATCGCCTGGATGCTGACGCAGCAGGCCGCGCCGTCGCCTTAACGCAGCGCGAACAATAAAATTTCCGCGGCGAAGATCAGGCTCAGCCCGAAGATCAGTCGTTGAACGCGCGTCTGCGCCATGGCGCTCCCTCGCTCATTCGTACTTGAAGGCCTCGTCGACGATGCGCGACGGTGGCACACCGCGCGCGCGCAACGCCTGCTCCGCCGCCTGACGCACGGCGCGCGGGCCACACACGAAATAGAGCCAGCGTTCGGGATGCGGCCAATCGATCCAATCGGCGATCGTCGCTTCGTCGAGCATGCCGACGCCGCCCTGCCAATCGATGGGCGGGTCCTGCAGGACATGGCGGGCGCGGAAATCGCGCGCAGCGGCCCAGGCCTCCATCTCATCGGCATAGACCAATTGACTGGCGGCGCGGTTGCCCGTCAGCAGGCGCAGCGGACGCGTCTCTCCGCGCGCCTCGGCGTCGCGGAGCAGGCCGAGGATCGGCGCGATGCCGACGCCGCCGGCGATGAAGGCGAGGCCCGCCACTTTGTCCCGCCCGCCTGCGGCCGCTTCGCCCTGGCGCAAGGTGAAGCGACCGAACGGACCGTCGACATAGGCGCGGCTGTTGATCGGCAGACGGCCGACGATCTTGGTGAAATCGCCGGCTTCCTTGATGAGAAACCGCAGCTTGCTGCCCTCGGCCGGCGACGAGGCGATCGAGAACGGATGATCGATCATGATGAAGGGCGAGCCGCCCAGCGTCACATAGGCGAATTGGCCCGCCTCATAGACGAGCGGCGGCGTGACGCGCGGTTTCGCGCCGGCCGCCAGGATGCCGACGGGCTGCAACTTGGCCGGCCATAAGGTCACGCTCCACATCTTCTCGCCGACGCGCGTGATGTTCGAGATGTAGAACGGCTGTTGGCCCAATTGCCAAGGCCGCACGAGGTAAAGATAGACGAGCGCCCCGAGCGCCAGGATGCCGAGCACGATCCAGATCTGCGCCAGGACGAGGTCTTGGCTGTAGCTGCCGATGGTGATGGTGTGATGCAGGCCGGCGCAGACGATGGCCGCCGCACCGAGACCATGACTGATGCGCCAAGCCTCATAGCGGATCGGCAGCCAATCGCGCAGCAGCGCGAGCGCCATGACGACGACGAGCAGGGCCCAGGCCGTCACGCCGCTGGTGAAGGCGGGATTGCCCAGCATGCGCAGCAAGGTCTCGCCAGCGGCGAGCGGGCCCTCCTCAACCAGGCTCTGCACGGCGTAGAGGAAAGGATGGAGCAGCAGCGCGACCGTGACGACGCGCGCGGCCAACTGATGAAACAGCATCAGGCGATCGATGCCGAAACCGCTCGACACCCAGCGGATGCGCCCGGAGATGTAGAACTGCACCGTCAGCAGCGCGAAGCCGACCATCGCCATGCCGTTCGACAGGGCGCGCCAGATGCCGCCGATCGGCGCGTCCTCATGCCAGGCGAGCAGCAGCGGCAGCGAGCCGATGCCGATATACATGGCGATCAGCAAGCCAGCCGGCAGGCCGCCGGGCGGCAAGGGCGCGGCTTTGGCGACGGAGGCGGGCGAAGGGGACGGACTGGTCATGGTTTTTTGATTCTGCGCGGCGCGTTTAGAAATCGACGCAGCGGCCGGCTCTTTCCCAATCGCCGTAACGCGTCGGCTCGGGCCCCTTCGGGCCGCCGATCTCCGGCTTGCGAGCGGGCGCGGCGGGCGCCGGAACGGGCGGCGTCAATGCGTCGGAGCCCGCTGACGCCGGCTTGGTGGAGGCGGACGGCTCTGCCGGGGGTGGCGCGGCCGGCGTCGGCGCAGGCGTTTGCGGCGCGACGGACGGCGGGGATTTTTGCGACTCGCTCATAGGTCACCTCGAACAGCCGGGACGCCCGCCTGACGAAAGGCTTGAAGCGGACGCCGCGCACTCTATGTAATTCTCTGGCCGCGCGCCATGCGGGAATGCCCCGAAAATGCCAGAAACTCTAGGACAATACGGCGACAATAGGGCACCGACAAAGGCCGCGCCACCCGGTACACTGGGCCCCCATCGCCCTTACCCCCAAAGGACCATGAGCACCGCACGCACCTTTATCCTCATCGCCGGCCTCACCGCCCTCTTTATGACGATCGGTTACCTGATCGGCGGCCCGACCGGCATGATCATCGCGCTCGCCGTCGCGGCGGCGATGAACCTGTTCGCCTATTGGAATTCCGACAAGATGGTCTTGTCGATGTACGGCGCCCGCCAAGTCGATGCGCAAAGCGCGCCGGCCCTCTATGGCATCGTCGAGCAGCTGGCGCAGCGCGCCCAATTGCCGATGCCCAAGGTCTATATCATCGACAACGACCAGCCGAACGCCTTCGCCACCGGGCGCAACCCGGAGAACGCGGCGGTCGCCGCCACCACCGGCTTGCTGCGCAACCTCAGCCATGAAGAGGTCGCCGGCGTCATGGCGCACGAGCTGGCCCATGTGAAGAACCGCGACACGCTGATCCAGACGATCACCGCCACCATCGCCGGCGCCATCGGCATGCTCGCCAATTTCGCCTTCTTCTTCGGCGGCAACCGCGACAGCAATGGGAACGGCGGCGGCAACATGATCGTCGGCCTCTTGGTGATGATCCTCGCGCCGATGGCCGCCATGCTGGTGCAGTTCGCCATCTCGCGCACCCGCGAATACGAAGCCGACCGCCTCGGCGCTGAAATTTCCGGCCGGCCCTTGTGGCTCGCCTCGGCGCTGGAGAATCTCCATAACAGCGCCCGCGTGATCGACAATCCCGAGGCCGAGCGCAATCCGGCGACGGCGCATATGTTCATCATCAATCCGCTGCATGCCCATGCGGTGGACGGCCTGTTCTCGACCCATCCGAGCACCGAGAACCGCGTGCGCAAACTGCGCGAGCTGGCCGGCGTGCCGATGCCGGCCGCCAAGCCGCGTTTCTGGGGCCGCTCCGCCTAAGACCTCTTGCGGGCTCCGACATTGCGGCGCGACAATTGCGCGCCCCAATTGTCGGAGAGTGCCATGCCGGAAAAACTCGTCGCCCTGCGCGCGCTCGACGCCGCCGCGCGGACCAAGCCGTCGAACTATCCCGAACCGTTCTTCTCGCGCATGGGCAAACGCCTCAAACGGCCGCTCGGCGACCTGTTCGGCCTGACCAACTTCGGCGTCAACCTCACGCATATCCATCCTGGCGGCGAATCGGCCCTGCGCCACGCCCATAGCAAGCAGGACGAGTTCATCTACATCCTTGAAGGTGCGCCGGTGCTGATCACCGACGCCGGCGAGACGCAGCTGAGCCCCGGCATGTGCGCCGGCTTCAAGGCCGGCACGGGCGATGCCCATCACCTCGTCAATCGCACCGACCGGGACGTCGTCTATCTCGAGATCGGCGACCGCAGCGCCGGGGACGCCGGCAGCTACCCCGACGATGACATCGTCGCCGAGTTCAAAGGCCCCGGCCAATGGGCCTTTTTGCACAAGGACGGCAGGCCCTATTAAACCGAAGGCCTGAACGCGGCCTTGCGTGACTCCGGGCGCCGGGTCCTGTAAACCGGCGCCATGACCGACGCCCCCACCGCCAAGACAGCCGCCCCGGCAAGGGGCAAGCCGGCCAAGCCCAAAGCGGTGAAATGGCCCGCCGGCCTCGCCGCGCGCGCCGCCGCGACCGCCGCGCTCGCCGCCGTGCTCGACCAGCGCCGACCGCTCGAAGAGGCGCTCGCCGCCGTGCCGGGCTATGGCGAGCTCGAATCGCGCGACCGCGCCTTCGCCCGCCTGCTCGTCGCCAGCACCGTGCGCCGGCTCGGCCAGATCGACGCCATGATCAAACATTGCCTGGAGCGGCCGATCCCGCGCGCCGGCCTGATGGCGCAGCACATCCTGCGCATCGGCACGGCGCAGCTGATGTTCCTCGGCACCCCGGCGCACGCCGCGGTCAGCGCCGCCGTCGATCACGCCGAATTCGCCAAGCTCACCGCGCATAAAAAGCTGATCAATGCCGTGCTGCGCCGCATCGCCCGTGAAGGCGAGGCGCTGCGCGACGCGCAGGACGCCGCCAAGCTCAACACGCCCGACTGGTTGTGGCGCTCCTGGGTCGGCGCCTATGGCGAGGCGACGACGCGGGCCATCGCCACCGCCCATCTCGCCGAGCCGCCGCTCGACATCATCCTGATGCCCGGGGAGCATGCCGGCCAATGGGCCGAACGGCTGGAAGCCACGCTATTGCCGACCGGCGCCTTGCGGCGCGCCGCCGATCTCAGCGGCGCGATTTCCGATCTGCCGGGCTACGAGGACGGCCGCTGGTGGGTGCAGGATGCCGCCGCCGCCCTGCCGGCCAAGCTATTACTCAATGCGCTGGCCAAAACCAAGGCGGCGCAGGTCGCCGATCTCTGCGCCGCGCCGGGCGGCAAGACCGCGCAGCTCGCCGCCGCGCTGAACAAAATCGCCGGCGCGCGCGTCATCGCCCTCGATGTCAACGGCACGCGCCTCGACCGCCTGCGCCAGAATCTGGCGCGCCTGCATCTGACCGCCGAAACCCTGCAGGCCGACGCCGGCGAATGGCGCCCGTCGCAAGGGCTGGACGGCGTGCTGCTCGACGCGCCCTGCAGCGCCACCGGCACCATCCGCCGCCATCCCGACATCGCGCGCAGCAAGCGCGCCGACGACATCGCCAAGCTCGGCCCGGTCCAGGACCGCCTGCTGAAGAACGCCATCGCCATGCTCAAACCGGGCGGCGTGCTGGTCTATGCCGTCTGTTCGCTCGAAGCCGACGAGGGGCCGCGGCGCATCGGCAGCCTGCTGAACGACAACCCTGGCCTGGAGCGCCTGCCGATCAAGCCGGCCGAGGTCGGCGGCCTCGAGGCCCTGATCACCCAAAAGGGCGATCTGCGCAGCCTGCCGAGCCAGTTGGCGGCTCCCGCCCATCGCGCCCTCGGCGGCTTCGACGGCTTCTACGCCGCCCGCCTGCGCAAGGCGAAATAAGCCCCGCTTCCCTTGCGATTCAGGGCGTTAGCTGGTACCTAACAAGCGTGCAGCAGCCCACGAAAATCGCGCCGTCCATCCTGTCCGCCGACTTCGCCAAATTGGGCGAAGAAGTGAGAGCGGTCGATGTCGCAGGCGCCGACTATATCCACGTCGACGTGATGGACGGGCATTTCGTGCCCAACCTCACCATCGGCCCGGCGGTGGTCAAGGCGCTGCGCGCCCATAGCGCCAAGCCGTTCGACGTCCATCTGATGATCTCGCCGATCGATGTCTTCGTGCCGCAGTTCGCCGAGGCGGGCGCAGACATCATCACGGTGCATCCGGAAGCCGGCGCGCATCTGCACCGCACCATCCAGCTCATCAAGTCGCTCGGCAAGAAAGCCGGCGTGGCGCTCAATCCGGCGACGCCGCTCGACGCCATCGACTATGTGCTGCCCGATCTCGATCTCGTGCTGGTGATGAGCGTCAATCCCGGCTTCGGCGGCCAGTCCTTCATCGGCTCGCAGCTAGAAAAAATTCGCCTGCTGCGCCAACGCATCGACAAGCTCGGCAAGAAAATCGATCTCGAAGTCGATGGCGGCATCAACGCCGACAACGCCGCAGAGGTGATCAAGGCCGGCGCTGACGTTCTGGTCGCCGGCACCGCGACCTTCCAAGGCGGACCGAACGCCTACGCCGACAATATCCGCCGCGTTCGCGGCGGGCACTGACCGGCGAGCGCCGAGATGTCCGCAGACGGCGCGACAGGCTCCCGCAGCGGCGAGATCGCCGATAAGCAATCCGGCGGCAAGACGCTGGCGATTCTCGGCGCCGAATTGCAGCGCCCCTTCCCGCAACAGGTGCGGCGCGCCTTCAGCCGCATCGAAGGGCTCGTCTTCGCCGTTCCCGGCTATGCCGCCAGCCTCGTCGGCCGCACCCCGGCCCATCTGCGCCTGCTGCCACCCGATCCCTGGCCGGGCGACGCCGATCATGGCCGCGACATTCTCGACGGCCGCTTCACCTTCGCCGGCCGGACCGTGCCGGTCTTCGCGCCCGACAATCCCGCCGCACCGATCGCCTGGTCGCCGTCCGGCACCGACAGCGAATGGCGCGCCGGCCTGCACGGCTTCGCCTGGCTGAAGGATCTGCGCGTCGTCGGCGGCGAAGCGCCGCGCCAGCGCGCCCGCGCGCTGGTCGCCAGTTGGATCGCAGGGGACGGCCGCCGCTGGAACCGCCTGTCCTGGCGGCCGGACGTTTTGGCGAGCCGCATTTGCGCCTGGCTCACCGCCGCCGACATGCTGGAAGCCGACGATCCCGTCTTCGCCCAGCGCCTGCGCGACAGTCTCGGCCGCCAAGCCCGCCAGCTGTCACGCGCCCTGCCCGCCGACCTGACGGGGGCGCGCGCCATCGGCACCATCAAGGGCCTGATCTATGCCGCCGCTTGCCTCGCCCAGGGCGCCGCCCAGCAGGACAAGCTGCTGGCGCGCGCCGGCGCCCTGCTCGCGCGCGAGATGGGCCGCGAACTGCTCGGCGACGGCGGCAACGCCGAACGCAGCCCGCGCCTGCAGCTCGCTATCCTGCGCGATCTGATCGACATGCGCGCCTTACTGATCGCAGCGAAAATGGAAGTGCCCGACGCGGTGCAGATCGGCATCGACCGCATGGCGCCGATGCTGCGCTTTTTCCGCCATGGCGACGGCGCGCTGGCGCTGTTCAACGACAGCGTCGAAAGCGAAGCCTGGCTGATCGATCTCGCGCTGGCGCAGGCCGACGCCAAGGGCAAGCCGCTCGCCTCGGCACCGCATAGCGGCTTCGAACGCGCCACCGCCAATCGCAGCCTGCTCATCGTCGATGTCGGCGCGCCGCCGCCGCCGGGCTACGAGAGCCACGCCTTCGCCGGCACGCTCGCCTTCGAGATGAGCGTCGGCAAGGAGCGCCTGATCGTCAATGGCGGCGCGGCGGCCAATCCGGCGCGCGCCTGGCGCCAAGCCATGCAATCTTCCGCCGCCCATTCGACCGGCACGGTGGCCGATCTCAACATCGCCGAGATCTTCGATCAGCCGGGCAACGATCGCCGTCCGCCGAGCCGCTTGATCGGACGGCGTCCCGAGCGCGTCGCCTGCCGGCGCGACGAGGCCGACGGCGCGATCTGGATCGAAGGCAATCACGACGGCTATCTCAAGCCTTACGGCTTGATCCATCGGCGCCGACTCTATCTCTCGCCGGGCGGCGACGATTTGCGCGGCGAAGACAGCTTCCTGCCGCCCGAGGCGCTCAAGAGCGCCGACGGCCCGGCCCATGACGGCGCGCCCTTCAGCGCCGGCAGCTTGAAGCGCGGCGCCGTCGGCCTGCCCTTCACGCTGCGCTTTCACCTTCACCCTGCGGTGCGCACCTCGCTGGTGCAGAACGGCGCGGCGATTCTGCTGCGTCTCGCCGGCAGCGGCTGGCGCTTTCGCGCCGCTGGCGCCTCGACCCTGTCGCTTGAAGAGAGCGTCTATCAAGGCGCGCGCGGCGAGCCGCGCCGCAGCGAGCAGATCGTCATTCACGGCCAACTCGCGCCGGAAGGCGTCACCGTCAAATGGGCGCTGCGCCGCGTGAGCGATAAATGAGCCTGCCGCTGCGCTTGCGCGCAACGGGCATCGGCTGGGACGGCGGCATTTTTGCCGTCACCGCTTTCATCGCGCCGCTGCTCTCGATCTTCGCGCCGCTCGGCATGGCCCCGCTGCTCGCCGCGAGCGCGCTCGCGCTGCTGATCACCGACATGCTGCGGTCGGGCGGCCTGCCGCGCGATCTGATCGCCGCGTTTCGCGAATCACGCGCCTTGCGCCTATTCGCGCTGCTATGCGCGGCGCTCGCTGTGTGGGCGCTCGCCAGCGCGGCCTGGGCCGTCGAACCGACGCAAGCGCTGGTCAGCACGGGACAGGTGCTCGGCGTCGCCTGCGCCGCCCTCGTCCATCTCGCCGCGGCGGGCCGCTTGCACGCGCAGGCACGAGGTTTTCTCGGCCGCGCCCTGCTCGCCGGCCTTCTCTGCGCCTTGGCGCTGCTGATCGCCGAACGGCTCGACGATGCCTGGCTCGGTCGCCGGCTGCACGATCTGAGCAGCATCGGCCCGGACCAAATCTTCTCGCGTTACAACCGCGGCCTCACCGTGCTGCTGCTATTGACCTTCCCGGCGCTGCTCGCGTTCGGCGGCGGCGCCAAGCGTTTCGCTCTCGGCCTCGGCGTCCTCGCCGTCATCGTCATCTATTACGGATCGTCCTTGCAGCTTGCTGGCGTCGCGGCGCTGCTCGCCGTTCTGATCACGCTGGCGTTGCCCCGCGCAGTTCCCTGGCTGATCGGCGGCGCCATCGTCCTCTTCGTCGCTACCGCTCCTCTGCTGCCGCCTTTGACGATGAAGACGCTCGACACCGACGCCATCACCGCCCGCACGCAAAACCTGTCGATTGCCCATCGCATCATCGTCTGGCGCTTTTCCGCCGAGCGCATCGCCGAAAAGCCGCTGGCCGGTTGGGGCATGAATGCGGCGCGCGCGATTCCCGGCGGCAAGGAGAAGGTCATCCTGATTCCCGGCGTGACGCCGATCATGGGCGAGAAGCTGCCGCTGCACACCCATAACGCGCCGCTGCAATGGTGGCTCGAACTGGGCCTGCCCGGCGCGGCTTTGATGGCCGGGCTCTGGCTCTTTCCACTGAGCTTGATCGCACGCCAGACAACCGACCGCGCGACGCGCGCCATCGCCATCGGCGGCTTTACGGCGGCTTTCGCCATCGCCAATCTCAGCTTCGGCGCCTGGCAGGCCTGGTGGCTCTCCAGCCTTGGCCTCGCCGGCGCGCTGATCCTGCTCTTCCTGCCGGCGCGGCGAGAGTCGGCATGAACGATCTTCTCATCGCCGGCGGCGCCTTCCTCGGTCTTGCCGCGCTCTCTTGGATCGCGACGCGCATCGTGCTGGGCCATTTGGAACGCCGCGCCATTCTCGACCGGCCGAACGAACGCTCGAGCCACACGCGCCCGACGCCGCGCGGCGGCGGCCTGGCGATCACGGCGGTGCTGATTCTTGCCGGCGGCGCGCTCGCCATTTTTTGGCCGGCGGCGCGTCTCGAACTCGGCGCCTTGCTTGCCGGCATGGCGATTTTGGCGCTGCTCTCTTGGCTCGACGATCTGATGGATCTGTCGGCCGCCTTGCGCTTTGCCGGCCATATTCTGGTGGTCGCCGCTGCGCTGACGCTGCTGCCGTCCGCCGGCCTGATCTTCCAGGGTCTACTTCCGCCGCTGCTCGACCGCATCGCCGCCGGCCTGCTGTGGGTCTGGTTCATCAATCTCTACAATTTCATGGACGGCATCGACGGCATCACCGGCGTCGAGACCGTCGCCATCGGTCTCGGGCTTTTCGCGCTCTCCCTGCTGGTGCCCGGCGTCCTCATCTGGCAAGGCTGGCTCGGCTTGATCGCGGCC
>LNFM01007981.1_pt1 | contig 16236 bp, 9 predicted proteins | sample 596031 | NCBI WGS metagenome assembly LNFM01 (sample SAMN04254537, study PRJNA301005) | activated carbon metagenome | isolation source: dual media filters at the Ann Arbor, Michigan drinking water treatment plant | place: USA: Ann Arbor
ACCCATGTCGAACCCGATCGCATGCTCGATGCCGAGATGCCGCGCGAGCCGCCCCGCCGCGATCATGCCGGCGACGGGGCCGGATTCCATCATCGACACCGGCTGCGCCGTCGCATGCGCAAGCCCCATCACCCCGCCGTTCGACCGCATCAGATGCAGTCGTCCGGCAAATCCAGCGCCCTTCAGGTATCCTTCTAACGTGCCGAGATACTTCGATACGCGCGGACCGACGTAGGCGTTGAGCACCGTTGTCGACGTGCGCTCGTATTCGCGGAACTCGCGCAGGATCTCGTGGCTCAACGTGACGAATACGCCCGGCAATGCGCGCCGCAGTATCTCGCCTGCCCGCCTCTCGTGCGACGGGTTCGCCCACGAATGCAGGAAGCACACCGCCACCGCGTCGATGCCCCGGGCCATCAATTCGGCGGCCAGCTTTTCGACGGCCGCCTCGTCGAGATCCGTCAGTACCCGGCCCTCCGCGTTCACCCGGCCGGCGACCTCGAATGTCAGATCGCGCGGCACCAGCGGCTTCGGCCGGTGGAAGTCGAGATTGAACGCCTCGATCCGGTTGCCACGGCCGATCGCGTAGACGTCGCGGAAGCCTTTCGTCGTCACAAGCGCCGTGGCTGCCCCTTTGCGTTCGAGCACCGTGTTGATCGCAATAGTCGCGCCGTGCAGAACTTCGGCGATCTCATTGAGCGCTGAGCCGGCGAGGTCCAGGCTGTTGGCGACGCCCTTCGTCGGGTCGGCCGGCGTTGTCGAGGTTTTGGCGGTGATGATCTTTCCATCGACGCAGCCGACGAGATCCGTGAATGTGCCGCCGATATCGACGCCGACGATGTTCATTGAGGGCAGTCCTCGTACACCTGCCCAACCACCTCGCGCGGCCGGGCACCTGCCGCGCTCTTAGCCGCCCAGCCCCCGAGGGGCAAGACGGCGCAGTGCCCGAAGAGCAGATTGGCGTGGCCGCCCCGGCATCGAAGTGCGTCGGCGGCTCGGGACCTCACGTCAACTGCCGGGCTTTTCCCCCGCCGGCCGTTCGGGAACGCGCAGCGCATCCGCGAGCCGAGAGCGCGCCGAGCCTGGCTTCAGGGGCTTCTGCTGGCTTTCGTGCGGCGCCCAGCCGGTCAGCGTGATGATCTCGAAAGTCGCGCCCACGCGACCGTCGCCCGTACCGAACCGCTCGACATAGACCTCCATCGCACGCAGCAGCGTCGCCCGCCGCAGGGGGGCTCGACGCCTTGCCATGAGCATGTTGGCTGCCCCCATGCCCTTTACGTCGCGCATCAGATCGAGCGGCGTGGAATATGTAACGTCGATCGTATCGGCATCAGCCACCGGCAACGCGAAGCCCGCCCGTTGCAATAGCGCACCGGCGTCGCGCACATCCACGAATGGCGCGACACGAGGTGACGCACCGCCTTCGACTTCGGCTTCCGCGACGAGGAACGCTTCGCGCAATTCGACGAGCGTCCGCCCGCCGATCATTGCCGCGAGAAACAGACCGTCCGGCTTCAACGCGCGCCGGATCTGAGCCAGCGCCCCGGGAAGGTCGTTCACGAACTGCAGCGCCAGCGCCGAGACGGCGAGATCGAGCGAACCATCGCGGAACGGCAGCAGTTCCTCGTCAGTCAGCACCCGCGGACCATCGCACTGCGCGAGCATTCCGGCCGCACTCTCCGTCTCGATCACCCGACCGACATTGGAAAGGCCGCGAACGCGCCGCCCCAGCATGCCGTGGTGCGCGCCGATCACCGCCGCCGTATCGAACCGCCGCTGCACGATCGACAGCCGGTCGCAAATGTCTTCGGTGGCGCGATCGAGCAGGAACTCGAACCTCGCGGCATCCGCGCTCGCGCGATTCCGTCGCCGCACGAGGAGGTCGCGGTCGAAGATGATGTGGGCGTCCAGGGACTGTTTCTCCTGCATCGGACGACTCTATAGCGCAACGAGCCCTGCGCGGCACGCAGGGACGCTGGGGCGGTGGGTTGCCGAAGCCGCGCCTCCGGGGCAGTGTTCCGTCCGAGCTTCGGCCGAAACGCAACCTCATCATCAAAGGACCGTCATGAAGAAGATTCCCCTGAGTCTATCTGTCTGCAACTACGACCGCACGGCGGCGCTGTTCGATGGCCGCGTCGAGATGGAGGGCGTGGATCTCAACGCCGTAGCGCTCGAACCCGAGGAATCGTTCCACCGCGCTTTCAAATATCGCGAGTTCGACGTCTCCGAGCTGTCTCTGTCGAGCCATACGTTGTCGGTCGCACGCGGCGACAATCACTACGTCGGCATTCCCGCTTTCGTTTCGCGTCTGTTCCGGCACTCGAGCCTCTACATCCGCACCGATCGCGGCATACGCTCACCGGCCGACCTCAAAGGGAAGATCGTCGGCCTGCCCGAGTATCAGATGACCGCCAACGTCTGGCTACGCGGTATCATCAAGGACGAATATGGCGTCCACCCGCGCGACGTGAAATGGCGCAATGGCGGCTTGGAGGAGCCCGGCCGCGAGGAGCGCACGGCGATCAAGCTGCCGCCTGATGTGGAACTCAAATCCATCCCGACCGATCGCACGCTCTCCGACATGCTGGAGAAAGGCGAGATAGACGCGATCTTCGCCGCTCGTGCGCCATCGTGCTTCCAGCGAGGCGCCCCGAACATCGACCGCATGTGGCCGAACTATCCGGAGGTTGAGGAGGCCTATTATAAGAAGTCGAAGATTTTCCCGATCATGCACATCATCGGCGTCAGGAAGTCGTTGGCCGAGGCCCATCCGTGGCTACCGGTAAGCATCTTCAAGGCGTTCAACAAAGCGCGTGAGCTTTGTAACCACGAGATGGGCCAGATCGGGCATCTCTTCTCGTCGCTGCCATGGAGCGTTTACGAGTTCGAGCGTTTGTCGAAATCGATGGGCCGCGACTACTGGAGTTACGGTCTCGAGGCCAACCACCACGCGCTCGAAACGCTGACGCGCTATTCCTTCGAGGACGGTCTCTCGTCACGCAAGGTCACGCCCGAAGAACTCTTCTGGCCCGCCACCCACGACCTCTCGAAGATCTGAAGTGACGTAGACTGCGTCGACATCCGCGTTTCTTCGGATTGCGACTCAGCGCGTTGCGCAAGACCGACGCTATCGGCGGAAGCTGGGTCGCACGTCGCTTGACCCAGCCTACCGATCAAAACCCATATAGTTTCGCCGGGTTCGACACGAGAACGCGCCGAAGCGTCTTGGCATCGCCGCACCAATCGGTGAGCGCTGTGATCGACGCGCGGTCGTCGATCTTCTGGAACGGCTCGATCTTCTTGGACGAACCTTTCCGCCCCGCATGTCCGCCCGTGTGTGGCCAATCAGATCCCCACACCAGGCGATCCGGCGCGGCGTCGATCAGCGCCACCGCGAGGGGCGCCACGTCGTTCCAAATCGTTTCGGCGTTTAAACTTACGCGATAGGCTCCCGACAGCTTCACCCACGCCGGCCCGTCGCGCAGCAGTCGCAGCAGCACGCGCAACCCTTCCGCGCTACCCGCATGCCCGGAGCGCGCGCCGCTGAAATGGTCGAGCACGACCGGTCGCTTCATGCCGGCGATCGCACGCTCGTTGGCGACCACGACCGGGAGCGGCGCATAGATTTGAATGTGCAGATCCGAGCCCTTCAAGCGCCGGTCGGCTGCCTTCAGCGCTTTGGTTAGATCCCCGGGCTCCCGCGTAGTCACATTGAGCCGCAACCCGGCGACGCCGGCTGCTTCGAGGTCGGCCAGTTCTTCGTCCGAGACCGAAGCGAGATCGACCACGGCGACGCCGCGAGCGCGCCGGCGCCCGAGTGCAGCGAGTGTATCGACCATCGCGCGGTTGTCCGTGCCATAGACGCTCGGCTGCACGACGACGACCCGTTTCAGGTCATGAGCCTTGAGAAACTTTCCAAGCTGCCCCGTAGTTATTCGCCCGGGTGTGTAGGTCCTGTCCGCCGCATAAGGGTAGACGTCGGGCCGGAACACGTGGACGTGGGCATCCGTGGCCCCTGTAGGCAGCTTGGTTTTCTTCATCTACGCGGTCGTTGATCGATCAGCTTCTTGAGACGCATCGGTGTCACAGGCAACTCCGTGACGGCGCCCGGCCAGCCGAGCGCATCGTCGATGGCAGAAGCAAGCAGCGCGCCAACCGGCGAAATGCCGCTCTCGCCCGCTCCCTTGATGCCGAGTGGGTTCTGCGTGCTCGGTGCGTCCTCCGTCAGCAGGATATCGATATTCGGCATCTCCTGCGCGGTCGGCATGATGTAGTCGGCGAGCGACAGCGCCAGCGGCTGCCCGCGACTGTCGTAGATGAATTCCTCCATCAACGCCCCGCCGAGCCCCTGCGCGAACCCACCAACGATCTGGCCCTCTATCATTTTTGGGTTGATCGCCTTGCCGATGTCATACGCAGCCAGAAGCCGCTCGATCTTGAGCCCGCAGGTCTCGGGATCGATCCGGATCTGAGCAAGCTGCACGCCGTAAGGGTATGTCTGGTGTTTCGTATCGAACCAGCCGTCGGCCGAAAGCCCCGGCGTCCGCCCTGCGCGATGCCGCGACGTCGGCTTGAGCCGCGCCGCGATCTCACCGAGGGTCACGGTCGGCCCACCAGCGCGCCCCTTGACCTGCACGACGCCATCGGAGATCTCGAGTGCCTCGGGTTTTTCCTGCATCAGCTCGGCCGCGACTTCGAGCGCCTTGTCGCGAACTTTACCTGCAGCGACGGCAGTCGCGTTGCCAGTCATCACCGTCGCGCGCGATGCATGTGCACCGATACCGAATGCGATGCGGTCCGTTCGCCCGTGCACCACGCGAATGCGGTCGTACGATACGCCGAGCACGTCCGCGCACACCTGGGCCATCGCCGTTGCGAACCCCTGGCCGACCGATGCGCCGCCCGTGATCACTTCGACGGTACCGTTGGTGTCGACGGATACGTGCGCGCCATCGGTCGGGCCGAGCCCGCTCTTCTCGACGAAACAGACTATTCCAAGGCCCGCCAACTCGCCTGCCGCGCGACGCTTGGTCGTTTCGGCCTCCGCCGCGTCCCATCCGAACCGCGCGAGCGCCTTGTCGAGCAGCAGCGCGTAGTCGCCGGAATCGTGGCACACCTCGTCGCCGAGCACGGCCAGCGCCCGCTCGAACGGCATTTCTGATTTGAGGATCAGATTTCGCCGCCGCACTTCGACACGGCTGATTCCTATCCGCGCCGCAATCGCGTCCATCATGCGCTCGCGCACGAAGTTGGTCTCGAACCGGCCGGGCGCTCGATAAGTCGCGCAAGGTGTCTTGTTGGTCAGCCGGAAATGTCCCGAAGCCCGATAGTGTGGCAACCGGTAAGGCCCTGGTAGAATGCCGCACGTCATGTCGGCGACGCGCGTCGCGTGGGTGCGGATGTAGGCACCCTGGTCGTGGAAGAACTCGTCGTCGATCACGATAAGCTCGCCACGCGCATCGACGCCCGCGCGGATCTTGTGTCGCTGCTGGCGCGAGTGGTTTGTCGTGATCAGGTGCTCCCGCCGGTCTTCGATGAACTTGATCGGGCGGCCCAGCCGCTTCGCCGCCACCATCACCAGGAAGTCTTCCGGATAGAGTTCGCCGCGCACGCCGAACCCGCCGCCGGTGTGTCCCTCGTAGAGTTGCACCTGGGCATTGGAGAGCCCGAACATTTCGGCGATCGTCTCGCGGTTCTTGTGCGGCACTTTCGCCGCGCCGTAGAGTTCCAGAATATCACGTGCCTCATCATAGCGCGCGATCGCGCCGCGCGTCTCGATGGGCACACCGGTATGCCGACCGATCTTGAGATCGAGTTCGATCACGGTCGGGGCCTTCGCCATGGCAGAGGCCACTTCGCCGAACCCCTGTTCGCATAGGGTCGGCTCGGTCGATTTTCCGGGGACGAATTCGCCGGGCTCTTCCGACGCGTCGAGGATCACCGGCAGTGCCTCGATGTCGACCACGACCAACGCAGCGGCATCTTCCGCGATGTATGGATCCTCCGCGAACACGGCCGCCACGGGATCGCCGACGTAGCGCACGCGGTCGTCCGCCAGCACACGCTGCCGCCATGCCGCGAGCTTCTCGATCGGACCTTCGCGGAATTCGATGGGCGGCACGTCTTCGACGTCCTTCGCCGTCCATACGGAATGAACGCCCGGCAGAGCCAGGGCCGCGCTCGTATCGATCGAGATGATCCGCCCATGCGCCTCATGCGAGCGCACCATGCGCAAATGCAATTGGCCGGTGAATGAAAGATCGTCGGCGTATGCGCCCTTGCCGATCAGCAGCGGCCGGTCTTCTAGACGCGTGACCGATTCACCGATCTTGCCGGCGCTGCGATTGCTCATGATGCCTCCGAGTGGAAAGATTTTGCGCCGGAAATAGGGCCCGCGCCCCGCATGTTGCCGGATCGACCGCAGTTTGCATGATCCCTAACGGTCGTAAAGCAACAAGCGTGCAGGTCTCTTTCGCAGCGCGATTTCTGGTTGCACATGTGAAGCCTTTACCACGTTCGGCGACGTAACCCGTTTTCGTTTGTCCGATCAGCCAGTTGCCGCAACTGGCCGTTGACCGGATGCATCTTGCTCGTTAGGTTCCGACCCGGTCGTGAGGGCCTGGGAGGGCATCATGAAGAGTAAGACACTGACGCGCGCTGATCTGGCCGAAGCATTGGTCAACAAGGTTGGTTTGCCGCGAAATGAATCACAAGACGTCGTTGAACTCGTGTTGAGCGAGATTTCGACAGCGCTGGCGCGTGGCGAGGGCGTGAAGCTCTCGTCGTTCGGATCCTTCGGGATTCGCCAGAAAGGCCAGCGCATCGGCCGCAACCCTAAGACCGGCAAGGAAGTGCCCATCACGCCACGCCGCGTGCTCATCTTCCGGCCGAGCAATATAATGAAAGAGCGCATCAATGATGGGCTCTCAGGCAAGACCGCCAAGGCTGCCGAGTAGGCAAAGCCTTGATGCGGATGCCGTTTGGCTTTCGAAGCCGGAGGAATGTCGCCGTGGCCTCCTGCATGACCCGTGAGATTGCGATGGGGAACACCGCATTAGGGCGGTGTTGCGGAAGCGGCAAATACTGTAAGCGGTTTGATCGGTGCTGACCTGACAGCAGGATTTCGACGCAGCGACATTGTTCTGGCGTTGGCGCTGTATATCCATTGTTCGAGGCATGGTGGCCGGCATTCACCGTGCAAACGGCTTTCACCATTTCCTGACATAGCCAGAGCGAGGCTCCACTATGAGCAAAGCCGCGGATGCATTCCGGACCATCAGCGAGGTGGCCGACGATCTCGAGGTTCCCAAGCACGTCTTGCGCTTCTGGGAGAACCGCTTTCCGCAGATCAAGCCGATGAAGCGTGGCGGTGGCCGGCGCTACTACCGTCCCGCAGATCTCGAACTGCTGCGCGGAATCCGCCACCTGCTGCACAATGAAGGCTACACGATCAAAGGCGTGCAGAAAATCCTGCGTGAGCAGGGCCAGGACGCTGTGAAGAATTGCTGGCATCCAGGCAAGCAACTGGAGGCGCCCGGCGCACGTAGCACGACCGCATCGAAGGTCGCCAAGACGAAAGACGCGCGCCGTGGCAGGTCGGCTGCGGTGCAACCCGCACTCGACCGGCAGGCCGCTCTCGTACGCATCGTTTCCGAGCTCAAAGCCTGCCGTGGTCTGCTCCTGGGCCAACCGGAGTCTGCGGCGGTCGCGCCGAAGGCACGCGCGCGCCGATGACGGCAGCCGGGGCGGCACGGTCTTCCGAATTGCAGATCTGGCTTGCCGATCTCGAAGCCTTGGCGCCGGCAATGGAGGCCTGTGAACAGCGCTATGGCCTGCTCGCTCAGTCCGAGCGGAACTGGCCGACGCAGTCGCCCCCCGACACCCGGCGGTTGCGTCGCCTCGCCCGAATCGCACTGCGGACCGTGCTGGCACGCGCCGGGTCATCGCCGGCGCACGGCGCCGAATTCGCAGCGGACGCGAACGGGAAGCCTGCGCTGCCCGGCTCCGAACTGGCCTTTAACGCCTCACACGCAGGCGATCACGCTCTTTATATCGTGTCAGCGCTCGGCCCCGTCGGTATAGACCTCGAAGGCGAACGCAATGTTGCGTTGAGCGAGCGCCGCCGCACTATGATCGAAGTCGCCGCCGCTTCGCTCGCACGCGGTAAGGGTGTCTCGACGTTCCTCCAGGCGTGGACCTGCCTCGAAGCCTTCGCCAAAGCGCGGGGCACTGGCATCGGCGTTCTTCTTGGCGAACTCGGCATCACCGCTTCGGGCGCGCGTGATCTCGCCGACGTCGACGTGGCAGCACGTGCAGCGGGGATCATCTCGGCGTCGGATCTGGAATTGGTGCCGCTCCACATGCCGGCGAATTTCTACGCCGCGGTTGCAGCCCCTCGGCCCATCGCGCCCGTCGACCTGGTTGTTCACTCCCTCGAGGCAGCGCACTTCGATCTCGCCATGTCCGGCATCACCGCAGCCTGACCGTCACGCGATCCACTCGGCCCTTCGCGTCGATCACCGACAGCTTCACGAACCCGCGGCCGTCCGGCTGCCACTCGATCTCGCGTTGCCCGCGCCCGTCCGCGATCGGCGCACCATCCACGAGCCAGGTCAGCGGCAGCGCGCCTCCCTCGGCTTTCAGCACGACCGGCATGCCCTCGCCCGCGACTTCGACTTCGGACCGGTCGGGCGGAAACGCGATCTGCACCGGAGGATCGAGGAACGCCCCCGTCGCTCGCTCTTCCATGCCCTCGACGAAACGCTTCAGCGGCTGCGGTAGCGCCCCGCCGCTCGCTTTAAGGGCCCCGTTCGGCGCACCGGCGAGCGGGGCGCGCGTCTGCGCTACGCGCGGGAAGGCATCGAACAGCAACGGCGCAGCTCCGGCCCGTCCCGTCAGTCCGGCGGTTGATGCGCCATCCGGCCGGCCGACCCACACCGCGATCGTATGCCGCCCATCGTAACCGACGGCCCAGGCATCACGATAGCCGTATGACGTTCCCGTCTTGTAAGCGATACGCCCCCCGATTGTGCTCGGCGGCGTCGGCGCATCCTTCAGGATGTCCGTCACGTACCACGCCGCCACTGGTGCCAGCATCATGCTCTTATCTGCAGGACGGAAGGGCGCCTTTGTGCGCAACCCGCCGTCTTCTGGCACCCGGGTTTCGACGCCATACTGCAACCCGACCGTCTCCCCACCGCGCGCTAGCGCTCCATACATCTGCGCCAGATCCGCCAGCCTCATGCCGAGCCCACCCAGCCCCACGGCCAGTGTCGGCTCGCCGTCTCCTGGCAGAACCGGCACGACGCCGTTGCGTTTGAAACGCGCGATCAGGCGCGGCGGCCCGAGCGCATTGAGCACCTTCACCGCGGGAATGTTCAGCGATTGCGCCAGCGCATCGCGGATCGACACCGTGCCGTGGAAATCTTCGTCGAAGTTCTTCGGCGTGTATCCGCCGAACCGTGCCGGCCGGTCCTCGATCAGCGTTTCGGGATGTGCGATGCCGCTCTCGAACGCGAGCCCGTAGATAAACGGCTTCAATGTGGAGCCGGGTGAACGGATCGCCTGCGTCATGTCGATCGCGCCGAGCCGCGACGTGTCGAAATAATCCGACGATCCGACGTGCGCTATCACCTCACCGGTACGATGATCCACGACGAGGATCGCCGCCGACAACTTCTCACCGAGCGCACGCGCATGCCCCCGTGCCAGCGTTTCCAGTTTGGCTTGCACATCGCGCGAAACGGTCAACTGATGCACGGAGATCTTGGGTTTTCGGGCGATCTCCGCTTCGGCAAGGTGAGCCGCGAGCTTTGGAAACTCCGCGCGCTGCGTCGGTACGGGCTCCGCGTTCGCGCGCTTGGCTTCCTCCACCGTGATTATGCCGCTCTCGACCGCCTTCGCCAGCACACGGCCACGTGCGACACGCGCCGCCCCGGAATGTCGATCCGGCCGGCGCATTCCCGGCGACTGCGGCAGAACGACCAGCAGCGCCGCCTCACCGATCGAAAGCCGGCGCGGCTCCTTACCGAAATAGGCCCACGACGCAGCCCGCACACCCTCGATGTTGCCGCCGAAGGGTGCGAGCCGCAAATAGAGCCTCAGAACCTCGTCCTTGGAGAGGTTCGTCTCGAGCTGGAGCGCGCGGATCGTCTGCCGCACTTTGCCCATTGCGGTGCGTTCGTGCTCGCCTTCGAGCAAGCGTGCCACCTGCATCGTCAAGGTCGAGCCGCCGGACACGAGCCGGCGATGACGGACGAACTGCCACGTCGCCCGGGCGAACGCGATCGGATCGGCGCCCCAATGCATGCGGAAACGCCGGTCCTCGAACGCCATCAGCATCGCGATGTAGCGTGGATCGACTTCACGCCCCTCGACAGGCAACCGCCAGCGCCCTTCCGGCGTCGTGAAGGCGCGGAGCAGATGGCCGTTGCGATCGAGCACTGTCGTCGAGACATGATCGCCCCGCGCGATCGGCGGCGGCCCAAGGACGAGCGACCCTATACCGAACCCGACGACCGGCAGTGCGACGAGCAGCAGTAGCAGCGAGCCGAGGCGACGCATCCGACTTTTGATTCTTGTCTTGTCCGACGCGCGCTTCACCACGATTGCCTGCCAGTTGCCAGTTGCCAGTTGCCAGTTGCCAGTTGCCAGTTGCTTAAACTCACTCCTTCGCCGTCACTGTGAGCCGCCCTGCCGCCGACCGCGCGTACCGCTCGGGCCGGTACATGTCTTCGACGGTTGCGGCTGGATGCAGGAAGCTGCCCGGCGTTACCGCGCGCACCATGTAGGCGACGGTAGCGCTGGCCACCGGCCCCTTCTTGGCGGCGTCGTCGTCATCGTCGTCCTCGCTACGCGAGGTGCGGCCGGAGAAGTTGAACGCCGCTACGAACCGGTCGTCGCGGAATTCGGTATGCTCGGGCCGCGCCGTAGTCTTCAACCATTCCATGCTTTTGAGATCGGCGCTTTCGATGATCCGAGGGTTCTCGATCTCGAGGCCAGCCGGCAGCCGGTCGACCAGCAAAACCCGCCCGCCCTTGTCCGTCGCGTCTACTTTTACGACGACGACGAGACGGTCGTTCTGGGCGAGCATGCCGGTTCCACCTTGAGCACTCTTGAGATCGACCTTCTTTCCGTCGAGCGTGTAGTAGCTACGGTCGATCTTGAAGCCCTTCTCGACGGCGGGCTCTGGCGTCAGCGCCGCACCGATGATCGAGACGACAGCGTCAACTGCCGCATCGCTCTCGTTGGTGATGACGAGTTGGCCATCCATCAGCTCGGGCCCCGTAAGGCGGCGCATCAACTGACCCTTGTGCGCGACACCGCCGACGTTGAGTTCCGTCGATGCCGTTTGCTCGGTCAGCGCGCGAGCGGCGAGCAGCATCCATGCCTGTTCCTGTGTCGATGTGTATGTCCGCTCGGCGAACGCCTTTGCCAGCACGCCGGCGAGCTGAGGGACTTCTCCGGACAGCACGCGCGTCTCGGACGCGAGCGTGATCATCGCCGCTCCGTCGCGTACACGGCTGCCGTAGTCTGCCCGGTATTCTGACGTCTTCTCGGCCGGCAGGTCGAGCGCTACACGGAACGCGCGCTCTGCTCGCTCTTTCTCACCGATCATCGCGAGCGAGGCGCCGAGCTGAGCCTTCGCCAGCGACGTCGAGAAGCGTTCGAGCCGCGTGTCGGCGTAGTAGCGCAGCTCACCGACCGGCGCGCGGCCATTGCGCGTGAGCACATAAAGCGCGTACGCGCGGTCTTCGCCGCCCTTCTCGAAGTCGGATGCGTAGGACACGAACGACTGCAGCCGGTCGAGCGCCGAGGTGAACGCGATCGGCTTAACTTCGAAGCCCGCTTCCTTCGCCCGCGTCAGGAAGTCGGTGATGTAGGCCGTCAGCCACATGTCCGGATTGCGCGGACCCCAGATGCCGAAGGCACCTGACGAGGTCTGCATCTCGAGCACGCGATCGATCGCACCTTGCACCCGCTCCTTCAGATTGGCATCGGCGCGCAGGCCGAGTTTCGAAGCCATGTCGTTGGCATAGAGCAGCGGCAGCGCGCGCGATGTCGTTTGCTCAGCGCAGCCGTAAGGATAACGGTCGAGCTGCGTCAGCAGCCCCGGCACGTCGAATGCTGCGACCGGTCCGACGTTGACGTTGATCGCCGTGCGGCCCGGGATCAGGTCCGCCAGCATGTCCTTCGACACCGTGATGCGGCCCGTACGCGGCGCGAGCTTTGCCACGGTGACGCGCTTGATGTCGCCGCCGGGAACCTTCACGTCGAGCGTCAATCGTCGCTTCACGTCGATGCCGCCCGGACCTGTTACGCGCACATCGTAGCTCTGCAGGCCCGTCGCCATAGGCTTTACTGTCAGCCGTTCCGAACGTCGCTCGCCGGTCTTCAACGCGACGCCGCGATTGACGATGTTGACCGCCTCCCCCTTTGAGCCGTCGAGCGGAAGTGCGTTGATGGCGAGCGTGTAGGCTCCTGCGATGCCTTCCACGTTGTGCAAGGAGAGATCGAACCGTGCTTCGTCGCCGAGCGTCAGGAAGCGCGGCGTGCTCGCGGTGAGCGCCACTGGGTCGCGCACGATCACGTCCTTCACACCGTGTCCGACCTTCGCGCCGCTCCATGCGACCGCCATCAGACGTACTTGGCCATTGAACTCCGGCAGGTCGAAATCTACACGCGCAGTGCCGTCGGCGCCGACACGCACGATGCCCGAATGCAGCGCCAGCAGCGTTTCGACCGGAGGCGTGCCCGACATCGACATCCCGCCGCCACCCTCACTGTCGTCTCCGCCCGAGCGCAGCTTGCCGCGTTCGGCGCGCATGCCGTCGATCAGGCGTCCATAGAGATCGCGGATCTCCGTGCCGAGCTTCGTCTGGGCATAGAGCCAGCCTTCCGGCTTCGGCGCTTCGAAGCGCGTTAGGTTGAGAATGCCGACATCGACCGCAGCGACGGTCACGCGGGCATCTTCGCCGCGCGCTAGTCCATCGATCTTAAGCGGCACCGATAGACGGCTCCCGGAGCCGATCTTCTCGGGCGCGGAGAGTTGCACGTTGAGCGTCCGCTCGGACTGGTCGACTTGGAGCCACTTCAGCCCGATAGCCCGCGACGGCATACGCCGCGCCTTCTCGTCGAGCGGCCGGTAGAGCGACGCGGAGACGTAGGCCCCAGGCCCCCAGTCGCGGCCAACGTCGAGCGAAACTTCGCCGCCGCCGTTCGGCAGGTCGAGCGTGCGATGTGTGACGAGGCCGCTGCCGAGAACCGTAACGAGCAGCTTGCCGCCCTGCCGGCTGGCGACCTTGAGCTTGGCCGTGTCACCGGCCTTATAGAGCGGTTTGTCGAGCGCGACGTCGAGCATTTCGGGTGTGTCGGCCGCCTCTCCTCCATACCATCCAGTGGAGAACAGGAAGCTCGACATCGGGCCGCCGGGCTCCGTGCTGGTCACTTCGAGGCGATAACGGCCGGTGTCGAGTTTCTGCACGATGCGCGCCGGCGTGTCCGTCTGGCTGTCGAGGAGCCCGTTGCCGGCCTTCCGCGTCAGCGTCACGCTGTCGTACTGCCAGCTGTCGTCGCGGCGATACCACTGCCAGCTGCTTTCGAGACGATAGAGCGTCCACGCGAGACGCTTGCCGCCGAGCCGGCGGTTGCCCTCGTCGAGCATGATCACGTCGAATGATGCGGTCTCGCCTTCGCCAATGGAGTCGCCGGCGAAGCCGGGCTTGATCCCGACGCGCGGCAACTTCGGATCGACCGGCATCGTGACTTTGCGTTCGATCGCGCGGCCGCCTGGCTCGCGTAGGCGCACCATGACTTCGGCGGTCAGCGGCTGCGCGGTCCGCGGGATCGGAGGCAGCAGAACCTCGAGCGGCAACTCGCCCTTGGCGTTGGTGCTGGGAACGTTCTCCAGGGACTTTCGGACGGCGGTGATCTTTTCATCCGCGAGCCCGAAGCGATATCCCGGAAAGCCCGCCACTTCCTTTGCTCCGGCCTTGACGACGACTTCACCTTCCGCGGCCAGGTTTGCGGCCGGCGGACCGTAGAGATAGCGGCCGGCGACGTTGATTGTACCGGGCACTTCCGGCGTCAGCGCGGTTTGCGCAGGCGTCAGCTTGAGCTCGAGCCGCTCCGGTACGAAGTCTTCGACGAGGAACGACACTCCAGACAGCGGATCGGCCTTCGGATCGGTGTGCAGCTTCGCCCGCCACGTGCCCGTCATCGCAGTGCCACTGAGGCGAAGGTCGTGAGCGCGGCCGCCGAGGCCCTGGTCGGTCACGGCGATGCGGCTGTGCTCCACCCCATCGGGACGCGTCACGATCAGCGTTGCGGGAACGGCAGAGGCGGCGCCGGCCTTGTCTCGCACCAGCGCGTTGAGACGCACGGTTTCGCCCGGACGGTAGACGCCGCGATCGGCAAAGAGGAACGCATCGAGCGCGCCAGCCTTCTCGCGCCCCTTTACGCCTCGGTCGGACAGATCGAACGCGCCGGAAGCCACGTCGAGAAATGCGTATTGCCCGTTGGCCGTTTCCGCGATGAGGAGTGCCGGTTGCAGCCCGCCCTCGCCGCGCACGAGGCCCGGCTCGAACCGCACGTAGCCTGCACCGTCCGTCTTGCCCTGCGCCAGCACTTCGTTGTTGCGCGCGACGACCTTGACGGCCGCGCCGTTGATTGGCTCGGTTGAGGCGAGCGAACGGACGAACGCGTGAAGCCCGTTGTCACCCGTGAACGCCGCGAGGCCGAGATCGGAAACGATGAACCACTGCGTCGAAGTCTCGCCGTCGTCGCCGTTGCGGCCCTTCTTGTCCAGCGCGCGCGCCACCATCGCGTACACGCCGGGTTTCAGCTCGGGGATGGCTTCACCGATCGGAACTGCCGTTGTTACTTCCGCATTCAGCTTCGGCGTGACCTCGAGCTCGCCCGAATAGATCTTGGAGCCACGCTCCGCGGCGAGTGTCGCGACGTCAGACCCCGACAGCTGCTTCATGAAGTCGCCGCTACTGTTGGTGACGGACGTGAGGTTGCGGTCGTTGACGCGATAGACTTCGATGCCGAGCCGGCTCGCGTTGATCGATACGACGGGCAACCCTTGTTGGCCGCGTGACGGCAGTACGTAGCTCTTGCCGGAAAAGCGTACGGTCGGCGATCGGTCGCGTACATAAACCGGCACGACAGCCGGCTTCGACAGGGTCTCGCCGATCTCGGACGGCAGGCCCGCGCGTAGTACGATCTCGTAGCGCTTGCCATGTCTGAGGCCCTCGACGCACACCTGCCGTCCTTCACCGGTGAGGTTGTCGGCCGGCTTGCCGTCGATGGCGATGAAGCGCGAAAGATCGGTCTCCCCGCGCGGCAGCCGCTCGGAGAACTGGATGCACAAGCGCGGATCCTGCGCTTCGTTCTCGACGGTGTAGTCCATCATGCGGAAGCCGTGCTCCGCGCGCAGCTTCTCGTAGGTGGCCCGCACCTGGGCGTTGTCGGTGATTATGAGGCTCGCGGAAAGTGCATCGATTGCAGGCCGCCAGAATTGACGCCGCCGGAATGTCTCGCCCACTTGGGCGAGCGCGCGAGCCTTGGCTGCCGGGATAGGCGCACGCTGATAGGCGATGTAAGCGGCGGCGGCGGCGTTGACAGGCAGCTCGTACCGCTCTTGACCTTCGGTCTCGGGCTTGATCGCGAGGATCGCCCGCGAAAGCGACAACCAAGTCTCCCAATCGACCGGATCGAGTACTGCTGCGATTGTGAGCTGTTTGGTCGCGCCCCGCGGATCGGTCGGCAGCAACTTCTCGCCGGCCGTTCGAAGGTCACGCGCACGTCGGCCCTGGGTGCCGGCAGGCAGCGCCGCCTTCAGCTGGGCCTCGTATCGGACAGCGTCGCGCTGCGCGCCTGCGTGCGCGAACGGTACGGCCAGTGGTGACTGCGGCGCCGGAGGCTGTTGTGCCGATACTTGTTGAGTGAGTGCTGAACTGCACATCAGCGCGAATGCGCATGTGGCGATCGTGCGGAGCATGGGGACCCTCATGACAACGAGGTGGCAAATGACTTCTGCCGGTCCGCACAACATCACTCAATGCTGCGAGCAATTCCAGACGCCGGCTCAGAACATCTGCCGACAAAATCGGATAATTGCGCCCAATTGCGGGCCTGTATCCGCGCTTCCACTCTGCTTGTTTACCGTAGGCGGGACCATCGCAGCGTAGCCTGCCATTCAAGAGCCGGCACTTAGCAAATGAAAAACCAGTG
>LNFM01007982.1_pt1 | contig 16235 bp, 17 predicted proteins | sample 596031 | NCBI WGS metagenome assembly LNFM01 (sample SAMN04254537, study PRJNA301005) | activated carbon metagenome | isolation source: dual media filters at the Ann Arbor, Michigan drinking water treatment plant | place: USA: Ann Arbor
TGTTCTCGAGGTAGGTGTTGCGCAGGTACCAGGCATAGAAGGGCCCGGGCAGGTTGGTGCTGTCGCTGTTCCAGTAGAGCAGGTCGAAGGGCGGCGGGGTCTCGCCCTTGAGGTAGTTGCCCACGACGTAGTTCCAGACCAGGTCGTTGGGCCGCAGGAAGCTGAAGGTGGAGGACAGGTCGCGCCCGGCCATGAGCCCCCCTTGCCCCAGCTGCTTTTCACGCAGGGCCACCATGGCCTCGTCGATGAAGACGTCGAGGATGCCGGTGTCGGAAAAGTCGAGGAAGGTGGTGAGCAGCGTGAGGCTGTGCACGGGTTTCTCACCGCGCGCGGCCAGCACGGCCAGCGCCGTGCCCAGGATGGTGCCACCGACGCAGAAGCCGAGGGCGTTGATCTGCTCGGCCCCGCTGATCTCGCGCGTGACTGCTATGGCGCGGATGGCCGCGTCCGCGATGTAGTCGTCCCAGGTCTTGTGGCCCAGGCTCTCGTCGGGATTGCGCCAGCTCACGACAAAGGTGCGGTGACCCTGGGCCACGGCGTAGCGGATCAGCGAGTTCTCGGGCTGCAGGTCGAGGATGTAGTACTTGTTGATGCAGGGCGGCACGAGCAGCAGGGGCCGCTCGTAGACCTTGTCGGTCAGCGGCTTGTATTCGATGAGCTGGAAGAGCTCGTTCTCGTAGACCACGGCGCCCTCGCTCGTGGCCACGTTCTGGCCGACCTCGAAGCGGCTCTCGTCCGTCATGCTCACATGGCCCTGGCCCAGGTCGTGCAGCAGGTTCTGCAGGCCCTGGGCGATACTCTCGCCCTGGGTCTCGATGGCCTTCTTCTGCGCCTCGGCGTTGAAAGCCAGGTAGTTGCTGGGCGCGCTGGCCGCCACCCACTGCTCGACGGCGAAGCGGATGCGCGCGCGGGTCTTCTCGTCGGCCTGCACGGCCTCGGCCAGCTGCATGAGGAAGCGCGCATTGAGCAGGTAGGCCGAGGCGGCCAGGGATGCGTAGGGGTTCTCGGCCCAGGCTGGGGCGGCGAAGCGGCGGTCGCTGCCGGCCGCGGGGCCGGCGCCCTGCATGAGGGCCGTCATGTCCTGCAGGTACTGCTGCTGCAGAGCCTGCAGCTTCTCGGGCGGGACCGAGACCATGAGCTCGGGCAAGGCCGACAGGCCGGGCAGCTTGGCGGCGGGCAGGGTTTGGTAAGGCTGCCAGGCCTGAGTCCAGGCCTGCTGGAACTGCTGCGCCGCCTGGGCCCAAAATTCGCGGGTATCCTGTGTCACACCGGGTCCTCGTGCTGGAATTTGCGTCCAGTATCTCAGGCCTGCCCTGCAACAGGCTGACATTTGTCAATTAACCCATGTTCCTGATACTGATAGCCATCGGCTGGATCTACGTCGCGCTCATGATGGCGGTGGCCGAGGCCATGAGCACCGTGGGCAGCGTCTTGGGCGCCGTCATCACCTTTGTGCTCTACGGCCTGGGGCCTGTGGCCTTGCTGCTCTACATCCTGGGCACCCCCGCGCGCAAGAAGCTGCGCAAGCAGCGCGAAGCCGAGGAGCTGGCCGCCTGGCAGGCGGCGCAACAGACCTCAGACGCGCCAGATGCAGGCGGCCAGGCGCCCGCTGACGCGGTCGCGCCGGTGCGAAAAGAACCGTGAAGCCTGGGTGACGGTGCACCAGGATGGGGTGCCGTCGTTGCCGTAGATCTGGCTGATGCCCAGGCGGGTCAGGCGCAGTCTTGCCAGGGCCTGCAGATCGGCCAGCCATTTGCCCGGCGTTGCCAGGGGGGCGAAGCAGAGCGCGGCCCGCGCGTCCTGCGCCTCGAAGGCGGCGCGGACCTCGTCCCCGACCTCGAAGGCCTGCGGCCCGATGCAGGGCCCGAGCCAGACCAGCAGCTCGTGCGCCGGCCGGCCCAGCGCCGCGTGCAGCGACTCCAGCACGCCCACCCCCCCCTGCCCGGCCAGGCCGCGCCAGCCCGCATGCGCGGCGGCCACGACACTGCCCTGTGCATCCGTGAAGAGCAGTGGCAGGCAGTCGGCCACCATGATGGTGCAGGCCACGCCGCGCTCGCGCGTGAGGCAGGCGTCGGCCTCGCTACCCTGGGGCGTGTGCGCGTCCAGCGTCAGCACGCCGTGGCCGTGGACCTGCCTGAGAAAGACCGGATGGGCGCCCAGCGCCTGGGCCAGCACGGCGCGATTGGCGCCGACGGCCAGGGCATCGTCGCCCACGTGGTCGCCGAGGTTGAGGCTGTCATAGGGCGCCGCCGAACGACCACCGGCGCGTGTGGTGCAGACGGCGCGCACCGTGGCGGGTGCCGGCCATTGCGGCGTGATCCAGTCGGGGTGCACGGGATGTTCAGGGTTCGTTGTCGGGGCAGTTCGAAGGCTGGGCCTGCTGGAAGGCCGGGTGGCGCATGCAGGCGTCGAAGGCGGCCAGGGTCAGCGGCAGGCCGTCGAGATTCGTCTCGAAGCGCCGGGCGTTGAAGATCTGCGGCACCAGGCAGCAGTCGGCCAGCGTGGGCGTGTCGCCCCAGCAGTAGACCGAAGACGGCAGGCCGTCGGCCTGACGCTGCGCAGCCAGCGTGGCGAGCTGGCGCTCGAAGGCCTCCAGCCCCTGGCGCACCCAGTGGCGGTACCAGCTGTTCTTGGCGTCTTCGCTGACCTTGAGCTCGCGCACCAGGTACTTGAGCACACGCAGGTTGTTGAGCGGATGGATCTCGCAGGCGATGGACTGCGCCAGCGCCCGCACGCGGGCACGGCCCAGGGCGTCGGCGGGCAGCAGGGCCGGCTCGGGATGGGTCTCGTCCAGGTACTCGATGATGGCCATGGACTGCGTGAGGCGCGTGCCGTCGTCCTCTTCGAGCAGGGGCACGAGGCGGTCGGGCGAGATCCCGGCATAGGCTGGCTGCTTCTGGTCGCCGCGCGCCAGGTGCACCGGCAGGTACGCATAGTCCAGGCCCTTGAGCGCCAGCGCGATGCGCACGCGGAAGGAGGCGGACGAGCGGAAGTAGTTGTAGAGCTTCATGCCGCGAGGATACCCCGACGCCGCGGCCTGGGCGAGAATGCGGGCGGCATACCAACAAGAGGAACCCCCATGATTCTGGAAATCGCCGACATCCGCATCCACGCCGACCAGCAGGCCGCCTTTGACGAGGCCATCCAGCGCGGCCTGGACAAAGTCATCAGCAAGGCGCGCGGCTACCGCGGCTTCAAGGTCAACAAGGGCGTGGAACACCCCGAGCGCTATGTGCTGATGATCTTCTGGGACACGCTGGAAGACCACACGGTGCACTTCCGCCAGTCGCCGGCCTTCGCCGAATGGCGCGCCATCGTCGGGCCCTTCTTTGCCAGCCCGCCCCAGGTCGAACACTTCACGCTGCTCGCGAAATCAGATTGAGCCCGCTCGCGTTGAGCTTGTCGAAACGCAGCAAGGTCCACGGACGCCGGGGGCTTCGACAGGCTCAGCCCGAACGGGCTAAGGCGTCCGGCAGGGTCTCAGTCTTTGTTTTCGTGACTGGCCACGAGCTTGCCAAGCAGGCGCACGAACTGCTCGCGCTCGGTGGCGTTGAGCGGCTCCAGGATGCGGGTCTGCACGCGGGCCACGGCACGCTTCATGCGCAGGGCGGTCTGCTCCCCCTCGGGCGTGACCCAGAGCAGCTTGCGCCGGCGGTCGTTCGGATCGGATTCGCGCCGCACCCAGCCCTTGGCCTCGAGCCGGCCGATGACCGAGCCCGAGGTGGCCGGGTCGAAGGCCACGCGCGCGGCCAGCGTGACCTGGTCCGTGCCCGGCGCATCCATCAGCGCGTGCAGGATGGAGAACTGCACCGGCGTCATGTCGAAGTCGGCCGTCTCCTCCATGAAGGCAGCCACCGAGAACTGATGTGCGCGCCGGATCAGGTGACCGGGGGCGCGCTGGAATTCATAACTCTTGCTCATGTCTGGCCCCGGAGTCTAGTGCCTCACTCCCCCGGGTAAACCCGGAGGGGCAGCCCGCTCATTGCTATGCACACTTATTAAAAGCCTATCCTCGCGCCGAGACAAGCCCTCTTTGCACCGGCCCGAATGCCAGACCTTGCCATGAACGCCCCCCAGCCCGCCCCGGCCGCGCGCCAGACGCTGTACCGCGAGATGTCGCCGCTGCACCTCACGCCGCTGTGGGAGGTGCTGCACGCCCTGGTGCCGCCGCAACCGGCCTCGCCCTGCGTGCCGGCCCTGTGGAAGTACAAAGACGTGCGTCCCTTCCTGATGCGCGCCGGCGAACTGATCACCGCCGAGGAGGCGGTGCGCCGCGTGCTGATCCTGGAAAACCCGGCGCTGCGTGGCCAGTCGGCCATCACCCAGTCGCTCTATGCCGGCCTGCAGCTCATCCTGCCCGGCGAAGTGGCGCCGGCCCACCGCCACACGCAGAGCGCGCTGCGCTTCATCGTCGAGGGCACGGGGGCCTACACGGCCGTGGACGGCGAACGCTGCACCATGCAGCCGGGGGACTTCATCATCACGCCGAGCTGGACCTGGCACGACCACGGCCATCCTGGCCGGGGTCCTGCGGATGCCCATGGCAACGAAGTGAACGAGCCCGTGGTCTGGCTCGACGGCCTCGACATCCCCATGGTCCGCTTCTTCGACGCCGGCTTTGCCGAGAACAGCCCCGACAAGTCGCAGCGCGTCACGCGCCCCGAGGGCAGCAGCCAGGCGCGCTATGGCCACACCATGGCCCCCGTGCGTGGTGACGCCCCCTACGGCGCGAGCTCGCCGATCTTCAGCTATCCCTATGCACGCAGCCGCGAGGCCCTGCACCAGCTCGAACGCAGCACCCCCCTGGACGCCTGGGACGGCTTCAAGCTGCGCTATGTGAACCCGCTGACCGGCGGCGCGCCCATGCCCACGCTCCAGCCCTTTCTGCAGCGCCTGCCCGCGGGTTTCGATGGCCGGGCCTGGCGCCAGACCGATGGCGCGGTCTACAGCGTGGCCGAGGGTGTGGGGACGGCGACCATCGAAGGCCCCGGCGGAACGGTACGATACGACTTTGAAGCCCGCGACCATTTCGTCGTGCCCTCGTGGCAGACGCTGCGCCTGCAGTCGACCCAGGGTTGCGTGCTGTTCAGTTTTTCAGACCGCCCGGTGCAGCAGGCCCTGGGCATCCACCGCGAAGAAAGGCTCGCATGAGTTTCGTCATCCCCGCCCCGGCCCCCGTCTCCGTGCCCGTGGTCGGCAGCCAGGACCGTTTTCCCGTCGGCCGCATCTACTGCGTGGGCCGCAACTATGTGGCGCACGCGCAGGAGATGGGTTTCACCGGCCGCGAGCCGCCCTTCTTCTTCATCAAGCCCGCCGACAACTGTCTGGTCATCGAGCCTGGCCAGACCGGCACCCTGCACTACCCGAGCCTGACCCAGGACTTCCACCACGAGATCGAGCTCGTGGCCTGCATCGGCAAGGGCGGCAGGAACATCAAGGCGGCCGACGCGAAGAAGCACATCTGGGGCTATGCCGTAGGCCTGGACATGACGCGCCGTGACCTGCAGGGCGAGCAGAAGAAGCTGGGCCGCCCCTGGTGCATCGGCAAGACCTTTGACGAGGCCTGCCCCATCGGCGCCATCACGCCCGCGGCCCAGGCCGGCGACGTCGACAAGGCCGAGATCTGGCTGCAGGTCAACGGCCAGGACCGCCAGCGCAGCGACGTGAGCAAGCTGATCTGGAACATCGGCGAGATCATCGAGCACCTCACGACCGCCTGGGAGCTCAAGCCTGGTGACCTGATCTACACCGGCACGCCTGAAGGCGTGGCGGCCGTGGTGCCCGGCGATGTGATGCACGGCGCGGTGGCCGGACTCACGCCCATCGAGCTCAAGGTGGTCTGAACAGCAGAGTCGTCTGACAAGGCCACAAGCCGCACCCCTACAATCGCGGCCCATGATGCATAAGTTGTTGGGAAAGCTGGCCGGGCTCTGCGCCATCCTGGCCGGGGTGCTGCTGACCGGGATCACCCTGATGACCTGCCTCAGCGTGCTGGGGCGCAACACCACAGGCACGACCCTGGTCGGTGATTTCGAGCTCACAGGCGTGGCGGCCGGCGCGGCCATCGCCCTCTTCCTGCCCTGGTGCCAGCACCGCCGCGGCAACATCATCGTGGACTTCTTCACCAGCCGCGCGAGCGAGCGCACCAATGCTGCGCTCGACCGCCTCGGCGCGCTCCTGCTGGCTGCGGCCATGGGCCTGCTGGCCTGGCGCACGGTGCTCGGCGGCCTGAGCGCCTGGCGCACGCAGTCGGCCACCATGATGCTGGGCTTCCCCGAGTGGATCGTCTACTGCTTCATGGTGCCGCCGCTGGTGCTGACGGCGCTCATCGCGCTGTGGCAGGCCGCGGCCGGCTTCGAGACCGAGGGGCACGCATGAGCGCCGCCGGGCCGTCCCAAGGCGCGAAACGTGGCGTGGCGAGACGCCAACGCCTCTTCGTCCCGTCCAAGCCTGCGCAGGCAGGCTTGGAGCCGCGGGACTCAGCCCCCTCGGGGGGCAGCGCAGCACACGCAGTGGCGAGCGTGGGGGCCTGTACATGAGCCCGCTGCTGCTGACCGTGATGATCTTCGGCATCATGCTGGGGCTGATGGCCGTGCGCATCCCGATCGCGATCGCCATGTTCGCGGCCGGCTGCACGGGCTATCTGGCCCAGGCCGGCTGGCTGCCGCTGGCCAACTTCCTCAACACCCAGGCCTTTGCGCGCTTTGCGAGCTACGACCTCTCGGTGATTCCGCTCTTCATCCTCATGGGCCATTTCGCGACCCAGGGCGGCATCTCCAAGGCCCTGTTCGCCTTCGCCAGTGCGCTGATGGCCGGCGTGCGCGGCGGCCTGGCCATGGCCTCGGTCATGGCCAGCACGGCCTTCGGCGCGATCTGCGGTTCTTCCGTGGCCACGGCGGCCACGATCACCTCGGTGGCCCTGCCCGAGATGAAGCGCCACGGCTACTCCGGCCGCCTGGCCACGGGCACGCTCGCAGCTGGCGGCACGCTGGGTATCCTCGTTCCGCCCTCGGTGCCGCTGGTGATCTACGCCATCCTGACCGAACAGAACATCGCCAAGCTCTTTGCCGCGGCCATGGTGCCCGGCATCATCGCCATGCTGGGCTATATGGCGGCCATCGCGGTCTACGTGCGCTTCGTGCCCGGCCACGCGCCCGAGCATGATGGGGTGACCGAGCGCGTGAACCGTCAATCGCTGCTGGGCGTGCTGCCCATCGCGCTGATCTTCCTGCTGGTCTTCGGCGGCATCTACGGCGGCATCTTCACGCCCACCGAGGGCGCGGCCGTGGGCGCAGCGGCGACCTTCGTGGCCGCGCTGCTCAAGCGCGAACTCGGCTGGGCCAAGATCAAGCACTGCTTCCTGGCCACGGCCGAGAGCTCGGCCATGATCTTCATGATCTTCCTCGGGGCGGACCTGATGAACGCGGCCCTGGCCCTGACCCAGGTGCCGGCGCAGCTGGCGACGCTGGTGGGCGGCTGGGGCCTGCCGCCCTTGATGGTGGTCAGCTGCATCCTGCTGCTCTACGTGGTGCTGGGCGCGGTGATGGACGAGCTGTCCATGATCCTGCTGACCATTCCAATCTTCTTCCCCCTGGTCATGGGCCTGGACTTCGGCCTGCCCAAGGAATCGGTGGCGATCTGGTTCGGCATCATGGTGCTCATGACCGTGGGCTTTGGCCTGCTGGCGCCGCCCGTGGGGCTCAACGTCTACGTGGTCAACGGCATGGCCAGGGACGTGCCCATCGGCGAGAGCTACCGCGGCGTGCTGCCCTTCCTGGCCAGCGACGTGATCCGCACCCTGCTGCTGCTCTTCTTCCCGGCGATTTCACTCTGGCTTGTTCAGTACGTCGGTTAGCGACATAGCAGCTAGAACGAGCTTGCAGGACAAATTTGAGGGAAAGCCCCAGCCCGACGCGCACCGTTTTTCCGCTAAGGTGCCGGCACAGCCAACGAGGAGACCCATCATGATCCAGCGCCGTACCCTGCTCAAGACCACTGCCGCTGCCGCGGCCCTGGGCGTGCCCACCCTGGGCCTGGCCCAGCAGAGCGTCACGCTCAAGTTCCACACCTTCATGTCGCCCATGTCGGCCGTCTGGCTGACCATGCACAAGCCCTGGATGGACAAGGTGGAGAAGGAATCCAACGGCCGCATCAAGTTCGAGGCCTACCCGGCCATGCAGCTCGGTGGCACGCCCGTGCAGCTCTACGACCAGGCGCGCGACGGCGTGGTCGACGTGGTCTGGACCCTGCCGGGCAACACGGCCGGGCGCTTCCCGCGCATCGAGGTCTTCGAGCTGCCCTTCATGCTCAACAACGCCGAGGCCACGTCCAAGGCCTTTTGGGAGTACGTGCAGACCGTGGCCGTGGACGAGTTCAAGGACACGCATCCCATCGCCCTGCACGTGCACGGCCCGGGCATGTTCCATTCCAAGACCAAGCAGATCAAGAGCCCGGACGACCTCAAGGGCATGAAGGTGCGCGGCCCGACCCGCCAGGTCACCAAGCTGCTGCAGGCCGTGGGCGCCACGCCCGTGGGCATGCCGCTGCCGCAGATCCCCGACGCGCTGTCCAAGGGCACCATCGACGCCTGCGTGATTCCCTGGGAGGTGGTGCCGGCCGTCAAGGTGCACGAACTCACCAAGTTCCACACCGAGTTCCCGGCCGGCCACCCGGGTCTGTACACCACGACCTTCGTGATGACCATGAACAAGGCCAAGTACGAGTCGCTGGCACCCGACCTCAAGAAGGTCATCGACAACCACTCGGGCCTGGCCACCTCGGCCTGGCTGGGCAAGCAGCAGCAGGAAAGCGACATTCCGGGTCGCAAACCCTCGGTGGAGCGCGGCAACAGCATCTACACGCTGAGCAATGCCGAGGCCCAGGCCTTCGTCCAGCGCTCGGCTTCGGTGGACGAGGAATGGGTGGCCGACATGAACAAGCGCGGCTTCGACGGCAAGAAGCTGCTCGACACCGCCAAGGCGCTGATCGCCAAGCACGGCAAGTAAGCCGGCCGGCCGCATCGCCCACCAGCGCCCTGCGGGGCGCTTTTTCATGGCCGGGGCTCAGTCAGGCCCGCCGCGGATGAAGCGCGCAATGCAGGCGGCGATGATGAGCAGGCTACGTTGCAGCGGGCGCATGGCAGCACCGCGGCACGGACCTCAGGGCTGCGGACGCACCAGCCGCACAATCAGCGCTGTCTTGCGCGCCACGTCACCGCGGGCCTCACCCGTGCCCAGGTGCACGGCCCAGCCCTGCTGCACACCGAGCCGGTCCTGCGTGCCCTGGCTGCCGCGCGTGATGTTGTCGTAGGCATAGGGGCTGCTCTGCGTGGTGTCGATGCGCGAGGTGCTGGTCCAGGTCCAGTCCTGCGGATCGCCCGGGAACAGCGCCCGTCCCTGCTCGCTGCCGGCCCAGCGGCGCAGCTCGGTCAGACGCGGCAGACGCCAGGCCACGCCCTCGGCCTTGAAGCGCGCCGCGGCCAGGGCTGCGGCCTCACCGTGGGTCATGAGCCGGGGCTCGCCGGTGCAGGTCTGGCCGTTCCACTGCATGCCTACAACGCAGCGCGGCCAGGCCAGCTTGCTGCGCGGATCGATCACATAGGCGCCGTCGGCGCTGGGCGCCGGCTGGGCCGGAGTCGTGCTCTGCGCGCCGGCCGAGCCCAGCGTCACCAGCATGGCACTGAGCAGGATCGCACGACGCATGACGCTCATGGCTCAAGCTTTGATCAACGCCAGCACCTCGGCGAAGGCCGGGTGCTCGGCGCTGCGCAGCCACTCGAAGGCCACCATCTCGGTGGTCACGAGCTCGGCGCCCGCGCCCGCCAGGCGGTCGAAGGCGGCATCGCGGTTGCGTTCGCTGCGCGAGCCGCAGGCGTCGGTGACGATCCAGACCTCGAACTCGTCATCGAGCAGATCCAGCGCGGTCTGCAACAGGCAGACATGGGCCTCACAACCCGCGATGACCAGGGTGTTGCGCTCGGGCGCGGCCTGGGCCGGCTTCTGCAGATGCTTGGGCAGGCTGCGCGCATTGCCCTGCGGCGCACGCGCGGGCGGACGCAGCAGCTCGGCCAGGCCATCGGCCACGGCACTGAAGCTCATCTTGGCCAAGGTCCTGCCGCCCGCCTGCTGGATCAGCGTCTGCAGCTCGGGCACGGTGGCGCCCAGGCTGGCCGGGTTTTCCTCGGTGACGAAGGTCGGCACCTTGAGCAGGCGCGCCATCTGGGCCAGACGCCGGGCATTGCCCAGCACGGCTTGGCCCTCGTGGATGGCCGGCATGAGCCGCGCCTGGTAGTCGACCAGCAGCAGCTGGGAATCGTCGAGTTCAAGCAGCATGGTGTTCTTCAGCCATGTCAGGCGATCTTCACGACCACGCGACCGCGCACCTGGCCGGCCATGAGCTGCTGGGCCTTGGCCACCGCGGACTCCAGCGGCACCTCCTCGACCATGCGTTCGAGCAGAGCCGGATCGAGGTCGCGCGCCAGGCGCTCCCAGGCGCGCTGGCGCTTAGGCAAAGGAGCCATCACCGAATCGATGCCCGCCAGCGTGACGCCGCGCAGGATGAAGGGCGCGACCGAGCCCGGCAGGTCCATGCCCTGGGCCAGGCCGCAGGCCGTGACCACGCCGCCGTAGCGCGTCTGCGCCAGCGCGTTGACCAGGGTGTGCGAACCCACGGCGTCCACCACCGCGGCCCAGCGTTCCTTCTGCAGCGGCTTGCCGGGGGCGGCCAGTTCGGCGCGGTCGATCACGGTGCTCGCACCCAGCGCTTTCAGGTAGTCCGCCTCGGCCGCCTTGCCCGTGGCCGCGGCCACCTTGTAGCCCAGCCGGCCCAGCAGGGCCACGGCCACGCTGCCGACGCCGCCGGTGGCGCCCGTGACCAGCACCTCACCGTCGCCCGGCTTCACACCGTGGTCTTCGAGCGCCAGCACGCTGAGCATGGCGGTGTAGCCTGCCGTTCCGATGGCCATGGCCTGGCGTGCCGTGAAGACCGCGGGCCGCTTCACGAGCCAGTCGCCCTTGAGCCTGGCCTTTTCCGCCAGACAACCCCAGTGGGTCTCGCCCACGCCCCAGCCGTTGTGCACGAAAGCATCACCGACCTTCCAGGCCGGGTGGCTGGATGCGAGCACCGTGCCCGCGCCGTCGATGCCGGCCACCATGGGCCAGCTGCGAACGACCGGCCCCTTGTTGCACAGGGCCAGACCGTCCTTGTAGTTGAGCGTGGAGTACTGGACGGCCACGGTGACGTCGCCAGCGGGCAGACGGGATTCGTCCAAATCCTGCAGCGAGACCTGGAATCCGTTGGCATTGTCCAACAAGAGCGCCTTGAACATGGGAGTATTTCCTGTTAAAAATTCATTTAAATCAACAGTTTGGCGTGTCTTTCGCGAAAAAACTTTAATTGACATCGCACATTCGACCGACCTATCCTAACCGCATGAACGCCTGTCGCCCCATCTTTTTCCTGCTCCTGCTGGCCTGTGGGCAGGCCAGCGCGCAGGACGACGATCTGGGGCGTCTGCTGCAGGAGCGCGGCCTGATGGAAGCGCCGCCGGCCCAGACGGCGCGCCTTGCCCCGGACCCCGGCGCGGCCGGTGCGCCCGCGGACCGCATGTCGGACCTGGTGGTGGCGGCCATGGGCGCCATCGGCGTGCCCTACCGTTACGGCGGCAACTCCCACGACGCCGGCTTCGACTGCAGCGGCTTTGTACGCGCGGTCTACGGTCAGACCCTGGGCCTGAGCCTGCCGCGCCAGGCCGCACAACAGGCCGCGGCCACCCACGTGATCGAACGCGAGCTGCTGCGCCCGGGTGATCTGGTCTTCTTCAACACCCTGCGGCGTGCCTACAGCCATGTGGGCATCTATGTCGGCGACCACAAGTTCATCCATTCGCCGCGGCCCGGCGCGGCCGTGCGCATCGAGGACATGCGCGTGGACTACTGGCACCGTCGCTTCGACGGCGCGCGCCGCGTGACGGGCGATGTGCCGGTACGAGCACCGGTCCAGCTGGCGGCCGATCCGGCCTTGCTGCTGCAGAACTACTGATACCGGTCCTTACCTCGCCCGCCGTCTGGCGCTGCCGCAAGTCCTGCCAGAATGGCGGCATGACGAACCGACGCCCCCTCCCCCGATCGCTCGCCGCCCTCCTCCTGTCTTTTGCGCTGTCTGCCGGCGCCCAGGCCCAGTCCCCGGACGGCCCGAACTACGCCCACGCCGAACCCCTGGGCACGGCCCTGGAGAACTGGGCCTACCCCTATCCGGTGCAGATGCTGCAGTTCGAGGTGGAAGGCCGGCCCGTGCGCATGGCGTATATGGACGTCAAGCCGCAGAACCCCAATGGCCAGACCCTGCTGCTGATGCACGGCAAGAATTTCGGCAGCGACTACTGGGCGAACACGCTCAAGGCCATGTCCAGCTACGGCTACCGCGTGATCGCGCCCGACCAGATCGGCTTCGGCAAGTCCTCCAAGCCCGAGATGCGCTACAGCTTCGCCATGCTGGCCGAGAACACGACCCGCCTGCTGGAGCACCTCAAGATCGGCCGGGTCACGGTCATCGGCAACAGCATGGGCGGCATGCTGGCCGTGCACTTTGCGCGCAAGTATCCGGAACACGTGGCCGCCCTGGTGCTGGAGAACCCGTTGGGCCTGGAGGACTATGTGGCCAGCATCCCGGCGCAGCAGACCCCCACCCTCGTGCGCCTGGAGATGGCCCAGACCCCGGCCAGCTACCGCAACTTCGTCAAGAGCTACTTCCCGGTCTGGAAACCCGAGTACGAGCGCTTCGTCGAACAGTTCGCGCGCCTGCAGCTCAGCGGCGACTACCCGCGCTTTGCGCACATCTCGGCCCTGACCTACCAGATGATCTACGAGGGACCGATCCTCAACGAGCTGCCGCGCCTGACCGTGCCCACGCTGCTCGTCATCGGCCAGAACGACCGCACGGTCTTCGGCCGCCGCTTCGCACCGCCCGAGGTGGTGCGACCCATGGGCAATTTCCCCGTGCTCGGGCGCACGGCCCAGATGAACATCCCGGGCGCCGTGCTCAAGGAGTTCAACGGCGTGGGCCATGTGCCCCATCTGGAGCAGCCCGAGCGCTTCCACGCCGTCGTCATGGACTTCATCTACGGCAAAAAATAAACCCCGCGGGCTTGCGCCGGCGGGGTTCCCCTGGGCTCGTCCCGTTCAGGGGCTGGTGCTGACCGGTGCCGCGGGTTTGGCGTTGCCGGCGCCGGGGCGGCCCACCTTGCCCTGGATCCAGTTGTCAGCCGGTTTGAGCATCTTGTCGTCCACGACCTCGAAGCCCTTGCCCGCCCCCTTGTTGGCAGCGCTGACGCCCTTGTCGGCGCCCTCACTGACGGCCTCACCGACCTTCTTGACGGTGCGGCTGGCCTTGTCGATGAAACGCTCCTCGGCCTGGGCCAGCGGCACGGCCAGCCCCGCCATCAGCGCACACAGCACAGCGGTTTTCTTCATGGCTCAAGACTCCTGCAAATATCCGATGGGCCACCCCATCACAGATGGGTCTGAATCTAGCACTCTTGTGCATTCCTGCGTCCGCTCAGGGTTCATCGCGTGCGCGCGGCAGGCAGCTCCGCCGGCGAGGCCCCAGATCACTGCTCCAGCGCAGCCGCCCGGTTGAGCGCCTTCTGCCCGGCATCCGCATGGCCCTGGGCGATCCGGGCCTGGCCGATCACGCGCCAGTTCAGGGCCTGCAGCTGCCGTTGCGCGCCGGCAAAACTGTTGGACTTCTGGGCCAGGGAGATCGCCTGGGCGTATTGCCCCTGTGCCAGACGAAGCTGGGCCAGCTCATGCCAGAGTCGCGCGTTGCGCGGCTCGATGCGCAGGGCCCGCTCCAGCGTCGCACTGGCCGCATCCGGGCGCCCTGAGCCGGCATCCGTCTGCGCGCGGTCCAGCAGCGCGATCACGGCCCGGTTGCTTGAAGCCGGCGGCAGGGCTGGAGGCTCCGCGGCCGCGGGAAGTTCGGCCCCCCCCGCCTCGGCACCCGGCACCGGGAGGGTCTGAGCCTGCATATCGGACGGCGTGGTGACCGCGGATGGCTCATGCGCCTGGGGGAGCGTCGCGTCCCCGACCGGGGCCGGCGACGACGTGGGGCTCACGCTGGCACAACCGGCCAGCAGCAACAGCCCAGCCGCGAGGAGACTTGCAGAGTAGCGTTTCATCAGTCGAACAACCTTCGGAACCAGCTGCGCTGGGTCAACGGGTCTTGGGCCGCCGCGTCATCGCTGCGACCCGAAGAGGCATCTGGCGCCCCGGGCTGCAAGCCCTCAGACGGATCGCAAGGCACAGCGCCGGCAGGGGTCGATCCCTTGATGAAAGGCAGGCGCAAGGACGTCTGGCAGGCTTGCTGGGCGCTCACGCCCGCGGGCGGATCGATGGCGGCCAGCTCGATGTCCTCCGGCATGACGGGCTGCAAGGGCTCGGGATGCAGGCTCTTCATCATCTCGCCCCAGACCGTCAGGGCGCCGTTGCTGCCGGTCAGCCCGGAGGACTTGTTGTCGTCGCGGCCCACCCAGACCACCGCGACATGGTCGCCGGTGTAACCCGCGAACCAGCTGTCGCGCAGCTCGTCTGTCGTACCGGTCTTGCCGGCCACGTTCAGTTCGGCCGGCAGCCAGTTGCTCAGGCCCTGTGCCGTCCCGTCTTTCACCACACCCTGCAGCGCCGTCGTCAGCAGATAGACCGGCGCCGCCGCGGCGACCGCTTCCACATTGAGCGGGTAGCGCTGCAAGGGCTGGCCGTCGGCGGTGATGATGTCACGGATGGCGCGCAGCGGTGTGCGAAAGCCGCCATCGGCAAAGGTCTGGTACATCTGCGTCACCTCGAGGGGCGACAGCTCGTACGCGCCCAGCAGCGACGAGGGGAAGGCCGGCGGACGCTGTTCGATGCCGAAACGGGGCAGCTTGTCCAGGATGCGGTCGACGCCCAGATCGATGCCCAGGCGCGCGGTCGAGACATTGAGCGAGCGCGCCAGCGCCGTGCGCAGCGGCACCTGGCCATTGAACTTGTGGTCGTAGTTCTTCGGCTTCCAGTCCGGGGAGCCGCGCTGGCGCCAGACCAGTTCACTGTCGTCCAGCGGCGTGACCAGGGTGTACTTCGCGGGATTCTCGAGCGCCGTCAGGTACACGATGGGTTTGGCCAGCGAACCGATCTGACGCTTCGCATCAAGGGCCCGGTTGTAGCCGGCATAACGTGCCTGGCGCCCGCCCACCATGGCCTGCACCTCGCCATTCTGGGTGCTGCTGACCACCACCGAACCTTCCAGCGTGTTGAGCGGCAGCTTGCGGGCCTTCTCGATCTGGTCCAGCCGCTGCGACAGGGCCTGCTCTGCCGAGCGCTGGATCCGTGGATCGAGCGTGGTGAAAATCCGCAGGCCCTCGCTGCGCAGATCCTCCTCGCGGTAGTCGCGCTGCAGTTGGCGGTGCACGTACTGCAGGAAGGCGGGATAGGGTGAGGTGCCGGTGGGCGCGCGCGGCACCACGCCGAGCGGCTGCTGTCGGGCGCGCACGAACTCTTCCTGGGTGATGGCGTCGAGCTTGACCATCTCCTGCAGCACGATGTTGCGTCGTTGCAGGGCCTGCTCCGGCTTGCGGCGCGGGTCGTAGATGGCGGGGCCCTTGATCATGCCGACCAGGGTGGCGATCTCGTGCAGCTCGAGCCGGTCCAGCGGCCGGTCGAAATAAAAGTAGCTGGCCAGGCCCACGCCATGGATGGCGCGGTTGGCGTCCTGCCCGAGGTAGATCTCGTTGAGATAGGTCTCGAGGATCTCGTCCTTGCTGTAATGCAGCTCGAGCAGCATGGCCATCAGGACCTCGTTGGCCTTGCGCGTGAGCGTACGTTCGGAGGTGAGGAAGAAGTTCTTGACCAGCTGCTGCGTCAGGGTGCTGCCGCCCTCGATGCGCTGGCCGCTCAAGGTCTTGTAGAGCGCCCGCGCGATGCCGCGCGGATCGATGCCCCAGTGGGTGTAGAACTTCCGGTCCTCGATGGCGATCAGCGCATCGATCAGGGTCTGGGGCACCTGGGACAGGCGCAGCAGATCACGGTCCTCGTTGTGGCCGGGGTAGATGCCTCCGATCTGCGGCGGCTCCAGGCGCAGCAGCGGAAGGTCCTTGTCGACGGCGCCCCGCTCCTGGATCATCGCCACGACGCCGTCGGCAAACTCGACCCGCAAGCGCTGCATCGGCTGCAGGCCGTCCCAGAAGGCGAATTCACGGCTCGTGA
>LNFM01007983.1_pt1 | contig 16235 bp, 15 predicted proteins | sample 596031 | NCBI WGS metagenome assembly LNFM01 (sample SAMN04254537, study PRJNA301005) | activated carbon metagenome | isolation source: dual media filters at the Ann Arbor, Michigan drinking water treatment plant | place: USA: Ann Arbor
AGGGCAGGGGCGAGTGGCCCTCGCTGATGGGGATGCCTGATCTGCCCTTGCTGATGGGGATGCGTGATCTGCCCTCGCTGACGGGGATGGGTGATCCGCCCGCAACGATGCGGATGGGTGATCACCCGTAGCTGATGTTGATGCTGATACCGCGGCCGCCGCCACCACCGCCGCCGCCACCGCCGCCACCGCCGCCACCGCCGCCGCCGCCGCCGGAGGGATCTCCCGCGGGGCCGCCGCCGCCACCGCCACCGCCGCCGCCGCCCTTCCCCTGATTCGCGACATTGATGATGTCGGCGACGCCGCCGAGGATCCCGGGCGCAGCGCCGAGCGCGGCCTGGAAGAATCCGCCGCGGCCGCCGCCGCCGCCGCCGCCGCCAGCGGCTCCGCCGGGTGCTGCAGCGGGGGCCGCTGCGGGACGGGCGGCTGCAGCGCCGCCGATGACGAGCATCAGTTGATCAGGGGTGATGGGCTTCATGGTGGTGACCGGAGCTAGAGCAGGCCACGTGCCAGCGCTATCTCCGCGTGTCTCCACGCCATGCGCACCAGTTCCGCTACTTCTGGGCGGCAACCTGTCTTCAGCGCGGTTTACACGTCGCGGAGGAACACGGTGATCTCATCGAGCTGGCGACCATCGATGAGGCCGGCGGCGAGCTTGCCGAGATCGGGGGTCTCGCGCGAGACGGTCGCGAGGCGGGCGAGCTCGTCGGAGATCGTCGCGCCCGCGTGGAGGACGTTGACGTGCGTGCCGCGCCGGATCTGATCGGGAACGACGGTGATCGCGGCGTGGACGCAGACGATGTCGCACGCGAGGGCCTCTTCGAGGGAGGTGACGCGGGCGCGTGGATCGGCGAGGTCGGCGACGAGGCGGTCGGCGCCGCTGCCGGCGCAGCGCACGTCACGCGGGTTGAACCAGGTGGCGTGGGCCGCGAGGGACGCGGTGGCTCCCGCGTCGCCGTCCGTGATGAGACCGAAGGAGCGCGGGGTGCCGACCGCCAGGTAATGAGAGGCGACGGCGCCAGCGATCGCGGGGTCGACACTTTGCACGTGCGGACCGCCGGTAGCGGCGCGCGCATAGCCCCGCTCGGCCTCGAGCACCAGCGTGGCCAGCCCCGACATACCTAGAACTCGGCCTGGCGCGGGGCGCGCGGGAACGGGATCACGTCGCGGATGTTCTCGACGCCCGTCGCGTACTGGATCGCGCGCTCGAACCCGAGTCCGAACCCGGCGTGCGGCACGGTGCCGTAGCGGCGGAGGTCGCGATACCACCAGTAGTCGGCGGCGTGGAGCTTCATCTCCTCGATGCGGCGGTCGAGCACCTCGAGGCGCTCCTCGCGCTGGCTCCCGCCGATGATCTCGCCGATGCCGGGCGCGAGGACGTCCATCGCGGCGACCGTCTTCTCGTCGGCGTTCAGGCGCATGTAGAACGCCTTGATGTCCTTGGGGTAGTTGATCACCGCGACGGGGCCCTTCACGACCTTCTCGGTCAGGAAGCGCTCGTGCTCGCTCTGGAGATCGATGCCCCACGTCACGGGGTACTCGAACTTCTCCTTGCTGGACTGCAGCGTCTTGATCGCGTCGCTGTAGTCCATGCGCTCGAACTTCGTCTCGACCATCGACGTCAGGCGCTTCACGCACTCCGGGTCGACGAACTTCTCGAAGAACGCCATGTCGTCGGCACGCTCGCGCAGGAGCTCCTTGAAGATGAACTTCAGGAAGTCCTCGGCGAGCTGCGCATCGGCGGCGAGATCGGCGAATGCGATCTCGGGCTCGATCATCCAGAACTCGGCGAGGTGACGCCGCGTGTTGGAGTTCTCCGCGCGGAACGTGGGGCCGAACGTGTAGACCTTCGACAGCGCGAGGCAGTACGTCTCGACGTTCAGCTGGCCCGACACCGTCAGGCGCGCTTCCTTGCCGAAGAAGTCCTTGTCCCAGTCGATCTTGCCGTCGGGAGTCTTGGGCAGGTTCGCGAGGTCGAGCGTCGACACGCGGAACATCTGGCCCGCGCCCTCTGCATCCGACGCCGTGATGATCGGCGTGTGAATCCAGAAGAAGCCGCGCTCGTGGAAGAAGCGATGCACCGCCTGCGCGAGCGAGTGGCGCACGCGCGTGATCGCCCCGACGATGTTCGTGCGCACCCGGAGGTGCGCGACCTCGCGCAGATACTCCATCGTGTGCCGCTTGGGCTGCATCGGATACGTGTCCGGGTCATCGACCCAGCCCACGACCTCGACGGAGTCGGCGCGCAGCTCGACGGACTGGCCCTTGCCCTGCGACTGCACCAGCTCGCCGATGCACCGGACCGAACAGCCCGTCGTGATGCGCTGGATGTCGCTCGCGTAGTTCGCGAGCTCGGCCGGCGCGACGACCTGCAGGGCATCGTGGCAGCTGCCGTCGTGCACCGCGAGGAACGAGAGTCCGGCCTTGGAGTCGCGGCGCGTGCGAATCCAGCCCTCGATGGTCACCTTGCTGCCGACGGGCTCTCCGCCGGCGAGAATCGACGCGATACGGCTGGCCATGACTTACTCGCGCGCGGCGTCTTTGCTGCCGACGACGGTCATGTTCATGCCGATCTGAACGCTGACTGCCTTGCCATCGATCTCGATGACGGTCTTGCCGTTCAGGTACCAGCCGAAGCTACCGGTCGAGAACTGCTTCACCTCGGCCAGCATGTCCTGACCGTTGATCGAGATCTTGAGGGGCGTGGCCTTCTCGGAGAACTGCGCAGCGGTGACGGGGCACGACGTCTTGGGCGGCATGCCGGGGACTAAACACCAGAATTCGTTGCGCGCGCTATCGCCCTGCCAACGATCGTGCCGCAAGGTGGGGCCCCATGGCCGACCCTCAGGGCACCCTGGTGGTGGAGACGTCGCGCGGGATGCGCGAATACGCCCTGGGGCCACGCACGAACCTCGAGGCCACCCCGCCCATGCTCGAGTGGCGCACCGCTCCGATCGCGGGCGTGTTCTTTCGCCACGCTCCCGGCGAGACCTACGAGCTCGAGGGCGGGGCCGAAGGGCGCGTCGTGGCGCGGACGCTCCAGGATCGCGGACGCGTCGTTGCTGTCCCCACGATGCTACCGCCGCCGGGCCCCCCACGCGGTCGCGACCCGATCATCCTCGACCCCGAGCAGCAGCGCGCCGTCGATCTCCCGCGCGAGGTGTCGCTGGTCCTCGATGGCGAGGCCGGTGTCGGCAAGACGCTCGTCGCCCTCTACCGCGTCGCCGCGCTGCAATCACGGCGCACGCTGGTCCTCGTGCCCACGGAGGGCCTGCGCCGACTCGTGCGCCTGATCGCCGAGCGCCTCGGCATCCGCAAGCTCGAGATCGCGGTGTTCGATACGTGGCTCCTCGAGCGTGCCCGCGCCGCCTTTCGGGGCCTGCCCCCGCGCATCAGCGAAGGTGCCACCGCGCAGGTGATCCACATGAAGCGCCATCCCGCCGTGCGGGCCGTGCTGCGCGACTTCGTGGGCTGGAAGCCACCGCGCGGCGTCGACGACGACAACATCTCGCGCACGCGCAAGCGCCTGCTGCACCTCTGGGGAGATCGCGAGCGCATGGCGCGCATCGTGACCGCGGCCGGCGGAGCGCTTCCCGAGCGCGCGATCGAAGCCGTCGCGTTGCATACGCGCGCGCAGTTCGAGCGCACGACGGAGCAAGCGTACGCGCATGTCGACGCCGATCGCCTGCAGGCTCTCGATGGCCGTCGCCTCGATGCGGGCACTCGCACCGAGAATGCGAATTCGTTCGACATCGAAGATGTCCCGATCCTGTTCGAGCTCGCGCGCCTCGGCGCGCTTCAGATGGCTGACGATCTGGCTTCGTACGATCACATCGTCGTCGACGAAGCCCAGCTCCGGGCGCCCCTCGAGCTCGCCGTGGTCGGGGGAGCGCTCGCGAAGAGCGGGAGCATCACGCTCGCCGGCGATCACCGCCAGGCGACGGACGAGTCGGCCTGGTTCACGACGTGGGCCGCCGCGCAGGCCGAGCTCGGCCGCGCGCAGTGGCAGGAGGTGACCCTCGCGATCACCTACCGGTCGGTCCCGGAGATCGGTGCGTTCGCCCGCGCCATCGTCGAACGAACCGCGGTGACTCCACCGGGCCCGGAGCCTGCCGGTCACAGCCTGGATAGCAGCGCCTTGCGTGCGACCAGCGTTCCGCACGCCCTCGCGCAGGCGGCGCTCCTCTGCTGGCACCTCGATGCGCTCACCACGCGCGATCCGTGGCGGCAGGTCTGCGTCGTCGCGCGCACCCCCGAGCATGCGCGGCGCCTGCACGCGGAGCTGTCGCGGGGGCTGGATCCCGTCCTCGTCCTCGACGGCGACTTTCAGTTCGAGCCGGGCATCATCGTCACGACGGCCGCGGCCGTGTCGGGCCTCGAGTTCGATGCGGTCGTCATTCCGGACTGCACGCCCGCGTTCTGGCCGGCGACCCCGGAGCTGGCGCGCTCCCTGTACGTCGCGGCCACCCGCGCGCGCGACTTCCTGTGGCTGCTCACGCCCGACGCCTGGTCACCGCTGCTACCGCTCCGCGAGTCGTCACGGTAGGCCGAGCGCGTAGAGGCCGAACGCCGCGACGACGAGCGAGTGTTCGATGGTCCCGTCGCGCACGAGCGCCAGCGCATCGGCCACGGGGGGCGTCTCGATGGCGATCAGCTCGGTGCCCTCGGGCGCGGGCGGTGCCGTCTGGGCCGCATCGAGGGCGAGGAAGGTATGGAGGCGATTGCCCTGGATCGCCGGGTTGGGCTGCGTCACCCCGAGGAGGCGCCACGTCGAGGAGGTAAAGCCCGTCTCCTCGGCGAGCTCGCGGCGCGCGGCGGTCTCGGCGGATTCGCCCGCATCGACCATCCCGCCGGGGATCTCGAGGCACACGCTGTCGCTGCCGGCCCGATACTGGCGGATCAGGACGACGCGCTGGTCGGCGGTGATCGCGATGATGTTGACCCAGTCGACGCACTCGATCAGCGAGAAGCGCTTCGGCTGTCCGGTCTGCGGATGCACTGCGTCGACGAACGCCGTCTGGAAGATGCGGTAGTCGGCGCCGGGCGTGCGGGCGCCGCGCCGCCAGCGGAGGTCGTCGGAGCTCAAAACGTTCCCTTCAACAGATAAACGCCGGCGCCGCCGAGGACCGCCCCCGTGCCGATGCCGGCGATGCCGATGCCGCGGTTCACGTCCTTGTCGGCGGTGATGGCGAAGTAGACCCCCGATCCGAGGAAGGCCACGCCCGTCACCACACAGGCCACGCCCCACTTGGCGCGCCGATTGGTCTTCCCGCCCGGCGAGACCGGATCGAGAGGCGGCGCGGTCGACACCGGCGCGACCGTCGTCACGCCCGGGCGCACGAGGGCGATGTCGAGCTCGGCGATCGCGCCTTCGCGCGAGATCAGAAACTGCCTGGTGAAGTCCTGGAAGCCCTCCGCGCGAGCGAGGAGGTCATGCGTGCCGAGATCGATCGGGGTGTCCACATCGATCAACGCCGTCACGTCGAGCCCGTTCAGCTTCACGACGAGGTCGTCCGGCCGCGGACCGGCGATCCTCATCAACAGCCGGGGCAGCCGCTCGCCGAGAGCCTGGGCCCGTGCGAGGGCATCCTGCCGACGCGTGGGATCGGGGTCCCGGCCTGCGAGCTCGCGGTACGCCGTCCACGCCGAGGCGAGCTTGCCGTTCGCTTCGTAGCACTCCGCGAGCTGGGTGAGGCTCGCGGGCGACGGCGCGGCCTCATGGGCCTCCTCGAGGCTCTCGCACGTGTCGGCTCGCGCCGACGTCACGGTCCCGACGACCAGCGCCGCGGCGATCACCTGTCCAACCGCGTACACGGCGCGAGGGTAGCCCATGCGGGCCGATAATTCCTGCCAGGATAGTTTCGGCCACGAGCGCACTTACGCTGGTCACCAGCGCGGTGGATGTGGAGAGTGGGGGCATGAAGAACCACGTCGGGCGCTCGGTCGTCCTGGCCGCCGTCGTGCTCGCCACCGCGGGGCGGGCCCATGCGGGTGGCTTCGGCATCCCGGAGGTCGGCGTGCGCCGCACCGGCATGGCGACGATCATCGGTCGCCCCGACGACGCCTCCGCCCTCTATCACAACCCCGCCGGACTCATCCTCCAGCCGGGCGTGACCGTCTACATGACGGTCGGCCTGTCGCTCCTGAATACGGAGTTCCGCCTCCGCCCCTGGGAGATGAGCGACGAGTACCTCATGACCGAACCCGAGGCCGACGGCTACTACGCGCCGGTCAAGCCGAGCCGCGCGATGGGCGTGATCCCGATGCTCGCCGCCACGGTGAACATCATCCCCGACAAGCTGACGCTCGGCGGTGGCGTGTACGTGGGCAACGCGACGGGCGCGGCGTTCGATCGCGAGGCCGTCACGCGGTACCACCTCGTCGATGGCTACGTCGTCGCCCCCCAGGCGGTGGTCGCGGCCGCTTACCGCGTTCACGACACGCTGACGATCGGCGCCAACGTCGGCGTCATCAACCTGCGGGTCCACGGCAAGCGCGAGATCTATCCGCTGCTCAAGGTCGGTGAGGACACCGTCAATGTCACCAACTTCTTCGGCAACCGCGGCGAGCTGACGCTCGACGGTGAGGGCTGGGCGCCGACGTGGCAGATCGCCGCCTTCGGCCAGCCGCACCCCCGCGTCACCTACGGCGTCACCGTCACGGGCCGCGTCGACGCCAAGCTCACGGGACCGATCCGGATCGAGGCGTCCGAGGGCGCGGTGAACCCCGACGATGTCTACGAGGGCGAGCAGACCACCACGCAGCTCCTGCCGTGGGCCTTCATGGGTGGCGTCTCCGTCGACGCGAGCAGCAAGCTCGAGCTGGCCGGCGAGTTTCGCTACTGGCTCTATCGCCAGTACGACCAGCAGTACACGGCGATCCGGAACATCGCGCTCATCGAAGAGCTCGTCACGCAGAAGAACTACTCCGACTCGTGGGCCGCATCGATCGGCGCCCGGGTGCACGACCTCGCCGCCGCGCCCGGCCTCGATCTGATGGCGGGCCTCCAGTACGACAAGTCGCCCGCGCCGCCGTCGACGGTGACGCTCGATCAGCCAAGCTTCTCGCACCCCGCCGTGCACCTCGGGGCACGCTACTCGACGGGCCGCTACCGCTTCGGCGCCAGCTACATCCACTACTGGTACCTGGTGCCGACGATCACCGATTCGACGACGTCCCCGCCCTCGAATATCAAGGGCAGCGGCACCAACAACATCTTCACCGTCTCCATCGAGGCTTCTCTATGACCGACCGGAACAAGATCGAATCCTCGGTGGGGATGAGCATCCCCACGCACGGACGCGCGTCCGCTGACATCCTCGCCGAGCTCGGCACGCGCGCCGAAGGCGACACCAACTGGAAGGGCGGGCGCGTGTTCTCCCTCGTGTACGCGATTCCCGGCGAGCAGGGCGCGGAGCACGCGCAGCTCCTCGAGCGGGCGCACGCGATGTTCGCGAGCACGAACCTCCTGAACCCGATGGCGTTCCCGAGCCTGAAGCAGATGGAGACCGAGCTCATCGCCAGCGCGGGCGAGCTGTTCCACTGCCGCGGCGCTGTCGGCACGGTGACGTCCGGCGGTACCGAGTCGATCCTCTGCGCCGTCGCGGCCTACCGCGATCGGGCGCGCCGCGAGAAGCCGTGGATCCGGCGTCCCGAGCTGGTGGTGCCGATGACGCTCCACCCGGCGTTCGACAAGGCCGCGCACTACTTCGGCGTGAAGCTCGTGAAGGTCCCCGTCGGCGACGATCTGCGCGCCGATGTCGTGGCGATGCGGAAGGCGATCGGTCGCCGCACGATCGGTATCGTGGCCTCGGCGCCGCAGTATCCCCATGGCGTCGTCGATCCGATCGGGGACCTCGGCGAGCTCGCGATGGAGAAGAACCTCCCCCTGCACGTCGATGCGTGTGTCGGTGGCTTCATCCTGCCGTGGCTCGAGAAGCTCGGCCGCCGCATCCCGCGGTGGGACTTCCGCGTCCCGGGCGTGACGTCCATCAGCGCTGACCTTCACAAGTTTGGCTACGCGGCGAAGGGCGCCTCCGTGCTCATCTGGCGCTCGCTCGAGGCGATGAAGCACCAGTTCTTCGTCGTCACCGACTTCCCCGGCGGCATCTACGCCTCGCCCACGCTGATCGGCACGCGCCCCGGGGGCCCGATCGCCGCCGCGTGGGCCGCGCAGCAGTCGCTCGGCGTCGAGGGCTATCTCGCGCTCGCCCGGCAGGCTGTCGATGCCGCGGATCGGCTGCGCAACGGCATCAAGCGCATCCCCGGCCTGAAGCTCACCGGCGAGTCCGACTCGACGATCGTCGCGTACGAGACGACCGACAAGACCAATATCTTCGCCATCGCCGATCGCCTCGAGGCCCGCGGCTGGACCGTGGATCGGATGCACCGCCCGAACGCGCTCCACCTCACCGTGACCGCGAACCACGCGCCGATCGTCGACGAGTACCTGGCGGATCTGGCCGCCGCCGTCGCCGAGGTGCGCCGCGATCCGAAGCTGGCGAAGTCGGGCAGCGCGCCGATGTACGGCATGGCCGCGACGATGCCGGTGCGCTTCCTCGTCGCCTCGCGCGTGCGGGACGTGTTCGCCAAGCTCTACAGCGGAGTCACGTCATGAAGCGGATCGCGTACGCGCGCATCATGCAGGAGAGCAACTCGCTCTCGCCGGTGCCCACGGTGGTCGCCGACTTCGAGGGCTCGCACTACGTGGTCGGCGAGGCCCTCGCCCGCGCGGCGACGGTGGGCCCGGAGGTGCCGGGCTTCTTCAAGCGGGCCGAGCTCGGTGGCTTCACGCAAGCGGTTGCGCAGCGCAAGGCGGACTTCGAGCCGGTGCCGATCTTCTCCGCGTGGGCCGCGTCGAGCGGGCCGCTCTCCAAGGACTGCTTCGAGGAGCTGGAAGAGCGCCTGATCGCCGGCCTGCGCGCGGCCGGCCCCCTCGACGGCATGTACTTCGCGCTCCACGGCGCGATGGGGGCGCACGGCATCCCCGATCCCGAGAGCCGCCTGCTCAAGGCCGCCCGCTCCGTCCTCGGCGGCGCCCCGATCGTCGCGTCGCACGACCTGCACGGCAACATCACCAAGAGTCGCGTCGAGCTCGTCGATGCGCTCGTCGCCTACCAGACGAATCCGCACCGCGACCACGCGGCGATCGGTGCCAAGGCGGGGCGCATCCTCATGGGGACCGTGGCCGGCGAGATCAAGCCGACCATGGCGTGGCGCACGCTGCCGATGATCCTCGGCGGTGGCAAGACCATCGACTTCCTCGCGCCGATGCGCGCGGTGTTCCGGCGCATGAGCAAGGCCGAGAAGCAGGGGGAATGCCTCGCCGCGTCGACGCTCATGGTCCACCCCTGGGGTGACGACCCGGCGCTCGGGTGGTCCACGCTCGCGGTCACCAACAACGATCAGGCCGGCGCGGAGCGGCTCGCCGACGAGCTCGCCACCATGTGCTGGGAGCGTCGCCACGAGCAGCCGCCCGCGTTCGCGGGGCCCGAGGCCGCCATCGCGCAGGCCCGCGCCGCGCGCGTGCGCCGCAAGCTCGGCTGCGTCGTGATGAGCGATGCCTCGGATGTCGTCACCGCCGGGGCGCCCGGGGATTCGACGCATCTCCTCCGGGCGCTCCTGGAGCAGGGCGGGGGCCTCCTCACCTACGCCGCCGTGCGCGACCCCGCGGTCGTGGCGGAGCTATGGGACCGCCCCGTCGGCGAGCACGTGTCGGTCGCCGTCGGAGGGCACCTCGATCCCGCCCGCAGCGAGCCGCTCCCGGTCGCGGGGACGATCCAGCACAAGCGTGACCAGCATGGCTTCGGCAAGACCATCGTGCTCGCCGTCGAGCACCTGCGCATCGTGATCGTCGAGGGCCCCGCGATGGTGATGCGCCCGTCGTTCTACACGGCCGTCGGCCTGTCGCCCTGGAAGGCCGATATCTGCGTGGTGAAGAACTTCTTCCCCTTCCTGATGTTCTTCCTCCCCTACAACCGCAAGACGGTCTTCGTCCGCACCCACGGCACGACCGACTTCGACGCCGCCTTTCAGCTCCGGTTCGACGGCCCGATGCACCCCCGCGACCCCGTCGACGACTGGCGCCCGCGCGATCGCCTTCGTCGAGGGGTGGATCCATCCGCGCCGCCCGTCGGCGCCGTTGCTTCCGAGCGTTCGCTCGGGCGCGAATCCGTGCTATCCGACGCCGGATGAACGATGTGGCTCGCCGGCTGGAATCGCGTCTCTACCGGGACGTGAAGGCAACCTGCGAGAACTACCAGCTGCTCGCGAAGGGCGACCGCATCATGGTTTGCATGTCGGGCGGCAAGGACAGCTACACGCTGTTCCACCTGCTGACGCGCCTGGTGCCGCGCCTGCCGTTCCCGGTCGAGCTCATCGCCGTGCACCTGGATCAGGTCCAGCCGGGCTACGACGGGGCCGGCCTGCGCGCCTGGCTCGAGGCGACCGGCCAGCGCTTCGAGATCCTGCGCGAGGACACGTACTCCGTGGTCACCTCGCACCTCCCCGAGACCGCGACCTACTGTTCGATGTGCTCGCGCCTGCGCCGCGGCATCCTCTACACGGCGGCCGAGCGCCTCGGCTGCAACAAGCTCGCGCTCGGCCACCACCGCGACGACTCGCTCGAGACGTTCCTCCTGAACCTCTTCTACAGCGGCAAGCTCCAGGCCATGCCGGCCAGCTACCGCACCGATGACGGCCGCTTCGAGGTCATCCGCCCGCTGATCGAGTGTGGCGAAGCTGACATCGCGGCCCTCGCCGCCGAGCTCGCGTTCCCCATCATCCCCTGCAACCTGTGCGGCTCGCAGGACGGCCTCAAGCGCGACGCGATGACGGCTCTTCTCGCCACCCTCGAGAAGGACAACCCGCACATCCGCAACGTCATGCTGAATGCGCTCCGCAACGTGCGCCCGACGCACCTGCTCGATCGCGACGTGGCCCGCGCCTGGGCCGAGCGCCCGGCCGACGTGCGCCCGCAGACATTCGCGCCACAGCGCACACGCCATGCGTCAGCCGAGCCCATCCTGGCGGGCGGTAAGCTGCGTTTACCCGTCGTTCCAGACTGACGCGGGCTGGCACGGCACGTGAGTAGGGCCGGGGCATGCTTGCAAAGCTTGGCCTTGCCTTCCTCCCCCTCGTCGGTCTCCTCGCGGCCTCGTCGCCCGGTTGCGACAGCATCGAGCGGATCTACAACTGCGATCAGATCTGCGACAAGTACAAGGAGTGCGCGGACGCCAGCTACGACGACGACGCCTGCGGTGAGCGCTGCCGGGACGCCGCCGCCGACAGCGAGGCGTTCGAGGACAAGGCCGATGATTGCCAGGCGTGCATCGACGACAGGTCCTGCACCGGTGCGGCCTTCAACTGCGGCGCCGAGTGCGCGGGCATCATCCCGTAGGCAGTCACCTCAGTCGCAGAGCTCGTCGCGCGAGCAGGTCTGAGTCTGGTCGCAGGCGGCGACGCCGCATTCATCCGCATCGCAGCACGAGAAGTCACAGGTCTCGGCGCCGCACCGCGTGCCGAGCACGCAGCCCCCTTCACACTCGACATCACAGCGAGTGGTGGCGGTGCAGGTGATGCCGACGTAGCAGCTGTTGGGCTCGTTCCCGCAGTCCGCGATGCAGGTGTCGCCTCCGCACTCGATGCCGTCGCGACACGAGAACGGTCCGTCGCACGTCACGTTGCATGTCCCCGTCGCATCGCAGTCGACGCCCGCGTAGCAGGACGCGCCCTTGCCGCAGTTGACGGTGCAGTCGGTGCCGCTGCAGTGTACGGCCGTCAGCCGACAGGCGTTGCCCCCATCGCACGTGATGTCGCATGCGCGGGCCGAGCAATCGACGGCGTCGTAGCAGGCGGAGTCGCCCGTGCAACGGAGCGCGCAGTCGTCGCCACTGCAGCTGACGCCCTTGGCGCACGCGAGACCGCCATCGCACGTGATGTCGCAGCGGTCGGCGGTGCAGGTGACGCCGTTGTAGCAAGCCGCGCCGATCGTGCAGCTGAGATCGCAGAACGCGCCCCCGCATTCGACGGAGCCGCGGCAGGCCTCGTTGCCCTGGCACGTGATTTCGCACCCGGCGGCCTGCGTGCAATCGACGCCAGAGTGGCAAGCTAGGCCGCCCAGGCACTGGATGGCACAGGTATGGCCCGGGGGGCAGACCGGCGCGCAGGTCTGGTCGCCACAGTCGATCTGGCACCAACCATCCGCGCGACAGGCGCCGCCCGCCATCGTGCACGCGACCGGGTCGCAGACGGGGGCCGGGGCATCGATGGCCGCGTCGGTCGCCGCATCGACGAGGGGACTCTCGAGCGGCGCATCGGGGGGCGACGCGCTGCTTCCGCTGAAGCCGCACGCGCCGACCATCGCGATGAGGACGAACCGCACTACTGGCAGAAGGCGGCCTCGAAGGCCGCGAGCTGATTCTGGGGATTTGGCGTCTGGCCGCATACATCCTGGCCGTTGGTGGCCTGCGCGGCCGTCGAGAGCGTGCAGTTGCCGGCGTTCGGCGTGCACTGGGTTCGCCATTGGCAGAGGCAGTTGTCGCCATCACTGGTGCCGCCGAGGCCCAGTCCGTAGGCGATCGCGCCGACGGCGAGATCATCGACCTCGTCGATCGGGGCGTTCTCCGCGATCCACGCGACGTCGTTCGGCGCCGTGTCGCCACAGTCGAGGACATTGCGGGCGAGCGTGTAGCTGGACCCCGAGCTCGTGTTGCTACCGCCGACCACGACCATGATGAACTCGCCCATCGTCGGCAGCGTCGACTCCGTCGCACGCGTGACGATGATCGGGAACTGCGCGAGGCGCGCTTGCACCTCGGCGAGCACGCCCGCGATCACGGTCTCGCGGTTGCCGTCGGCGTTGCGGTACGCGGGGATGTTGCGGATGGTGCCATTGCCGTCCTCGCCGACCCACGGAGCGGTCTTCGTCGCCGCGTTGGCCGCACCGCGCGTCAGGGTGATGCCATCGAACACCATCACCACCTGGCGAGCCGAGCAGCGCGGCGCATCGATCGTGATCATCGGTGCGTCGGGCGCGCCGTCGTCCTCGGCATCGGTCGCGGCGTCCTGGCTCGACGCATCGATGGCGGCGTCCTGCTGGCTGAAGCCCGCCGGATCATCGAGCTTCACGGAGCACCCAGGGATGAGTGCGGCGAAGAGTGCGACCCGGGCGGCCCGTCCAACCATCATGACCACCCCATCGTGCTGGGTTCGCAACGCCGCGACAAGTGGGAGGACTTCCTCGGACCTACACCCGGCGCGGATGTAGTTTCAGTCAAGCTTCGCCTTCAGCGCGGCGTTGACGTCGCCCGGATTCGCGCCCGGGGCGGCCTTCATGACCTGACCGACGAGGAAGCCGAGAAGCCCAGTCTTTCCAGCCTTGTACTGCGCGGCCTTGTCCGCATGGGCAGCCAGCACGGCGGCGACGGCGGTCGCGATCGCCCCCGCATCCACGGTGCCGATGGACAGGTCCTCGAACCGCTTCCCGGCCACGATGTCCGCGAGCGCCGCCTTCGCGGCCGGGCCGGGCAGGGTGCCGACCGCATCGAAGAACGCCACGAAGCGCGCCGGATCGAGCTTCGCGTCGGCAAGCTCCGTGTCACCGAGCACCCGCGGCAGCTCGTTGATGATCCACTTGGCCGCGATGGCGTGCGTCTTCTCCGTCGTCGACTTCTCGAAGAAGTCGGCGGAAGTGAGATCGCCGGACAGCAGGTCGGCCTGCTCCTCGGTGAGCCCGAAGCTCTTGAAGCGATCGAACGCCGCCGCGAGCTGCGGGTCACGCGCGCGCGCCTCCGCCCGGTACTCCTGCGGCGACTTGCTCTTCGGCCGCGTCGCCGCCTTCGCGTTCTGCTTCTTCTCGACCGCGGGGGCATCGGCCTTCTTGTCGACCGCCTTCACGTCGCGCAGCGTGATGATGCGGTTCAGTACCAGGGCACCCGCCTTCGTATCCTCGTCGACCCGGAAGTAGCCCACGCGCTCGAGCTGGAAGCGATCGCCGACCTTCGCGCTCGCGAGCGACGCCTCGACGCGGCCGTGCACGACGGTCAGCGACTCGGTCGACAGCTGGTCGAGGAAGTTGCCGCCGCCCTCCTCGGGCTTCGCGCTCTTCGTCAGCCTGTCGTAGAGCCGGAGCTCGGCCGGGACGCTCGTGGCGGCATCGACCCAGTGGAGGACGCCGCTGACCTTGCGACCATCCGCGGGGTTGCCGCCGCCGAGCGTCTCCATGTGCGCGGTCGCGCGGATCGCCGCCACCGAGCCATCGGCATGGCGCCGCGTGACCTCCTCGGCCGTGATGCACACGCCGTAGCGGAGCCGGACGGTGCGACCGGGGCCGAGGCGCTTCCAGTCCTTCGGTGGATCGTCGCTCCAGTCCTCCTGGTCGAGGTAGATCGTGGTGCCGAGGGATAGCGACCGCTCGCCCGGCTTGCCGATGTCCTCGGGGAAATACGGCGCGGCCATCGTCGACGACGTGGCGCCGACGAGCTCGACCTCGATCGGCCGCAGCACGCCGAGCACGCGCGGCGCGGTCTGGTTGAGATCTTCGCGCACGCAGTACTCGAGCTTCCCGATGTCGACCATCGAGTTCGCCTTCGCGATGCCGATCATGTCGGCGAAGGCGCGGATCGCCTCGGGGGAGAAGCCCCGGCGCCGCATGCCCGCGATGGTCGGCATGCGCGGGTCGTCCCAGCCGCTCACGTGCTTGCCCTGGACGAGCTGGAGCAGCTTGCGCTTGCTCATCACGGTGTACTCGAGGGCGAGGCGGGCGAACTCGTACTGGCGGGGGCGCGGGTTCCACGGGCCCGTGTTGTCGAGCACCCAGTCGTACAGCTCGCGGTTGTTCTCGAACTCGAGGGTGCAGATCGAGTGCGTGATGCCCTCGATGGCATCCTCGAGAGGATGCGCGTAGTCGTACATCGGGTAGATGCACCACTGGTCGCCGGTCCGGTGATGGTGGGCGTGCCGGATCCGGTACAGCAGCGGATCGCGCATCTTCATGTTCGCCGACGCCATGTCGATCTTCGCGCGCAGCGTGCACGCCCCGTCGGGGAGCTCGCCGGCCTTCATCTTGCGGAGCAGCGCGAGATTCTCGTCGACGGACCGCTCCCGATTCGGCGACGGCTTCCCCGGCTCCGACAGGGTGCCGCGGTATTCGCGGATCTGCTCCTCGGTCAGGTCACAGACATACGCCTTGCCCTCGCGCACGAGCCGCTCGGCGAGCTCGTACATCTTCGGGAAGTAGTCCGCCGAGAACAGGACGGCCGACGGCGCGAACCCGAGCCACCGTATGTCGGCCTCGATCGACTTGACGTACTCGATGTCCTCCTTGGCGGGGTTCGTGTCGTCGTAGCGGAGGTTGCACGTGCCCTGGTAGTCGCGCGCGATCCCGAAGTTCAGGCAGATCGACTTCGCGTGACCGATGTGCAGGTACCCGTTCGGCTCGGGCGGGAAGCGGGTGGCGACGCGCTGGTGCCGACCGGCCGCGAGGTCAGCGTCGATGATGTCGCGGAGGAAGTCACTACGTTCGGCAGCCATGGCGACCGCGACTTTACGCTACGTTCGCGCGGCATGGCCCGCATCAACGAGCACTACGCCAAGCTGCCCGCGAGCTACCTCTTTCCCGAGATCGGGCGGCGCGTCCGCGCCTTCCAGGCGGCGAACGCCGACGCCAAGGTGATCCGCCTCGGCATCGGCGACGTCACGGAGCCCCTGGCGCCCGCCATCATCACCGCGATGCACGCCGCCGTCGACGAGATGGGCGCGCGCGAGACGTTCCGGGGCTACGGCCCCGAACAGGGCTACGACTTCCTCGTCGAGGCGATCCGGGTGCACGACTTCACCTCGCGTGGCCTCCAGGTCGACGCCGACGAGATCTTCGTCAGCGACGGCAGCAAGTGCGACTCGGGGAATATCCAGGAGATCTTCGCGCTCGGCGCCCGCATCGCCGTGACCGACCCCGTCTACCCCGTCTACGTCGACTCGAACGTCATGGCGGGCCGCACGGACGCCGTCGGCCCCGACGGCCGGTATCCCGGCTTCACGTATCTCGTCGGCACGGAGCAGAACGGATTCCAGCCCGCGCCCCCGGCCGAGCCCGCCGACTTCGTCTATCTCTGCTCGCCGAACAACCCCACCGGGACGGTCGCCACGCGCGAGCAGCTGACGAACTGGGTCCACTGGGCGAAGCGCACGGACTCGGTGATCCTGTTCGACGCCGCGTACGAGTCGTACATCGCCGA
>LNFM01007984.1_pt1 | contig 16234 bp, 14 predicted proteins | sample 596031 | NCBI WGS metagenome assembly LNFM01 (sample SAMN04254537, study PRJNA301005) | activated carbon metagenome | isolation source: dual media filters at the Ann Arbor, Michigan drinking water treatment plant | place: USA: Ann Arbor
TCAAAAAACTCGCCCTGATTGTGTTTGAGATTTTCTTCATACCGTTTGATCAACTCCTCTTCCTCCTGTCGCTTTCTGAATTCCTGAGCCATCCGCTAAAAGGTTTTCCTAAGATAGACAAAATTGCCTTTTCCTAAAATTCTTGATGCAAATTTCAGGTAATAATTATCCTGAGACAACCTTGTAGTTATTATTTGTTTGTAGTATAAGCCTGCTTGTAATGCGGGCAGCACCAATCCAGCGTTTCGCTCAAACTCCTGAAAGAAGCGCCTGCTGTTTTTATAGCTTTATGATTGACATAAGAAAAATTTTCTTTTGTCACTTTTGCTGATTGTCGTGTGATCATGGGCTCACCGCCCGTGAATCGTGTACGAAATTCCTCCCACCGGGCAACCATAGATAATATAGCAGGACTAAGTTTGATGGATGGTGGTTTCTTTCCGAATCGTTGAGCAATTTGATCAAATAGCTCCTTCATGGGAACGTTGCCTCCATTGGCGATAAATTTCTCACCAAAAATATTTCTACTATGCACTTGCCAAATGAGCTCTACTACATCGCGCACGTCTACATAATTGATAAGTGATTCTGAATAAAAAGGTTTTTGTTGCCAGACAAATCGAAATAATTGGGCGCTGCTTTTCGACCAATCGGCAGGAGCCAGAATAACAGAAGGATTTATGATAGAAACAGAAAGTCCTTCTTCAGCGCCACGCCATACTTCTACTTCAGAGAGATATTTCGATTTAGCGTAGTCAGTATTCAAATCGCTATCAACCCAACGGGCCGTTTCATCCATTTCATAGAACCCTTTTTTTCTACCCAAAGCAGCTACCGAGCTTATATGAATCAATCTTTGAATACCTAATGTAAGACACGTGTTCACCACATTTTGTGTCCCGCGCACATTAACATGCATCATTGTTTTTCTCATGCGGGGATTAAAAGAAACCTGGGCGGCAGTATGGATAACTGTTGTAGCATCTTTAAATGCTTCTTCCACAGAAATCGGATCAAGTATTTCAATTTCACGCCAGGTAACCTGGGTGAGATCTTTTACCAAAGAAGAATCGCTGCCTTTTCTGCGTAGGGCTATAACAGGAATCTGTTCTTGCACCAGCTTGCGAAGAATAAAACTTCCTAAAAGCCCGTTGGCACCTGTTATTGCAATCATGAGATCAAAGACTGTTGTTGAGCAGTGGCAAATCTACTGCTTTTTTAAAGTTTCTGTCTTTAATAGCTTCCTCAAGAACTTGCATGTATTGAGCATTGTGACAATCGCTGCCTAGCAAATCTACCCAACCTTTTTCAATAAGCTTGATGGCTAGTCGCTGAATAGGTTTGGAGTAAAATCCAATAATGGAAGGAATATTTATCTGGAGTAAAACACCCCGGTTGCGAAGTTCTTCTGCTTTTTCGAGTGTCATAAAACTATAACGTTCCGGATGTGCGAGAATCGGCTTGTATCCCTGCGTTATGATTTTAAAAATAAAATCGTTGAGCTGATAAGGTTCATTTAAAAAATTAGTTTCGAAAAGAAGGTAAGAGTTTCCAAATGTAAGCAGTGGCTCTTTGGCTTCTACCTTTTTCATTAATTCTTCATCCAGGTAATATTCCGCGGCAGCTTCCAGGGTGACAGGAATGTTTTCGTTATTCACCCGCTCTATTAATTCTGCTAATTTATTTTTTATTATCCCTGGCTCATTGCGATAATAATCACTCATGATGTGTGGGGTAGTTATCAGCTTGCGGTAGCCAAGCTTATAAAAATGTTGAATCAGTTCGATTGCTTCTTCGGTAGTTTTTACCCCATCATCCAACGCTGCCAGCAAGTGCGAATGCATATCGGTGCGCAGAGGGTTTTGGAAAATAGTCTTGGATCGAAAAAAGGAAATCACGAGAGACGAAATAATTTCCTCCAACTTCTCTTCGCAGCCGTACGGTCTTCATAATACCCATACCCATAATAATTGTTGTTCATCGGCATAGCATTGAGGACGGAAGAAACGTGGCTCAACTTATTAATGGTTACTACCCGAAGAAGATTATTCATAAAATCTTTATGGGAATAATTGGCGCGAAAAACATAAATGGATAAGTCAGACCGTTTCATAGCCATAATGCCATCCGTAACAAGGCCCACCGGTGGGGTATCAATAACTATAAAATCATAGACGGTTTTCAGTTCTTCCAATAAGTCTGTGAATTCACCATTTAACAATAGCTCGGAAGGATTGGGTGGATGTGGGCCCGAAGGAATAAAGTCAAGATTTTCCAGGGACGTAGTTACTACGCAATCTTTCCAACCATTCTTATTAATAAGAATGGTGCTCATTCCTTTACTGGAATCATTTCCGGCAGGATATTTCTCGCTCTTGGGTTTACGCATATCCAGATCTATTAACACAACTTTCTTTCGGGATAACGCCAGTACACCACCCAGGTTCATCGCCAAAAAGGATTTACCTTCTCCGGAGATGGTGGAGGTAATCGTAATCACTTTACTTTTTCCGGCTGTGTTAAAAAATTCAAGATTAGTACGTAGCGTGCGGATTGCTTCGCTAACGACAGATTTAGGATTATCAATTACATGAAATAATGTTTCCGTACTTAGTCGTGAAGTTGGGATAACCCCCAATAACGGAACGTTTGTTACTCGTTCTACTTCTTTAGCACTGGTGATTTTGTTATTCAAGAGATATAAAATCCCGATTAGAAAAAAATTAATAACAATGCCGGCCACTAGTCCGATGCCTAGAATCAAATACCGTTTTGGTGAGATGGGTTCATCCGGCAGGGTAGCAGGAGAAAGAATTTTATAATCAGGTGTGCTACCCGCTTGTGCAATTTCAAACTCGGCCTTCGACTGCATCATCGACAAATAGAATTCTTCATACAGTTTGTAGAAGCGCTGATTTTTTGAAAACTGAGTATTTTTATCGGGCATCCCGGCAAACTCTTCTTCCAGTTTATTTTTCCGCTGACTTAGTTCTGCCATAGAAGCAAGCCACTCCTTTTTTATATCGGCTAATTGAATAAAAACCTGGTCTCGGATGGAATTAAGTTCTTGTTCTTTTTGTCGAAACGCAAAAGTGTTTTCATTATACGCCAGGCTAAGTTTGTCACGTTCCTGGGTGATCTTATATAGTTCTTCAATTCTTTTATTCAGGTATTCCGGTAGAAATTTATAGGGTTGGTTAGCCATGGTTAGCTTGCCGGATGCTATAGTTTCAAGCAAGGGGTTTAGCTCCAGTATTTTCTTATTTAGTTCATATCGCTGTGAATCAACCTTGTTGATGGCGGAAATGGTTCTTTTAAGATCCAGCGTAAGATCACTGCTTTTATTTTTTAACGTGAAGTCTTCAAAATAATTTTCAAAGCCCTCCATTCTTTTTTCCACCTGGCTTAACTCCTGATTAAGCCAATCGATCTTTTGTTTGTTAGCAAGGTTTTTTTGAAGATTGCTGTAAGTGATATAGAGCGAGTCTATTTTATTAACAATGTCATATGCTTTCAAAGCGTTGTGATCCTGAAATGAAATTCGAATTGTATTGGCGTTGAAGTTTAAAGGATCAACCTGAATATTTTTAGAAAGGTATTCAATCAACTTGCCGCGACTGTTTAAAACAAAGTAGTAGGTGTTTCCATCGTTCTCAACAAAATACCGGGTCTTTTCTATTGTTAGGGTAGTGCCGCTGTAGGTTAAGGGGACTCCAAAATTTCCCTCCGCCATAGATCCTTCTTGTCCAATCTGAATACTGAATTTAGAACCCCCCAGGAAATCAAAGTAAAAAGGTAAATCAAAGTGAGTTGGATTGATGGTAGTGGGTATAACCAGAAAGGAAGAACGTTTGTACATTTCATCCTTTAAAACTTGCCCCACGCTAAAGTAGCCAACGGATAGATCCAGTGAATCGAGAAGTTTATTGAAAAATAACTTCGACTTTATTTGTTCGATTTCTCCGGAAACAATATTTAGATTCTGATCGTCAATCATGGTTTTAATACCCAGCTCGGTAGCATCGCGTTTGATATCGAGTTTCAATTCAGATTCAGATTCGAACAAATCTTTTGTATAACGAATGGTCAGGTAAGCAATCAGGTTGGTGGCCAGAAATATGAGAATTATCCAGATCAGGTTCTTGCGAATAACCGCAACCAGTTTTTCTGTGTCGATGGAGTCAGAGGAAGTTGTGGTCTTTATGTCCATTCGATTCTCTTCAATCAAAGGGTATTAATAATTACCAGTAAAGTTGCCAGGCTGACTAACAGACTGATCGCACCGGCATTATCTTTTAGCGCTGCACTGAAAGGTCTGATGACAGGTTCTACATAAATCACATCACCCGAATCAACGATCGCGTTCCCATCCCGAAATCCTTGAATGGTACTTAGATCAATTTCAATAACCTGTTCGCCTCGAATAAGCTTAATGGATTGAGCTTTGGAATCAGGGGGTAAACCTTTGGCCAAAGCAAGAACTTCAAGTACGCTCATGTTTTCATTCTCCAGAGGGATAACCTGCCCACCCACAGCACCTAACAAGATCACGCGCTTATTCGCAAACTTTAGCAGGACGAAGGGTTCTTTGAAAAACTTTGCATACTCTTTTTGCAAGATTTCTTCGGCTTGCCTCAGGGTTAATTGGTGTAGATTCATTTCACCAACCATGGGAAATCGAACAACACCTTTGAGATCAACGAGGTAGGTAGTTTCGGCAGGATCTTGCTCCGTTACGTTCGCATTCGCTCTCGTTAGCTCAGGATTGGGATCGATGAGCCGCTCGCCCTGATTTGAATAGACTTCCAGGATAAGCAGGTCGTTTTTTTGAATCTGATAATTTTTCTCCATGGAAACAACCTCCTTTTGCACGCGTTCAGGGGTTACTCCTTCGGTTGATTTAAACATAATGTGTTGCTTGTACGAAGCACAAGACATCATGAAAAGAAAAGTAACGACATATAGATTGCGCACAACCATAACTTTTAAACAGGTGAAATTACTGATTTTATCAATAACTCCTTGATGCCGGAGTTACTTTGGTGTGCGTTTTAGCCAGCGGTTTGATAACTTGAAATCTCTTGCAAGTATTTGGTTATCACCAATTTTTCGTCAAACTCAAATTCTATTTTCTTTCGCCCGTTCTCGCCAAATTTTTTAAGTGTTGCGTTGTCAAGCGATAGCATTTCTTCCATTTTGGCCGCCAGATCATCAGCACTTTTTAATTTGCATAGCAATCCATTATATCGGTCTTCCACCACATGATGGCAACCGGGCACATCGGTGGCAACAATGGGCTTCGATGAACTTGCTGCTTCCAATAACGTGCGGGGAGTTCCTTCCCGATAAGAAGGGAGAACAATACAATCAGCATGGTTGATAAACTTTCTCACATCATCAGTCGTTCCCAGATATTCGATTGTTCCTGATTTAATCCAGTCCTCTATAACCGGAAGCTGAATACCTCGTTTATGTTCGGGGTCTTTTGCTCCCAGTAATTGAAACCGGGCATTAACGCCCTTCTTTTTTAATTTCTTCACCGCATCAATGTATTCCAAAATGCCCTTGTCGGAAATCAGGCGTGAAATGAGAAGGAATGTAAAGGACTCGTTTCTTCTAAACTCCATGGGCTGAAAGCGACTCAGGTCAATCCCGGATCCCGGCAATAAATCCGCTGCTTTTGCAGGCACCAGGTTTTTGTTGAGAAATAGGGCCAGATCGTCTGGGTTTTGAAAAAATACTCTTTTGGGAAAACGAAAGGCGACTTTATATAGAAATATCGCAATGGCGGAAACGAGATTGTTTTTGAGGAATACAGTCCCCAGGCCACACACATTATTAATTGTCGGGATTTTAAGGATACTGGCCGCTAAAGTTCCGTACACATTCGGCTTAATTGTATAGTGAAGAATTATATCCGGCCTTAACTTTCTATAGATGCCCCACAATTCAAAGGTTAGAGCAATGTCTTTTATGGGGTTGGCACCCCGGCTATCCATTTTTACATCGTGATGAATGCACCCGGCTTCTTCCAATAAATACGTATAGTTATCATGGGGGGCAATTGTATGTACCTCGTAGCCTGCGTCTAAGAGAGTTTTTACAAAATTCATCCTGAAATTGTAGATGTTCCAGGAAGTATTTAAAACGATAGCTACTTTCATTTGCCAACTTTTCCGACTTGACAGGTCAGAATAAGACTTTGGTTTAGGTAATATTAATAGTCAGGGTCAAAATTCGGGAAATTCATACAAACTTCTTACATGTATTATGCGAAATTTGTAAAAAGTAACCAGGTCCTGATTCTTAGGAGTGAATAAGGTAAGTTTGATTTTGAATGGAGAAAGAAGAATGATAAAAGCAATATTAGTAGCACTGGCAGATAAAAATACGGAGATCACCAACGAGCATCTGGATGAATTGGCATTTTTGGCTGAGACAGCAGGCATTGAGACGAAGCAGCGTTTTGTTCAACGCCTCGCTCAGCCCGATGTGCGCACATTTGTTGGCAAAGGCAAGCTGGCGGAGATCAAAGATTATGTAGTTGCCAACGAAATTGAAAATGTGATTTTTGATGATGATCTAAGTGCTTCGCAACTAAGAAATCTTGAAAAAGAACTCAATACCCCAGAACGTGAGGAGGGTAAAGTCAGGGTTTACGATCGCAGTCTCTTGATTCTGGACATATTCTCGATGCGTGCACAAACAGCACAATCGCGGGCGCAGGTGGAACTTGCCATGAATCAATATTTATTACCCCGATTAACCCGTCTGTGGACTCACCTGGAACGGCAGCGTGGTGGAACGGGCACACGGGGTGGATCGGGTGAGCGTGAAATTGAAACTGACCGAAGAAACATTCGGTATCGGATTACTCTTTTGAAGGAGGAGCTTGAGAAAATTGACAAGCAACGCAAAACACAACGCAAGTCACGCAGCCAGGTAGTGCGTGTGGCACTGGTAGGCTATACGAATGTGGGCAAGTCTACATTAATGAATTTGCTTTCTAAATCAGATGTAAAAGCAGAGAACAAACTCTTTGCAACGGTAGATGCCACCGTGCGCAAAGTTGTGATTGGTGATTTACCTTTCTTGTTGTCGGATACTGTGGGATTTATCCGTAAACTGCCACATCACCTGATCGAGTCCTTTAAGTCAACACTCGATGAAGTGCGCGAAGCAGATATTTTGCTGCACGTAGTGGATATAGCGCACCCCTTTCATGATAATCAGATTGAGGTGGTAAAAAGTACCCTCGCAGAATTAGGTGCTGGTGAAATCACCACGATCCTGGTTCTGAATAAAATTGATTTGCTGGAGAAAAAAGATCCGCCTGTAAATCTGGAAGAACTAAAAGGGTATTATCGCGAGCATGGCTTTGATAAGGTTGTATTTGTATCAGCCGAGAAAAAGGAAAATGTGCAGGAGTTGAGAAAACTACTTTTTGCCGAAGTGCGAAAAAAACACCTGATGATTTATCCGAATTATGTTTCCGGGGCGGAATTCGTTTTCAGCGAATAAACGCCTATGAATTATTTGCTGGCCAATCAGGAAACTTCCCGGCTCATTTTCCGAAAAATCCTTCCCACTGACTTTAACGATTGGTTAGCATTTTTTAAAGACCCTTCATCCTTTGCTCACTGGCAAACGAAACGGCAGGAATCGCATATTGAATGTGAACAATGGTATACTAAACAATTTGACCGATATGGCTCCGGCCAGGGCGGCATGAATGCTTTGATCGAAAAATTTTCTGGCAAGTTGATCGGGCATTGTGGTTTATTGGTTCAAACGGTAGATGGTATTACTGAATTGGAAGTGGGATATTCACTTTTGCCGGATTTCAGAAACCAGGGCTATGCAACAGAAGCAGCCCAAAAATGCAAAGACTTCGCTTTTGAAAATGAACTCTCGGAATCTCTTATTTCCATTATTAGTCTTACTAACGCACCGTCCGCAAACGTTGCGTTAAAAAACGGCATGCATCCTGAAAAGCAAACGATCTATAATCAAAATCAGGTTACTATTTTCAGAATTCATAAACAAGTGTGGCAGGATGTGCGCAATGCTGCATACCAGAAAAAAACTTAGTTTTGCGTTCTCATTGGTCTCGTAGTTCAACGGATAGAATAGAAGTTTCCTAAACTTTTGATCCCAGTTCGATTCTGGGCGAGACTACACTTACCTTAACTAAACTTTTGATCCAGGTTCCCTGCCTGCGTGACGCAGTCAGGCAGGGATTCCTGTCGGGACTACTGATAAAGGATCAAAATATTGTAATAAAATATTGATAAACAATCAATTATAGTTTTTCATCTTTTCGTCAAACGGACGCTATTACGGACGTTTTTAATAGGTAAGATCCATTTTAACTCAAAAAAGTCGATCACTTTCGACTCTCTCCAAAACTTTAGGAACATTTGAATCTTCCTTGCGACTAGTAATCAACTTGCTTATCGGGTAAGCATCCATATTACTTGAATCAAATGGTTGACATAGGGCTAATACATCTTCTCTGGAAAGATTAAGACTTAACCAATCCTTTTCATACTCCCTGGGAATGATAACAGGCATCCGCTTCTTGCTGTTATGAATTTCCTCCATCAACGAATTAGCCTTAGTGGTGAGAACAGTATAGGTATTGTGATCTTTTCCGGTTGCTTTTTCATGCCACGTTGAATATAGTCCTGCAACACTGAATATTTTCTGCTCTTTCAAATGTATGTAGTAGGGTGTTTTTTCCTTGCCTTTTGAGTCTTGCCACTTCCATTCAAAGAAACCTGTCATCGGGATCAAACAACGCTTGCCATCCTTAACTGAGTCTCTGTAAGAAGGTTTTTCAAACATCTCCTCACTTATACAATTGAGGGTTTTGGTTCTCAACATCCTGGCATCTTCCATTGACTTGGTAAACCAAGGGATTAAACCCCAGTTAAAGAGTCCTATGGTTTCTTTATTTACTAATACAGGTGAAGCGTGAAAATCAAACCCATTCTCATGATAGTAACCGTTACCCCACTGCTTTTCAAATTCTTCTTCATTAAGATCACCGTAATACCTTTTGTAGTCATAGTAGACCTCTAAATCTTCATTCTTAAAGTTCTTTGAATCGTGATAGCACATACCTTTAATAGTTGTTGTGATATAAAAATTACTTTTTTTTAGGAACATACCCCAATGCCTTTGCGATCTCAGGGTTGTCATGAAGAAACTCCACGAACTCTTTTACTGTTCTGAATCCATTTCCACCGCTTGTACATTGATCACTGTACATAATTCTAATTTCGGGTAATTCTTTGAATGGGAGATATAGAGGAATCTTGGGCATATGTTTTATGATCTATATCCTGACTCTTTTCTTTTCTCCTTCAACTTATCTTTTACAATGAATTTCAATAGGTTGAACCATGTCTCTGAGTAATCTAAGTTTCTCTTCAATATAAAGTCTATAGGCTTTTGAAAATTAGCGCGACCGAATCTTGCAAATGCTTCCATCTGAGTTATACCTCTGGGGCTTTCCATTAAGTAGGCTTTATATTCAACCTTCCATTTCGAAATATTGAAGTGGAATGTTTTGTACAGGTACTCCCAGGTCTTTTCTATATCCTCTTCCTCAAAGACCTCACGAAGTTCATTAGGCATAATTGACTTAAGTTCCTCATTCTTCCTTCTTTCTTCCCTTTGCATCTTTGCCGTACCCATGCGACTAAAGTAAATAAATGCTAAAATATTTAGCAATTATGAGCAGTGAAAAATATGTTTAATTGCTTACTTGCTGAAAATCAATGAAATAAGCTGGAGAGAAACCCAATTATCAGGAAGAAAATGCCAATCTTCACCTAGTTCATCTCCTTTTTTTCAATGTGCCTCCCTGACATTAGGTATTCCGCTGAATCTGAAAATCTAATAGTAGGGGGCTTTCTGGAGGGATGTGGGGTGTTTAGAAACATGAGAACCGCTCCAACGATGTCAGAGGTTATTCCTAGACCGTTGATGAGTTTTAGCTAATTCATACAGGGTTAACTTTGATAGTCTTTAAGAATTTATTTAGAGATAAATGAGAGCACTTTTCAATCCTTACAATCTTGTTTAGGTGTGGGTTGTAGTACAGCTCTGCATAGAACCTGCCAATAAGATATAGCGTAACCTTTTGATTGTAATAGTCAATGGTTGTAATTAGCTCACCATGTTCCCAAAGCAGGTTTGCTCTGCCTTGAATATCAACCTGATCAAATAGCTCTTCGACTTTCATCTTACACCTTTTCGATAGTCCCAAGGAGGTATCGGGTTAGGCTGGGACCAAATCCCTTTCTTATCGTTTCTGGCTTGCTCCTCTAATTTAGCCCAAGCAGGGTTCTTATCATACGTTTTGTAATGCCAGGCTAAGCCTGCCTCCAGTAGCTTTTCATTGACATTAACTCCATCGACAGTCACCATGCCGATCGTTCTGCCATAGCGATCTGTATCCAAGTCTTTCACTTTAACTACCCTACCAAAGACATAGTCCCCTAGAAACTCTTTTGCAACATTTGAAAAGTCTTGTCCTTTCTCTGGACAATCAATGCCGTGTAGTCTTATTCTTACTTGTTCGTTGTTGACAAGCATCGTGAAGGTATCGCCATCGGCAATAGAAACGACTTTGCCAACAAGCTGTGAGTAACAATTGGTTGCTAGTAAAAGAATTAGAAACAAATATAGAATTACACTAAACCTAAGCATACTTATTGGCTGGCTTTGGATGTGCTGCCGATCTATGTGTGTGCGACTTCGTAGCAGTCATTCAATTTACTTTAAGAATATCACTTTTAAATTTCTCATGTGGTATAGAATACCACTCAGTAGGAAGCTTGTCTGTAAAGACTATATGAAAGGCTCTTTCAAAAAGCTCATCGAACGTTACAATCTCAATGTTTCGGGTGTCTCTTCTAATTCTTTCGAAGCATTCTGACTTGATGTCAAAAGTCGAATTTCGAACATGTGGAAACTCCTCATTTCTATTCCCAATTATCAAAACTGCCTTTGGGTCAAGTATTCGATTCTTTTTTGTATCGAGAATTTCTCCATGCTCATCTACAATATCTTTGGTTTCAGATATTTCACTTCGCTGTGCTAATATCTGACTGTATGCTTCGATAAAGTCATTTGAGAAGTCCCAAGTGTTCGCTCTTGATTTACTTGACTTCTCTGGTTTGAATATTTTTGTTTTGCTTGTTTTTAATTCAATTAGGGTTGTGAAATAAGAAATGCCTAATAAATCTACTTCAGGGCTGCCAACTCCTTTGGAGTTCTCGCTCCCAACTTTTTGCTTGGTTAGTAAGTCTCTTATGAACTTGATGTCAACATTCAAACCTATTATCCAATCATTCTTTTTCAAAAAATGGTGCCAGATTGCTTCTTCTCCTTGTTCAGTGATTGAATGTTTATTTCGATAGGACTCAAAAGCTTTAATTCCTTCCTTATTTTGTAAATCCTTCAAGAAAGCATAGAACCAGTGAATAGAATTCCTACGCTGTGGAAACAATAGTTCCTTAATTTCTTCATTGCTGAGTTTTACATCTTCAGCCAGTTTAGCTAACTCCTCAAATTTATTTTTGTTGGCTTTGGATTTGAACTCATGTAGATAAGAGTCAAAACTTACTGCCTGATACTTTAAATGGAAATCCCCTAAGTCAACTAACTCTTTAAAGCCTTGCAGGAAATGGATTACCTTCCAGAAGGCTCTGGCTTCATCACCATCACCGAATTTAATGATTACGTCATTTCCTCTTGACTTCGTAAGTTCACCCTCATTGTCCTCTTTTCTAAATTCAAGTCGCGGCAAATATTTGTCATCAACTTTTGACTTGTAAAACGATACTTTTAAAAGAGTCTTTACGCTTGGCTTGTTAATGAGTATGAAGCCACCAATTATTTTGTTGTCATCATATATGTAGCAATTGTCCTTGCTATAAGTTTCTTTGATAATTAAAGTATCAATGTTTTGACTTTCAATATCAAAATAGCCCGAAAAAGAACCTCCTTTAATTTTTCCAGTTATCATTCTTTGGATTTTTTTACGGTTCTGCTGCCAATGAAAGATTTTCATTCTCCATTTGATAGGTGTTTGCCTTTAGGCCCCAAACCTCGCTGATTTTTGTTTTTATCTTTTGCTCAAAGATTTCAATGATACGTTTGTTAGTAGATACCAATTGCATTTCCTCCTCAATCGCGGTTACAATAGACTTCTGCTCTTCAATTGAGGGAACCGGAATTCTTATTTTAACAATCGCATTACCGTTGAATTGTGGCTGACCTCCTCCTGTCATTAATCTTGCTGCTTGTTGGATATAGTCTTCGCTTTGAGCAAAAACCCAATAATACTTTGGATAAATTCTTGATTTATCGAAGTTCAAACGAATTAAGAATGAGGCAAACACGGCAGGATAGACTTCACCGAAAATCATTGTCTTTCCATAAGTTGCACCTGTTCGTGCAACAAGAATGTCATCTTTAACTACAAGGCTCTGTTTGGCCTCCCTTGTCAATTCAACATATTTCAGGTCGGTGTCTTTTAACTTTCCATCAGGGCCAATGTCTGTGATGCGAATAAACCTTGCATCACCTTTCTCTTTGGCAGTTTCGGTAAATCCATATTCTGGTTTACACACTTCACCCAGCTCGACCATTTCCCACTCTGGTTTAATAGCAATCGTTGGCTTGTAGTTATTTACTACTTGCTTGGCTCCTTCAGTTATTTTTTGGAAGCCTTCTATTTCGGCTACTATTTGTTGTTGTACTTCGAGCGGGGGAAGGGGGATTTCGAAATCCTTGATAATCTGCTGAGAAATATTTGGTTGTCCACCACCTGTGGAAAGCTCAACAAATGCTTGTGTCTGTTGTTTGAGTATCCAATACAAGTATTCAGGAATTACTTTCTCATTTGGATAAATCGCGCAAACAGCTTGATTGGTTGTTGCTTCAAACTTTAAAATTCCAACTTGTCCGGCTGTTGCTCCATACATTGCTACTAAAACCGAATTAACAGGAAATAGCTTGGCGGACGAGTTCTTTAGGCCTTCCTCTGTAATAAATTCTTCAGCATGGTAAATATACCCTTGAGCAACTTCACCACTCTTTAACCATGGAATAGTTCCGTTTTCATAGTATTCAGACTTATTCCTTAGAGGTGTTCCACCGGATGATGTCTTAAAAACATCACCGATTTTTACCAGTTCAAATTCTGTTTGGGCTTTTCGAGTTTCAAAATATCTTTCTGCACTTAAACCAATATCCTTATTCTCTAAAACAGCTTCCTTTGTTACTAATGTTGCCAAGCTGGGCAATTCTTCAAATGCCTTTTCACAGGCCAAACATTCTTTGTACTTATCCAAAGTTTGTAAAGTCAACGGCAAATCATTTTTATCAATCTCTCTGCGCTGTGCGCCCAAATCAAAACCATCGTTATCTACTTTTAAAAACAAAATATGCTGACTCTTTTTAGCTAATCGTTTGTCTAAAAGCAGTACAGAAGTTTTTACACCGCTATACGGCTGAAACACACCTGCGGGTAGGCTTATCACGGCAATTAAACTATCCGTGACCAACATTTTGCGCAATTGTTTGTAGGCAGTTTGGGTTGTTGCCACAATTCCGTTAGGTACTACTATACCTGCACGGCCATTGTTGTTTAAGTGTTCGGCAATGTAGTCAGTAAACAATACTTCGGCTTTGTTGGCTTGCACACCAAATTTTTTATGTGGCCTTATGCCGCCCTTCGGTGTCATAAAAGGCGGGTTCGCCAATATCACATCAAAGGTTTCGTTCCAACGGTCTTCACTACTCAAACTATCGTACTCATGAATTTGTGGTGTGGTAAAACCATGCAAATACATATTGGCTAAACTCAGGCGCACCATGTCGGGGCTTATGTCGTAACCCACAAAATTGGTTGCGAGTTTTTTGCGCTGGTCGGGCGTTAGTTTATCGCCTTGCCGCTTCTCGGTGTTTTGCTTTAGAATATGTTTGTAGGCACTTAACAAGAAACCTGCTGTGCCACACGCTGGGTCAAGTACGGTTTCATTTTTCTGTGGGTTCACGCATGCAGTAACAAAATCAATAATATGTCGGGGTGTGCGAAATTGTCCTGCATCGCCCTGGCTGCCCATTACACTCAACAAGTATTCAAAAGCATCACCTAACTTTTCGCTGTGACTGTATTCAAATTCGTTGATGTATTTTAAAAACAGCTTCAGCGTACTTGGGTCGCGGTATGGCAGGTATGCATTCTTAAAAATGTTTCGAAATAGTTCGGGTATGTTCGGATTGGTTTGCATTTTGTCCAATGCCTCGCTGTAAAGCTCCAGCATTTCTTTACCACCTAATTTTGGGTCGAACAATTTGCGCCAACCGTATTTGGAGTAATCAATCAGTTTTTTGTCAACCTTTAGGTCGCCTGTTTTCTTTGGCGGAGCGAAGAACTTCGGCTTACCTTTAAATTTCTCTACTGCTTCTTTGTCCATGTCGTCCATGAACTTGTAGATAAGCGCTATTGTAATCTGCTCAATCTGGCTTTTCGGGTCGGGCACTTTACCAACCAGCACATCACGGCAATCATCAATATTCTTTTTGGTAACGTTATCGAGCATGGTTAGGCAGATAAAAATCGGTTAAGTGGAACATACGTTTTAATGTACGTGGGAAGTTTTGTTTTCATTGTGTCATCCACGCGGTTAAAATCTTCCACATTAAATGATGGATTGTGATAGAGTTCGGTAAAATCTTGCTGGTCTATTATTTCGCGCACGTGGGGGTCGGTTACATACGCAAAAAAGAAGTAGCGCAATGCCTGAAGGTCTTCAATGCCTTCGATGTTGTTTGTGCTCAAGAACTTTTCGAACTCGTCATTTACAAGGTCTTCTTTGCCTTTTATCTGATTACCAAGAAATACGAGTTCATACAATTCACGCCAGCTTATCTTGCGGTCAATCTTTAACGATTTGCGTAATCTTTCTAAATCAAAATACTCTTCTGGCTTATTCTCGTACTTCTCTTTTAATCGTGCTGCACCTATCTCTAAATCTCCTGCTTCGGCTAATTCCACCAACTCACTGTCTGTTTTAAGTTTCTCTTCAAACTGCTGGAAGAACATGCGGTCAACTTTCATTCCTGAAAAGTCAACTTGTTGCTCGGAGATGGTGGCTATTTTGTCGTTCTCATCATACTCGTATCCTTTTCGCTTGGGCTTAAGTGGGTTGATAAATGAAGGAATGTCTTCTCCGGTATCAGGATTGGCCGGAAGTTTCAACACTTGGTCGTACTCGTACTTTTCTTCAAAGTATTCGCAGGTAGCAAAGAAGTCGAATAGTTTAAATGTTTTCTTGGCAACGGAAATCGTTTCTTGTTCGCCAGCATCAGTTTTAAACTTATGCTCAAATGAGTAGGTGCGTGTGCCTCGTCCTTTTATCTGAATAAATTCTGTTGGGGAAAATATTGGGCGCATCAACCCAAGATTTAAAATGTTGGGACAATCCCAACCGGTGGTCATCATGCCAACGGTAACACAAACTCTTGCCTTGCTGGTTTTGTATGATTCTAAAACTTCATTTCCCTTTGAAAAACTACTGACACCCAGCAAGCGGTCTTTCTCTCCAAAGTCAATTGTCATTTGTTGGGAGTCTTTCACATTAGAAGTAACCTGAACGGCAAAATCACTTTGATATTTTCCAGGAAAGTATTGGTGTGCATATTCATTTAAAATTTGAGTAAGCCTTGATGCGTGGTTTTGCGAAACAGCAAACACAAGACTTTTACCAAACTCTCCATTGATTGGGTCTTTTAATCCGTTCTCGATAAATGTTTTGCAAAGCACTCGGTTTGTTTCTTCTGAAAAGAATTTACGTTCAAAGTGTTGTTGTTTGTAACTCACTTCTTCCAACACATCTTCTTTTTCAGTTGTGGCAACTGTAACCATTACTCCATAACCTTCTTTGGAGAGAAGTTTGGTCGTTACATCCGTGCGAGCATCAACAACCGTTGGCTGAATTAAGAAACCATCACTTGCACCATCGGTTAACGAATATCTAAAAGTAGGCTGTCCGCTTTCACAACCAAAAGTGGAATACGTGTCCAACAACATTCTGCGCTCCATTTCTCTTGGGTCGTCAATGTCGTCTGTGTCAACATTCCTTAAATAATCTTTTGGTGTTGCTGTTAAGCCAAGTTTGTAACTCAAAAAGTATTCGAACAAGGCGCGGCT
>LNFM01008293.1_pt1 | contig 16234 bp, 17 predicted proteins | sample 596031 | NCBI WGS metagenome assembly LNFM01 (sample SAMN04254537, study PRJNA301005) | activated carbon metagenome | isolation source: dual media filters at the Ann Arbor, Michigan drinking water treatment plant | place: USA: Ann Arbor
GCACGGCGTGCTCGATGCCGCCGATGTACTGGTCCATCGGCATCCAGTAGTCGTTGCGCGCGTCGACCATCGCGTCGTCGCTGTCGGGGCAGCAATAGCGCATGTAGTACCAGGCCGAGTCGACGAAGGTGTCCATCGTGTCGGTCTCGCGCCGCGCCGGCTTGCCGCACGAGGGACAGGCGGCGTTGACGAAACTCGCGCACTTGGTCAGCGGGCTGCCTGAACCGTCGGGTATCAGGTCCTCCGGCAGCAGCACCGGCAAGTCCTTCTCGGGCACCGGCACGGGCCCGCAGTCGTCGCAATGGATGATGGGGATCGGCGTGCCCCAGTAGCGCTGGCGGCTGATGCCCCAGTCGCGCAGGCGCCAGGTCGTCTTCTTCTCGCCCAGGCTCCGGTCGGCCAGCGCCGTGGCGATGGCGTCCACTGCCTGCTTGTAGGGCAGGCCGCTGTAGTGACCCGAGTTGATGGTCACGCCGCCTTGCTTGTCGGCGTACCAGTCCTGCCAGCGCCGGGCGTCGAATTGCTCGCCGTCGACATGCACCACCTGCGTGATGGGCAGTGCGTACTTCAGTGCGAAGGCGAAGTCGCGCTCGTCGTGCGCCGGAACGCCCATCACGGCGCCGTCGCCGTAGCCGATGAGCACGTAGTTGCCGACCCAGACGGGAATACGCTGTTGCGTCAGCGGATGGGTGACGAACAGGCCCGTGGGCCGGCCCTCCTTCTCCTTCAGCGCCAGCTCGGCCTCGGTGGTGCCGCCCTTCTTGCAGATCTCGATGAACGCGGCCAGGTCCGGGTTCCCCACGGCGGCCTGCGTGGCCAGCGGGTGTTCCGGCGCCACGGCGCAGAAGGTGACGCCCATGATGGTGTCGGCACGCGTCGTGAAGACATGCATGCGGCCGTCCTGGATCAGCGCGCCGGCTGCGTCGCGGATGTCGTGCGTGAAGGCGAAGCGCACGCCTTCGCTCTTGCCGATCCAGTGCTCCTGCATCAGGCGCACGCGTTCCGGCCAGCCTTCGAGGTAGTCACGGTGGGAGGGGTCGTTGACGCCGGCCAGCAGTTCGTCGGCGTACTTCGTGATGGCCAGGTAGTAGCCCGGGATCTCCCGCTTCTCGACCAGCGCGCCGCTGCGCCAGCCGCGGCCGTTCTCCACCTGCTCGTTGGCCAGCACGGTCTGGTCGACCGGATCCCAGTTGACGATCTGCGTCTTCTTGTAGGCGATGCCGCTCTCGAGCATCTTCAGGAAGAACCACTGGTTCCACTTGTAGTAGCTCGGGTCGCAGGTGGCGACCTCGCGGCTCCAGTCGAAGGCCAGGCCCAGCGGCTGCATCTGCGCCTTCATGTCGGCGATGTTGGCGCGTGTCCAGGCGGCGGGGGCCACGTTGTTGGCCATGGCGGCGTTCTCTGCCGGCAGGCCGAACGCGTCCCAGCCCATCGGCATCAGCACGTTGTAGCCCTTCATGCGCAGGTAGCGGGCCATCATGTCGTTGATGGCGTAGTTGCGCACGTGGCCCATGTGCAGCTTGCCGCTCGGATACGGCAGCATCGAGCAGGCGTAGAACTTGGGACGGCTGGCGTCTTCGGTGACTCTGAAGGCGTTGCGCGAGGCCCAGTGGGACTGCGCGGCGGCTTCGACTTCGGCGGGGACGTATTTCTCGTTCATCCCCGAATTGTAGGGAGCTACCTGGCGGGTGCCTCGGTGACGAAGCCGATGCGCGACAGACCGGCGTCCTGCACGAGGCCAATCAGCTCGGCCACCCGGCCGTAGGGCACGGCGCTGTCGGCACGCAGCTGGACCTCGGTCTGCGGGTCCTTCGAGGCGGCTTCGCGCACGCGCGCGCTCAGCTGCGCGGTGTCGACGGGCTGATCGGCCACGTAAAGGCGGCCCTGCGCATCCACGGCCAGGGCGATGTAGGCCGTCGCCTCGCCGGGCCGGCCCGCAGCGCTGCGCGGCAGGTCGAGCTTCAGGCTGCTGGTCATCAGCGGCGCGGCGACGATGAAGATCACCAGCAGCACCAGCATGACGTCGATCAGCGGCGTCATGTTGATGTCGCTCATCGGCTGTGAGCCGGCGTTGCGCTCGAGGCGGCCGAATGCCATGTCAGGGCGTCCCGGCGTCCACGACCATCTGGCGCAGGTCGTGCGCGAAGCCTTCGAGTTCGGCCTCGCAGGCCGAGATCCACTTGCCGTAGATGTTGTAGGCCAGCACCGCCGGCACCGCCACGGCGATGCCGGCGGCAGTCATGATCAGGGCCTCGCCGATGGGGCCGGAGACCTTCTCCAGGCTCAGCGAACCCGAGGTGGCGATGCCCACCAGCGCGTGGTAGATCCCCCATACGGTGCCGAACAGGCCCACGAAGGGCGCCGTGCTGCCGATGGAGGCCAGCAGCACCTGGCCGAACTGGAGTTGTGCCAGACCGCGGTGCAGGGCGTCGCGCAGCCGCCGCGTGAGCTGCGATTCGATCTGTCCGGTGGTCTCCAGCGTGCCCCGGGCCGGCCTGGCGACGGCAGCGTCGAGCAGGGGAAGCAGAACCTTCTCGCGGTCCATCGCGGCCAGGCGGACGCGCGCGTCTTCGAGCGCCGACGCGTCCCAGAAGGCCGGCACGGCGCGCGCGACATCGGCGGCAACGCGGCGCAGCACCCAGCCCTTCCAGAAGATGACGACCCAGGCGCTGATCGACATCGCCAGCAGCAGCACCACCACGGAGCGGCCGATGCCGTCACTCAGCGACCAGAAGTGCGCCAGGCCTTCCACCGACTCAGCCCTTCAGGTTCAGCACGTCGTCCATGCCGTACAGGCCTGCGGGCTTGCCGCGCAGGAAATGGGCGGCACGCAGGCTGCCCGCGGCATAGTTGCCGCGGCTGCTCATGCGGTGCGTGACCTCGATGCGTTCGCCGCTGCCGGCGAAGAGCACCGTGTGGTCGCCGATGATGTCGCCGCCGCGCACCGTGGCGAAGCCGATGGTCGACGGGTCCCGCGCGCCGGTCACGCCCTCGCGGGCATACACGGCGCAGTCCTTCAGGTCGCGGCCGAGTGCTGCGGCCAGCGTCTGGCCCATCGCCAGCGCGGTGCCGCTGGGCGCGTCCACCTTGTGGCGGTGGTGCGCCTCAATGACCTCGATGTCGTAGCCGGTGGACAGCGAGCGTGCCGCCATGTCCAGCAGCCTGAGCATCACGTTGACTCCCACGCTCATGTTCGGAGCCATCACGATGGGGATGACCCGGGCGGCTTCGGCCACTTGCGCCTTCTGCGCGTCGTTGAAGCCCGTCGTGCCGACGACGGCCGCCACCCCCAGCGTCCGGCACAGCGCCAGATGCGCCAGCGTGCCCTCGGGGCGCGTGAAGTCGATCAGCACGTCGGCGCCCTGCAGGGCCCGATTCAGGTCGCTGCCGATGGCGACGCCGCTGACGCGGCCGAGAAAGGCCGCCGCATCCTGGCCGAGTGCCGGGCTCTGCGCGACATCGAGCGCGGCGTGCAGGGTGCAGGCCGCGTCGCCCAGCACGGCCTCGACGAGCATGCGGCCCATGCGGCCGGAGGCGCCGGCCACCACCACGCGCAGGGGTGCACTCATGGCTGGGCTTCCCGACTGCAGCGTCTGCTCACGACGGCTCGAGCGGTGGGTAGGCGCGGACCGGCCCGACCGGCTCGGCGGTCGCCGCCGGTGTCTCCGACCTCGGCGGCACGGGCAGGGCCTTGCGCTGCGCCTCGGTGAGCTCCAGCACCGGCACCTTGACGTTCTTGCGTGTGGCGATGGACGCGACGAACTCTCGTTCGCTCGGCAGTGCCGGCGCGTCGATGGTCTTCACGGCGTCGCCGTCGAACACCACGACGACGCTTCGGCGCTGCGGCTCGGTGCCGGGCCGACGGATGGTGAAGATGTAGTCCCAGCGATCGGCGTGGAACAGGTCGGTGACCATGGGAGATCCCAGCACGTCGCGCACCTGATTGCGCGACATGCCGGGCTTGACCTGGGCGGCCTGCTCGCTGGTGACGACGTTGCCCTGCACGATGTCGATGCGGTAGGGCGTGATCAGGCCGAGAAAGCTGTCGGGCGATCTGTTCGTCGAGCAGCCGGCCACCCCGAGGGCCAGGACGAGAACCGGGAGGGTCGCGCGGAGACGGGCAAGACGGATGCGACTCATGGGTACGGGCAGTGGGGCCGGAGGGGCCAGTGGGGCCTTGGCGCGTCGGCGGGTGCCGCGGCTGGCTATGATCGTCTCATTCTATCCAGTGTGGTGTCGACAATCCGGCACCGCGCCGCTTGCTCCCCACCCCCAGGGTTCCGGGGAACCTCTGTTTCAACGGTGGACCTCATGACGCACGTGGAAGAACTCAAGAGCAGTGGCCTGAAGGCGACGCTTCCGCGCATCAAGATCCTCGAGATCTTCCAGCGCTCGAAGCGCCGCCACATGACGGCCGAGGACGTCTACAAGGCCTTGCTCACCGACGGCTCCGACATTGGCCTGGCCACCGTCTATCGCGTGCTGATGCAGTTCGAGCAGGCGGGCCTGCTGACGCGCAGCAACTTCGAGTCGGGCAAGTCGGTGTTCGAGTTGAACGAGGGGCAGCACCATGACCACCTGGTGTGCCTGACCTGCGGCCGGGTGGAGGAGTTCTACGATCCCGAGATCGAACAACGCCAGCGTGCCATCGCGCAGACGCGTGGTTTCGACCTGCACGACCATGCGTTGGCGCTGTACGCCCATTGCACCAAGGCCGACTGCGCGCACCGAGGCAAGTAACCGCCGGCGGTTCGCAGCCTGATCAGTCGTTGCTCATCGCGCGCTGGTGGCGCTCGATGAATTCCTGGTAGGTATCGATGCCGCGCAGCTGCAGCACCGTGTTGCGCACCGCCGCCTCCACCAGCACCGCCAGGTTGCGACCCGCGTCCACGGCGATCACGACCTTGCGCACCTGCAGGCCCAGGATGTCCTCGTAGAGGGGCTCGTAGGGCAGGCGTTCGAAGTCACGCTCCATCGTTTCCTTGCGCACCAGGTGGACGATGAGCTTCAGGCGCATCTTTCGCCGCACCGCGGTCTCGCCGAAGATGGCCTTGATGTCCAGCAGGCCGATGCCGCGCACTTCGAGCAGGTTGAGCAGCAGGTCCGGGCAGCGCCCCTCGAGGGAGGTCTGCGAGACACGATAGAGGTCAACCGCATCGTCGGCCACCAGGCCGTGGCCGCGCGAGATCAGTTCCAGCCCCAGTTCGCTCTTGCCCAGGCCCGACTCGCCGGTGAGCAGCACGCCCAGCCCCAGGATGTCCATGAACACGCCGTGCCGCGTGGTGCGCTCGGCGAAATGCTGTCCGAGGTAGCCGCGCACCACATCGATGACGTGCCCTGCCGAATCGGCAGTGACGAACAGCGGTATCTCAGCCCGGTCGCACATGGCCACCAGCCGATCGGGGGGTACCTGGCCATCGGCCACGATGAGCACCGGCGGCTCCAGCGTGACGATGCGGGCGATGCGGCGTTCCAGGTCTTCCGGCGTGGAGGCCAGCAGATAGGCGACCTCGCGGCGGCCGACGAGCTGCACCCGGTAGGGATGGATGTAGTTGAGGTAGCCGACGAGGTCGGCCGCCGAGCGGGCGTCGCGCACGGCGTCGTCGTCGAACTTGCGTTCCGGGTGCGCGTGACCCGCGATCCACTCCCAGCGCAGCGCCTGGCGGTGCGCCTCGAACAAGGCATCGGCACTGATCGAGGTTGGCTTCATCCGTGCAGGGCCGGAGGCAGCGGCCGCGGCATCAGGCCACCGACTTCAGGGGTTCCCAGTCGGAGATCAGCTTGTGCACGGCCTGCGCGTCGCCCTCGGTCTTGAGCCGTTCGCGCAGTTCGCGGTCGGAGAGCATCTCGGCGATCTCTGACAGGATCTCGAGGTGGCGCTGCGTGGCGGCCTCGGGCACCAGCAGGAAGATCAGCAGCGAGACCGACTCGTCGTCGGGTGCATCGAACGGGATCGGATTCTGGACCCGCAGTACTGCAGCCAGCGGATTCTTCAGGCCCTTGATGCGGCCGTGCGGGATCGCTACGGCGTGGCCCAGGCCCGTGGAGCCCAGGCGTTCGCGGGCGAACAGATTGTCGGTGACGATGCTGCGCGCCACTGCATGCTGATTCTCGAACAACAGGCCCGCCTGCTCGAAGACGCGCTTCTTGCTGGTCGCGTCCACATCGACCAGCACGTTGCTGGACGGCAGTATGGCGGCGAGACGATTCATGGGGCCATTTCCCTCGCAACCCGTCCGCCGAGGCGAACGTCTGGAGTCTGTTACGGAACCGTGAATCATAGCAACCGAGCTCGTCCCAGCACGAGGGTCCGGACTTCCCTTGTTGGCCCAAGCGTCAATTCTTGCGGCATTGCAGCAACAAAGCCGCGAAAAAGAAAAGCGGCCCGACGGGCCGCTGGCTGCTCGGGCGCCTAACCGTGGCGCCTCGGGGCAAGGAAGTGTTCAGAGCGCGGGGATGCCCAGCCGCTTCGGCGACTCGTGGTGGTGGTCCTGCAGGCGATCCTTGTGGCGCACGACCTGCCGGTCCAGCTTGTCCATCAACTGGTCGATGGCGGCGTAGAGGTCTTCGTTCGCCTGTTCGACGAAGATGTCGCGGCCCTTGACGTGCAAGGTGACCTCGGCCTTCTGCCTTCGCTCCTTCTCCTTCAGATTTTCAACGGTCAGCAACACGTTGACGTCCACGACTTGATCGAAATGCCGCGTCACGCGGTCCAGCTTGGTGAGTACATACTCTCTGAGAGCGGGAGTGACTTCAAGGTGATGACCGCTGATCGTCAAGTTCATCAGGACCTCCTTCGCGAGGGGTGGGAGAACGGAAAAGGGGAACTCTCGAAATGCACGGTGGTGCCGTAGTAGGGGCGGTGGTGGTGTCTCCGTAGGTGATGGGGGGGCAAGTTCAGTTTGCTCCCGTTGTCGCAGGCTGGCAAGCCGGGGTCGGCAAGCGCCGGCACACCTGAAGGGGTCAATTCGTGTCGAAATGCAGTGCATTCGTCGGTGCCGTGGGGGCTGCCGGCTGTGGCTGTCAGCGCAAGGCCGGGGCCAGGTCCAGGCGGGAGTCGATGTCCGCCAGCATTCGCTGATAGGCGGGGCTGCCCACGGTGCCGAAGCGTTGCTTGAACTCGCCTGCCGGCAAGTGCTCGGGCAGGTCCGACACGTCGGGCAGCAGATCGGACTCGGGGACGCCTCTGGCGAGGCGTTCCTGCAGGCGCAAAGGTTCGCGGATCGCCAGTTCACCGAAGCGCGTGCCGGCGCGGTCGGCGGCCAGGTCGATGAAGCTGAATCCGCTGCCTTGTCGCGAGTCGACCACTTCCTTGTACACCCCGACGGCATCGGCCAGCGGCGTGTCCGTCTGCGCGGCGATGCTGGCGGAGATCAGGAAGTGCAGCGACAGGTCGGGTCGTCCGCCGAGCGTCACGATCAAGGGCCGCGGACGTGCCCAGGAGCGTGCCGCCGGCACGATGGCCCGCAGTCCGCGCCGGTTGGCATAGAAGGCCAGTGCGAGCAGGGCGGCCCGGTTCTCGCTGGCTGCGTCGCCACCTGCGGCAGTTCGCCGCTGCGCCAGCGCGAACAGCGGCGGCAACAGCCGGTCCAGCGACACCACGAGGTTCAGGTCGCCGTCGTTCGTCACTTCGACCAAGCGATCGCTGTAGGCGCGCAGCCTCTCCTGATCAGGCAGTGGCACCAGGGCGGCCAGGATGCGCCCGAGGGTGTCTTCGCGCCATGAATAGAAGACGATGACACGCCCGCTTCGGAACTCGGTGCGCCGCACGACGTCGTGCAGCAGTTTCCGGTCGAGCGACACGCCGCGGCGCTCCAGGGCCCAGCCCGCCAAGGGTTCGGCCAGCCAGGCCGGCAGCGGCAGGTGGCCTATGCGCAGGCGGTCGATGGCCGGCGGCCCGTTGCCCGGAGTGAACGCGGCCTCCAGGTTCAACCAACGCCCCAGCGGTCCGGCGCTCAGCGGCAGGCTGGCGCGCACGACGGCTTGTCGAGCGTCCAGCGACACCTCGGCCGCCAGCCCGGGAAAGCGGCCCGTGGCGTGCTGCAGCAGCAGGTTGATGTCGCGCTGCTCGGCCACCACCACGCGCATCACCCCGGCGCGCTGTCGCCGGGGGTCGTGGGCGCGCAGGATCATCATGGCCCGCTCGATGTCGCCAGCCGTCACCTCCGTCGCTCGTTCGACGCGAGGTCCGCCGTCGAGCGCCAGCAACACGACGACCAGCGGCGCGAGCAGCAGGCCTGTCGTGAGGAGCCAGAGGCCGCGCCGCAGGTTCATGAGCCGAGTCTGCCATCACGTGCGATAGCCAGGCGCGCGATGACGGCCTCCTGGGCAGGTCAGATCCAGTCCGATCAGGCCGACGAGGGCCGAAACCCGACGCGGCGCCACAAGCGCCAACCCAGGAGAACGCCGACCACCAGGGCATAGACAGCCACCTCGGCGAAGTCGTTCTTGCCCGCACGCATCCAGAAGAAGTGGAGTACACCGAGCAGGGCCACGGCGTACACGGCACTGTGCAGGAGTTGCCAGCGGCGTGCGCCCAGTCTGCGTATGGCGCGGTTGGTCGACGTCGCCGCCAGCGGCAGCATCAGCAGCAGGGCCGTCGTCCCCACCAGGACGAACGGGCGTCCGGGGATGTCCTGGACGATGGCCGCCAAGTCCAGGCCCATGTCCAGCCAGGCGTAGCAGAGGAAGTGCAGCACGCCGTAGAAGAACGTGAACAGGCCCAGCATGCGTCGCATCCTGGCCAGCGCGTGCCATCCCGTGGCCTGCCGCAGCGGGGTGATCGCCAGCGTCAGGCACAGCATGCGCAGTGTCCAGTCGCCCGTCCCGCGCGTGAGGGCCTCGGCGGGGTTGGCGCCCAGCGAGTCGGTGGCAGCGCGCAGCACGAGGGCCGCAACTGGTGCCATGGCGAGCAGGAAGACCAGCGGCTTGGCGCCCGGTCGCGACAGCAGCGAGTTCATCGCCGCCCGGTCAGAACAGCTTCTTCAGGTCCATGCCGGCGTAGAGCTGCCCGACCTGCGCCTCGTAGCCGTTGAACATCAGCGTGGGCCGCTTCTTGGCGAAGAGGCCGTCCTCGCCGATGCGGCGCTCGGTGGCCTGGCTCCAGCGCGGGTGGTCGACGCCCGGGTTGACGTTGGAGTAGAAGCCGTACTCGCTGGGCGCCGCCTCCTCCCAGCTGGTCTTGGGTTGCTTGTCGACGAAGCGGATCTTCACGATCGACTTGCCCGACTTGAAGCCGTACTTCCAGGGCACCACCAGCCGCACCGGAGCGCCGTTCTGGTTCGGCAGGACCTCGCCGTACAGGCCGAACGACAGCAGGCTGAGGGGGTGCATGGCCTCGTCCATGCGCAGGCCTTCGACATAGGGCCATTGCAGCACCGAAGAACGCAGGCCGGGCATCTGCGCGCGGTCGGCCAGCGTCACGAACTGGACGAACCTGGCGTTGCCGGTGGGCTCGACGCGCTTGATCAGTTCGGACACCGAGTAGCCGACCCAGGGCACCACCATCGACCAGCCCTCGACGCAGCGCAGGCGGTAGATGCGCTCTTCCATCGGTGCCAGCTTCAGCAGCGACTCGATGTCGTAGGTGCCGGGCTTGCGCACCTCGCCTTCGACGACGACGGTCCAGGGCCTGGTCTTCAGCGAGCCGGCGTTCTTCGCCGGGTCGGCCTTGTCGGTGCCGAACTCGTAGAAGTTGTTGTACGTGGTGACGTCGGCATAGGCCGTCGGCTTCTCCATCGTCGTGGCACCGGCGACTGCGCTGCGCGCGCCCGGCAGCGGGGCCAGCTTGCCCGGACGGCTGCCTTGCGCCAGCGCGTCGCGACCGGCCCATCCGGCCAATGCAGTGCCGACGCCGCCGGCCGCCCACTGGCGCAGCAACGCGCGCCTCTGGGCGTACACCGCGGGCGGCGTGACTTCCGACGGCAGGGGGTGAGCAAAGCCGCGGTCCTTGAAGAAGTGCATGGTTCGGCTCCAGTGGGGGGCTGTGGGTGGTGTGACGTGGGTCGTCCGGCGCGGCGGCAGCTTACCGCCGGACGCCTCGATGCGTGCGGGAAGGGCCTGATTCGGTGCGCCAAGAAAAAAGGGCCCGCAAACGCGGACCCTCGGGTGGGGAAGGATGCTTCAGCGCAATCCGGCGATGTAGTCCGAGACGGCCTTGATCTCGCGGTCGTTCATCCTGCCCGCAATGGTCATCATCTGCGCGTTGTTCGCCCGTTGACCGGAGCGGAAGGCATTCAGCTGCAGTTCGGTGTATTCGGCATGCTGGCCGCCCAATCTCGGGTACTGGGACGGGATGCCGGCGCCCGTGGGGCTGTGGCAGCCGGAACAGGCGGGGATGTTGCGCTCTGCCACGCCGCCGCGGTAGATCCTTTCGCCCAGTCGAACGGTGTCCTTGTTCCTCGCGAATCCGGGCTTGGCCTGCTTGGACGCATAGAAGGCGGCGATGTTGCGCATGTCGTCTTCCGACAGTGCGGCGGCCATGCCCTGCATGATCGCGTTGACGCGCCTGCCGGCCTTGTACTCGGTCAGTTGCTTGACGATGTACTCCGGGTGCTGTCCCTGCAGGATGGGGTTGGCCGGCGCGCCGCGGCTGCCGTCGGCCGTGTGGCAGGCGATGCACGTGGCCGCAGACGCCTGCCCCTTGGCGACGTCCGGCTTGGGCGCCGCAGGCGTGCCCGCAGCCAGTGCGGATGCAGCCATCACGATGGCGGGAAGCAGAACGGCGAGCGTCTTCATTCAGAGAGCCTTCGAAGTGCTTGCAGGAGCAAGCGGAAACACAAACCCAGCATTTTACAATGGCCCATGAAAGCTTCTCCAGCGCGGCCCGTTCCGACCCTATCGAGTGCCGCCAAGGCGGCGCTGGCCTGGGCCCATGGCGCCCGCTTCCTCACCACGGCCGCCAAGCTCGACCAGCTCCCCGTCGAGGAGCTGCCCGAGATCGCCTTTGTCGGACGCAGCAACGCCGGCAAGTCCAGCGCGATCAATGCGCTGGCGCAGCAGAAGCGCCTGGCCTTCGCCTCTCGGACGCCAGGCCGCACCCAGCACATCAACCTGTTCGCCGTGGGACCCAAGGACGCCCCCGACACCTTGTTTGCCGATCTGCCGGGCTATGGTTACGCGGCAGTGGAACGTGCCGCCAAGCTGCGTTGGCAGGAGGTGATGGCCGACTACCTGCGCGTGCGGCGGCCGCTGCACGGTTTGGTGCTGATGGTCGACTCGAGGCTGGGCTTCACCGAGCTCGACCAGCGCCTGCTCGACCTCGTCGCGCCCCGCATCGTCAACGGCGAGGTGCGTTTGCTGGTGCTGCTGACCAAGTCCGACAAGCTCAACCGGCGCGAGGCACAGGCTGCACTGGATGCCGGGCAGCAGGTGCTGGCAGGCGTCAGCACCGAGGAATCGGACGTCGGCATCACGCTCTTTTCGGCCTTGAACAAGCACTCGCTGGGCGATGTCGCCGAGGTGGTGCATGGCTGGACGCATCCGACCGCCCCATGAGCGGCATCGAGCACGTCGTTCTCACCCTGCCGCAGGGTGTCCGGCTGGCCTGCCTGACCCGTGGTGCAGCCGGCGGCCGACGTGTGATGCTGCTGCACGGCTTTCCCGAAGGAGCCTTCGTCTGGGAAGAGGTCATGACAGCGCTGGCCCCCCACGCGCGCTGTCTGGCCCCATACCTGCGCGGCTATGCGCCCTCCAGCGCTCCGCCTGAACTCTCGATGTACCGGCCTCGACTGCTGGTAGGGGACCTGGTGGCGGCCATCGAGACCTGGGGTGCGCCGCTGGACATGCTGGTGGCGCACGACTGGGGCGGCGCGCTGGCCTGGAACCTGGCCGCGTCCAGACCCGACCTGCTGCGCCACCTGATGATCATCAATGCACCCCATCCGGCGACCTTCCTGCGCGAGCTGCGGCACAGTCCGGCGCAGCAGGCGGCCAGCGCCTACATGACCGCGCTGTGCGAGCCCGGGGCCGAGGCGCTGCTGGCGGCCGACGACCATGCGGCCCTGTGGCCGTTCTTCGGCGAAGCATCCTGGCTCACGCCGGCGCTGCGCGATCGATATCGCCTGCTGTGGCAGCAGGGGCTGACCGGCCCGCTCAACTATTACCGTGCATCGCCGCTGCGTCCGCCCGAGGGCGGTTCCGATGCGCTTCACGGTCTGCAGTTGCCGCCCGATCTGGTCACCGTGCGTGTGCCCACCACCGTGCTGTGGGGCGAGGCCGACCATGCGCTGTTGCCGGGGCTGCTCGAGGGGCTGGAAGCCTACGTGCCTGACCTTCGCCTGCGTCGTGTGCCCGACGCCACGCACTGGCTGGTGCACGAGCAGCCCGGGCTCGTGGTCGACACGATCATGCAAGCCCTGGGCTGATCGGCTGCCTCGGGCGTCGGCGCCCCGATCCGCCGCTGCTTCAGGCCTGCAGCTGCCGCTCGGCAGCGCGCCGCAGCATGCGCTCGGCAGCGTCGCCGATCACCGAGCGCGGCTCGATGACTTCGGCCAGGCCTTCGTTCTGCAGCATCAGCAGAGCGCTGCGGCGCATGGCCCAGGGGTCCTCATGGCGCCCGTCTGAAAACATCCAGATCTCGCCGCGGTCGCCCGGCCACAACAACTGTGCATTGATCCAGGCGCCGCGGTGGAACAGGCGCAGCCATTGACCTGCCCGCAGTGCGGCCAGCCATTTGGCCTGCGCCGCAGCCGTGGGCGGTGGGTGTGCGGGGGCGTCGAGCAAGGCGGCCGGAACGGTGTCAAGCTGAGTGGCGTCCATGGCGCCATGCAGCGTGGAGACGGAGGCTTCGTTGCTGCTGAGCCGGTCTTCCAGAGCCTGCATGGTGACGATCTGCTCCTCGGCGGCAGCACAGCGGTCGGACAGCCGCTTCTGGGCGAAGCGCTGCATGCGTTCGATGGCCCAGGCGTAGAGCTGTTCGGTCTGGTCGGTCTCCTGTGCAACCTGGTCGACCACGGCGTTGGCAAAGCGCAGCAGGCTCTCGCGCGCGCTGCCTTCGCTGCCGGGGTAGACCGTGGCCTCGTGCACGAGCACATCGACGAAGCGCCAGACGCCCCGGTCGTGCTGGTGGATGAGCGTGGGGTCGCGCAGCGCTGCCCGCACCACGAACGGCTGCAGTCGGGCCAGTGTCGGCCTCAGGTCGGCGGGCAGGCGACGATCCGCCAGCACCATCTCGAACAGGCGAAGCACCAGGTCGGACATCGGTTTGTCGGGGTCGACCACCGCTTCCAGGCGTGCGGCGGCCGGGAGCTGCTCACCTCCATCTCCTGCCGAACCGCGTCGGCCGCGGCGTTCGACCACCAGAGCGGCCATGCCGGCAGCGGCCTGGGCGACCACCTGCCGCAACTGGGACAGATGATCGGCCAGCTCTCCCGCCGAGGCGGCGCGTGCCGTGCGCGGCCCTGCGGGCGGGATCACCGTGCGGTAGGCGGCCGGCTCCACGCCTTCCGACTCCAGGCGGGCGCAAGCCGAGGCATAGGTCTTGCGGAGGGACGCGGCCATCGGCATGGCAATCTGCCGCAGGAAGTGAAGCTGATGGCCCCTGGACAGCGGCAGAGCCTGGGCCGCGGCCCACAGCGCGCGCGCATGGACTTCGGGGCGAAGCGGATTGTGGTCGGCACGCACTTCCTTGTCGCCTGCCAGCGCCGAGATGTAGGGCAGCAGCTCGCGCAATTCGGCTTCGGCCTCGCTCTTGATGGCCTCGATGGTGTGCGAAATGGCGACGTCGATCACCACTTCGTCGTCTTCCACGAGCGACAGGACGGCGCGAGCTTTCGCCGGTTCCAGCGGCTTGACGGGCGGCGCCTTGGGCGCCAGTTCGGCGCGGATCTGCTCGCGCAGCGAGCTCACGTAGCGATCGATCACGCGCGGGCGATGGCTCTGCAGACGCATCAGCAGGTCGGCCGCCGCCTGGCGTTCACCGGCGCCGGCCTGCCCGGGACCCCGGCGCAGGTTCTCGCCGAACTCCTGCATCGCCAGGTCCATCACCAGGGGTGCACGCAGGAGCTCTTCATCGACGAAGCGCTGCAACGCGGCGCTGGGGGGCGATGAAAGGCTGGGGGCGGTCGGCGCAGACGGGGTCATGCTGCGCATCATTATGTTGGGGCACCGAACCGGGTGGCGCGACAAATTGCGAGGGATTCGGCGGCCTGTCCGTGGTCGAGGTGCCGCCGCGCCGCAGTGGCCCGGCCATGAAAAAGGGGCCCGCGCTCGCACGCAGGCCCCGGTTGGCAAACGCGGGCCCGGGGGCCGCGCGCTGCAGGACGAATTACATGTCCATGCCCATGCCGCCCATGCCGCCCATGCCGCCGCCACCGGGCATCGAAGGCGCTTCGTCCTTCGGGGCTTCGGCAACCATGCACTCGGTCGTGAGCATCAGGCCGGCCACCGACGCCGCATTCTGCAGCGCCGTACGGGTCACCTTGGTCGGATCGAGGATGCCCATTTCGATCATGTCGCCGTAGGTGGCATTGGCGGCGTTGTAGCCGTAGTTGCCCTTGCCTTCCAGCACCTTGTTGATCACCACGCTCGGCTCGTCGCCGGCGTTGGCGACGATTTCGCGCAGCGGCTGCTCGACGGCACGCAGCACGATCTTGATGCCGGCTTCCTGATCAGGGTTGTCGCCCTTGATCGCACCGGAAGCCTGACGGGCACGCAGCAGCGCCACGCCACCGCCGGCCACGATGCCTTCTTCCACCGCGGCACGCGTGGCGTGCAGTGCGTCTTCGACACGGGCCTTCTTTTCCTTCATCTCGACTTCGGTGGCAGCGCCGACCTTGATGACGGCCACGCCGCCAGCCAGCTTGGCCACGCGCTCCTGCAGCTTCTCGCGGTCGTAGTCGCTGGTGGCTTCCTCGATCTGCACGCGGATCTGCTTGACGCGGGCTTCGATGTCGGCCGCGGCGCCGGCGCCGTCGATGAGGGTGGTGTTTTCCTTGGCGACTTCGACGCGCTTGGCCTGGCCCAGGTCGGCCAGCGTGACCTTCTCGAGCGTCAGGCCGACTTCTTCGGCGATGACCTTGCCGCCGGTCAGGATGGCGATGTCTTCCAGCATGGCCTTGCGGCGGTCACCGAAGCCCGGTGCCTTGACGGCCACGACCTTCAGGATGCCGCGGATGGTGTTGACCACCAGCGTGGCCAGCGCCTCGCCTTCGACTTCCTCGGCGATGATCAGCAGCGGACGGCCGCTCTTGGCCACCTGCTCCAGCGTGGGCAGCAGGTCGCGGATGTTGCTGATCTTCTTGTCGTACAGCAGCACGAACGCGTTCTCGAGGATCGCGCTCTGCTTTTCCGGGTTGTTGATGAAGTAGGGCGACAGGTAGCCGCGGTCGAACTGCATGCCTTCGACGATGTCCAGCTCGTTGTCCAGGCTCTTGCCGTCTTCGACGGTGATGACGCCTTCCTTGCCGACCTTGTCCATCGCCTTGGCGATGATCTGGCCGATGGACTCGTCCGAGTTGGCGGAGATCGAGCCGACTTGGCTGATTTCCTTGCTCGTGGTCGTGGCCTTGGACTGCTTCTTGAGCTCTTCGACCAGGGCCAGCACGGCCTTGTCGATGCCGCGCTTCAGGTCCATGGGGTTCATGCCGGCGGCGACGAACTTCATGCCTTCGCGGATGATGGACTGCGCCAGCACGGTGGCGGTGGTGGTGCCGTCACCGGCGGCGTCGCTGGTCTTGGAAGCGACTTCCTTGACCATCTGCGCGCCCATGTTCTGGAGCTTGTCCTTGAGCTCGATTTCCTTGGCCACCGAGACACCGCACGACGTTGCGGCCCTTGGGGCCCAGCGTGACCTTGACCGCATTGGCCAGGATGTTCACGCCTTCGACCATGCGGTGACGGGCGTCAGCGCCAAAAATGACGTCTTTTGCTGCCATGTTGTGTCTCTCCGATTCAGTTCAGTAGGGGGTTCGTGCGTGGGAGAAGAAATTACTTCTCGACCACCGCGAACAGGTCTTCTTCGCGCATCACCAGCAGTTCGTCGCCGTCGACCTTGACGGTCTGGCCCGAATACTTGCCGAACAGGACGCGGTCGCCGACCTTGCAGTTCAGGGCGATGAAGTCGCCCTTGTCGTTGCGCTTGCCGGGGCCGACGGCCAGCACTTCACCCTGGTCGGGCTTTTCGGCGGCGTTGTCGGGGATGACGATGCCGGAAGCGGTCTTGGTTTCTTGTTCCAGGCGCTTGACGATCACGCGATCGTGCAACGGACGAAGTTTCATAGCATCTCCTTCGGGG
>LNFM01019120.1_pt1 | contig 16234 bp, 16 predicted proteins | sample 596031 | NCBI WGS metagenome assembly LNFM01 (sample SAMN04254537, study PRJNA301005) | activated carbon metagenome | isolation source: dual media filters at the Ann Arbor, Michigan drinking water treatment plant | place: USA: Ann Arbor
GTTCGCTCGGCGCCGGCATCGGCCTGATGATGTGGCTGTGGATGACCGCGATCGTGGTGCTGGTCGGCGCCGAACTCAATTCCGAGATCGATGCCGCCAGTGGGATCGACGAGGACGAAGGCGAGCGCATCGGCGGCTGACCGCATTTCCATTGAGCGCTGTCACGGTGAGCAATGCAATCCTAAAGAATACTGAGTGTGCCACCATGCCGGCTTTGCACTCAGATTTTCCAGACCCATTCCCGAAGTTTATTGTTTTGAATGCGACGACCCCAAGGGGTAATATGGCTGAAGGGTAACTTTGTTATCACGCAAATACTTTAATTGCTCCTGAGTAATGCCAGAGGGGGGCGAGACCGCTGGTGGTGCTCGGGAAGCCATTGGCAGTTGGGGACTCAAGTTCTCACGGCGGGCGAAAGGATCAACATAGTTTGGGGGCGCGGCGTATATTTCCTGCTGGACTAAACCGCCCGAAACGGGAATGTCCTGTCGAAGGGGTGCCCGGCTCATTAACTTCGCGCCCAAGGCGACCTCGGCCCGCATGGCGGGGTTGTTGTAAACATTATATGCGGACGGAGTGCGCTCGTGGTGAGGCTCAGCCCGAGAAGGTTGAGGGCGAACAGGTTGTTGCCGCAAAGGTTGGGGGTGTTGTGGCTCATGCCTGCGACTCCCTGCGGCACATGCATTGTATCTCGCTTCAAGCTGATACAATGCACCAAGATTTCCTGCCCCTGCGGCAGCTCTCATCTGATTGATAATTGCATTGCAGTCTTGGGCGAGAGCGCCGGATGAAAAGGAGGCGACAATCATTGTCAAAACCAAAATACGCATTCATCGTCCCTCTTCGAAGCACTGACTAAAGTACACTCTCTCTCCACGAAACATTGCAGAGTACATTGTGCACTTGCTCGAAATATCCGCGGCGTAGTCAGGTCGCAGCATATTGTCAGGTAGTGATGCTTGCTCGACATGCCGACAATATCTTGATCTTAGGTAATTAATTTTTTCGGCAGCTTGTGTGATTTGCAGATCAGACTCATTTAACAACGCGCGCAGTCGTATCTCCTCAACAAATATTGGCTGGGTGCAAAGGAGAACACTAGGAGAAACCGTGTCGCAAAAGCTTAGCTTTACCGAGCAACTGGCATTTTTAGTGCGCTGGCACGACCCAATAGCTTCTTTCTTTGCGGTCTCGAGGTCAGCATTTGTTCGGACGTTGGAGCCATTTCCGCGATCCATCACCGCGAGCGCAAAGCACCAGTTGTGCGCGGTCACAACAATTTGGCAGTTGCGTGCTGCAGACTCTAAATTTGCATTACTGCATCTCGACATTGCCTCATGAACAGACTCGCGGTCGTTCGTCTTATTAGTGGAGTAAGCAGCAACCCATGAACCGTCCGGGCCTTGGCCAAATGCAATAGAGGCGACCGCGTTCGCTTGCTGCAGACTTGCAAAAGTTACTACTAATGCAAGAAATGTAGAGATTAAAATTCGGCACATCGGAAGGCTCAAAAGGTATGTCGCACTCTGATTTAATTCCCGCCATAGCGCTCTAGGCGCCAATGGTACACTTCCAGGTTGCGGTATGGCAATCTCTGTTACCGCCGCCCCTGATCAGCGGGGGTGCGGGTCAACGGGGTCCGCCGTTGGGTCCCTGACCGAAAATACGCCCTCGCGGAGCTTCACGGGGACGCTAAAATAGGGTCCGCCGCGTGCTCGGCAGCGATAAGGTCCAAGCGAGCGCATTGATGATTTTCGGATTTCCCCATGACCGATCTCGCTCGCCTGCGCTTCGCCCATGACGATGGCGCCATTCCCACCGTGGGCTTCGGCTCCTCGCCGCTGACCGGCGGAATTTTGCCCGACGTCATCGCCACCGGGCTCAAGGCCGGCTACCGGCATATCGATACGGCCCGGAAATATGGCACCGAAGAAGCGGTCGGCGAGGGCATGCGCGCTTCCGGCGTGCCGCGGCAGGACATCTTCCTGACCACCAAGGTCAGCCACGAAAACCTGCGCGCCGACGATTTCGCGCGCTCGGTCGATGAAAGCCTCGCCGCGCTCAAGGTCGACTATGTCGACCTGCTGCTGGTGCACTGGCCCAACCCGGACATCGCGCTGAGCGAAACCATGCCGGCGCTGGCGAAGGCCAAGCGGCAGGGGCTGGCGCGGCACATCGGCGTCGCCAATTTCAACATCGCGCTGCTCGGCGAGGCGATTAAGCTTTGCCCCGAGCCGCTGGTGGCGCTGCAGGCCGAGTATCATCCCTATCTCGACCAGACCAAATTGCTGGCCGAGGTGCGCAAGCAGCAGCTGGTGTTTATCGCCTATTGCCCGCTCGGCCGCGGCCGGCTGTTCGACGACCCGGTGCTCAAGGAGATCGCGCAGGCGCGCGGCCGCAGCATCGCCCAGATCGCGCTGCGCTGGCTGATCCAGCAGGACGTCGCCGCGATCCCGTTCTCGTCGAACCCGCAGCGCATCGCCGACAATTTCAATGTGTTCGATTTCACGCTCAGCGACGACGAGATGGCGCGGATTACCGCACTCAAGCGCGCCGACGGCCGCGTCGCCAATCCGTCCGGCCGCGTCACCGGCGGCTGGGACTGAGGCGCAGCAGTAGCGCTCTCTTTCTTTGCCTCTCCCATGGGGAGAGGTCGACGCGCCATAAGCGCGTTTACGCGCGTCTTCGACGCGCCATAAGCGCGTTTACGCGCGTCTTCGACGCGCTATAAGCGCGTTTACGCGCGTCTTCGACGCGCTATGGCGCGTCGGGTGAGGGGTTTCAAACTATCGAGAGTCACTTGCCCCCTCACCCCCACCCTCTCCCCCAAGGGGAGAGGGAGTCAGGCTGAGTGCACCGAACTGCCGTAACCCTAAGCGCGTTAAACGCTAGCGCCTACATCGTCTTCTGTTTGTGGCCGCAGTCCTTGCAGGCAAATTCGACGCGGGTTTCGCCCGGCGCCGCCTTGACGCGATTGGGCGCGCCGCATTTGCCGCACTTGGTTTCGATCCGGGTCTCGCCTTGCTTGACGGTCACCGTCTTGCGCGCGAGCGCCTCGCGGACCAGACGCTCGGCTTCCTCGCGCATCGCTTGTTTCGACATCGCCCGCCTGTGAATTGCCCCGCCATGGTCGGGCGGCAGTTCTTTCTAGCAGAGTTGTGCGCCGCGTGCGCGACGTCGAGCCAATAAATATTGGGAGTTTGGAGGCCCGGCCTGGAATCGAACCAGGCTGGAAGACCGTGCAGGGCTTCTACGTCGCCACTCCGCCACCGGGCCACGTTCAGCAATAGGCCGGCGGCCTTGATGCAACGTATACGCCACCGCGGTTCCCGGGCTGGCGGGAGTTGCAGTTAACGGGCCGTTACCGGCCGCGCCAGGAACGTCATGCGCCGCTGATTATGGCCGATATTGTGCGCGGCGCGTTCCGGCGCGTATCCCGCAGTGCGCAGCCTGTCGAGCATCGCGGCTTCCTCGTAATGCGACAGGCCGTGCGTTTTCTTGAGCTGGAAATAGTCCGACACCAGAATGCGGATCAGCCCGCCCACCGCGGCCCAGAAGAACCCGTTGGCGAGTCCGAAGCGCAGCAACGCGATCGCCGCGGCTGGCGCGGCGAAGGACGGCGGCACGATGTCGCCGATCAGCACCACGCCGTCCGGCTTGACCAGGCGATGGAACACGCCGAGCAGCCGGTCGAGTTCGGCGGCGCTGAGATATTGCGCCACCGAATGCATCACGATCAGGTCGAAGGAGGCAGGCGGCAGCGCCGCCGCTTCCTCGGGCGTCATCACGGAAATCTTCGGGTTCGCCTCGTAGCGCGCCTTCAGCGCCGCGCGCACATTGGGCGCGGCCTCGACCATGGTGAGGTGGCCGCAGGCATCGGCCAGCAGCGCGGCCGAGGTCGCTTCGCCGCAGCCGTAGTCGAGCACGCGCGCGTTGGGTGAGGGCACATGGACGCGCAGGTCCTCGGCGATGGTGCGGTAATGCACGTCGCGGTGCCGCGCGTTCACGTAGATCACCGAATGCTTGAAATCGTAGAAGCCGATCCAGTCCATTATCGTGTCCAGAGCGCGGGCAGGGGCCCGCTCTTACCACGGACCGGATCGCTTGCGGGGACCGGAACGGACGAAATCGTCGTCAGGGCCTTCTCGTACTTCTCGGTCTCGGCGGCCCGGTTCAGGCTGTAGGTGCCTTCGGGCGGGTAGCCGCCGACGACGCTGAAGTCGTCGCTGGCGCTCAGCCGCTGGTGCCCGGTGCCGGCCGGCAGCACGGCGACGTCGCCGGCTCTGACGTCGAAGGTCTGCCCGCTCTGCCCGCCGAGCATCAGGCGGCCGTGGCCGCGCGCGATGCCGAGCACCTCATGGATCATCGGGTGATAATGGATGTAGGGGAACACGCCGTTGCGCCACAGGCCGCGGCCCCAGCCATTCGCCGTGAACAGGCGCTCGATGATGGCCTCCGGCTCGCCTTGTCCGGCGAGGTCGACGGCTCCGCGATAGATCAGCACCGGCAGCGCCGGATTGTTCGGCGTCTCGCCGTCGGCGGCGAACAGGACGGTGAGGGGGGATTCTTGTCTCGACACGTGTTCAGGCTGCCGCAGTGCCGACCTTGCGCTGTTTCTTGCTCAACGGGTGCACAACAATCTTCGACGCATTTCGTTCGATTTGCGCCAGGTCATATTGCAACTGCAATCGCATCCAGAACTCGGGGCTGCCATTGAAGACCTTGGACAGGCGAACCGCCATCTCCGGCGAAATCCCGCTCTTCTTGTTGACGAGATTGTTGAGCGCCTGCCGCGACACGTTGAGCGCCTTGGCGGCGTCGGTGATCGAGAGGCCCAGCGGCTCCAGGCAATCGTAGCGGACCAGTTCGCCCGGATGCGGCGGATTCTTCATCAGCATGAACTTCCCTCAGTGGTAATCGATGAAATCGACGTCAAAGGCATCTCCGCCCTCAAAGCGGAAGATGAGCCGCCAATTTCGGCTGACGGTCACACTCCAAAAGCCTTTGAGGTCGCCGCTCAGGCGATGAAGGCCAAGGCCTTCGACCTTCATGTCGTCAATCGTGACCGCGGCATTCAGGCGGGCCAGCAACCGGCTGATCTTGTCAACCAGATCGGGGCGAAGCTTGCTTCGATCGTCGTCCTCAAACAATCGCTTCAGACCGCGATGCCGAATGCTCCGGATCATGGCGCGAAAGTAACGTGACAAGTGTCACTTGTCAATCGTGATCAGGTCAAGCGACGCGCTTGCCCTTCTCCGTCGCCGGCTTCCACAGCCGGCGCACCGCGGTCTTCTTGAGCCGCTGCTCGGCGCGGCGCAGATCGTAGGCGCCTTGCAGGCGCAGCCACATGTCGGCCGGCGGATTGCCGAAGGCCCGCTCCAGCCGCACCGCGATGTCAGGCGTGATCGGCGACTTGCCGTTGACGATCTCCGACAGCGTCTTGCGGCTGATGCCGAGCGCGACGGCGGTTTCGGTGACCGTCAGGCCGAGCGGAACCAGAACGTCTTCTTTCAGGCCTTCCCCGGGATGCGGGGGATCGAATGCGGGCATGACATAACCTCAGACGCCGTCATGCCCGGCCTTGTGCCGGGCATCCACGACTTGCCTTCAGAATAGCACCAAAGACGTGGATGGCCGGGACAAAAGGCCGGTTACGCCTGCCTTCGACGGGCCATGCCCGGCCACGACGAGCTGTGCCCCGTCGGGTGTCAACAGCGTCAGTCTACGCCGCCTTGCCCTTGCTCTGCTTCATCAACTCGACAAACCGCGTGAACAGGTAATGGCTGTCGCGCGGGCCGGGCGAGGCTTCGGGGTGGTACTGCACCGAGAACACCGGTTTGTCCTTCAGCGCGAGGCCGGCGTTGGAGCCGTCGAACAGCGACACGTGGGTCTGCTCGACATTCTGCGGCAGCGAGTCCTTGTCGACCGCGAAGCCGTGGTTCATCGACGTGATCTCGACCTTGCCGGTGGTCAGGTCCTTGACCGGATGATTGGCGCCGTGGTGGCCCTGATGCATCTTCGCGGTCTTGCCGCCGAGCGCAATGCCGAGCATCTGGTGGCCGAGGCAGATGCCGAAGGTCGGCGTGCCGGTGTCGATCAGCGTCTTGATCACCGGCACGGCGTACTTGCCGGTCTCGGCCGGATCGCCCGGGCCGTTCGACAGGAACACGCCGTCCGGCTTCAGCGCCATGATGTCGTCGGCCGAGGTGGTGGCCGGCACCACGGTGATCTTGCAGCCGGCGCCGGCGAGCAGCCGCAGGATGTTGCGCTTGATGCCGTAGTCGATGGCGACGACGTGATAGGCCGGGCTGGTCTGACGGCCAAAACCTTGTCCCCACACCCACGGCGTCTCGTCCCAGGTGAAGCGCTGGGCGGAGGTCACCATCGGCACCAGGTCCATGCCTTCGAGGCCGGGCCAGGCGGCGGCTTCTTTCTTGAGCGCGTCGAGATCGAACTTGCCCGACGGATCGTGCGCGATCACGGCGTTGGGCATGCCCTTGTCGCGGATCAGCGCGGTCAGCGCGCGGGTGTCGAGGCCGGACAGGCCGATGATGCCGCGGGCGCGCAGCCAGTCGTTGAGGTGGCGGTTGGCGCGGTAGTTCGACGGCGCGGTGATGCCGGTGCTGACGATGACGCCGCGCGCGCCCGGCGTCGCCGCCATGTTGACGCTCTCGATTGCCGATATGCGGGAAGGTGAAAGTGATGATCTGCCCGGCATAGGACGGGTCGGTGAGGATCTCCTCGTAGCCCGTCATCGCGGTGTTGAAGCAGACCTCGCCGACGGCGGTGCCGGTGGCCCCTAAGCCGAAGCCTTCGAGCACGGTTCCGTCGGCCAGCACCAGGACGGCGGTGGCCTTGGGCTCGGCCCAAGGTCCGGAGTTCGCGCCCGACTGAGCGGCGGCGGGGGGCATTTGTGTCTGGGTCATGGCCTCTTAGTTGCGTATTATAGACGGTGAGGCAAGGGGTCGCCGCCGTTCACCCCAGGGATCGTTCGATGGCCACTGTGGTGAAGTTTCTGGGTGCGGCGGCGGCGGAAATCCTCGGTTGCTTCGCTTTCTGGGCCTGGCTGCGGCTGGACAAATCGGCCTGGTGGCTGGTCCCGGGGGTGATCAGCCTGATGGTTTTTGCCTATCTGCTGACGCAGGTGGAAAGCGCGGCGGCGGGCCGCACCTTCGCCGCCTATGGCGGCGTCTATATCGCCGCCTCGCTGGTTTGGCTTTGGGCGGCGGAAGGTGTAAGGCCGGACCAGTGGGACGCCCTCGGCGCCGCGGTCTGTCTGATCGGCGCCGCCATCATTATCTACGGCCCGCGATACGCATCTTCATGAGGTGACACTGTGCTGCGCGACGACATCGACAAGGCCTTGAAAGAGGCGATGAAGGCCAAGAACGAGCGCGCGGTCTCGACTTTGCGCATGGTCAACTCCGCCCTCAAGAATGCCGACATCGAGGCGCGCGGCAGCGGCAAGGCTGCGCTCGGCGATGCCGAGACCATCGCCATCCTGCAGAAGATGATCAAGCAGCGCCAGGAATCGGTCGAGCTTTACAAAAAAGGCGACCGCGCCGATCTGGTGAAGCAGGAGGAGGAGGAGATCGCCATCATCGCGGCGTATCTGCCGCAGCAGATGTCGGACGCCGAGATGGCCGCCGCGATCGAAGCCGCCATTGCCGAGACCGGCGCCGCCGGCATGAAGGACATGGGCAAGGTGATCGCCAGCCTGCGCGCCAAGCACGCCGGCCAGATGGACTTCGGCAAGGCCAGCGGCATCGTCAAGGGCAAGCTCGCCGGCTGACGCCTGCACCGCATCGCGGCGACCGGTCCGCCGGCGGACGAAATCGGCGCCACGCGGGCGCCAGTGCCGATGACGGCGCAACTTTGCTTTGGTAGACTCATCCCACAGGCCGGCCGCAAGAGCGGGCTTTCAAGGGAGATACCAAGTGATAAGGGCAATATTGCTTGCCGCCGCGCTCGCGTTGTTCGCGGCGCCGCTGCAGGCGCAGGACTATCCAAGCCGTCCGATCCATGTTCTGACCACGTCCAGTGCCGGCGGCCTCAGCGACACCTTCATGCGCGTGCTCGGCGAGCAACTGCAGAAGCGCACCGGGCAACCGCTGATCATCGAGAACCGTCCGGGCGCGGCCGGCAACATCGCCGCGCGCGCCTGCACCGAGGCGCAACCCGACGGCTACACCATCTGCATCATCATGGCCGATGCGCTGATCTACAATCAGTTCCTGTTCAAGAACCTGCCGTACGATCCGGACAAGCTGCAGCCGATCATCAACCTGTTTCACCTGATCCAGGTGCTGGTGGTGAATTCGGATCTGAAGGTGAAGACGGTCGACGAACTGGTCGCGGCGTCCAAGGCCAAGCCCGGCACGTTCAACTATCTCACCGCCTCACTGCCGCTGGCGGTGTTCATGGACAGCCTGAAGCGCGACAAGGGCGCCGACTGGGTGCGCGTGCCGTTCAAGGGCGGCGGCGAGGCGACCAACGCCATCATGAGCGGCTCGACGCCGATCGGCCTGATCGGTCTCGGCAATGTGCTGTCGCAGATCAAGGGCGGGCAGATGACGGCGCTGGCGCTGACCAACAACATCCGCACGCCGCAACTGCCCGATGTGCCGACCTTTGCCGACATCGGCTACAAAGGCGCGCCATCGCAGACCTGGTACGGGCTGTTCGCGCCTCCCGGCACGCCGAAGGCGATCATCGACAAGCTCAACCGCGAGGTGACGCTGGTCATGAACGACCCGGACTTCCGCGAGAAGTTCGTGCTGTCGCGCAGCATGGTGCCGGCCATCGGCGGCGCCGAGCAGGTGTTCAAGGAGTCGGGGCTGCAGCCGAGGTAGGCGTTTTCGGAGAGTGTGCCGGCCGGGCCTTGGGCCGGCCGGCACACGCGCCCCGCGCCCCGTTATCAACATCAATCCACAGGTTGTCCTCAGGAGCCGGTGCATATCGGTGATGGACTTCCACCGATAGTTGTCCCTCTGCCAATACCCGCCTCGTAATGTTCCGCAGAACTTCGAGGCGGCATTTGGGTGGGGAAATGCGCGGTGTAGCGAAGCTGGCGATCGGCCTGGGCCTGGCCTTGGCTGTCGCGGGATGCGACCCGGTGACCGACCGGAAGTATGTGCGAGAAGGGATCGGTGTCGATCTCAACTCATCGCACCTGCCGGAAGCGACGGACCGGCTCGAACAATACACCGATCATATCTGCCAGCAGGCCGGTTATACCTCGACCGGCGCGAAGGGCCGGTTCTCGTCATGCTTTGCCAACGGCGGCTGGACCGCCTTTGTCCAGGCCGGCATGAACGACATTGACCAGCGTTGCGACGCCTACCTGTCCTGGCTGGACGCCAAGCGCCGCGACCGCGAGCCTGTGCTGCGGCAGTTGGCGACGACCAGCGCCGTCGTCCACTCGATCATGACGGTTTCGGGCGCCGGGACCGACTCGCTCGACATTGTCAGCAACGCCTTCGGCCTTGCCGCTGCCGGCTACAGCAACTGGAATTCGCGGCTGCTGCTGGAGGTCAACCAATCGACCGTGCAGACCGTGGTCTATTCGCGGCAAAAGCAGTTCCGCGATGAGATCAAGAACGAACTGGTCGCGGACCGGCCGCGCGCGATCTATCTGTTGCGCAATTACGTGCGCATCTGCCTGCCGATCACCATCGAGACCGACATCAACACGGCCATCACGCTGGTGCAGCGTGGCAGCCCGATGGCGGCCAAGGACAATCCGGTGGTGAGTGTGGCGGGTCTGGGCCGGCCGCTCTCCTCTGACGAAAGAGCGGGGCAGCGCCCCCGCCGTCCGCCGCGGCCGAACGAGGCGTACAAGGATATCGTCGAAGGATGGATACCAACCGTCTCGACCATCACGAATATTCAGAAAGCGATATGTGTGCCCAAGGCAGAGTGGGGTGTCGTCGGCGTCACCACGCCTGCACTGATCGAGATCTGGGAGCGTACTGATCTTGAAAACGGCACCGTCAATCGCAAGCTCGACGAGCGCGAGCGCAAGATACTCAGTAACACCGCAGAATGTCCGACCGGTTCCGGCGTCAAGAACTTCTATGAGTGGCAGACATTCGTTAATGCAACGGGAGTGCGGCGCAGCGCTGAATTTCTGATCAGGCTTTTGAACAATGCCCCTGACGATCAGAATCCCGATGAGCGCACGCGTCTGAAGGACGGCGGACAGCTCGATCCGAAAGCAAGTCTGGAGCAGGCGAGGGCGCGAATTGCACAAGTCCGCAGAGACGTTTTGAAGGACAAGCTGCATGTGAGCTTGCCCAGCAGCATGTCCGATCAGGTGACCGACGATCTGATCGCCGCTCTGCGAGCCCTTCCCGCCAGGCCCGCAGCCCCTGCAGGTTCGCCCGCACAGCCGGTCAACCCGGCAGGAGGTGGATGATGCCTTTCGAAGTCGCCGACGGGAAACTGACCGACCTGCGAGAAGCGCCGCTGGCAACCTCTCGATCGAAGCGTATCCTCGCTCAAGGGGCGCCGTTAGGCGAACCCGTTCGAACCTCTGAGGGATGGCTGTATTTCGAGATCGGACTGAGCGAAGACAAGAAAGGGTGGGTATTACGCGATGATTGCGCCGAAATCCCCGCGCCGGCGCGGCCCGCGCTTAACGAGGCAGGGTTCGTGATCGAATGCGTCATTGCGGACTGGAAATTCGGCGCGGCCGAAGCGCTGAAGCCGCCGGTCGTGTCGGCGGATTATCTGATAGCGCGTGCAATTATCGAAACCGATTTGACCAATGCCGGGCCGTCGATTCCGAACTCGGACGGCATCGGTCCTTTGCAGGTCACGTCGAAGGAATGGCAAGACTATCGTGACAATGCTGGTGCGCTGGCGGCCGGCGCCCGGCCTAACGACTGGAAAATTGCAGCGCTTCAGATCGATGCTGCGGCCTACCGCATGTACCGTGACGCGCAGAAAATGAGCGCGCTCCGCCACGCCAGCCCCGCCGATCCTCTTGTGCCCAGTTATCTCGACCTGTTCTTTGCCTATCTGACCGAGAGCCCTGCCGCCGCGCTGGCGATTCAGGATGCGCGAGCGATCAACCCGGATGCCGGACCGCCGATCGATCAGGTCCTGAAAAAGCCCAAGGGGCCGCTCACCGAGGCGGAATGGACAGCACTGTCGCAAACTCGTCCCCGATTTTTCATGGCCGGCGCCAATCCAAAGTCACTTGGCAGTGTCGTGACGGATACGAAGAAGGAACTGGATGACGCGCTGAAGAAAGCGTTCGCCAAAATTCAGCAACATATGCCCGAGGCCGAACCCGTAATCGGGCAGGGTGGGGCGCCGTGGTTTGCGATCGCGGAAGCGGAGGAGCAGAAGAACGTCAACGCGAACGATCCCGGCAGCAAGAATACCATCCTCGATTATTTTAACGCGACCGATCACGGCCGTCCGAATGATATTGTGCCATGGTGCGGAGCGTTTGCCGCTCACTGCATGAAAATGAGTGGCAATGCGACCGCCGCGGCAAGCATTCCGACGGGGGCCGCGGGCGCCGCCAATTGGAAAGCGTGGGGTGACGAGCTTCCGTTCCAATCGACCATCATCCCAAAGGGGGCCGTCGTCGTTCTTGCACCGTCGTCCCCAACAGGGGGCACGGGTCACGTTGGTTTCTTTGTGGAGGTTTCAAGCGGCGGCAAGTCGGTCACGTTGCTGGGTGGTAATCAAAGCCAGAAAGTTGGGCGCACAAATTTCCCCAAGGAACAGATTGCTTCCGTTCGCTGGATGGAGGTTGCGACCGTCCCGGCCGGGTCTGCGAACTTCAATCTTCCCGCCGCGCTGGAGCCGCGCAAGAACGTCGCCGAAAAGATCATCGCCAAGTTTGCCGAGGCCGGGTTTGGCGCACATCAGCAACTTGCTGCTCTGGCGAATGCCATCGCGGAATCTGGCTTGATACCCGACGCGCACAATCAGGGGGAAGACAGCGTCGGCCTGTTTCAGCTTCGGCGTATCCTGGGCGTTGGCGGAAACCATTCAGTACCCGCCTTGAAGGACCCGGATTTCAACATCGAACTGATCATCGCTGAAGCCAAGCGGTATTCGAGTTTTGCCAAAGCTGTCAGCCTGGAAAAAGCGGTCGATAGTTTCGTGCGCTACATTGAGCGGCCAAAGGAAACCGAGGCTGAGGTTGCAAAGCGCATCGTCATGGCCCGTCAATTGAGCGGCATTGCGTGAAAGGCCGGCCCGGTCTCCTCCCCCTGTGAATAACGAGCAAAACGCCCGGATTCCGCGGCTCTCCCCCAGCCTGCGCCTGTGCCCCCGGAATCCCGCTATGCCCGGGCCTATGATCGGTCTACCGATTCGTTGAACCCGACATATGTCAACGCCGCCGCTCCCGGCGGCGCCGGAGGTCCATGCGCTTTACGCCCCAGTTCCTGGAAGAACTGAAAGCCCGGCTTCCGGTCTCGGAGGTCGTTGGGCGGCGGGTGAAGCTTGCCCGCTCGGGCCGCGAGTTCAAGGGGTTGTCGCCGTTCAACAAGGAGAAGACGCCGTCCTTCTTCGTCAATGACCAGAAAGAGGCGTGGTTCGATTTCTCCTCGGGCAAAAACGGCTCCATCTTCGACTTCGTCATGCTGACCGAGGGCGTCACCTTCCCCGAGGCGGTGGAGCGGCTGGCGCAGATGGCGGGCGTGGCGCTGCCCAAGGTGTCGCACGAGGACCAGGCCCGCGACGCCCACCGCAAGACGCTGCACGACGTCATGGAACTGGCATCGAAATTCTTCGAGACGACGCTGGCCTCGCGCGTCGGCGCCAAGGCGCGCGGCTATCTCGCCGACCGCTCGCTCGATCCGGCGACGCAGCTCAGGTTCCGTCTCGGTTATGCGCCGTCGGAGCGCTTCGCGCTCAAGGAGCATCTCGGCAGCCACGGCGTTCCGGTGCCGGACATGATCGAGGCCGGGCTGCTGATTGCCGGCGACGACATTCCGGTGCCGTTCGACCGCTTCCGCGACCGGGTGATGTTTCCGATCACCGACATCCGCGGCCGCGTCATCGCCTTCGGCGGCCGCGCGCTCGACAAGGATGCGCCGGCCAAATACCTCAACTCGCCGGAGACGCCGCTCTTCCACAAGGGCCACACGCTCTACAATCTCGCCACCGCGCGGCAGGCCGCCCATGACGGCGCACCGGTGGTGGTGGTCGAGGGTTATGTCGACGTCATCGCCATGGTGACGGCCGGTTTCCCCGCCGCGGTGGCGCCGCTCGGCACGGCGCTGACCGAGGACCAGCTGGCGCTGCTGTGGAAGCTGGCCGACGAGCCGGTGCTGTGTTTCGACGGCGACGGCGCCGGCCTGCGCGCCGCCTATCGCGCCGTCGAGCTGGCGATGCCGCGGCTCAAGCCCGGCAAGAGCCTGAAATTCGCGCTGCTGCCGCAGGGCCAGGACCCCGACGACCTGCTGCGCTCGGCCGGCCGCGAGGCGGTGGCCGACGTCATCAATGCGGCCCGCCCGCTCGGGCAGATGCTGTGGACCCGCGAGACGGAAAATCACGCCTTCGACACCCCGGAGCGGCGCGCCGCGCTGGAAGCGCGCATCGGGCAGGTCATCGCCGGGATCGGCGACGAGTCGGTGCGGAAATATTACCGGCAGGATTTCGCCGAGCGGCTGGCGCTGCTGTTCGCCCCGGCGCCGGGCGCGCCGCGCGGCAATTATCCGCAGCGCGGCGGGCAGGGGCAGCCCTGGCGCGACCGCCGGCCGGGCGGGGCCGGCGGCGGTCAGCGTTTCGGCCGTCCGCAGCCAGAGCCGGGCTCCCGCAACACGCCCTATGTGGTGCTGAGCCAGCAGCTGGCGTCCAGCGCGGTGCACCGCGGCTACCGTACGGCGGTGCCCAAGCGCGAGGCGCTGATTTTGCAGGCGGCGCTCAACCACCCGTGGCTGCTGCACGACCACCTCGAGGAACTCAGCCAGCTCGAGTTCCGCCACGCCGATGCCGAGCGTCTCAAAGGCGCGCTGATCGATATTGCGGCCCACAGCGCCGCGCCGGACGCCGCCGGGATCACGGCGGAACTCGGCCGCCGCAACCTGGGCGAGCTGACCGCCCGCATTGCCGGCTCGATCACCACCGGCTCGGTCTGGGGGGCGGGCCCGGAAGCCGCGCCGGAAGATGTTTTGGTGACCTGGCAGCAGCTTGTCGCCTTGCATCGGCAGGAGCATTCCCTAACTAGGGAGCTTAAGGACGCAGAATTGGCGCTTGGGCTGGACAACAGCGAGGCCAATTATCTAAGGCTGCGCGACGTCAAGGCGCGGCTGGCCCAGATGGACGGAACCGAGGCCCTGATCGAGGGGTTCGGGGCCTCTTCCGGTCGAGGCTCGCGTAGCTTATGAGCAGGCCCGCTGACCGGCATCGGTGGCAGGAATTACCATAACGTTGGAAATAAAGGTCGATTTCCACGGCATAAGGGTGGTTAATCGGGGCTTAAGCGGGCTCCGGCATAACTGGCGGCCTGATTCGGGGCGCGGCGTCCGGTCGAGGGCGCGGCCCCTTTCGGCCGTGCGCGAGAGGCGCCAGGGACATTAAAGGCCGCGGCGACGCGGATTGGCCGACAAGGTCCAGGAGAGACAGCAGATGGCAACAAAGGCGAAAGCGGCGCAGACCAAGGACGAAGCCCCGGAGAAAGACGCCGAGGGCGCGCCGGATGCCGCCTTGCCGTTGCTCGATCTGTCCGATGCCGGCGTCAAGAAGATGATCAAGGCCGCCAAGAAGCGCGGCTATGTCACCCATGACCAGATCAACGCCGTGCTGCCGTCGGAGGAAGTGACCTCCGACCAGATCGAAGACGTCTTCGCCATGATCAGCGAGATGGGCATCAACGTCGTCGAGAACGACGAGGCCGACAGCGAAGAGGGCGAGGAGAAGGCCACCGACGAGGCGGCCGACGACGACGATGACGACACCGGCACCGAGCTGGTCGAGTCCAAGCAGAAGTCGCTCGCCGTCACCGAAAAGAAAGAGCCGACCGAACGCACCGACGATCCGGTGCGCATGTATCTGCGCGAAATGGGCTCGGTCGAGCTGCTGTCGCGCGAGGGCGAAATCGCCATCGCCAAGCGCATCGAGGCGGGCCGCGAGGCCATGATCTCCGGCTTGTGCGAAAGCCCGCTGACGTTCCAGGCCATCATCATCTGGCGGGACGAACTCAACGAAGGCAAAGTCTTCCTGCGCGACATCATCGACCTCGAGGCGACCTACGCCGGTCCCGATGCCAAGCAGATGCAGACCCCGACCATTATCGGCGCCGACGGCAAGCCGGTGGCGCAGGCGGTCGGCACGCCGGTGCCGGGCGCGCCGCATCTCCAGGTCGTGCAGACGCCGCCGCCGGCCGCGCCCGCCGGCGCCACGCCGTTCAAGACCGGCGATGCCGGCGCCGACAAGGACCCGGCCGAGTCCGCCGCCGAAGGCGACTTCGACGACGATGACATGGAAGGCTCGCTGTCGCTGGCCGCCATCGAGGCCGAGCTGAAGCCCAAGGTGGTCGAGACCTTCGACAACATCGCCGACAGTTTCAAGCGCCTGCGCCGCTTGCAGGAGCAGGACATCGAATTCCGGCTCAAGAACACGTCGCTGTCGCCGGCCCAGGAGCGCAAGTACAAGAAGCTCAAGGACGAGATCATCGGCGAGGTGAAGTCGCTGCGGCTCAATCAGGCGCGCATCGATAGTCTGGTCGAGCAGCTTTACGACATCAACAAGCGCCTCGTCTCGAACGAAGGCCGGCTGATGCGGCTGTCGGAAAGCTACGGCGTCACGCGCGACGAGTTCCTGAAGAACTACATGGGCTCGGAGCTCGACCCGCGCTGGCTCAACCGCGTCTCCAAGCTGGCCGCCAAGGGCTGGAAGAACCTGGTCGCCAAGGAAAAGGACAAGATCAAGGAAATCCGCTCGCTGGTCCATGACCTCGCGGCGCAGACCGGTGTCGAGATCGCGGAATTCCGCAAGATCGTGCACATGGTGCAGAAGGGCGAGCGCGAGGCCCGTCAGGCCAAGAAGGAAATGGTCGAGGCCAATCTGCGTCTCGTCATTTCGATCGCCAAGAAATACACCAACCGCGGCCTGCAGTTCCTCGACCTGATCCAGGAAGGCAATATCGGCCTGATGAAGGCGGTCGATAAATTCGAGTACCGCCGCGGCTACAAGTTCTCGACCTATGCGACGTGGTGGATCCGGCAGGCGATCACGCGCTCGATCGCCGACCAGGCGCGCACCA
>LNFM01007986.1_pt1 | contig 16231 bp, 11 predicted proteins | sample 596031 | NCBI WGS metagenome assembly LNFM01 (sample SAMN04254537, study PRJNA301005) | activated carbon metagenome | isolation source: dual media filters at the Ann Arbor, Michigan drinking water treatment plant | place: USA: Ann Arbor
CCATCGGTGCCGTTACTAATTCCATCGCTTACTCCAATGGTATGAAAGATTAGTCCCACTAAGTCCTGCTCCCATACGGCTTTCTTTACTTCACCGGCCAATGCATTCAAATGCATATTGCAGGTATTACCGTCAAACCCGGTACTCACAATGCCGACTTGCGCTTTTTTAAGATCTTGTTCTGTCAAACCAATGCCATACAGCATCGCCTGCGAGGCAGGAAGTGTTGGGTCTTGGGTGATTGTCTTGCTATACTTGTTAAGTTCCACTTGCTTCTAGTTACTTGTTGCTGGTCTCTGGTTTTTCGAGCTACGTGAAGTCAGAGGCCAGTAAATATTTTAAACGATTACATACGAATAACTCTTGTCCAGTACAATACACTTATAGGCTTCTTGCACTACCGAGCCCATCGAATTTTTCCACGGCTTACTGAAAACCTGACCTTCGATAGATTCAATGCCAATTACTTCAGCGGCTGTACCACAGAAGAAGGCACTGTCGGCTTCAAACAATTCTTCAGGGCGAAAATGTTTTTCTTCTACAGGCATGTCCATCTCTTTGCAGATTTCCAAAACAGTTTGGCGGGTTATGCCGGGCAGAATATTTCCTACCGGGGGCGTATACAATACGCCATCTTTTTCAAAAAAGAAATTGGCTCCGGGTCCTTCGGCTACGAAGCCATTCATATCCAACATAAGGGCTTCATCAAAGCCACGTTGTTTCGCTTCTGTAGTTGCCAGGATGGAGTTTACATAATGGCCCGTTACTTTCGCTTCTACCTTTACAGATTTTGGGTTGGGTCGTTGATAAGTCGAGATACAAACCTTTACCAGTTGATCGCCCAAATACTTACCCCATTCCCAGGCTGTGATCATTAAAGAAACACCTGTAGGCGCTGATAATGTCATGTTGGGATGGCAATACACCAGCGGGCGGATGTAAGCATCTTTCAGGTTATTTTTTTCTAAGACCTGATAGGAGATCTGGGTAAGTTCTTCGGCTGTATAGTTAAAGGGAATTCCCACCAATGCACAGCTTCGTTTCAGGCGTTCGTAGTGCTCATGCGACTTAAAGATTTTTACGCCATTAATAGTTTGATAGGCACGGATACCCTCGAACGTGCCGTATCCATAATGCATTGTTTGATTAAATAAATCTGTAGTTGCGTCTTTGGCCTTTACAAATTTTCCGTCCAGGTAGAGAACGGTGTGGTCAGTGTAGTACATAAATTTGAAACAATCGTTAGTTTGTTGTTAATACTATAAAACAAAACCGTCCTGCCTGAGGCGGGACGGTTTTAATATCGTTTACACAATATCGTCACCGCCCCGGTTTTCGGAGAAGAATGACGTTAATGAGCACAAGCAAACCATTGTTCAATCGAAATTGATTGGTCTTGCTGCTATATGAATTCAATTTTACCTGCATATAATCTTGTGCGATCCTACAAGTTTGAAGAATTTTGTTGGGACATTCAATTAAAGTCCATTAAAAAGTTTCAAAATTTCCTTTAACGAATGTTAGGTAAGTACTTAAGCCGAAGCCAGATACTCGACAATACCGTCCCGGATTGCAGTAAAAGTTTTGATCAGAATCTCTTCATTCTCTTCTAATAACGTTACGCGAAATCCCTGTAGTTCAGAACAAAAAGAAGAGATGGGAACAACGCAAACACCCTTCGCGCCAAGCAGGTAATACACAAATCGCTTATCATGTGGAATATCCTGATCGACCCAGCCCTCGACCAGTTTACTTATCTGTGCATCATTGATCTTAATTTTCTGTCCATTCTTTAACGTGCCATCGCGAAAAATAATGGTGTTGTAAAACGCACCAAATGTTTCGTTAAAGGTAAGTTGAGGAACCGTATGTAAAATATCGGCAATGATCTTACTTCGCTTGCCAATACTGCGATTCGTTTCTTCACGATATAATTTGAATCGTGGATCGCCCAGGATTTTCGGAATTGCCAACTGCGGAAGTTTGGTAGAACACACTTCTATCATCTTCGCGTTATCCAGCGCCTGACAAAACCTGTTGAAGTCCGGGTCTTGACTACGATTATAATATTCCATCCAACCGCATCGTGCACCGGGCCAGGGTAGTTCTTTTGAAATTCCTTTCATGGCAATACCGGGAACATCATCAATTACTTCGGCCAGTGAATAAGCACGAGTACCATTGTAGGTAATGTTGATATAAATTTCATCACAAATTAAAAACAACTTAAATTCTTTCGCGATCTCAACAATTCGTTGCAAGGTTTGCAAAGGGTAGACCATACCAGTAGGGTTATCCGGATTGATAATCAGAATACCAACCACATTGGGGTTATACTTCACCTTGTTATACAAATCATCCAGATCCGGATACCATTTGTTGTTGGGATCTAACCGATAGGTAAGCGGTTCATTGCTGGCATGGGCTGCTTCAGCACTGGAGTGTGTTGAGTAAGCAGGCGAGGGGCCAATAACGCGTGCTGTAGGCGTAATGTATTGATAGACTTTTGCGATCGCATCACCGAGTCCATTGAAGAAACATATATCATCCGGAGTAATTTGTGCGCCACCCAATTGATTTGTTTGTTGTGCAAGAAATTTTCGGGTTTCCAGAATGCCTTTACTGGGGCAGTAACTGTAGGACTCATTCTGCAAAGCCAGGTCAGCAATGATCTGTTTAATCCAATCCGGTAGTTTGTGATTTTTTTGAATTGGATCACCAATATTTTCCCAATAGATTTCTTTACCGAGATTTTTAATTAGCTCTGCCTTCTTTACGATTTCCCGGATTTCATAACTGAGTTCTTTAGCGCCTTCGCTGAGTAGTTGCTGCCGCATAGTTGAGTTCAAAGTTTAAAGCAGAAAGCCCAAAGCGATTTGTACTTTCTGTTTGAAAAATAAAGTTCGAAGGTAAAATTAAGTTAAAGAGATAGCAAAGGTTTGTTATTTGCTTTGTGGATGTGGGGTTGCTGGCATCACTTCTGCGAAAGCCTCATCGGCCCGCTTGCTAACCATCGGTAGTTTGTTCATCCAATGAACATCAATGGCATACACTCCAAAATCTTCGGTCACTTTTCCCTTCACTTCATAAAACCCACGACCCCTGAATGGGTACGTCCGCGCAGAATTGGGAAAATGCACGGTGTCAAAAACTTCACCCTTTACATCGTAGAAGGTACCAAAGGCCATGTGCTCATGGTTCTTCATCGTGTAAGCATCTTTTGTGGTAACGATATAGCCAACGATGTGTACTTGCTTTCCTTTCTTTTGGGAAAGTTCGCTGGCAAGCGTATCGCCATAATCCTGGGTGGCCAATAAATCAAATGGATTGCAAAGTGGAAAGCCGAGTAATTCGATTTCATCGAATGCATCTTCCAATGCATTTCTTTTCAATTCAGGCAATGGATATTCTTTGGGTTCGGTATCAAACAGATCAATGGTGGTGGTTGGTTTTGCTTTTACCTGACTGAAAAATAGCAGGGACTCCCACAAAAGTTGTTGTTTGGTTTTACCCGTAAAGCGAAACGATCCCAACCGGATAAGAATTCGTAATTGCTCAAGGCCGATGCCTGGGGTACGTCTTAAAAAATTATCAAGACTTTTATAAATGCCTTTACGATTTCGCTCGTCTGCAATGTGCTGACCGATTTTAGTTTCGAGACTTTTAAGATGGATGAAGCCAATATAAATCTTGTTGCCATAAATGGTGGTGAGGTACTCGCTGTTATTTACACAAGGCGCTTCGATCTGGGCGCCATTCATGCGCGCCTCATGAAAATAAAATTCAGTACGATAAAACCCGCCAAAGTTATTGATCACTCCCACCATAAACTCCAGCGGGTAATGTGCTTTTAGAAATAAACTCTGGTAGCTTTCCACGGCATAACTAGCCGAGTGGCCTTTGGCAAAGGAGTAGCCCGCAAAGCTTTCGATTTCAAACCAAACCCGATCGGTTACTTTCTGGTCGTAGTTCCGCTCTTTACATCCTTCAAAGAAGCGATCTTTCACCCGTTGAAATTCTTCACGCGAGCGATACTTACCCGACATGCCCCTGCGCAACACATCGGCTTCTGTAAGACTAAGTCCCCCGAAGTGATGAGCCACCTTGATCACATCTTCCTGATACACCATCACGCCATAGGTTTCGGCCATTAGTTTATCCATGATCGGGTGAATCGATTCATACGTTCCTCCATTTCTCTTTGTATGAAACCGCTGAATGTATTCCTTCATCATACCCGAACTCGCCACCCCTGGCCGAATAATAGAACTGGCGGCTACCAACGTGAGGTAATCATCACACGCAAGTTTACCGAGTAACATACGCATGGCCGGAGACTCCACATAAAAGCAGCCCATGGCTTTGCTGTGGCGCATCAGATCCTTTATTTTTTCATCTTCTTTAAATTTTTTGAATTGATATACATCAATATCAATTCCTTGATTTCGTTTTACATGCTTTACAGTTTCTTTAATATGTCCCAATCCACGCTGACTGAGAATATCAAACTTATAAATGCCGAAATCTTCGGCTGCATGCATTTCAAATTGCGATACGGGCAAACTCTTGGGCGGAAACTCAGTAGCTGTGTAGGCATAGACCGGCTTTTCCGTAATTAGTACGCCACCGGCATGAATGGAGATGTATGCTGGAAGTTCTTTATTCACAATGTAGGTGGCGTAGCCAATCACTTTTCTTGCAATATGATCCCGTGTAATTTTTTCTTTTCGATTATCAACCAACGCATCAATTTCTTCTTTTGGCAGACCAAATACTTTTCCAAGTTCACGAAGGATAGATTTTAACTGATATGTAACATGCGTGCCCAACAGACATACATGATCATAGCCGTATTTGTTAAAAAAGTATTCATAGATGGCATCGCGATTATCCCATGAAAAGTCAATGTCAAAATCGGGTGGAGAGACGCGCTCTTCATTTAAGAAGCGCTCGAAGTATAAATTCAATTCAATGGGATCCACATTCGTGATCCCCAGGCAATAGGCTACGGTACTGTTGGCTCCGCTACCACGACCGACAAAATCAAAGTTCTTTGCTTTGGCGTATTTTATTAAATCATAGGCAATCAGGTAATAGGCCGTAAATCCTTTTTTAGAAATAATACGCAGCTCTTTTTCAATATGTGATTGCCAGATAGCTTTATCTGTGCCGTAACGTTTTTTATAACCCTGGGCTGTTATCGACCGCAGGTACTTCATATCCTCAGCCGGTCCGGAGGTAAAAAACTTTTTATTCTTGTCTTCACCCAAGGCACACTCAATAGAACATTGGTTAAGCAGTGAACGTGCATTGTCAATAAGTTCTGGAAATTGTTCAAACATTTTTACCAACTCATCTTCGGGCATCATAAATTCTTCCTTACGTGCCTGATGATGTTCGGGCAGCTTGCTTAATAAGGTGTTGTGGGCAATGCAGCGTAGCAGACGATGGGCGTTGTGATCGCGGTAGATAAGCTTTCCTTTTTCATTTTTTTCCGGAGGCAGAAAAGTGACCGAATGAAGCAACACAAATTTGTAACTGTATTCTTCCCGTTGGGGATGGATAGCAAAGGCAATCAGATCGTGCTTACTCACACCGATGTATTCATACGCTTTTAACTGATCGGGTTCTATTTTGCCAAACGGATAAACAATAAAAGTTTGATCTAATTCCGGTGCCCGTACTGGGAATTTTTTTTCTTTCCGATTATGGTACGATAAAAACCGGTTGATGGCTTCAAACCCGCGATTGTTTCGCGCGAGTGCGATAAATACAAAGTCATGTTCATTTCTGAATTCCACGCCTACGGCAATATCAAGATCGTGCGATTGTTTTCCGTATTTAGTAAGTCCGTCTGCGCGGGTTTTATTTTCGTCACAAATTCGCAGCATATCCAGGTAGGAGGCTACGTTGTTGATTTCAGTTAATGCCAGTTTGTGAATGCCACAATGTCTCGCTTCTTCAAAAAGAGTCTTTACCGGCAGAGTGCCGTATTTGAAGCTGAGACCCGTGTGGCAGTTGAGGTACATGAAATCATTACGTGAGGTCTGTGAGGACACAGACCTCGGTTGAGATAATCCACCTTTCCTTGATCACCTTTCCCTGGTCTGTGTCCTCACAGACCAGTCTTTTTAAGTCACATAACCAAAATCCTAAAATCGCTCTCTGTAATCTGTAAGTATTTTAAAATCATCAACTCCCGTTTCGTAAAATTTTGCCGAAGACCATACATAGTCTTCGGGCTTATTTACTAAACCCCAATGTTCTTGGAGTGGGTTGAAATGAATGTAGTCTAGTTTTTGACTTACTACATTTCTTGAGTTCATTTCCATTGCCAGAGGATCACGTTGCCAAAACCGATGTTTCCTTTCAGGATCATATTCTTTAAACCCTACAAGATCTTGATTATGTTTTGTCCGAAGATTTTTTAAAAATTGATGACTGGTAAATTTATTAAAGCTGGCATAAGGCATTTCTTTTCCGTTTTTCTCTAGCATCTCCCAGATTGCATGCAGATGATTAGGCATTATTACAAATCCATAGATTCGGATTTTATAGCGACTGACGAGATTGCGCCAACAATCGATGATTATATTTTTATATACATCTTTTTCTAAAAGCCTATCCCAGCTTTTGATAGTGTCAGTCCAAAAGTAAACTTCGTTTATTAATAGTGTTGACTTGCGAATGCCATATTTCATTTCGTTTTGAGTCATCATTGTGTGTTATCATTTCGGTCTGTGGGGACACAGACCGAGGTGTTAGGAACTAAATAATACTTTCTATGGACATACAGGGTGAAGAATCAAAGGACTGATTTCCGGTAGCAGGTAAAGCAAGATGTTGATTCCAGCGATGAGATTCTTTTTTTAAAACGGTGATAGTATTGCAATGGAAATAATTATTGTATGAAATACTTTGTAATTTTTCCCACGCTTTTGCAAAATCATCAGAGTCAAGATTTCGGGCGATGATGATGTGAGGGATAATGGGTTCTTCATTCAACAGGGTAGTCAGAGGAACAGGGCTGTTGTATTCTATCTGTAGATGGATTGTTCTATTAACCCCATGTTTAAATATCCCCAATCCTTTTACACGGATATCAAACGGCAGCAGGGCCGCGGCAAGCCAATCCGGATCATATAAAGAATAATCTGTTTTATTGGAGTATTTAAAGAGTGCGATATGGACAGGAGAAAATTCGTCTTGAAACCCATGACCCAGAGTTGAGTGCACACATTTTTTTAAATCAGAAACGAAATCCTGAACCGGTTGGGAAGGAATTATGGTAAAGAAGAAACGGTTAATACCAAATTTATTCATCATATTGATATTTATAATTAGTTAATTAAATTCTTGGTGACTTTTCCCTTAAACATATTCATCTCCATGCGCACACGTTTATTTACATCCAACGTGGTGGCACGGATCAATTTTTCTACTCCGTGTTTGTGTTTAATAAAATCCATCGCCTCATAGAGGTTAATATCTTCTTCGGTGTCGTCAAACAAACTGATCTGTTGATTACCATGCACCAGGTTGCTTAATCGCACACCTACCAAACGAATTAACATTCTGCGATTGTAGAGTTTGTCGAATAATTCTTGTACCACACGAAGAATAACATGATCGGAAGAAGTGTAAGGAATATGAATCTGTTTAGTTTCCGTATCAAAATTGGAGTAGCGGATTTTTACGGTGAGGCAGGAGGCCAGCTTTTTTTGATCACGTAATTGAAACGCTACTTTTTCTACCATCGCAATCAAAATCGATTTCAATTTTTTCACATCAATCGTATCGGTTTCAAAAGTCGACTCCGTAGAGATGGATTTCTGTTCGCTGTAACTTACAATGGGCGAATCATCAATGCCTTGCGCTTTGTTCCAGAGACTGATTCCGTTTTTGCCGAAGGCACTGATCAAAAATTGTTGCGGCATATCCCGCAAGGTGGCTACGGTGCGCACACCCATGTCGTATAAAAAGGAGGCGGTCTGTTTTCCTACCATGGGAAGTTTTTCGATAGCGAGTGGCCCCAGAAAATCTTTTTCAGTGCCGGCCGGAATTTGTTTTTGGGCGCTGGGTTTAAATTCTGCTGTGGCCACTTTCGATACCAACTTGTTTACCGACAACGCCATGGAGATGGGCAGTCCGCTTTCTTTCATAATTTTTTTCTGCAACTCCACGGCCCAGGTAAACGTGCCGAAGAAGCGATCCATGCCGGTAGCATCGATATAGAATTCATCGATAGATGATTTTTCAAAAGCGGGAGCTTTATCGGCAATGATTTCCGTAACCAGATGCGAGTTCTGGCTGTAGGCCTCCATATCACCCGAGATTACCCTGGCATCGGGGCAGAGTTGCATAGCCAGATACATGGGCATGGCCGAATGCACCCCGAACTTTCGGGCTTCGTAACTACAGGCTGCCACCACACCCCTGCGACTGCTACCTCCCACAATAAGTGGTAATCCATTCAGTTTAGGCTCTTTTTTGCGCTCAACCGCCACAAAAAAAGCGTCCAAATCCATGTGTATAATGCTCCTGTCCATCACAGGGGTAATTATACTAAAATATTTAGTATTTAAATACTAAAATATTTGTCTTTTCGGGTAAGGAATGTGCTGTGTTTATTTTAAATGTGCATAATCAACCAATCTCTTATTTGGTTGAATTTGATTTCACCTTTTGAGGCGCGTATTACAAATTCATATTTTTCAGCTTGCGTGGCTTTTAGAATAATATTGCCTTCGGAAAGAATCAATGACATTAATACATAAGCAATTCTTTTATTTCCATCCATGAAAGGATGATTAATAATCAAACTTTCAAAAAGGGCAGCTGCTTTATCAATGGAAGATGGGTATAATTCTCTTTGATCGAATGTTTGGAAAGGTCTTTTCAGAGCAGAGTCTAATAACGCACTATCCCTTATTCCCTTTAAGCCTCCGAATTTTCAATCAGGATATTATGAATGCGTTCAGCATCTCGGATACTGATCATTGAGCTAACTTTTCGAGTAGCTCCTGATCTTCAGATAAGATTTGTTTAAGACGCCTCATTAGTAGGACGCGATCATCCGAATGAGATTCGGCTGCTTTTAAATAGGTCAGAATATTTTCAAGAACTGAATCCGGAACATGGTCTAAAGATTTCTGAATTTCAGTTTTTAAATCATGTGTTTTCATACAAGTAAATTCTACTAGTAGTCGAAGTTATAAAAAATTACCTTAAATCCAGCCTGACCACATTCTCCACATGGATAGTCTGTGGAAACATATCAACCGGCTGCACAGCGGTGATCTCATATTTCTCCGAAAGTATTTTTAGGTCTCGCGCCTGTGTGGCAGCATTGCAACTTACATACACAATTCTTTTTGGGGCAGCCTTTAACAGCATGTTGGTCACATCTTCGTGCATGCCTCCGCGGGGCGGATCTGTTATTATCGTATCGGGCTTACCATGTTGCGAAAGAAAACTATCGTTGAGCAGGTCTTTCATATCGCCTGCATAAAAATCGGTGTTGTTGATGTTGTTGATTTTTGAATTCACTTTGGCATCGTCAATCGCTGCGGCTACGTATTCGAGGCCTACTACCTTTTTTGCCTGCCCGGCTACAAAGTTGGCAATGGTGCCCGTGCCGGTGTAGAGATCATAAACTAACTCATCACCTTTCAGGTCGGCCATCTGCCATGCTACTTTATAAAGTTCGTAAGCTTGGCGGGAATTGGTTTGATAAAATGATTTTGGCCCTACACGAAACTGTAGCATCCCACCGCCATCAGGCTTTTGCATAGTTTCGGTAATGTATGGATTCCCTTTCCAGCAGATTACGTCTAAGTCAGCAAACGTGTCGTTACGTTTGTTGTTAATGATGTAGTTAGCCGAAGTGATTTGTGGAAATGCATCAGTGAGTGTTTTTAAAATGCGTTCAGTCAAGGTTGGCTCATCCTGTGTTACTTGTAAAATAATCATCACGTCACCAGTTATTGCTGTTCGTATGGTGAGTGTTCGCAAAAAACCAGTTTGCTTTCGCAGATCGAAAAAGGGAATCTCATTCTCGATAGCAACTTTTCTTGCCAATAATCGAATGGCATTGGATGGGTCGGGCTGCAGGTAGCAATTCTTCACATCAAACACACGATCGTACATCTTGGGAATGTGATAACCAAGCCCCGACTCATAACGCTTTTCTTCAATCGCCAGAGTCAATTCCTCTTTGGTGAGCCAGCGATTAGCGGTAAACGTGTAATCCAGTTTGTTGCGATAGTAATTTATATTTTTTGATCCGAGGATGGGTGAGATAGTGGGTAATGTAAGTCCGCCAATACGTTCAAGATTATCAACTACCTGTTGTTGTTTATACTTCAGTTGTGTTTCATAATTAATATGTTGCCACGAACAGCCACCGCATGTACCGAAGTGCTCACAAAAGGGCTCTGCCCGAAGGGTAGATAATTTTCGGATAGCCGTAACTCGTCCTTCCAGGAAAGAACTTTTGATTTTAGTAAGTTCCACTTCTACCACATCGCCAGGGGCTCCACCTTGAATAAAAATAACCAGCCCATCTACTTTGGCGATACACTTGCCTTCGGCAGCCATGGTTTCTATTTCAATATTATCTAGCCTGTCGCCTTTTTTCATCTAATCTGTTTCACGAGGGCCCGAAATTACTGAAATATGGGTGGTTTTTAGCAATGATATGAATTAGCTATCTTTCGTAATTGGTGAGATGTGATGAAACGAATTTTTCTAACTCTACTGCTGCTTATTTCCTTTCCGCTTATCGCCTCACACATTGTAGGCGGTGAGTTTGAGTTAATTCACATTTCCGGAAGCACGTATCGACTGAATCTTATAATTTATTTCGATCAGATCAATGGAGCCATTGGTGCCAAAGATCCGAATGCTACAGTTACTATTTATCGAAAAAGGGATAAGGTTAGAATGGGGTCGGTAGTTCTTCCTCTCAACAATGAATCCAATGTTCCCTACACGCAACCGGTGTGTTCCAGTGGTGAAATAGTTACCACAAAGTTGTTATACACCTCCACGATTACACTCGCACCAGAAACTTATAACGACCCCGAGGGGTATTTTGTGGTATGGGAGCGCTGTTGTCGCAACTATACCATTACCAACATTTATAGCCAGCTACCCGCAGGGGCCAACATAGCTGCTGGTCAAACCTTTTATCTTGAGTTTCCACCGGTTGTGAAAGATGGCCAGCCTTTCATTAACTCATCTCCACGTCTCTTTCCGCCACTCAATGATTTTGCTTGTCCGTTTCGCCCATATTATGTTGATTTTGCCGGAGTTGATGACGATGAAGATTCGTTAGTCTACACGTTAGTTACTCCTTTAAATACTACTTCCGCTACAGCGTTACCCTTTCCATCGCCAGGTCCCTATCCTGAAGTAATCTGGAAACCGGGCTATAGTCTTTCCAACATTATTAATGGGCAACCTGATTTAAGAATAAGCAAAGATGGATTGTTAACAGCTACTCCCCGAACTCAGGGACTTTTTGTTTTTGCTGTAAAGATTGATGAATACCGTGAGGGAGAAAAAATTGGGGAGAGCAGGCGCGACTTTCAAATGTTGGTGGTGGATGCCTGCCCGCAGGCCGAGCCACCTCAGATTCTTGGAAAGAAATTAACTGAGTCAGAGTTCACCTTCGATGAAACCATGAGCGTTAGTTTTTCAAATTCGGTTGTAGATCAAGACCGATGCATTCAGGTTCGTATTTCCGATCCGGATGCCAGCAAACTTTCAGATAACTTTAGTGAGAAAATTTCAATCCGTGCGGTGTCACTAAATTTTAAGCAGAACGTCAACGAAATATTGCCGGAGATCAAGTCAGCCACTTTATTAAATGGTAGTGTCAAGGACTTTACTATTTGTTTTCCACAATGCCCGTTTATTGAGGGCGGCCCGTATCAGATAGGAATCATTGCGTTTGATGATGCGTGTAGTTTACCGCTTACCGATACACTTAAGATTGCCGTAAACATACAACCGCCTACGAATACAAATCCCTATTTTGTTGACCCTGTGCAACCACTGTCCCTTGTTCAGCGTGATGAAGGCGGATTCTTCGAGAAGAATTTTGAAATCCGTGATGATGATGGTGACGAATTGATTGTTGCGATTACAACCGATGGGTTTGTGTTGGCCGATGCAGGCATAAAAGTAGAAATTGAAGAACCCCGTCAAAATGGAATTGTAAAAGGAAAAATCCGATGGGATGCCTTTTGTAATATTTATGACTTTACGAAACGAACTAATTTTGATGTAAAAATTATCGCGGATGATAATGACCGGTGTGACTTTGGTGACCCAGTAAGCACAACGTTTAGATTTTCGGTAAAACTACCGGGCAATGCCGATCCATTTATCGATACGAATCTGACGCCTGATCCGCAAGAACGAACCGTGCTTAACCTGCAACGCAGAATTAATGAATCACTTTCTTTTTTAGTAACCGGAAAGGATTTGGTAGATAACGACCTTCTTGCTTTAGATATAAAGCAAAGAGACTCACTCGATTTGCTTGGAATTTCGTTTCCAAGCGCTACAGCAAATGGTATTGTTTCTTCACAATTTCATTGGGATTTGAAGTGCGGTAAGATTGATTTGAATAAAAAGAGTACTTACACTTTTCAGTTTCTTGTAGTCGACAACTCCAATAAGTGTCGCTTTTATAAAGCCGATACGGTAGACGTTCGGGTAAAGATTCTTCCACCGCTCAATGCTTCTCCACAGTTAACCATTCAACAAGGTACCGAATTAGTGAATGACCAAACCGTTGACTTTATACTTGGTCAACCTATTTTGTTTTCTCTCACCGGTATGGATGCTGATCTTTTGCCTGAACCCGATTTGATTTCTCTCAGTTTGCTGGAGGCCACGGGGGATATAAAACCTGAAGGCTATACTTTTACACCCGTGGAAGGAAAGAATAAAGTGGAAACAGTTTTTTCATGGACTCCCGATTGTTCTATTTTTCAAAACGAGATATATGAAAATAATTATTCTTTCAAATTTCTTTTAAAAGATAATCGGTGTTTTGCAGCCGAGGCTGACACCGTAACCGTAAACGTAATTATTAAAGACGTTGATAATTCTGGGCAGGAATTTCTTCCACCCAATGTGTTTACACCCAACGGAGATGGCTGCAATGATTACTTTGCTTTAGAAGGCGTAGGTCCCTGTTCACTTAATCCTGATGTTGCCCAAAACCCCGATCAATTGGTTTCGCTACCACCCGATAATTGTGTGACTAGATTTGAGTCGGTGCATGTATACAACCGTTGGGGTGGCGAGGTATTTCTAAGTAAAGAGCGTAAGTTCAGATGGTACGCACCCGATCAGGCAGCCGGAGTTTATTACTATGTTATCAAGTATTCAAACAAAGAGTACAAGGGATCATTATCCATTCGCTTTTAAAGCTGAACTTTCATAACCTGATACTCCTTTATGTAGGCTTCTTTATCCAGCCACTCTACTTTTAACCAAACATCCTTTTTATCCTTGATTATGATTTTATGACCCTCACCAACCAGGGCAACCACATTAGCTCCCGCTGAAGGGCCGCTCATCAGGTAGGTGTTCGAATCAGCAATAATGCCTGAGCGAGATTCATAGGACATGTTAACCTGCAGTGCAAGAATTGCGATCATGATCGTGGTGAGTATTCCGATGGATATCGGCCGTGTTTCTTTTTTCCTTTTCCTGTAAATGATCGTTAATAAAAATATCACAATAGCTGCGAGCATCCCTGAAATGTACACCCTGTACTTCTGTAGCGTGAACATGATTTGATTCATTTCCGAATACTCATATCCTTCTAACTTATTTTTGGATGCAAGTTCCTGCAGCTTGTTTAACACCTGGGGATCACCACTTGCCAGATAGTATAAATTCAGGTAATAAAGGGAAAGACTAATATGACCCAGCCCTTCCTGTATATATGCCATTTTAAGAAGCATCGCTGGTGAATAACGGCCATCCTTATAAAGGCTGTGGTAAAGTTCAAAAGACTGCGTGTATTGTTTTTTTATGTACAGCGAATCGGCATTGCTTAATAGATAGTTTACATCGTTGGCATGAACAAGCGAGCTACATAGCATAACGCTACTAAGTGCAAGAATTTTTAAAATGCCCGTTTGTATATTTTTCATATCCTGTTACCTTTGTGCCCTCAATTACGGAAAAGCTGTTTAAAGCGGCAAATTCGCTAGTCGGGAGGGAAGGTTTCGTAGCTCAGTTGGTAGAGCAATACACTTTTAATGTATGGGTCCTGGGTTCGAGTCCCAGCGGAGCCACTAGTAGTTTAAAAAGGTCTTAAAGGGCCTTTTTTTATGTTTATCCATTTCTGATAGACCTCTTTGGCCTGAAGAGAAACACTCTCTTAAATTATTCTCCCTATAAACGTCTACCTAAGCACACGAATGGCACCCACGGTCGGGCAGCGTTCGCTGAGCTTGCCAATTTATTAAGATGAATATTTTATTGTCTAAGAAACTTCATTATGCGAGATGGGAGAAGTACTGAAAATAAATTGGTCATCGGTTTCGATTAGCTTAGCTCTCGAAAGTCTTTGCTAAACCTTGTCAAGGTGCAAAAGATGTAAGTCTTTGAGTTTCTTATGTAAAGTAAACTACTCGTAATGTCTCACCTTTGTGTATGAGAATTAAAATTTTAGATTCTCTTAAGACATTCAGGTTGATATAGAAATACTGTATTCGACTTGTATATAAAAAGCACCTAAGGCACCACCTTATGGTGCTTTTTCATTTTACCTGATTTTATTTATTGATAGGCTTTTGGTTTTTAATGCCTTGAGCCATTTTCACAGCCTCATAGGCATTCACCAAGCCACCGGAAGCGCTAAGCTGGTTAAAATTCGTGCGGCCGCCACCGGGCTTTTGAACCGTTAGGTTATCGAACTTTCGCGAAGATTTCATTAAAATATCTTTTACCTGCTCGGCACTTAGCTCAGGAAAGTAGGACATTAATAAGGCAGCAACACCTGCTGTGGAGGGGCTTGCCATACTCGTGCCGCTTTGGTTTTTGTATTTACTTTCCGGAACGGTTGAATAAATGTCTACACCGGGGGCAAATAGGGAGACGCCTTTTTTTCCATAATTGGAAAAACTTCCTACAAAATCTTCATCACCACCCCAGGCGGAAGCGCCTACTTCTATCCAATTTTTCGCCTCTTTTCCATCTGCATAGGTGCGGGAGGGATAATTTTTTTCTACGTCAATATCTTCACCATCATTACCCGCTGCGTGGATTAGCAGCACTCCTTTTTGCTCGGCATAACGCACCGCCTTATCAACAACTTCCTTTTGTGGAGAAAATGATTTCCCAAAACTCATATTGATTATTTGAGCACCATTGTCAACTGCATAAAAAATTGCATTGGCAATATCTTTATCACGCTCATCACCATTGGGCACGGCACGCACCACCATAATTTTTACATTGTCTGCAATCCCTTTGATTCCCAAATCATTTTTGCGATCGGCTGCTATAATGCCAGATACATGCGTTCCGTGCTCGGGATCCGGACCTTTAACATCATTATTGCCATAGCCTTTTTCATTCAGATTATTAACATCATCACCTACAATCTGGCGCGAATCAAATGACTCATTGTATCCATATTTTACAATTACCTCGTAATAATCAACCCCTTCCTTTAATTCAGCTACATATTCCTCAAGGTTTCCATCATCGCCAATGTTTTTGAACATATTTAGAAGAAATCCCTTGGCAAACAGGAGGCTCGGATCCTTCGTCTCAAAGTTTTTCAAATCTTCGGCCTTAATGGTGTCGACCTGAAGTAATGATTTCAGTGTGTCGATACTCTGCGAAATGTTGTTGTAAATATTTGAATACAACTTGTACTGTTGCTCATTCTTGGCTTTTAACTTTTCATACTTGTCCTTTATTTCCTGGTAGCTTTCATATTCAGCTTTCTGCTTTTTACCCACTTTATTGGATTCCACATTTTCATATTTCTTTTTAAGGCGAATGTATTCCCGGGTAAGTTCGTACGTATCAGCATCTACGTTCCCGTTTTTGCCTCCAATAAAATTCCATCCAAACACATCATCGATGTATCCATTCTTATCATCGTCAATACCATTGTCAGGAATCTCATCTTCGTTCTTCCAGATTACGCTTTTCAAATCTTCATGATCGATGTCCACACCTGAATCGA
>LNFM01007987.1_pt1 | contig 16230 bp, 14 predicted proteins | sample 596031 | NCBI WGS metagenome assembly LNFM01 (sample SAMN04254537, study PRJNA301005) | activated carbon metagenome | isolation source: dual media filters at the Ann Arbor, Michigan drinking water treatment plant | place: USA: Ann Arbor
AAGAAGATCATCGCGCGCCAGAAGGGCTACCACGGCGTGACGGCGGCGGCGGCCTCGCTGTCGGGCCTGGCCACCATGCACCAGCACTTCGACCTGCCGCTGCCGGGCGTGCTGCGCATCAGCGCGCCGCACTTCTACGGCAACGGCCTGGCGGGCGAGACCGAGGCGCAGTTCGTCGACCGCCTGGTGCAGGAACTCGAAGGCCTGATCGACCAGGAAGGCGCCGACACCATCGCCGCCTTCATCGCCGAACCGGTGCAGGGCGCCGGCGGCGTGATCATCCCGCCGCCGGGTTACTTCGAACGCGTCCAGGCGGTGCTGAAGCGACACGACATCCTGCTCATCGCCGACGAGGTCATCACCGGTTTCGGCCGCCTGGGCCAGCCCTTCGGCACGCAGGTCTTCGGTCTGCAGCCGGACATGATGACGGTGGCCAAGATGATGACCTCGGCCTACGTGCCGATGTCGGCGCTGTTCGTCAGCGAGGCCATCTACCAGACGGTGGCCGACGCCAGCGCCGCCGTGGGCACCTTCGGCCACGGCTACACCTACAGCGGCCATCCGCTGGCCTGCGCGGTGGCGCTGGAGACGCTGCGCATCTACGAGAGCGACGACGTCATCGGCCACGTGCAGCGCGTCGCACCCCGACTGCAGGCAGGGCTGCAGCGCCTGGCCGGCCACCCCATCGTCGGACAGGTGCGGGGCCTGGGCCTCATCGGTGCCATCGAACTGGCCGAGGACCCGGCGGCACGCAAGCCCTTCGATCCGGCGCGCGGTGTCGGCGCGTACTTCGTCAGGCGTGCGCAGGCACACGGTCTCATCGTGCGCGTGCTCGGGGGTGACGTGATCGCGTTCTCGCCGCCGCTGATCATCACCGAGGCGCAGATCGACGACATGCTCGAGCGCGCCGGCCGCGCACTCGCCGACACGCTGGCGTGGGTGCGCAGCGGAGCATGAGACAGCCTCTCGCACGCTGAGCCGCAGCGCGCCGTTCACACACCCTGAATGCCATGAAAACCCACCTGCTGGCCCTCGACCAGGGCACCTCCAGTTCGCGCAGCATCGTGTTCGACGCGCAGGGTCGCATCGTCGCGATGGCGCAGCGCGAGTTCCGCCAGATCTACCCGCAGCCCGGTTGGGTCGAGCATGACCCGGCGGAGATCTGGGACACCCAGCTGGCCACCGCCCGCGAGGCGCTGGCCAAGGCCAGGCTGACGGCGGCCGACATCGCCTCCATCGGCATCACCAACCAGCGCGAGACCACGCTGCTGTGGAACCGCCGCACCGGCCAGCCGCTGCACAACGCCATCGTCTGGCAGGACCGGCGCACCGAGCCCTTCTGCGCCGAACTGCGCGCACGCGGACTGCAGGACACGGTCCGGCAGAGGACCGGCCTGGTCATCGACCCCTACTTTTCGGGCACCAAGCTGAACTGGCTGCTCGGCCACGTGGACGGCGCGCGCGCCGCCGCCGAGCGCGGCGAACTGGCCTTCGGCACCGTCGACAGCTGGGTGCTGTGGCAGCTCACCGGCGGCGCAGTGCACGCCACCGACGTCAGCAACGCATCGCGCACCATGATGCTCGACGTGCACGCCAACCGCTGGGACGAGGAACTGCTGGCGCTGCTGGGTGTGCCGCGCTCCGTGCTGCCCGAAGTGCACCCGTCGAGCCACGTCTTCGGCCACACGCTGCCCGACCTGCTGGGCTCGGCGCTGCCGGTGGGCGGCATCGCCGGCGACCAGCAGGCCGCCCTGTTCGGCCAGGCCTGCTTCAAGGCGGGGCTGGCGAAGAACACCTACGGCACCGGATGCTTCATGCTGATGCACACCGGATCGACCTTCCAGCCCAGCAGCAACGGCCTGGTCACCACCAGTGCGGCGCAGACCGGCAGCACGCCCGAGTTCGCCCTGGAAGGCAGCGTGTTCATCGGCGGCGCGGTGGTGCAGTGGTTGCGCGACGGCCTGCGCGCCATCGAAGGCAGCGGCCAGGTGCAGGGCCTGGCCGAGAGCGTGCCCGACGCCGGCGGCGTGATGTTCGTGCCGGCCTTCACCGGACTGGGCGCGCCCTACTGGGACGCCGAGGCGCGCGGCGCCATCGTCGGCCTGACGCGCGGCAGCACGGTGGCGCACATCGCGCGCGCCGCGCTGGAGAGCATCGCCTTCCAGAGTGCGGCACTGCTGCAGGCCATGGCGCGCGACGCTGCGGCCGCCGGCGCCTCCGGTGGTGCTGGGGTGACCGAACTGCGCGTCGACGGCGGCGCCTGCGTCAACGACCTGCTGATGCAGTTCCAGGCCGACCTGCTGGGCATTCCCGTGGTGCGGCCCAAGGTGATCGAAACCACGGCGCTGGGCGCCGCCTACCTGGCCGGCCTGTCGGCCGGCGTCTGGGCCGACACCGAGGAGCTGGCGTCGCACTGGCAGGTGGACCGCCGCTTCGTGCCGACGATGCAGCGCGCCCGGGCGATGGAGTTGATGGCGCACTGGGAACACGCGGTGCGGCAGACCACGGCCCGCTGATGTCCTGATGCCGGGCCCGGCCGGGCGGCATCCGCGCTTCAGACGCGCTGCGGGCGTCCGGCGCTGCACATCGTTGCGTGCGCTTTCTCAAGTTGAGGCGACGGCGGTCGAAACAGAGGGCTGTGTCCTGGCCCGCGGGCGAGCGCGGCGGGGCTGCACCTCCACCCCGCACATCGGTCCGTTGCCATGCCCCTGCGCCGTCGTCACAGCGTCCTTCCCCAGCGGCTCGGCCTGTCCGGGGCCGTGCTGCTGGCCGCCTGTGCCGCGCCGCCCCCCGGTGAGCCCATCGGCCCGCCGGCCAAGGAGGAGATCGTCGCCGTGACGGTGTCCAACCAGTTGCTGCGCTTCAATGCCGGGCAGCCTCAGAAGCTGCGCGAGCGCCGCGCGCTGCAGGGCCTGCGAGCGGGCGACCGGCTGCTGGGCATCGACTTTCGCGTCGCACGCGGTCAGCTCTTCGGCCTGGGCGCTTCGGGCCAGCTCTACCGCATCGACCTGGCGCAGGCCACGGCGCAGGCCGTCGGCACGCCGGTGCAACTCCCCGCCGACGCCAGCGCGTGGGGCGTCGACTTCAACCCGACGGTGGATCGCATCCGTGTCGTGCACCAGGCCGGCAGCAACCTGCGGCTGCATCCGGACACCGGTGCCTTGGTCGACGCCGACCCGGCGGCGCCCGGCCTGCAGTTCGACGCCCAGCTCCACTATGCCGAGGGTGACCTGCTGCACGGCCGCACCCCGCGCGTGGTGGCCGCCGCCTACAGCTACAACCAGACCAACGACAGGATCACCACCAACTACGCGCTCGACGCCGCTGCCGGCATGCTGGTGCATCAGGGTACGAAGGAAGGGATGGAGCCTGCGGTGTCGCCCAACAGCGGGCGCCTCTACACCGTAGGCAGTCTCGGCCTCGGACCGTTCGAAGACGCCAGCCTCGACATCTCCGACGTCGACAACGCCGCCTGGGCCAGCGTGCGCAGGAACGGCGGGCCCACGCGCTGGTACCGCCTGGACCTGGGCACCGGACGCGCCCGCTTCGTCGGCACCGTGGGCGGCGGCGAGCCGCTGGTGGGCATCGCCATCGAGCCTTGACGCCGCGGCGTCGCCATGACGAAGGGGCCCCGCGGGGCCCCTTGCTAGTTCCGGCCCGTCAGGCCGAAGCGATCACTGCGCCTGCTGCAGCGCGCGGATGCGGTCTTCCAGCGGGGGGTGGCTGGACATCAGCGCCATGAAGCCGCTGGGTCGGGCGCTGATGCCCATGGCCTGCACGGACTGGGGCAGGTTGCCGGGGTCCAGGCCGCCCAGGCGCGCCAGGGCGTTGATCATGGGCTGCTTGCGGCCCATCAACTGCGCTGCGCCCGAGTCGGCGCGGTACTCGCGCTGGCGCGAGAACCAGGCCACGATGATGGCAGCCAGGATGCCCAGCACGATGTCGAGCACGATCGTGGTGATGTAGTAGCCGATGCCCGGGCCGTCGTTGTTGTTGCGCAGCACGACCTTGTCGACGAAGTAGCCGATCACGCGCGACAGGAAGACCACGAAGGTGTTCATCACGCCCTGGATCAGCGTCATGGTCACCATGTCGCCGTTGGCCACGTGAGCGACCTCGTGTGCGATGACGGCCTCGGCCTCTTCACGCGTCATGCTCTGCAGCAACCCGGTGGAGACGGCGACCAGCGCCGAATTCTTGAAGGCGCCGGTGGCGAAGGCGTTCGGCTCGCCTTCATAGATGGCGACTTCGGGCATGCCGATGTTGGACTTCTTTGCGAAGCCCTCGACCGTGCCGACGATCCAGCGGTGCGTCGGGTCCTGCGAGTTGTTGATGACCTGCGCACCGGTGCTCCACTTCGCGATGGGCTTGCTCATCAGCAGCGAGATGAAGGCGCCGCCGAAGCCCATCAGCAAGGCGAAGCCCAGCAACTGGCCCAGGTTCAGCCCGTTGGCTGTGATGAAACGGTTGAGTCCCAGCAGGTTGGCCGCAATGCCCAGCACCAAGACAACGGCCAGGTTGGTCACGACGAACAACAGAATGCGCTTCATGATGGATGCAGCCGCCTTGCAGGACGGTGGAGTTTGCGAACAGGCGGCATATTAGGGCCCCCTGCTGCACTTCAAGTCGTGTCGGACCCCTGTACCTGCAATACAAAGGGACATTTCCCTTCGCGCGGCGGGCGAAAGACACGGGCGTCGGCATAGAAGGCTGGATCGTGGTTGGCTGCATGCCAACCCGGCACCCCTGCGACGGGCAGCGGCAGCAGCCGGTGCCTGACCCAGTCGTTCTCGGCGGCCGTCAGCGCGTCGCCGTCGAAGACGAAGGCCGTGAGCGACTTGCGCGGCGCCACGGTGAGCTGTTCCAGCAAGGCGTGGCCGAAGACCTGCAGCTGCACCTGGCGCCACAGCCGCCGGTGCTCGACGAAGAGCGCTGCCCAATCCTTTTGCCGCAGCGCCGCCAGCAGCGTCTGCCGAACGCCGGTCGGAGCGACGAGCAGGGCGCCGTGCTCGTCGAAACGCGTCAACGCGTCGCGCGTGGGCCCCCGCACCGGGCCGATGCCGTCGCGTGCGATGGCGGCCGCCTGCAGCGCGTTCAGCCGCGCCTTCAGCGCCGGCTGCAGGTGCCAGACACCGCCATTGAAGAGGTCGTGCAGGTTGTCCCGCGTGGGCACGCCTGCCGTGCGCGCGATGAAGGCTTCGTAGGCCTCGCCGGCCGGTACGGCGTCGGGCTGCACGAAGCGGCGCGGCGCGCCACCCTCGTTCAGTGCCGTCGCCACCGTGGCGCCGGCCGCCACGCGCCCGAACAGGGCCGGGCCGATGTCGCGCCAGGGCGCGAACCAGGGGGCCGACCAGTCGGGCGTCGGCAGCACGGCGTGCCGGTCTTCAGCCGCCTGTCGGGGTGCGCCGGCGCACCTTGTTCGGGCCCTGCTCCGGCACCAGCTCGAAGTACTCGGCGTAAGGCGCGAAGAAGCGCGTCGAGGAACCGCGCGGCCCGAGCAGGTCGGCATCGCGCAGCCTCTCGGCCGCCACACGCAGTTCCACCGTGCCGCCGCGCGCCAGTTCGGGCAGGGCGGCCAGGATGGACACGATCGCGTCGGGCAGCGGCGCGGCGGGCGCTGGGGGAGGCGGAGCTGGCAGGAGCGGCGTCGCGACAGGCGCCGGATCGGGCACGTCCAGCAGGATGTCGACCACGGCCTGGGCCACCTTGCGGCGCGAGCTCTTTCGGGCCGGCGTCTTGGCGGGCGCCTTCTCTGCCGCCGCCGCTGCCGGCCTGGCGGCCGATCGGGCCGGCGGCTTCGGCGGCGGTGCTGGCGCCGCTTCAGGCTCGGCGACGGGCGCTCGCGCTGGCGCGCGGGGCGGTTCGACCTCGCGCTCGCGTTCACGGTCGCGTTCGCGGGCCGCCGGCTCGCGGGCGCTGTCGCGAGTCGTCTCGCGCGCCGTTTCGCGCGCCGCTTCACGGGTCGCTTCACGGGTCGATTCGCGACCCGAATCCCGTCCGCGGCCGCCGCGACGTGACTCGCCGCCGCGCGCCGGCGTTCGCGACGCGCTGCGCGTCGTCCCGCCGCGCTTGCGGTGCTCCAGCACCGTGTAGTCGTCGTAGACGGCCAGCGTCTCCTCGCCGGTCTTGCCTTCCTGGCCGATGCCTCGCACCTTGCAGCCCTTCTCGCGCAAGCGGCTGACCAGCGGTGCGAAGTCGGAGTCCGACGACGCGATCACCACCACCTCGGGCCGCTCCGACAACACCAGGTCGACGGCGTCGACGGCCAGGGCGATGTCGGTCGAGTTCTTGCCGGCCGCCAGGTTGACCATCGGCTTGATCGACAGCCGCTTGAAGAGTTGCTGGTGCTTCAGCGCGCTCTCGGCCGTGCAGTAGGCGCGCCTGACGTGCAGCGCGCCGTACTCGTCGAGCAGCAACTCGACGGCCTGCTCGATGATGTCGACCGAGACGTTGTCGGCGTCGATCAGCAGCATCACGCGGTCGGTGGTCATGCCAGTTTCCAATGCAGGGTGTCGCCGGCGCGCAGCGGCTTGATGAGCGCATCGCCGAAGGGCAACGTCTCGGGCAGGGTCCAGTCTCGGCGTTCCAGCGTCACGCGGCCCGTGTTGCGTGGCAGTCCGTAGAAGTCGGGGCCGTGGTGGCTGGCGAAGCCCTCGAGCTTGTCCAGTGCGCCGGCGGCTTCGAAGGCCTCGGCGTAGAGCTCCAGTGCTGCCGGCGCGGTGAAGCAGCCGGCGCCGCACACCGACTGTTCCTTCAGCGCCGCCGCGTGCGGTGCGCTGTCGGTGCCCAGGAAGAAGCGCGCACTGCCGGACGTGGCGGCCTCCACCAGCGCCACCCGGTGCAGCTCGCGCTTGAGCACCGGCAGGCAGTAGTAGTGCGGCCGCATGCCACCGACGAACAGCGCATTGCGGTTGTAGAGCAGGTGGTGCGCGGTGATGGTGGCGGCCGTGTGGTGGTCGCAGTCGGCCACGTACTGCGCTGCTTCCCTGGTCGTGATGTGCTCGAAGACGACCTTCAGCGCGGGAAAGTCGCGACGCAGCGGCAGCATCACCTGGTCGATGAACACGGCTTCGCGGTCGAACAGGTCGATCTCGGGGTCGGTGACCTCGCCGTGCACGAGCAGCAGCAGGCCTTCGCGCTGCATGGCTTCGAGCGTGCGGTAGGTCTTGCGCACGTCGGTCACACCGGCGTCGCTGTTCGTCGTGGCGCCGGCCGGGTAGAGCTTCAGGGCCACCACGCCGGCGGCCTTGGCGCGCACGATCTCCTCGGGCGGCGTGTTGTCGGTGAGGTAGAGCGTCATCAACGGCTCGAAGGCCAGATCCGCGGGCAGCGCGGCCAGGATGCGCTCGCGGTAGGCCACCGCCATGGCCGCGGTGGTCACCGGCGGCTTCAGGTTGGGCATGACGATGGCGCGTGCGAACTGGCGCGCGGTGTGCGGCAGCACGGCAGCCATCGGCGCACCGTCGCGCAGGTGCAGGTGCCAGTCGTCGGGTCGGGTGAGGGTGATTGCCTGGGCCATCGGCTCATTGTCGCATCGGGGTGCGGGCCTCCCGCTGCACCTCTCTCCCCGGCGGCGCGCCGTCTCAGCGCGCCGCCAGGAAGTCCCACAGCGACTGCGCCATCGGCTTGGCGTGGCGGGCGGACTCCGGCCGTTCCCGGTAGATGCGCACTTCCATGGTGAGTTCGTACTCGCCACCCGGCGCGGCGTGCACGAGGCGGCGCGACTTGAGTTCCTTGCGTACCGAACTCACCGGCAGGAAGGCCAGACCATGGCCTTCCAGGGCCATGGCCTTCAGGCCCTCGGCCATGTCGGTCTCGTAGATGGCGTCGAGCAGCGCCGGCTCGGGGGCCTGCTTGAGGATCACCTCCACCAGCCGCGCCATGTAGGCGCCCGAGGCATAGCTCAGCAGGGGCACCCGGCGCCCCGGCGTGCCCGGCAGGCGGAACTCCGGCTGTCCCTCGGCGCTGGGGCGGGCGTAGGGCGCCAGCGTTTCGCTGCCCAGACTCAGCATCTCGTAGCGTTCCGGCGGCAACTGCAGCGGCTGCGTCGGATGGTGATAGGCGATGAGCAGGTCACATCCGCCTTCGGTCAGGCGCATCACGGCGTCGTGCACGTTCAGGGCGATGAGCCGGCTCTTGATGGCGCCGAAGCCCGGCCGCAGGTCCATCAGCCAGTGCGGGAAGAAGGTGAAGGCCAGCGTGTGCGGCACGGCGAAATCGATCATGTCCTGCCCGGCCGCCTGGTGGCTGCGCATCATGTTGCGCGTGGCCTGCAGTGCGCCCAGGATCTCCAGTGCCTGGGTGTGGAAGGTCTCGCCGGCCGGCGTCAGGCGCGTCGGGTACGACGAACGGTCGACGAGGTCGACGCCGGCCCACGCTTCCAATGACTGGATGCGTCGCGAGAAGGCCGGCTGCGTGACGTGCCGCAACTGCGCCGAGCGCGAGAAACTGCGCGTCTCCGCCAGGCTGACGAAGTCTTCCAGCCACTTGGTTTCCACGCCGGGAGTGTATCCAGGGGCATCGGGCTGCCGGCCAGGCTTCGCTGGCGGCAGGCCGGCGGGTGGACGTCCTGCGAACTAAACACCCCCCATGACACGGGGGTGACGCCGCCCGCTCCCATCATTTCGCATCTACATTCTCATCTCTCGCGTTGCAATGGGGCAGCGCCCGGCATCCATCCATGTCGATCCTCCTGTCACTGGCCTTCGCTGCATCGGCTTCCGCCGCCACGCTGCCGTCCTGCTCCTGGGATCGGCCGGGGCGCAATGCCTTCGTGGGCGATGTGGTGGCTGCGGTGGACCGCTACACCGACATTCCGGCGCCGGTTCGTGCTGCATTGAAACGCCGCATGGCGGCGCGACAGTACGACGAGATCGCAACCATCGAGCGCACGGCCATCACCGGCCAATTCAAGTACGCGCCAGAGATCCGCGACATGCATTTCGGCCAGGGCCAGGTCTGCAATGTCGTGACCCGCACGAGGTGGGCGGCGGGCATGCAGGAGCGCGGGCTCGTCTATTGCGAGAGCGAACATTGCATCATCGTGCCCACGGTGTGCCGCAACGTGGCCCGGGTGACGCGACTGTCCGACCGCCGCGCCGCCGCAGACGGGCGGCGCGAGCCCTCACAGCCCGCTGTTTCGGGCATGGAGGTGATCCTGCTGCCGAACGAACCCGCTGCCGCGGTGGCCGACGCATCCTTGGCATCGACCTCGACCCCTGCGAATGCCAGCTTCGAGACGCTGGCGGCCACCCCGTTGGCCACCCCCCTGGCACCGCCCGTCCCGGGGCTCGACGCGGCGCCCGCCCCCGGCAGTCTGGCCGACCGCGTCGCTTCGGACGCCGTCGAACCGTCGAGGATGACCGCTGCGCCGGCCGATCTCTCGCCACCCACCGGCGGCGGTGGCATCGACGGGCCGCTGCTGTCGATCTTCGGCCCGGTGGCCGGCATGCCCGCTGCCGCCAGCCCCGGGCCGATGCCCGGACCCGGCTTCGGTCCCGGCGAGGGGCCGGTGGCCGAGATACCCGAGCCCGGCCGTGCCGCGATGTGGCTGGCCGGCCTGGCGGTGCTCGCATTCCTGGCGCGCCGCCGTGCAGGGAGCGCCCGCCAGTGAGCGTGCGGCGTTGACTGCCGGTTTGCAATGGCTCCTCATTCCGCACATTGCGGACATGGTATGGTCCGCGGGTTTGTCGTCGAACAACCCGCATCTGTAGAGTTGGCCAATTCAATGAGAGCCGACCAGGAGGAACAGGGCCTTTCTGGACCCTCCCATGAGCAAGACCTACGCAGAAGTCATCCAGCAGATTGAAACCCTCAAGGGCGAGGCCGAGCGCCTGAAGCGCGAAGAGATCGAAGGCGTCATCGCGCGCATCAAGGACGCCATCACCGTCTACGGCCTGACCCCCGGCGATCTCGGCTTCGGCGGCCGTGCTGCCACCGGCCGCAAGAGCACGTCCGCGTCGCCGCGAAAGGGTCGTTCGCCCAAGGCAAGCCGTGGCGCCAAGTTCCGCGACGCCGCTGGCAATGTCTGGGGCGGACGCGGCCCGCGTCCCCGCTGGCTGCGCGAAGCGCTGGCCAGCGGCAAGACCTTGCAGGACTTCGCCGTCTGAACAACGCACGGACGGCCGCGCCGCCCATCCCCGGCGGGGGCCGTCCGGTGCGGCGTCGTCACGTCCTGGTCTCGGCGCTGGCCCTGCTGGGTCCGGTCGGCAGCACCCGGGCGGCCTCACTGTCGCCGGCACCGCTTGTCATCCGCCAGCGCATCCTGGCCAATGGTCTGCAGGTCGTGGCACTGCCCGATGCGGGTGACGCCACCGTGGCAGTGCAGGTCTGGTATCGCGTGGGCGGCAAGGACGATCCGCCCGGTCGATCCGGCTTCGCCCATCTCTTCGAGCACATGATGTTCAAGAGCACGCGCCACATGCGTGCCGAGATGTTCGATCGTCTGACCGAGGACGTGGGTGGAGAGAACAACGCCTACACCTCCGAAGACGTCACCGTCTACCAGGCCCAGGTCCCATCCCATCATCTCGAGCGACTGCTGTGGGCCGAGGCCGAGCGCATGGCCTTCCTCAACGTCGACCAGCTCAACTTCGACAGCGAGCGCTCGGTGGTGCAGGAAGAGTTTCGCCAGGGGGTGCTGGCCGATCCGTACGGACGGCTGTTCAACGCGTTGCCGCGCATCGGTTTCGAGCGCCATCCCTACCGCAACCCGGTGATCGGCAGCATCGAGGACCTGGCCGCCGCCACCCTGGCCGACGTGCGCAGCTTCCACGCCACCTACTACCGGCCCGACAACGCCGTGCTGGTGGTGGCCGGCGGCTTCGATCCGGCACAGTTCGACGCCTGGGTCGACCGCTACTTCGGCCCGCTGGAACGCCCGGCTGTTCCCGTTCCGCGCGTGACGGTGCGCGAACCGCCGCGCCGCCGGGACGTGCGCGTGGCCTTGCGCGCGCCCAACGTGCCGCTGCCCGCGCTGGCGGTGCTGTGGAAGGGCCCGCCCGCTTCGCACGCCGATGCGCCCGCCTTGCGGGTGGCCTCGGCGCTGCTGTCCGGCGGCGAATCGTCGCGGCTGAACGAGTCGCTGGTCTATCGCGCCCGGCAGGCGCAGCAGGCCGGATTCGAAGCCGCCCTGAACGTCGATGCGGGTTTGCTCGTGGCCTACGCGATCGCCGCAGCGGGCGCATCGCTGCCCCGCCTGGAGCGGCTGCTGCTGGGCGAGATCGAACGGCTGGCGCGCAGCCCCATCCGCGCCGACGAACTCGACAAGGTTCGCACGAAGCTGCTGACCGCAGCCCTGGAACGCCGACAGAAGCCCGAGGGCCGGGCTGCTGCTGCCGGCCAGGCCATCATCGACCACGGCGATGCGGCACGTGCCGATCTGGAGCTGCCTGCGCTGCAGGCGGTCACCGGCGCCGACGTGCAGCGTGCGCTGCGCCGCCACGTGCTGGACCGGCGCAAGGCGGTCGTCACCTACGTGGCCGGCGACGCGGCCGGTCCGCGATGAAGCGGCGCATGCTGGTGGCGACGGCGGCGCGGCTGGCGGCCGCCTGGACCGCGATGCCGGCGCTTGCTGCGACGCCGGGCGTGGACGCCCCCCCTGAACCCGGGCTGCCGCGGCCCATCGTCGTGCCGCCGGTGCACGAGGCGCGGCTGCCTTCCGGCATGCAACTGCTGGCGGTGCGTCGCCAGGGTGTCCCGCTGGTCACTGCAACGCTGTTGGTGCGCGCCGGCCGCGAGGCCGATCCCCACGACCGGGCCGGCCTGGCCGCACTGACCGCCAGCCTGCTGAGCAAAGGCGCGCAGCGCGGCGGCAGGGCCGTCGGTGCCGCCGAACTGGCGCGCCAGGCCGAAGCTCTGGGCAGCGTGCTCGACATCAGCACCGGATGGCGCGCGTCCAGCGTGTCGATGACGGTCACCACGCCCAAGCTGCCGCAGGCCTTGTCGCTGATGGCCGACGTCGTGCGGCGCCCCACGCTGTCGTCCGACGAACTCGAGCGCGCCCGCACGCAACTCGTCGACGCCCTTCGTGTGAGCCTGTCCAGCCCCGGCGACGTGGCGACCCTGGTGGCGCGCCGCGCCTACTGGGGCGGCAGCGTCCATGGCGGCTCGCCGACACCGGCCTCGGTGCAGCGCATCGGCGCGGCCGAACTGCGCCGCTTCCACGCCTCCTGGTACCGGCCCGATCGCGCGGTGCTGGTGCTGGCGGGCGACATCGACGCCGAGCGCGCCGAGTTCCTGGCGCGCGAGCGCTTCGGTGCCTGGCCCGCCAACCGCATGGCGGTGCCGGTGCTGAGGATCGATCCGGCCAGCCCGCTGGCCGCGCCGCTGGTCATCGTCGAGATGCCGGGCAGCGGTCAGAGCAGCGTGGTCATCGCCGCGCCCTTCGTGGCCTTGTCGTCGCCCGAGCGCCGCGTGGCGGAGGTGGCCAACACGCTGCTGGGCGGCGGCTATTCGGCACGCCTGAACCAGGCCGTGCGCATCCGCCGCGGCCTGAGCTACGGCGCATCCAGCGCCGGTGAATTGCAGGACGTGGGCGGGCTGGTCACTGCCAGCACCCAGACCAACCACCCCAATGCGGCGCTCGTCGCGACGCTGATGCGCGAAGAGATGCTGCTCATCGGCGACCAACCCACGTCTGCCGAGGAGCTCGATGCGCGCAAGGCCACCCTGGTGGGCAGCTTCGCGCGCCAGATGGAGACCACCGCCGGGCTGGCCGGACTGGTGGCCGGCCAGTGGTTCCAGGGCCTGCCGCTGGCCGAGCTGTCGCGCTACACCGAACAGGTGCTGGCCGTGTCGCCGGACCAGGTGCGCGACTTTGCCCGCCGCACCTGGACTGCGGCCTCGCTGCGCACGGTGATCGCCACCGACGTCCAGGCCGCCGGCCCCTCGCTGGCTTCCCTGGCCTCTTCGGCGGCTGGAGTGCTGCGCATCCCGCACGCCGCGCTCGACCTGGAAGCCGTGTCGCTCGTCGCCGGGCCGCGCTGAGCGCCGCATCACCTCCGGTCCGGTGAGGCCGGCCGCGCGATCGATGCGATGATCGACGGTTTTATCTCGACGAGGTGCGCAGTCCGTGGGTCATCGCAGGGCACTCATCACCGGCACGCTGTTCGCGCTGGCAGCGGGCCTGTTGTGGGGCCTGGTGTTCGTGGCGCCGCAACTGTTGCCACAGTACCCCGCGGTGCTGCAGAGTGTCGGCCGCTACCTGGCGTTCGGGCTGATCGCGCTGCCGCTGGCGTGGCTGGACCGCGCGCGCATCGCGCAGCTCTCCCGTGCCGACTGGATCGAAGCCGCCAAGCTGTCGATGGTGGGCAACCTCGTCTACTACAGCTTCCTGGCCGCGGCCATCCAGCGTGCCGGCGGGCCGCTGCCCACGATGATCATCGGCACGCTGCCGGTGGTCATCGCGATCGCCTCGAACCTGCGCGATGCGAAGCGCGACGGCCGCCTGCCGTGGCTCAAGCTGCTGCCCTCGCTGGCCCTCATCGCGCTGGGCATCGCCGCCGTCAACCACGCCGAGCTGCAGGCCTTGCAGCGCGACCCCGCCGGCTCGCTGGCCGACTACGCCCTGGGTGCGCTGCTGGCCGTGGGTGCAGTGGTCTGCTGGACCTGGTACCCGCTGCGCAACGCCGACTGGATGCGCGCCCACCCCGACCGTTCCGCCAGCACCTGGGCCACCGCCCAGGGCATCGCCACGCTGCCGCTGGCGGCCATCGGCTTCGCGCTGTTCTGGGGCTGGGTGGAGCTCAGCGGCCAGGACTTCGAGATGCCCCTGGGGCCGGACCCCTGGCGGTTCCTGGCCCTCATGTTCGCCATCGGCCTGTTTGCTTCCTGGCTGGGCACCTTGTGCTGGAACGAAGCCAGCCAGCGCCTGCCGACCACGCTGGTCGGGCCGCTGATCGTGTTCGAGACCTTGGCAGCTCTGGCTTACGCGTTCATGCTGCGTGGCCGCGCGCCGGAGGCCTGGACCCTCGTCGGCATCGTGCTGCTGGTGGCCGGCGTGCTGTGGGCGCTGCGCCTGAAGCCCGAGAAGGATGCGCGCCTGGCCGGCGGCAGGTCCTGAGGCATCGTAGCCGCCGGTCCGTCACAGGCGCTGGCAGAACTCCACCAGGTGCTTGCGCAGCCATCGATGGCCCGCATCGGCGGCGGGCGAGTCATGGCAGATCAGGTAGACCGGGAACTGCGGCACGCGCAGCGGCAGCGGGTGCGACTTCAGCCTGAAGTTGTCGGCGTAGAGCTGCGCCATGCGCCGCGGCAGCGTGCAGACCATGTCGGTGCTCTGCACCATCACCGGCATCGAGATGAAGTGCGGCACGGTGACGGCGATCCGGCGCTGCAGGCCGCGCTTGGACAACGCCAGGTCGATCATCGGCCGCGAGTTCGACGGCGTGCCCAGCACGATGTGGCGCATCGCCAGGTAGGTCTCCAGCGTCAGCCGCTCGCCCAGGCCCGGGTGGTCGCGCCGCGACAGGCACATCAGCGTCTCGGTGAGCACGCACTGATTCGAAAACCGCGCCTCCTGCAAGGGGAAATAGTCGAGCGCCAGGTCGATGGTGCCGTCCCGAAGTTCGGCCTTGATCGCTGCACTGACCTCGGCCCGGATGCGGATGCGCAGGCCCGGCGCCACCTCGGCCAGCCACTGGATGAAGCCGGGCAGGATCACCGACTCGCCGTAGTCTTCCACCGCGATCACGAACTCGCGCTCGGCGTGCGCGAAGTCGAAGCTGTCGTTGCCGCGCAGGCCGCGCTCCAGCGTGGTCAGGGCCTGGCGGATCGGGTCGGCCAGGGTCCTGGCGCGTGCGGTCGGCAGCATGCCGCCGGCCGTGCGCTCGAACAGCGGGTCCTGCAGGCGCTCGCGCAGGCGAGCGAGTGCATTGCTGACCGTGGGTTGCGACAGGTGCAGCTTGCGGGCCGCCTTGGAGATGCTGCGCTCGCCGTAGATGGCATCGAAGATCAGCAGCAGATTGAGGTCCAGGGTGCGCAGGTTCACGACCGACATCGTATTCGGAATCTGAATATTGCCCATTCGAGATCAAAAGTTGCCGAATGGGCGGCCGGCGCCCACACTGAGGCCAGACCCAACTGCAGGAGACAAGCCCCATGGCCGATGACGGCACGGTGCTGGTGGACCAGCCGGATGACGGCGTGGTGCGACTGCGACTGAACCGGCCGCAGGCGCGCAACGCCCTGAACAACGCGATGCGGCTGGAGCTGGCCCGCCTGTTCACCGAACTCGACCGCGACGCCGCGGTGCGTTGCGTCATCGTGACCGGCAGCGACACCTGCTTCGCGGCCGGTGCCGACCTGAAGGAATTCGCCGCACTGGGCGCTGCCGAAGTGTGGCGGCTGGACGCGCCGCGCCACTGGAAGGCCATCGCCGACTGCGGCAAGCCCATCATCGCCGCCGTGGCCGGCCCGGCGCTGGGCGGCGGCTGCGAACTGGCCCAGCATGCCGACATCATCCTGGCCGGGCGCAGCGCGCGCTTCGGCCAGCCCGAGGTGTCGGTGGGCATCATGCCCGGCGGCGGCGCCACGCAGCGCCTGGTGCGCGCGCTGGGCAAGTACCGCGCGATGAAGCTGCTGATGAGCGGCGAGCCGATCGGCGCCGAAGAGGCGCTGGCCATCGGCCTGGCCAGCGAGGTCGTCGACGACGACGCGCTGCAGGCAAGAGCGGTGGAACTCGCCAGGCTCATCGCCTCGCGGCCGCCGGTCGCCCTGCGCCTGCTCAAGCAGGCGGCACTGGCCGCCGAGGACACCCCGCTGGCCGCCGGACTGATGCTCGAGCGCCGTGCCTTCGAGCTGCTCTTCGACACCGCCGACAAGCGCGAGGGCATGGCCGCCTTTGCCGAACGGCGCCCCCCGCGCTTCCTGGGCTGCTGAAGCAGCAGCCTGGCGGCGCCACCACCTCACACGACCAAGGACCCCATTCCATGCGATCAGAAGTCGCCATCGTCGGCTGCGGCCGAACCCCCTACAGCCGGGCCAAGCCGGGCGAGCCGGTGCGCACCGTCGACGACTACATCGCCTGGGCGGCGGACCTCGCCCTGCAGCAGGCCGGCATGTCGAAGAACGACTTCGACGGCCAGGGCCTGGGCGTGGCGCACGCCGAGGTGGCGCACACGGTGAACTGGTCGGCCGCGGTGGCCGAGAACCTCGGCATCAGCCCGACCGTGCTGCTGCGCGCCGACCAGGGCGGCGCCTCGGCCTCGTCGATGCTGATCCGCGCCGCGG
>LNFM01026092.1_pt1 | contig 16230 bp, 20 predicted proteins | sample 596031 | NCBI WGS metagenome assembly LNFM01 (sample SAMN04254537, study PRJNA301005) | activated carbon metagenome | isolation source: dual media filters at the Ann Arbor, Michigan drinking water treatment plant | place: USA: Ann Arbor
TTCGGTGATGTTGCGCACGGGGCGCTATCACGGCCGGCCCATGCGCCCGCATCTGATCCTGCCGCTGGAACCGCAGCATTTCGACCGCTGGCTCAGCCTGTTCGAGGAGACGGCAGCGGACATCTGCGGTGAGCCGGACATCGCCGACGCGTTCATCATCCGTGCCCGCCGCATCGCCGACAGCTTCGAGATGGGCCGCGCCTCGGTCACCGGCGAGATCGCCCGCCCGCGCCACAGCCGGGGCTGAGGCACAGAGCCTTGCCGCGACGACGCTCGCCGTGATGGGATGAGGCATGGACGCGCTGCCCTTCATCCGCCCCCTCACCGCAGCCGACGCCACCGCCTATCGCACGCTCCGCCTACAGGCCCTGCGCGATCATCCGGAAGCCTTCGGCGCCAGCTATGAGGACGAGGTCGCGCGCAGCCTCGAGATGACGGCGAGGCGCCTCGATGGCGGCCCGCTGAACTGCGTCTTCGGTGCATTTGTCGGCGCTGACCTCGTCGGAACGGCCGGTTTCATCATTCCCGACGGCTCCGCGAAATCCCGCCACAAGGGCCTGCTCGTCGGCGTCCATGTCGCGCCCGCCCATCGCGGCCGCGCCATCGGCCGGGCGCTCGTCGCGGCCGTCATCGACCATGCGCGGGCCCATGTCGTGCTGCTTCAGGCGGGCGTGGGCGTCGATAATGCGCCCGCGCTGCGGCTCTATGAGAGCCTCGGCTTCCGGCGCTACGGGCTGGAGGACAAGGCGCTGCTCGTCGATGGCGTCTTCATCGACGAGGCGCTGATCGTGCTGGATTTTGCGGCTGAGGGCTGAGCGCCGCCTAAAACCCCCGCGCCGCCAGCACCTTCTCGTCGTCCTGGATATAGTCCCGGATCACCGGCACGGCGCTCTTGTGCGGGCCGAGCAGGAGCTGGAACACCATGTCGCCGCCGATGTCGAAGGAGATCGAGCAGGCGCAGAGATAGAACTCCCACATCCGCGCGAAGCGCTCGCCCGCTGCGCCATGAAGCGCTCGCGCCAGGCCTCAAGCGTCCAGTGGTAGTGTCGCCGCCAGAACTCGCAGTCGGAATGCCAGAGCCCGGTCTGCTCGACCGCCGCGAACACCTCCGACAGCGCCGGCGCATAGCCGCCGGGGAAGATGTACTTGTCGAAGAACGGACCGGTGAAGCCCGGCGGGCCGACGCGGCCGATGCAATGGACCAGCGCGATCCCGTCCGGTTTCAGCAGGTCGCGGATCTTTTCGAAGTATTCGAGGTAATGCGCGACGCCGACATGCTCCATCATGCCGACGGAGACGACGCGGTCGAAGGTCCCGCCAAGCTCGCGATAGTCCTTGTTGACGAAGGTCACGGAGTCGCCGACGCCCGCGGCATCGGCGCGCTTCTGGGCGGCCGCCATCTGGTCGGGCGAGACGTTGAGGCCGGTGACCGTCGCGCCGCAGGCCTTCGCCAGGTAGATCGCCAGTTCCCCCCAGCCCGAGCCGATGTCGAGGACCGTCATCCCCGGCTCGATCTTCAACTTGGCGGCGATGTGGCGCAGCTTCGCCTTCTGCGCATGTTCCAGCCCGACCTCCGGCGAGTGCCAGTAGGCGCAGGAATAGGTCATCGTCTCGTCGAGCCAGAGCCGGTAGAAATCGGTCGGGATGTCGTAGTGGTGCTTGACTCGTCTGCCGGCGACGCCGAGCGGGTTGTGCATCCGGAACCGCCGGATCTTGAAGCGCACCGAGCGGATCAGCTTCTGGATCGGGTGCTTGCGCAGCTCCTTGCGCTGCAGCCAGAACAGCGTCAGCAGGTCGTGGATCGAGCCCTCCTCGAAGTCGATCCGCCCGTCCATGTAGCCTTCGGCCAGAGCGAGCTCCGGATTGAGGAAGAGCTCGCGCTCGATCCGGTCGTCATGGAAGCGCACCGTCACCGCAGGCGCCGTCTTGACCACGCCCGCGAAGCGGATGTCGCCCGGCCCCGGCCCGAAGACATGGCTTCGTCCATCCGGCGTGATCACCGTCAGGCGCCCCATCCTGACGAAATTCTTCAGCAAACGCGGTAGCAACAACATTCGCAGCCCTCACCCTACTGCGATTTAGAGCATGTCGAAGCATTCGGCGAAACCTCCGGCAACACAACAGCAACGTCAGCCCCGCTCCATCCTGGTTGCGCATCATGCCTCCCGCGGATGGCGGGGAGCGGACGATACGGCATGGACAAGCGGTTTTCGAAGCGCTGGCGCTCGCATCTGCGGATGGCGAAGCTGTTCGACCGCTCGCAGCGCTTCCTCGTCGAATGCCGCATCCTCGATCTCTCCGCGACGGGGGCACGGCTGAAACCGCAGAGCGACCGGCCGCTGCCGCTCGAACTGCATCTGCAGGACGAGGTGATGGAGGTCTCGAAGCGCGCCACCATCGTCTGGATCCAGCGCGGCGAGATCGGTGTCCGGTTCGCACCCGATGCCGATGCTGGCTGAGCCTCGTGCCATGACCGCGCGCTCGCACTTGTCTCGGGATCGGGACGGCTCGGGGAACCCGAGACGGCCATGCGCGTTCCACGGCTCGACAACGCCTTTGCCGCGTGACGGGACAATGATGGACGACGACCGCATCAACCGCATCGCACGCGCGCTCTGCCGCTCCGCGCGGATCGATCCCGATGGCATCCTGCCGGGTGAAGACACCGATCCGGAGCTCCTGCGCCATGATGTGCGCGGCCAGGTCAGCGGCCGTGCGGTCCCCGCCTGGACGATGTTCCGCGGCGCCGCGCTGACCTTCATCCAGGCCCATGAGGAGCGCGTTGTCGCGCCGCTCTGAAGCGTCCTTGCGCTTGCTAAGCGGGTCGCCGACGGCATAGTGCTCGCCACCCGCGCGGAGGCAGCCGCGCATCCCGGCGGAACGGCAAAGCATGTCCTGGCGCGATTTCTGGAACGGCGAACACGCGATCTATGTCTCGCCGCGCCACAAGGCCCTGCATTACCGCCAGATCGCGACCGACCTGATCGGCCATATCCCGGCGCCCGACGCTGTCGTGCTCGACCATGGCTGCGGCGAGGCGCTCGATGCCGGCCGCGTCGCCGGCCATTGCGGCAAGCTCTATCTCTGCGAGGCCGCCCCCAGCGTCCGCGACAAGCTGCGCGCCATGCTGGGCGGCAAGCGAGGCGCTGCCCGACGGGACTCTCGATCTGGTCGTCGCCAATTCGCTGATCCAATACCTCTCGCGCGACGAACTGGTCGCCCTGCTCGCCACCTGGCGCGGCAAGCTCAGGCCCGGCGGCAGGCTCGTCGTCGCCGACATCATCCCGCCCGATGTCAGTCCCCTGACCGACGCCTCGCAGCTGCTCGCCTTCGCCTGGCGCGGCGGCTTCCTCACGGCGGCACTGGCCGGGCTCGTCCGCACCGCCTTCTCGGACTACCGCAAGCTGCGGGCCCAATACGGCCTCTCGACCTACCGCATCGACGACATCACCGGCCTGATCGCGGCGGCGGGCTTCGAGAACGTAACGGCAGCAAAGAACTTCGGCCACAACCCGCACCGCCTGACGCTGGTGGGGCGCAAGGTCGGGTGAGCGGCGCTGGAGAGGTGACCGGCTGGCGGATGGGAGGGGCTTGCAGTGCAGAGACGAGCGGTTGTCGCGATCTCGATTATCCTCTGGCTTCTGGGAGCCACGGCGGCATCGGCCCAACATCCTCAGGAATTGCTGGCGACCCCCTGGATCAAGGCAGCCTGGGCCAAGGCCGTCTCGGGGGAGCGCTTCGAGCGCTGGGATTCCTGGATTCCGTCGCTGGCCGGCGTCGGTTCCGCACCGCAATCGCAGAAGGACGCCGACGGCAGAACCTGGACCGCGGCGAATCTCTGCCAACCCCGCAACTGCTCCGACAATAGGCTCGTCATCCTGATCGACCCGTCGAACCGCACGATCCATGCGCTCCAGACGACCGCATCCCCCCGGCGCGAGCGCTTCTTCAACCGCCCCGACGCCGCCCTACAGGTCATGCTGAGGGCAGCCGCGGCCGGCAATATCGCTCGCGCTTCGCTGCCGACAGGTCCTGCGGCCACTGCACCGGTCGCTCCCGCCCCCTCGACTGGTGTTGCCGGCGCGGCCGGACAGACCGGCACGATCGAGGGAGAGATCTCCTATCCTAGCGACTACATCCCGCCCGACATTCAAGTCTGCGCGGAGGGGATAGCGACCAAGCAGCTCGTCTGCACGTCACGCAAGACGCGCGCGGGAAAGCAGATGCGCTATTCTCTCTCGCTGCCTGCCGGAGAGTATTTTGTCTTCGCGCAGACGAAGGATTCGCCCGGCCAGCGCGCCTATTACTCGGAATTCGTCGTCTGCGGCCTGAACGCTGCATGCAAGTCGCACAAGCCCATCGCCGTCGCCGTCGCGCCGGGCGTCGTCCGCAGGCAGATCGACCCGCAGGACTGGTACGCCGACTGACGGCGGCGTCGCCTTCACCCGGCGCGATCGGCGAATGAGAAGAACTTGTGCCCCAGGAACGAGAACACCATCACGAATCCCGTGGTGACGAACTGCATCGGCAGATAGGGCAGGCCCAGCCGCGTCACGAACAGATGCATCAGCACCCAGGTCAACCCGAAGCCTGGGCATGGCTGCGGGTGGCCTCGAAGGTCATCCAGCGGTTGAGCACATAGGACACGACCGCACCCACCACGAAGCCCGCCAGCGTCGCCGGCACCGGATCGACCTGCGCGAGTTCGACCAACCCGACCAGCACGCCGTAATGCGCCACCGCGGTGAGGCCTCCGGCGAGGACATAGGCCATGAGCTGGCGGGACTGGCGCGGAAGACGGCGAAACGGCATGGCGCCTCCTTACAGGCTTTGCCCCAACGAAGCCTGAACGGCGTTCGCGCCGCAGCAGGCTGTGTGCTCGCGCGCTTTCCGCTTCCCTGAGCCGCTCCTCCCCTCTATAGCGAGCGCCTAGCATTCATCTCAGGCGCTCGCACCGGCCCGCTCTCGTGAACGGACGAGTCGAGCCCCATGCCCAAGCGCACAGACATCAAGACCATCCTGATCATCGGCGCCGGCCCCATCATCATCGGCCAGGCCTGCGAGTTCGACTATTCCGGCACCCAGGCCGTGAAGACGCTGAAGGCCGAGGGCTACCGCATCGTCCTCGTCAATTCGAACCCGGCCACGATCATGACTGATCCCGAGCTGGCGGATGCGACCTATGTCGAGCCGATCACGCCCGAGATCGTCGCCAAGATCATCGAGAAGGAGCGCAACGTGCTCCCCGGCGGCTTCGCCCTGCTGCCGACCATGGGCGGCCAGACCGCGCTGAACTGCGCGCTCTCGCTCAACCAGAAGAGCCTCACCGACGAGAACGGCAAGAAGATCAGCGTGCTCGAGAAGTTCGACGTCGAGATGATCGGCGCCACCGCCGAGGCGATCGACAAGGCCGAGGACCGCGAGCTGTTCCGCGAGGCGATGACCAAGATCGGGCTCGACACCCCGCGCTCGCACCACGTCAAGAATCTCGGCCAGGCCCTGACCGCGCTCGAGGATATCGGCCTGCCCGCCATCATCCGCCCGTCCTTCACCATGGGCGGCACCGGCGGCGGCATCGCCTACAACAAGGGCGAGTTCATCGAGATCTGCGAGCGCGGCTTCGACGCCTCCCCGACCAGCGAGATCCTCATCGAGGAGAGCGTGCTCGGCTGGAAGGAGTACGAGATGGAAGTCGTTCGCGACAAGAACGACAACTGCATCATCGTCTGCTCGATCGAGAACCTCGATCCGATGGGCGTCCACACCGGCGATTCGATCACGGTGGCCCCGGCGCTGACGCTGACCGACAAGGAATACCAGATCATGCGCGACGCCTCGCTGGCGGTGCTGCGCGAGATCGGCGTCGAGACCGGCGGCTCGAACGTGCAGTTCGCGGTCGATCCCGAGACCGGCCGGATGATCGTCATCGAGATGAACCCGCGCGTCTCGCGCTCCTCGGCGCTGGCCTCCAAGGCCACGGGCTTCCCGATCGCCAAGGTCGCGGCGCGTCTGGCGGTCGGCTACACGCTCGACGAGATCGAGAACGACATCACCGGCGGCGCGACCCCGGCCTCCTTCGAGCCGACGATCGACTATGTCGTCACCAAGATCCCGCGCTTCGCCTTCGAGAAGTTCCCCGGCGCAGAGCCGACGCTGACCACCGCGATGAAGTCGGTCGGCGAATCCATGGCGATCGGCCGCACCTTCCAGGAATCGCTGCAGAAGGCGCTGCGTTCGCTGGAAACCGGCCTCGACGGCCTCGACGAGATCGAGGTCGAGGGCATGGGCAAGGGCGACGACAAGAACGCGATCAAGGCCGCGCTCTCGACGCCGACGCCCGACCGCATCCTCCAGGTCGCGCAGGCGATGCGCTTCGGCTTCACCGACGCGCAGATTCATGAGAGCTGCAAGATCGATCCCTGGTTCCTCGAGCAGATGCGCGGCATCGTCGACACCGAGGAGAAGATCCGCCAGTTCGGCCTGCCGCAGACCCCGGGCGCCTTCCGGCAGGTCAAGGCGATGGGCTTCTCCGACAAGCGCCTCGCCGCCGTCGCCGGCAAGACCGAGGCCGAGGTGCGGGCACTCCGGCGTTCGCTGGCCGTGCGCCCGGTCTACAAGCGCATCGACACCTGCGCCGCCGAGTTCGCCTCGCCCACCGCCTATATGTACTCGACCTACGCCATGCCCTTCGCCGGCCAGGCCGCCGACGAGGCCAAGCCGACGGACCGCAAGAAGGTCGTCATCCTCGGCGGCGGCCCCAACCGCATCGGCCAGGGCATCGAGTTCGACTATTGCTGCTGCCATGCCTGCTATGCGCTGAAGGATGCGGGCTACGAGACCATCATGGTCAACTGCAACCCGGAGACGGTCTCGACCGACTACGACACCTCGGACCGGCTCTATTTCGAGCCGCTGACCGCCGAGGACGTGCTCGAGATCCTCGAGACGGAGAAGCAGAACGGCACGCTGCACGGCGTCATCGTCCAGTTCGGCGGGCAGACCCCGCTCAAGCTCGCCAACGCGCTCGAAGAGGCCGGCATCCCGATCCTCGGCACCTCGCCCGACGCGATCGACCTCGCCGAGGATCGCGACCGCTTCAAGCGCCTGCTCGACAAGCTGCAGCTCAAGCAGCCCAAGAATGGCATCGCCTATTCCGTCGAGCAGGCCCGTATGATCGTGGCCGAACTCGGCCTGCCCTTCGTCGTGCGCCCGTCCTATGTGCTCGGCGGCCGCGCCATGGCGATCGTCCGCGACGAGGCGACCTTCGAGGACTACCTGCTGGGCACCCTGCCGTCGCTGATCCCCTCCGAGGTCAAGGCCAAGTACCCCAACGACAAGACCGGCCAGATCAACACGGTGCTGGGCAAGAACCCGCTGCTGTTCGACCGCTATCTGTCGGACGCGATCGAGGTCGATGTCGATTGCCTGGCCGACGGCAAGGATGCCTTCATCGCCGGCATCATGGAGCATATCGAGGAGGCCGGCATCCACTCCGGCGATTCCGCCTGCTCGCTGCCGCCGCGCTCGCTGAGCCCCGAGACCATCGCCGAGCTGGAGCGCCAGACCCGCGCCATGGCGCTCGCGCTCGATGTCGGCGGGCTGATGAACGTCCAGTATGCGATCAAGGACGGCGAGATCTACGTGCTCGAGGTCAACCCGCGCGCCTCGCGCACGGTGCCCTTCGTCGCCAAGGTCGTCGGGATCCCCGTCGCCAAGATCGCCGCCCGCATCATGGCCGGCGAGAGCCTCGCCAGCTTCGGCCTGAAGGCGCAGACGCTCGGCCATGTCGGCGTCAAGGAGGCGGTGTTCCCCTTCGCCCGCTTCCCCGGCGTCGACGTGCTGCTCGGGCCGGAGATGCGCTCGACCGGCGAGGTCATCGGGCTGGACCGCTCCTTCGACATCGCCTTCGCCAAGAGCCAGCTCGGCGCCGGCTCGAAGGTGCCGGTCAAGGGCACGGTCTTCGTCTCGGTGCGCGACGAGGACAAGCCGCGCATCGTCGAGAGCGTCCGCATGCTGGCCGATCTCGGCTTCCGCGTCCTGGCGACCGGCGGCACCCTGCGCCTGCTGCAGGAGGAGGGCATCCCGGCCGCCAAGATCAACAAGGTTCTGGAAGGCCGCCCGCACGTCGTCGACGCGATCAAGAACGGCGAAATCCAGCTCGTCTTCAACACCACGGACGGCCCGCAGGCGCTGGCGGATTCCCGCTCGCTCCGCCGAACGGCCCTCTTGCACAAGGTGCCCTATTATACCACCTTGGCCGGAGCGATCGCGGCGGCGGAAGGCATCAAGGCCTACTGCAGCGGCGATCTCGAAGTGAGGTCGCTGCAATCCTACTTCGTGCACGCAGCCTGAAGGCGGCGCGCAGACGAGGTTCTAGAGACAACGACGAGCAGGGCGCGGGCGGCGAAGCAGCCGCCGGCGGGCATCTGCTTTCGGATGATGGGACGAGACGATGGAAAAGGTTCCGATGACCCCCGGCGGCTTCGCCGCTCTGGAGGCCGAACTCAAGGACCGCCAGCAGGTCCAGCGCCAGCGCATCATCGCAGCGATCTCGGAGGCCCGCGCCCATGGCGATCTCTCGGAGAACGCCGAGTATCACGCCGCCAAGGAAGCCCAGGCTCTCAACGAGGGCCGCATCCAGGAGCTTGAATCCCTGATCGGGCGGGCCGACATCATCGACGTCTCGAAGCTTGCCGGCAGCGACACGATCAAGTTCGGCGCCACCGTCAAGCTGATCGACGACGATACCGAAGAAGAGAAGAGCTACCAGATCGTCGGCGAGCCCGAATCGGACGTGAAGTCCGGCAAGGTCTCGATCGGCTCGCCGATCGCGCGCGCGCTGATCGGCAAGAAGGTCGGCGATTCCGTTCAGGTCAACACGCCCGGCGGCGGCAAGTCCTACGAGGTCGTCAGCGTCGTCTTCCGCTAGGCGCGACCGCTTCGACGCCGGCGGCGCACGCCCGGATCCTTGGCGTGGCCGGCTCGCGACACCACATGGATCGCGATCCCCTGGGAGCATTAGCCATGGCGACCCGCCGCTCGTTGATCCTTCAGGCCATGGCCGGTGCGATGCTGGCCGCGGCCGGCCCGGCGCTGGCGCAGGCCCGCACCGTCGGCGCGATCCGCGTCGACACCGCCCGCCTTGCGGCGCAGGGCTGGGGGCCGCGATCGCAGGAGATCAAGCATGACCTGGAGCGCCAGCTCGCGACGACGCTCGCCCCGATGATCCGCCGGGGCGGACCGGTTCTGACCGTCACCGTCAAGGGCGTCTGGCTGGCGAGCTGGGCCGGCGGCGGTGGTGGCGGCAAGCCGGGCGCCGGTGGCGCCAGCATGGACAATTTCGATGCCGACTACGTCCTGACCGGCCCGCGCGGCGAGGTCCTCGGCCAATGGACGATCCTGTCCACCATCGGCTCGGACTCGGGCGGCGCCTGGTACCGGCCCGATGTCGACCAGCGCCGCGTCGCCGCGCTGATCGAGAACAACGCGCTCTGGATCAGGCGCTATCTCGGCGGCTGAGCCGGGTTCCTGATCTGAAAGGCGGTCTTGCCGCGCTGGAAGCCGCAGGCCTCGTAGAAGCCGAGCACGGCCGGGTCGCTCCGGCCCGTCATCAGCATCACCTTGTAGCAATCCAGCGAGAAGGCATGGGCGACCGCCGCCTGGATGACCGTCTTGCCGAGACCGCGTCCGCGCAAGGCGGCGGCGCTGACCACATTCTCGATCAGCGCGAACGGGCGTTGATTGCGCGTCAGGTTCGGCACGACGATCAGGACGCAGGTTGCGGCCACGGCCCCTTCGAACTCGGCCACATGAACGCTCATCATGTCGCTCGTCAGCATGCGTTTCCAGGTCGCCTCGGCCGCGATCGTGTCGGGCAGAAGGTCACCCGGGCTCAGCTGCGCATAGAGTGCGAGAATCGCAGGCAGATCGGCCGCACCGGCCAGACGAACGGCAGACACCGCCTCACCCGAACGGCACGATCGGCTCGTCCTTGACCCGGTCGAGCGCCAGCGCGGTGCGGACATTGCGGACATTGGGCATGCCCGTCAGCTCGCCGACGAAATCCTGGAAGGCCTTGAGATCCGGCGCGACGCATTTCAGCATGAAATCGATGTCGCCCGACAGCTTCCAGCATTCGCGCACCGCGGCCCAGCCCCGGATTCGCGCCTGGAAGACCTCTAGATCGGCCTCGGCCTGGCTCGCCAGATGAACGAAGGCAAAGCAGACCACCTCGAAACCGAGCTTGCCCTCGTCGAGCTGGGCCCGGTACCCCGTGATCAGCCCTGCTTCCTCCAGCGCCCGCACGCGGCGCAGGCAGGGCGGCGGCGAAATGCCGACCCGGCTCGCCAGCTCGACATTGGTCATCCGCCCGTCCCCCTGCAATTCGCGCAGGATCGCCAGGTCGATATCGTCGAGTTTGGAGCGCAGCGTCTTGGCGATACAAGGCACGTGCCGTGCCGAAGCCGGCGAGCCACCGCAGGAGCCTGCCTTGCAAGCCGACCCCACACCGATCGTCTGGGTCTTGACCGACGGCAAGGCCGGCGACGAGGTCCAGTGCCTGGGCGTCGCCGAACGGCTGGGCGTCACCCCCGAGATCCGGCGGATCGCGCCGCGAAAACCCTTCGCCTGGCTGATGCCGCGCGGCCCGATCGATCCGCGCGAGGCCCCCGACCGGCCCGGCAGCCCGATCCGCCCGCCTTTCCCGGACATCGTCATCGCCTCGGGGCGCCGGGCGATCGCCTATGTCCGGGCGGTGAAGAAGGCCTCGAACGGCGCCACCTTCACCGTCATCCTCAAGGATCCGCGCACCGGCGCGGGCTCGGCGGATTTCCTCTGGGTCGCCGAACATGACCGCCTGCGCGGCGAGAACGTCCTGGTCACGACGACCTCCCCGCATGGCCTGGCGCCGCAGCGCCTCGAGGCGGCGCGCCGCGCCCCGCCCGCCGCCATCGCCGCCCTGCCCGCTCCGCGCGCCGCGGTCCTCGTCGGCGGCGACAGCCGCCATCACCGCTTCAGGCCCGAGGACATTACCCGCTTCGCCGAGGGGCTCGAGGCGCTCGCGCACTCGGGCGTCGCGTTGATGGGCTCGCGCTCGCGCCGCACCTCGCCGGCGCTCGACGCCGCCGTCGCCGCCGTCTTCGCCCGCCATGGTGGCTGGTGGTGGGACGGCACCGGCGCGAACCCCTATGTCGCGCTCCTCGCCCATGCCGACGCCATCGTCACGACAGCGGATTCGACCAACATGATCGGCGAGGCGACCGCCAGCGGCGCCCCGATCCTGGTGTTCGAGCCGCATGGCGGGCACGGCAAGCTGGCGAAGTTCCTCGAGTCTCTGAAGCGGCAGGGCATGGTCCATCACTTCGAGGGGCGGCTGGAGGGTGAGCGCTATGCGCCGGTCGATTCCACCCAGGTGATCGCCGACGCCGTCCGCCAGCGCTGGCTTATGCACAGGCAGCAGCTGCGCCTCGCCTGATCTTGAAAGCCCGTGCGCTTGCATCGTCGATCCGGCGGCGTATGTCGGGAGGGCAAGCGAGAGGAATTCAACATGGCCCACACCCATGCCCGCGTGATGATCGTCGGTTCAGGCCCGGCCGGCTACACCGCCGCGATCTACGCCGCCCGCGCCCTGCTCGAGCCGGTGCTGATTTCGGGGATGCAGGCCGGCGGCCAGCTGATGATCACGACGGACGTCGAGAATTATCCGGGCTTTGCCGACGTCATCCAGGGGCCCTGGCTGATGGAGCAGATGCGCGCCCAGGCCGAGCACATGGGCACGCGCATGGTCTCCGACCACATCGCCCGCGTCGATCTCTCGCAGCGTCCCTTCCGCCTCTGGGGCGACGGCGACGCGACCTATTCCTGCGACGCGCTGATCATCGCCACCGGCGCCCAGGCGAAATGGCTCGGCCTGCCCTCCGAACAGGCCTTCCAGGGCTTCGGTGTCTCGGCCTGCGCCACCTGCGACGGCTTCTTCTTCCGCAACAAGGAGGTCGCGGTCGTCGGCGGCGGCAACACCGCGGTCGAGGAAGCGCTCTATCTCGCCAACCTCGCCAGCAAGGTCACGCTGGTGCATCGCCGCGATTCGCTGCGCGCCGAGAAGGTGATGCAGGACCGGCTGTTCAAGCACCCCAAGGTCGAGGTCGTCTGGGATTCCGAGGTGGCGGAGATCTGCGGCGGGACGCAGCCGCCCAACGTCACCCATCTGCGGCTGCGCAACCTGAAGACCGGCGCCGAGCGCGACCTGAAGGCCGACGGCGTCTTCATCGCCATCGGCCACAAGCCGGCGACCGAGCTCTTCGCCGGTCAGCTCGCCATGAACGAGACCGGCTATCTCGACGTCGAGCCCGGCACCAGCCGCACCAATATCGCGGGCGTCTTCGCCGCCGGCGACGTCACCGACGAGCATTATCGCCAAGCGGTAACGGCCGCCGGCATGGGCTGCATGGCTGCTCTCGATGCCGAGCGCTGGTTGCAGGCGGCCGAACTCGAACAACTCAGGGCGGCTGAATAGGCAGCCCGCCGCCATTCATCACGAAAATTGATCGCCTTTGTAACCAAATTCGGTGTGAAAAGATCGCCGTAATGCGACACGGGCGTTGACGTTCAAGGATTTTAGCCTCCAACATGCGTCCAACGCATAACGGGGGAAGCGCGGTGGATTGGGACCGCATCAGGATTTTTTATACCGTCGCCGAGTCCGGCAGCTTCACCAAAGCTGGCGATGTTCTCGGCCTGAGCCAATCCGCCGTCAGCCGGCAGATCGGCGCACTGGAGCGTGAATTGCGCGCGCCGCTGTTCCACCGCCACACCCGCGGTCTGATCCTGACCGAGCAGGGTGAACTGCTGTGGCGCGCGGCACGCGAGATGACGCAGCGCCTCGAGCGGACGCGGGCCCAGCTCTCGGAAACCCGCGAGCACCCCTCCGGCGAGCTCAAGGTCACGGCCACCCGCGGCCTCGGTGGCCATTGGCTGACCCCGCGGCTCGCCGAGTTCCTCGACCTCTACCCCGACATCAAGGTCGATCTCATCCTCACCGATGAGGAACTCGACCTGTCGATGCGCGAGGCCGACATCGCCATCCGCCTGCGCCAGCCGCAGCAGCCGGACCTGATCCAGCGCAAGCTCTTCACCGTCCACTTCCACGTCTATGGCTCGCCGGCCTATGTGAAGCGCTTCGGCGAGCCGAAGACTCATGAGGATCTGGACAACCACCGCATCCTCTCCTTCGGCGGCACCTCTCCGTCCTATCTGACGGCCGTGCACTGGCTCGGTTCGCTGGGACGCGACCCGCGCAACCCGCGCCCGATCCACCTCACCGTCAACAACATCACCGCGATGAAGCGGGCCGTCGATTCCGGCGCCGGCATCGCCGTCCTGCCCGATTACCTGATCGAGACGGGCTCGCCGCTGGTGCAGTTGATGCGCGAGACCGAGATGCCGCAGCTCGAGAGCTATCTCGTCTATCCCGAGGAGATGAAGTCGGTCGCCCGCGTCCAGGTGTTCCGCGACTTCCTGATCCAGAAGGCCCAGCGCTGGACCTACTGACCGGCGCCTCGCCACCTGCTGATTCGCACCGCGCCGGGCGTCTGCAACGCCCGGCGCCTTCATTGCTGGCCGCCGGCTGCCGCGATTTTATGCTGCGCCGCAGAAGATCACTTCCGAATGCTTGCGGCGGCGCGGCACCGCAACTGCGCTGTACGCATATTTATCAATGATTTAGGCTCAAATTGCGCCATATGACTTCGGTTCATGCAATTTGCGCATGGCGGACCCAACCTATGCTGCATTGCGAAAAGGCATATGGCGACCGATATAGCAGACACGGTTGTTCGGAACGGGCTCTGCTATCTCCTCCCGGCATCGAGTTCGTTTCAGCCGTTCCCCTCTGAGATGTTTGGCGTTTGAGCCGGATGTTTCAAACTTTAAAGGCCGGCTCCCTCGCGGGACGCCGGCCCTTTTTTTGGCTGCGGCGCACCGCGGAGCGCCCTCAGTGGTGACGTCAGGCCACCAGCTTCCCGACCAGCGCGGCGAACCTGTCCATGAAGCCCTGCAGGAACCCGCGCGTCGCCTCGACCGTGACAGTGCCGGTCTCGTCGACCAGACCCTCCTTCCAGGTGATGAACATCTGTCCGCCCATCACCAGCGCGCCCTGGTTGCCGAGGATATCGCGCAGATGCTGCTGGGCGCAGGCGGTGCCGACGCCGCCGGGGCTGGTGCCGATGATGGCGGCGGGCTTGCCGCCCCAGACGCCCTTGCCAGAGGGCCGCGAGGCCCAGTCGATCGCGTTCTTCAGCACGGCAGGGATCGAGCGGTTGTGCTCCGGCGTCACCACCAGCACGGCATCGGCCTCCACGATCGCCTCCTTCAGCCGCGTCGCGCTCGCAGGCCAGGCCTCGGCCTCGAGGTCCTGATTGTACATCGGCAGGTCGTCGATTTGCGCGAAGCTCGCCACGAAGGCCCCTTCGCCCAGCGTCGCCAGCCCCTGCGCCAGCTTGCGGTTGATCGACGCCTTGCGGTTGCTGCCGACGATGATGGCGAGCTTGAACGGGGCCATGAAGGGGGATCCTGGGGTTGGGGTTCGGAAAGGGTCTCAGGCAAGGCAACGCGCAGCGGCCTCACCGCGTTCACTCCGCCGCCCGCGAGGGCCGCGCGACCAGCGGCAGGGCCGCGAAGAGGCCGGGAGAGGCGTCCGTCCGCGCCTTCTCGATGGTCAGCAGGCGCAGCTTCGTCTCGACGCCCCCCTCGGCCGAGAAGCCGCCGGTCCGGCCGCCGGCCGCGAGCACCCGGTGGCAGGGCACGATGATCGGCACCGGGTTGCGGCCGAGCGCGACCCCGACGGCCCGCGCCGCGCCGGGCTGGCCGAGCCGGGCCGCGACCGCGCCATAGGTCATCGTCTCGCCGGGCGGAATGCTCAGGGCGACCTCGTAGACGCGCCGCTCGAAGGCCGGCACCGCGTCGAGATCGACAGGCAGATGTGCGAGATCGCGCGCCTCGCCCGCCAGCAACGCCACGATGTCCGTGATGGCAGCCTCGACAAAGGCGGGCGGCGGCGCCTCTCCGGCCTGCGGGAACCGCCGCGCCAGCCGCCGGCGGGCCGTGTCCTCGTCGGGCTCGGGGAGCTGCGCGCCGATGATGCGCTCGCCACGCCAAACCAGGGCGCAGCGGCCGATCGGCGTCGCGAAGAGGCAGAAGGACGGCATGGCGCGATCCTAGGCCATCGCCGGCCGCGCCGTCACCCGCTCACATGAACAGCTTCTCGCCATCCAGCCCCTTGTAGAGCCCGGCGACCTGCTCCTCATAGCCGTTGTAGAGCAGCGTCGGCCGGCGGTCGCGCGAACCGAGCAGCTGCTCGCTCGCCTGGGTCCAGCGCGGATGCGGCACGGCCGGGTTCACATTGGCCCAGAAGCCGTATTCGGCGGGCTGCAGCCCCTCCCAGAAGGTCTTGGGTCGCTCCGCCACGAAGCTGATCTTGGTGATCGATTTCACCGACTTGAACCCGTATTTCCACGGCACGATCAGCCGCACCGGGGCGCCATGCTGGCCAGCTCGTTCGTCGCCTCGGCCAGCGTCAGCCCCTCGGTATAGGGCCAGGGATACCAGCGGGCCGACTGGCCCGGCGCCATGCGCGGGTTGAGGAAGGTCTCGAAGCGGATGTACTTCGCCCCCGACAGCGGCTTGACGTAGTCGACGAAAGCCTTGAGCGGGATGCCCGTCCACGGCACCGCCATCGACCAGCTCTCGACGCAGCGGAAGCGGTAGAGCCGCTCTTCCAGCGGCAGCTTGCGCACGAGATCGTCGAAGCCGATCTCGAAGGGCTTCTCGACCATCCCGTCGATCGCGATCGTCCAGGGCCGGCTGACCAGCCGCTTCGACGCCGCGACGATGTCCTTGGACGTGCCGAATTCGTAGAAATTGTTGTAGGTCGACGCCAGCGCCTCGTCGGTCACCGCCCGGTCGAGCGTATAGGCGGCGTTGCGCTTGGCGGGGTAGAGATCGAGCGTCGGATCGGCGCCCTGCGCCAGAGCCGCGCCAGGAAGCGCCGCCCCCGCGATCAGCCCGGCCCCGCCGGCCATGAAGGCGCGGCGGTTGAAGAACACCGCTTCCGGCGTCGCCTCGCTCTCGGGGATTTCCCAGCTCGGACGGTTCTTGATCAGCATCGGACCGGCATCGCTCCGTTTCGGATGCCGCCACTCTAGCGCACGGCCGGACGTCGCACGCAATTCACGAGGG